>Ga0209972_10003946_pt1 | contig 11406 bp, 21 predicted proteins | sample NOAtaG_7_FD_187302 | JGI IMG/M metagenome (GOLD analysis project Ga0209972, IMG submission 187302) | Freshwater lake microbial communities from Lake Erie, under a cyanobacterial bloom - NOAA_Erie_Diel1S_2200h metaG (SPAdes) (version 2) | ecosystem: Environmental > Aquatic > Freshwater > Lake ...
ATCTCGTGCTCGATTGCGTCGAGCACGCCCGCCGCGATGCGGGCGGCCGCCTCCGCCCTCGCCGCCCACGCCGCCGCCGCCCACGCCGCCGCCTCCGCCGCCGCCTTCGCCGCCCACGCCGCCGCCGCCCACGCCGCCGCCTCCGCCGCCCTCGCCGCCCTCGCCGCCCTCGCCGCCCTCGCCGCCCTCGCCGCCCTCGCCGCCGCCGCCGACGCGCGAGCGCGCTCGGACTCTGGCGCACCGCGCCGCAGCCAGCCGAGGACGCCGTCGATGGCCGCGAGCGTGCTCGCGTGCTCGGGCGAAACATGCGAGCGCGCCTCGCTGACGATGACCATCAGCGCAGCGATCCGCGCACGCTCCCACGCCGCGTCGTCGAGCACGCCCCACCGCCGTGCGAGCGCCGCGTACCGCGCCACGATGCTAGGCCACGCCTCGGCCGATGGCGCGTCGTCCAGCCACGGCGTGAGGTACGCCAGCCACGCAGGCATCACCTCGGCGGGGCACGCCGACGCGGACTCGGCCGCGCCAGCCTCAGGTGACAGCGCCGCCAGTAGGCAGGCGCGGTCGTGGCCCTCCGTCCATGCGCCACGAATCAGCCGCCCCTCGCGCAGCATAGTGTCGAGTCTATCGGTGCGCTCGCTCATCGCTCCCTCGCCCTCCACGCGCTCCAGTCGGCTCCGCGTCCCTCGCCGTCGTCGTCCTCGTCGCCATAGTAGTCGGGCTCGCTCGGCTCGCTCCGCGACCTGCCCGAGCCGCCGCACGAGCGGCAGACCATCGGGTAGTCGCCGCCGCCAGAACCGCCGCACGACGCGCAGTCGTCGTAGGCGCAGCCCTCGTCCTCGTCGTCGTCGTCGTCGTCATCGCTGGCCTTGCGCGGCCACAGTCCTTGCGATTCAAGCCACGCCTGCCCGAGCGCGCACTCGATGGCGTGCTCTGCCGAGTGTCCATGCCGGCCCTCGGTGATGCGCTGGATGCCGATGGAATCCAGCCACACGACCTCGGCCAGATGCCACGATTGCCCGAAAAAATCAGGCCCTGTGAAGCCGACGCGCACGCCGGCGATCGCCATCCGCCACGCTCGACTGAGCGCCACCAGATCCGCTTTGGCATCCATCATCATCACGCCACCTCCTCGGCATCGACGGTGGCAGTCGCCTCGGACTGACGCAGCCGCAGCTCGGCCGCTTCGGCCGCCGCAGCCAGGGTCGCTCGGTGCTCGGGGCTGAGCTTGCGCCCGATGAGCTTCGCGCGGCCTCGTGCGGCATCGATGTGCTCGCGCGCGGTGGCGCTCTCCAAGTCGGCGCGGATGGCCTCGATCTCGCGGTCGAGCTGGGACGCGGGCGACTCGGCGGGCAGCGCCGGTGCCGACGTCGCCGCAGCCGGTGCACCCGCCTCGACGCGGACGGTCGGCACATCGCCGTCAGTCAGCTCGCCCGAGGTGCTCTCATACGCGCCGCCCAGCACCTCGGGACAGAAGGCCCGCATCGCCGCGCTGATGCACCGCGCACGCAGCATAGCGGCCGGGTATTTGCGCCAGTTGTCCTTGGACGCCACGCCGATGCGCTGAGCGTCCTCCCAGGTGAAAGCCATCGTCTGCGGCTCGGTGTCGCCGGGGACGGTCACGGCCAACCGAGCCACCTTGTCCGTCGTCTCTACCCACCGCGTCTTGACGCCTCGAGCGCGCGCGCGGCTGAGCATGTACTCGGCCGACATCGTGGGCTTGCCCTCGACAATGTGGAGGCTCCGCATCGCCTCCATCGGCCCGATGCCCAACTCCAAGCCGGTCAGGATCACCGCCGCGATTGCGTGCGGCTTCCCTGTCAAATGGCGCGGCACGAAGCCCTCGGCCTTCGCCAACGTGTCCGCCAGCCGCATCATGTCTCCCAGACCGTCGATCTTGATTGCGCCGCTCAGCGCAAGACTATCACTTGCCATCACTAGCCTCCTTCTTCTGTCGCTTCTTGGTTGTCTTTGGCTGCTCCGCAGCCATCGCCTTCAGCGCGAGGACGCGCTGCCATCCCACCGCCGTCGCCTCGCGGATCCGCTCAATCACGGCATCGTCGCGCTCGACTACCCATCCGACGAGCGCGCCTCGGTCGGACTGACGCCAGCTAGCCCAGCCGGGAGCATACAGCAGGATCGATCCGCCCGCGCCCGTAACCGCGCACTCGGCCTGGACTTGCCAGCACCATTCGCGATCGGGGCGCTGCCGATCCCCTCGGACGTCGGTCTTGATCTGGACGTTGACCAGCTCCCCACCGATGCGGCACCACGCATCCGGCGTACACGACAGATGCGGCGCGTGCCTGTCTACCAGCGGGAGCCATTCGCGCGGCACCTCCGAGGCGTGCTGGATGGCCGGCCACGTGCCGCGTGCACCAGCGTTCCACGCCGCGACTACCTCAAGCTCGGCAGCCGTTCCTCGAGCTGCCGCCGAGCCCGCGCGCTTGCGCCGACGCAGCCCCGCCTTGATCGACAGCAGGGACTCCGACAGCTCCACCACGTACCCCGGCGCGTCATCGTCGGGCGTCTCCCAGCCGAGCGCGTACAGCAGCGCCGGCACTTCGCTTGCGCCGAAGGTCAGCCCGCGCCGCGCGTGCCACGCATCCGTGGGCGTAGCCTCGGGTGCGCCTTGCCACGTATGCAGGCCGGCGAAGTCGAGGTCCTCACTCATGCGCCGCCTCATACTGCCTCAGCAGCTCGACGCCAGCCGCGTCCGTAGGCGGCCAGGGGTCGCAGTCGTCCATGTCCTGCTCGGGCACCTGAAGCACCGCCCAGCCCGTGCCGGCGCAGTAGTAGCACCGCACCTCGAGGCGCTCGCCGCACGAGCTGCCAGGCATCGCTCCCATATCGTGGCCGCCCTCGCCATCGCAGTACGGACACGCCTCGACGGCCATGTGCTCGACGTCATCCACGAGCCGCGCCCTCCGCGATGACTGCCCGCAGCTCGGCCCCGAGCACCCTCAGCACCGCGCGCCGCGCATCCAGCGCCGCCGAGTAGTCCGTCCGCTGGGCGATGGCATCGGCGCACCGCTGCGCGGTCAGCTCCTCGAGGGTCGCAAGCCGCACATCTCTTAGGCAGCGCGCAGCGAGCTTCATGCAGTACGCAGCGGAGCGCGATGGGTATGCGGTCTCGAAAAGCGCGGCAAGCCGCGCGACTCGTGCCAGGTTGCTTGTGGTTTCCATGCCGCGCACTCTGCCGCATTGACGGCTTGGCGTCAAGCCGAAAAAAAAGTTTGACGCCAAAGAGCATCGGCGCTAGGTTCCGCCGCATGAAGACCACCACCAAGATCCAAGCTCGGCTCGCCCCCGAGCTACGTCGTCGGCTGAGGCGCGCTTGCGCCGATTCCGACCTGACCATTCAGCAGGCCGTCGAGGCCGCGCTGGTAGCATGGCTTGCGAGCCGGGAGGCGACGTCATGAGGCGCGCGATCGGCTGGCTCATGCTTGACGCCGCGCTCGTCGGGCTCGCCATCGGCGCCGTCGTCGGCACCACCATCGTCGGCGGCATCGTCGGCCTCGCACAGCGGGTGTCGCCATGAGCTTTGATTTCAACCAAAAGGATCTATTTTGTCCACGCTGCGAGCGAGCCGGCGGCTTGGGGTGGGATTTGCAGGAGCGTTATTCGCTAACGCTGCAGAATGGCGAGAAGGCTTGTTTCACAGAGCGTGTGTTGTTCTGTTGCCTTTGCGGCACGTACGTAGGCCCGATCGCGCTGTTCCCGCATCGATCCACGGAAGCGCATTTTATCGTCGATGTGCGGCATCCTGTTTCGGATGGCGTTTCCGAGCCGCTGCCGGCGGATCTGCTCGCGGACGCTCCTGCGGAGCCCGTCGAGGCGGACGCGCGGGCCGAGGCTGAGCGCCAGCAGCGCCAGTACGCGCTGGACGCCGAGTGGATCGCCGACCGCTGGGATTCCATGCGGGACGACGAGGATCTGCTGGTGAGCATGGGCGCGCTGCGGATCTTCCTTCGCGATAGGCTCTTCGACGCGCTATCCGAGCCGCTGGTGACGCTCAGCGACGACAGCCCGAGCGATGGCCCGAGCGATAGCGAGGAGGACGAATGACCCGCTTGGATCACCCCGACGTCGAGCGCCGCACGTGGCGCGATGCCGTCGCTGAGTCAGTCGTCGCGTGCGCGCTGGTGGCCTGCGTGGGCCTTGTGCCGGTGCTGTGGCAACCGTCCGCGTCGGCCGATGCGGACGAAACCGCAGCCGTCATGCTGGCCCGCACCTGTGTCTCCGAGCGCGGATGGGCCGTCGAGTCCAACGACTGCGCCGCTATCGCCGAGGTCGTGCGCCTGCGGATGCACCGCACCGGGGAGTCGTGGATCCAGGCGCTCGGCGAACTCAGCCCCAGGCTGCACGGTGACGCGCCCATCGGTCGCCCGTGGCTGCGTGGACTAGTGGACGAGGATCCGCCTCGAGGCTGGCGGGAGGCGCGGTGGGACCGCTATCGGGACGCTTGGCTGGCTACGCTGGCCGAGGCGCGCGAGCTGGTCGAATCCGAGCGGGCTGTCTGCGAGGAGCCGCCGACGTCATGGGGCTCGGCAGACGATGTGCGTCGGCGCGCAGCTCGAGGCGCACGCTGGGTCGAGGTGGACTGCGGGAGTACCCGCAACCGCTTCGGGAGGTGGGTGCGGTGAAGCTCGCCGGAATCGACCCGCTTCCGTCGGAACCAGTGATGCGCGCTCGAGCGTCGAGCGCCTGGTACACGCCTCGACATGCTGCGGCCGTCCTAGGGCGCATGGCTGAGTGCGCATGGCTGAGCGCACCTGGGGCGTGCGGGGCGCGTCCGTGGCGCGTCCTAGAGCCCGCCGCGGGCACAGGGGCGCTCCTCGAGGCGCTGGCCGAGGACGGTCTTGCTTCGCCAGAGACCGCCGTCGATGCCGTCGAGCTTGACGAGCGCGTGGCGTCCTCGCTATCCGTGCGAGCTTGGCCGATGAATGTCCGCGTCGAATGCGCGGACTACCTCGCGCGGCCTGCGCCGGCGCGGCCATACGATCTCGCGATCATGAACCCGCCATACGAGGGAGGGCTGGACAGCCTCTTCATGTCGAAGGCCATGGACGAAAGCCTGCGGGTCATCGCTTTGGTCAGGCTGGCGCTGCTTGAGAGCCAGCGGAGCTATCAGCGCATCTGGTCGCGCATCGGCAGCTCGGAGGGCTGGCGTATGGTCGAAATGCGGCCCTTCGTTCAGCGCCCGCTCTTCGTCTCGCCAGGAATGAAATCGTCGCACGGGAAGACGGCATTCATGGCGATCAAACTGTCACGAGTTTCAGACGCAACAAACACGTACATCAACTGGTATCAGGAGGAGTGACGATGGCAATGGAAGGCATGAATCGGGTTCAGCTCATCGGGAACATCGGCCGCGACTTGGAGTTGCGTAAGACCAAGAGCGGATCGGCGGTGCTCAAGCTCAGCATCGCCACGACCGAGCGGCAGAAGAAGGGCGAGGAGTGGGTGGATCACACGGAATGGCACACGGCCGTCCTGTGGGGCAAGCGGGCCGAAGTCATCGCGGGCATCGCATCCAAGGGCACGCGCGTGTTCCTCGAGGGCAACCTGCGGACGAATAGCTGGGAAAAGGACGGCATCAAGCGGTACACGACCGAAATCTCGGTGACGTCGATTCACATCATGGGCGGACGTCCCGGCGGTCAGCAGTCGCTCCCGGCCACGCAGCCGGCCAGCTCGGCGCGCTCTTCGCGCAACGATGAGCCCGAGCATGGCTGGGACGACGTACCGTTCTGATCGCGTCATCCATTGGCGCGAGGGCATGCTTCGCTCTGCATGTGGGTTGACGACTGAGCGACACACTCGGTCTCGGCCCACATGCGGGCTATGCCTGCGATGGCTGCGTCGTAGCGGACACGACGTTGAGCCTAAACAACCGTCGCCGCTCGACTGGATACGCATCGCGATGGTGCTGGATCGGTGGCGCGCTCGCTACTACAACGCGCGATTCCGCGTGCCAACGGAGTCTGCGTGGCGCCAGATGGCGATGGTGCTGGACGAATGGAGGGCGCGGCATGTGGACGACGAAACCTCATGTGTGGGTCCGTCGAGGCACGACCTCGATCGGTGATCCGCTCATCGAATGCGAGCGATGCTACATCCGGCGCGGCTGGCCTGGCGAGTCGTCGCCGTGTGAATCGGTGCTGAAATCGGCCTCAGAGTATCGAGCCGAATGGCGCGCAAAATCGCGCAAGCGGTACGAAAGGAAACGCAAGTGAAGCGACACGACTGGAACCCATCAGGACGAGACTCGGACGGCAACAAGCGCCAGCGATGCCGCGTCTGCGGGATGCTGGACTCGTGGGCCGGCGCCAAGCTCACGTGCGGCGGACTGGCCTACCAGGCCGCTCGTCACTCAGGCACGGCCAAGCGCAAGCGGCAGCGCGAGCTGAAGGCGAGGTACCCGTGGCTGTGAGCCCGTATGCGCGCCGACACGCTGACTGGCGCATCGAGGACGGCATCGCGCGCTGCCAGCGGTGCTACGTGCCGCGTGACTCCGTGGCTGTCAGCTATCCATGCGGCTCGGGCTTCGCGATGGAGGCGCAAGCTCAGGTCGAAGAGCACCACGGCCGGCACGTGACTGCAGCCGTGTGGCGCGCTCGAGCAGCGTGCACGCGAGGTCGTCGATGACTCGCTTGACACCTAACGCAAAGCGTGGCACGGGGAACGCTATGCGTAACGTTATGGTCCGACTGGACGACAAACACGTGGAGCAAGCTCGCCAGACTGCGGCGCGGATGAGTAAGGAGCTGGACCTCAAGGTGTCCGTTTCTGACGTCATTCGGATCGCGCTGACTCGGTATCTGAGCGAGGCCGGCAAGTGAGGATTCGGACCATCAAGCCCGAGTGGTTGAGTTCGCAGAAGTTGGCGAGTTCATCAGACGCCGCTCGCGTGTTGTCAGTCGCGCTCATACTCATGTCCGATGACTACGGAAGGGGCCGTGGTTCTCTCGCTGAGATTGCCATGCAGGTATGGCGCTATGACATGACTCGCGACGATGGCGCGAAAGCTCGCGAGACACTCGCGAAAGTTCGCGAGACTCTCGAAGAACTTTCCGCAACGGGTTTCGTGCGCGTCTATCAAGTCAATGGAGACGACTTCTTTGAGCTTCCTGGGTGGGCATCGCACCAGCGGGTAGATAAGCCTGGAAAGTCAAAGATTCCGGAGAGTTATCAGGATCACAAGAATATTCGCGAGACTGTCGCGAAAAATACCGTCACCCTCGCGACGGATCAGGGATCAGGGATCAGGGATCAGGGAAAGGACCAAGGAGAGGATCAGGGAGAGGGCGCTTCTGCTTCTGCTGCGTCGGACGCGGATGCTGCCGCCAAGGCCGAGGAGGAGGCAGCCAAGCGCGCCGCTGCCCTCCGGTACCGCAAGCTCGTCACGCTGGGATGGAAGACGGCTAGCGATGCAATGAAGGCAAGCGGGCATGGGGGTAGCTGGCTGATGAAGAACGAACAGAATGAGTGTTGGCCTATGCTAGCCGAATGGGCCTTACGCACCGAGCGCGCGCGAGCGGATATCGGGCAGACTGTATCTGCCGAGGACGCGATTGGTGAGGCGGTGCAGGAGTGGGTATCTAGCGGCTTCGCAACCGGCAGCGGGTGGAATCCAGAAAACTTTTGTAAATCCCCCGACAGGTACTTCCTGAAAGACGGAATCAAGGCTCGCGAGGCATGGGAGAAACGGGCGGGCCTCAAATGACGATGCCGACCTTCGATGAGCAGCTCGAGCTGTCGGCGCTGTCGCTGTGCCTGGACCTGCCCGAGTTTTTGTATACGGGGCCGAGCACGGACCATTTCGCGGTGCACCACATCCGCACGGCTCACGCCACGCTGTGTGAGATGCGCCGACGCGGGGATCGCATAGATGACATCACGCTTCGCGATGAGCTGATGCGTCGAGGCGTCTCCCAGGCTGCGGGGTTGGCGCTGCTGCAAGCGGCTCGAGAAGCCCCCAAGCGCGGGCAAGCCAGCGTGGTGTCGATGATGCGGAAGCTGTATGAGCGCCGCACCGTGGCCGAGCTGGCAGCGCAAGGGCAAGCACAAGCTATCGAAGGGAACCTCGATGAAGCTAGGGCGTTGCTTGCCAAGGCGGCGTTCTCCGAGACCGGGGATCTGCGAGCGTACACGCTGGCCGATGCGATGGAGGCTGCTGCCGTCGTATGGGATCAAGCGGAGCGCAGCCGTGCCGGCGAAGGCCGATCGAAGTTCGTTCCGCTTGGCCTGTGCCCGACGATAGACTCGCTGGTGATGGTGGGTCCCGGCGACACGGTGATCATCGGCGCGGAGACTTCCGTGGGCAAATCCTCCTCGACGATGACATGCCTGCTGAAGCACCAGCAAAAGCAGATTCATGCGGGCCTAGTGACGGTGGAAGATCCTCGAGAGGATTGGGGGGCAAAGGCCGCTGGCTACTACGGCAAGATCGACACGCAGCCGTTCTGGTCAGGACAAGTTGCGGGGCTGCATCAGGTGGCTAGCAGCATCGCCGAGGCGGCAAAAGAGGTGCAATACGTCCGCATCGTCGATGTGCCTTCCGGCGCATTGTCGGACGTACTGCGAGCCATGACAGCGCTCGTGAAAAGCCACGGTGCACGCATCCTGTTCGTGGACTATCTGCAGGCCATCCGTGCGCCTGAGTCGCTGGCTACGGCCAGCACGAAGGCTCAGACGGATCACGTGTACCAAACGCTCCAGGCGACCGCGCGCATGCTCGAGGTGCCGCTGGTTATCACGAGCCAGCTCAGCCGCGGCGACAGCGAGCACGGTGCAGAGCCGAGCATCAAGCGGCTTAAGGAATCGGGCAACCTGGAGAACGGGGCTCAGATTGTTCTGATGCTGTGGTGCGAGGACGAGGAAAACATCATCATCTGCGGCAAGGCAGCGAAGATGAAGCGCGTGCGTAGCCGTCCCAGGTGGTCGATGCGGCGCGGCAATGGAGGCGTTCTGGTGGAGCTTGAGGGCTACCAGGTGCCACCGCAGAAGCGTGCGGGCCGTGGGCGAGACTAAGCCCATCGGCATCGGCCTAGAGGCTACCCAGCTCGACCATGGCGTCAGAGCGATTCGATGCGACGGCCGCGTCATCGGCTACCTGTTCTACACGTGGGCGAGTCCGAGCCTGCGCTCGTGGTGCGACGAGGTCGGGATAGACTGCCGAGATGTTCGCCGATTCGCAGATGATGTGTTCGGCATGGAGCCGCCTGCGCCGCTGTTGCCGCACGAAACTACTGAGCCATGGGAGGGTCCGCATCGGACAGACATGGAGAGTGCCGAGCTGCTAGAGCGCGTCGAGTGTCAGCTCAGAAGCTTGGAATGAGAAAGGCTACGAAACGTGGATCGCCGCCCATGCCGGTTGACGAACCGGCGCACCGCAGTCCGCTCGTGATGTTGAGTCGCGAGGCTGTCATCCTCGAGGTGGCCGGCTATCCGCCGTGGCTGGCCGAGCGTGTTGAGCGCATCGGCATCGCAGACGGCGGACGGTTCGCGCGGATCTATTTGAAGCAGGCGACATCATGAAATACCTGTCCGTATGCAGCGGCATTGAGGCCGCATCGGTCGCATGGCACCCGCTTGGCTGGGAGCCCGTCGCGTTCTCCGAGATCGACCCGTTCGCGAGCGCGTTGCTCGCCCAGCGTTTTCCGCATGTACCCAATCTTGGGAGCATGGAGGGTTATCGTGAGTGGGATGTCCCAGCTTTCGATCTGTTGGTCGGAGGAACACCCTGTCAGTCCTTCTCCGTCGCCGGCCTCCGCAAAGGGCTCGACGACCCACGAGGCAACCTCGCCCTCGTCTATCTCGGAATTCTTGACAAGTTCCGGCCTCGCTGGTGCGTCTGGGAAAACGTGCCCGGTGTCCTGTCCAGCAGCGGAGGACGGGACTTTGGTGCCTTCCTTGGGGGGCTGGCGAAGCTCGGGTACGGGTTCGCCTACCGAGTGCTGGACGCTCAGTACGTCCGAGTGGAATCACACCCTTGGGCCGTCCCGCAGCGAAGGCGTCGTGTCTTCGTTGTCGGACATTCTGGAGGCGACTGGCGAAGTGCCGCAGAGGTTCTTCTTGAGCCCGAAGGCGTGCGCGGGGATCCTCCGACGCGCCGCCAAGCGCGGCAAGAAGCTCCCCGAGGCGCTCGAGGCGGCGCTACAGGCGGCGGCATCGCGGGCACCGTAGCGGCCAAGTGGGCCAAGGGCACGGGCGGGCCGGCGGGCGACGAGGCGCACAACCTCGTGCCCTCCTTCGTCTGGCCCGTCGAGGTTGCGGACCCGATCACAGCCAACGAAGGCGCGACGTACACGCACGAGGGCTCGAACTTCCGGCTGCACAACGTCGTGCCGAGCGAACGAGTAGAGCCGCTGCCGTTCGACACCACGCAGGTCACGAGTCGGCTCAACCGCTCAGCTCCGAAGCATGGCGATCCTTGTCACCCGCTTGCGCGCGGTGGGCACGCTCCTGCGATTGCAGAAACGATGGCGGTACGCCGGCTGACGCCGCGCGAGTGCGAGCGGCTGCAAGGCTTCGCCGACGACTGGACGGCCATCACCTACCGGGGCAAGCCCGCGGCGGACGGCCCGCGGTACAAGGCGCTGGGCAACAGCATGGCGGTCAACGTCATGCGGTGGATCGGAGAGAGGATTGCGATAAAATGCTGTTGAGCTGGACCGTATACGGACCTCCCGTACCCAAGGGACGCCCACGGCTGACACGCGGAGGCCATGCGTTCACGCCAGGACGAACCAAGGCATATGAACGCCGCGTTGCGCTGATGGCTTTACAGGCCGTCTGCGGACTGCCTTCAGGCCGCCCGTCATGGCCGACCGAAGCGTGGTACTCGGTGTGCCTGGATATCCACACGCCCGACCGGCGCATACCCGATGTGGACAACGTCGCAAAAGCCATCATCGACGGCGCACAAGGCGTGCTGTGGGAAAACGACCGGCGCGTGATCCGCATCATCGCTGAGCTAAAGACCGTTTGCAGCGTCGAGCCGAGGGTCGATGTGTCCGTGTTGGTCATCGATGCGCCGACCGGATGGGAGCACCAGCGTAGCCGCCAACGGCGGTCCCGAGGTACACTAGAACATGGCTAAGACGACAACGCCTAAGACGACTAACGTGCGAACTCGACCGGGTGTGTCCGAGGAGACCTTGGCCGCATTCGTGGCGCTGTGCGAGCGCCACACGATGCGGTCCGCGTGGGCACGTCTTAGGGAAGCCGGACACATCGTCTCGTGGGATGCCATCGAGAACGCATGCCGCAAGAGCCCCGAGTGGGACGAGCGCCGCAAGGCCGCGACGGCGCTGCGTGTGGCTCGTCTAGAGAGCCAGCTCGAGGAGCTGCCCATGCGCCTTGCGGACGGCACGCTGTCGGAGCGCGGGTACGCCGTCG
>Ga0209972_10003951_pt1 | contig 11401 bp, 13 predicted proteins | sample NOAtaG_7_FD_187302 | JGI IMG/M metagenome (GOLD analysis project Ga0209972, IMG submission 187302) | Freshwater lake microbial communities from Lake Erie, under a cyanobacterial bloom - NOAA_Erie_Diel1S_2200h metaG (SPAdes) (version 2) | ecosystem: Environmental > Aquatic > Freshwater > Lake ...
TGGTAGAGCATTCTATAGATCTGGCGCTACAGAAACAAGCATTACAAACATAAATCATTCCACCTGGCCTTCTGTTGGTCTTATTGGTGATGTTATATTTAGTACATCGGATTAATTATGGCAGGAAAGTCATATATTAAGATTGGTTCCACCAACTGGGATAGAATTAAAAAAATGTATGTTAAGACTGGTGGTCAGACATGGACTGCTATCAGAAAAGCATATGTCAAAACAAGCAACGGGTGGCAGAAAGTATTTGATACTGCTAGCAATAGGCCATTTATCAGAAACAACGATATACCAAAAATAAGACTTAATACATTTAGAACAGACAGTTCATATAACCCTACTGGAACAATAGATGATCCAGTTAATCCAGTAGTTGAAGCACCTCCAGTTCAGAAGATGGGTCCAAACTATACATCTCCAAGCTACGGTTGGCCAAATGAAGCAATCGGTAGACATTTATGGGGATATGATGGAGATTGGGTTTCTGGAAACGGAAGCGCAATGACATTTGAGTATAGCTGGCTTTATAATCTATCTGGAAACAGAAATAATAATGAAGTAGAAACTGGCGCAACATCTACTACTGGAAGAACAGATATGCTTACAAATCTTTCCTCCCACCTTGGTAAAAACGACGGAGACTACTTTGATAGAAATTTTCTTACATTTAGAGTAACTGCTACAAATTCCGCAGGAGAAGCATCTTTTGAAAGTGCTCAAGTTTATATTGTAAGAGATACTCCAACTGGATCAATTACAATGACAGAAAAAGATATTGCATCTCCAAATAGCACAATGTCTGCTACATTTTCATATAGCAGCAGCTGGTATAACAAGGTGGACACATCAGAATCATATCTAGAGTGGTTTGCGGTAGACAATCTAGGTGATACATTGACAACATCTAATCGTGTTCAAATTGAAAATTTAAATACATTTACTGTTACAGGAACTACAACTAAATCTGGAACCACTTTCCATGTTCCCACATTAACAAATAAATATTATTATGTAAGACTTACTTTAAATAATTCAAACACTTTGCCAGCCAAATATAATGGATCTATTATCAATGTAGTTGGGTTTACCCCAAATGCTGCGGTTACTGCATCAGATAATAAAACTGTTAAAACTACTGCAGCAAACGGCCCATTTAATTTAACTAATGGAACTAAGACTGGTAGATACTATGACACAGCCTCATCTACATGGAGAAGATTTGTATCTGTAGATATTGGCCAGTCATCTTCTGCTGACAGGTATGAAGTTCAAATAGAGGGTCAATATGATGGATCTGCTGGATCTTATAACCTATCGTCTGCATCATGGGTTGTTTTACAAACTTTAAACGTTGCCCCCTACATTCTTGAGTCTAGCAGAATAGGTGGGACTTTAACAATGCCGTCGTATTCTGCATTAAACTATTTAAATTATAGATTTACTGCTAGGTCTAGAAATGGAACGTCTTTAAACGGTGCGGCATATAGCAATGGCGGAACCTCAACATCTTACCAGTATGTATCAGCAGCCTCTGTTGCCCCATCAGCACCATCTATATCTAATATAGCAACATCCACAGACTTCCAGGGCTCATTTGTTACATTTACAAATTACATGGCATCTACTGGAAGTAATGAAATTTCATACTATACATATAGCGTAGACAACGGATCAAATTTTCAGCAGCCAACTAGCGGATTTATAAATGCCAATGAAGGAAAGGTATATGTCACTGCTGGGTCAACAGTAAATTTAAGAATTAGAGCTACAAATTTAGATGGAGAAACAAGCGCATCAAGTAATCTATTAAGTATTACTGCAGCAGTTGTTCCAGGTGTACCAACATCAGTTGTTGTTAAAAGCTTTAGCTCTTTGCAGGGTACAATATTTTTGACTGCTGGAGCAAATACACAGTCCGTACAGGGTTATCTTGAGTACGACAGTTTTTCAACATTTGATTATATTGATGGTTACGTTAACGTGTCTGCAAATAGCGCTGGCAAAATTCAACTATCTGGTGCAAACTCTGCTACACGAAGTTATACTGCAGGAGTAAGGCCATTTAGTGGTCAGAATTTATCTGGAGGTTCTGGTGCTATAAGCACTATTACTACTAAAGTTCTTAATGGATCAGATAATATGCAGGTATCACTAGGAACAATCACACTTAGTGGAACTAGAACAATAAATCTTACATGGACTCTTTCTGCAGGTGCTCCAACCCACTATATAGCTAGGCTGTATCAATATAGTGGAGGTTCTGTAATATCAACAAAAACTATTACTGCTCCTACAACAAGCGTATCTTTTAATGAGTCTGATGGGGTTCAGTTTACAACACAATATTATATTGGCATTCAGCCTCAGTATCAATATACATCTTCTGTTACTTACGAAGATACAAACTATGTTTCTTCAAATATAACAACTAGCGCAAACCTTACGGCTCCTACTCCAACTGGAGTAACATATACTTCCGATGGAAACTTTAATATTTCATTTACTGGTGGTAGCGGACCATATTATCAACTATGGTGGGCAAGTACTACTGGAACTATTGCTGGGTCTTTGTTTGATCAGTATGATGCAGCATCTACTGCTAGTCCAATTAAAGAATTACCAATGGCTGCAAATGGATCAACATATTATTTCTGGACTAGATCATCTAATCAAAACTTAGGAAATACTACATCTGGAGGTACCGCTTCTTCTGGAACTTACAGCCCTTGGTCTAGCACAAATGTATCTATAACTGCAGCACAACCGTCTGGTGGATCAGCCTCTATAGCTGGAAGCTCTACTGTTGGAAGCACATTAACACTTTCAATTTCTGATGCGTCTGGAACTCCTTCACCAATTAGGGCATATATTATTTGGAGAAGAGCAGATGGCGGAGCTGGAGGAAATTCATTTACTGGAGGATCTATTATGCAGTATGGAGGCACTACATACACTATTGATTCTCCACTTGTTGCTTACTCATCAGTTGGATACGCTATTCGTGCAGAAGTAAACTGGGCAAATGGTGTGGGAACCGCACAGATTGTTAACACTAATTCTATTGTTGTTACTGCTGCAGCAGTTGCACCAAGCAATACAAGCGTACCAACTCTTAGTCCAACCTCAATTTCAGTTGGAACAGTATTAACTGCTGGAGTAGGATCATGGTCTGGCACAACACCAATTACTTATGATTTAAGAATTTACCGTGGAACCGCAAATGTTTCTACTGGAGAAACATTAGTTAGATCTGCTGGTAATGTTACATCCACTACGTATACAGTAACTCAGGCAGACTTTGATTCTGGTCAAAGATACTTTAGGACATATGTTAATGCAACAAATACGGCTGGATCATCTGGATTTGTTGCAGGTCAAGAGCGTGGACCAATTGCTACTCCAGTTAGCGCTCCAACAAATTCTAGCCAACCAACACTTTCTGCAACAAGTTTAAATGTTGGTGGAACACTAACAGCAGGAGTAGGATCTTGGACTGGCTCCCCTACAAGTTATGATCTTAGAATATACAGGGGAACCCAGTTTGTATCAAGCGGAGAAACTTTGGTAAAATCTGCTGGAAATGTTACAAGCACAACATACACAATGACTCAAGCAGACTATAATTCTGGGCAAAGGTACTTTAGAACATATGCTAGTGCTACTAACGCAGGCGGAACTTCCTCATTGACTGCTGGACAAGAAGTAGGACCATTAACTGTAGCTACAGTATCACCACCAGCACTTATTAGTATAAGTGGAAATAACTCTCTGGCACTTGGAGGAACTTTTACCTGGAGCTATTCAAATTCACCAACTGGCTACTCTATATTTGTTCAAGGTCCGACTGGAACAGTATTTACAACAAATAATGCCTATACCTATACTGGAACATCATTTAGGCCAGGATATGACGGAACTGGGTGGCAAGGTTCTGGAAACTATACAATATATGTTTCTGCTACAAATTCTGGTGGAAGTAGTGTTGTTTCAAGCCAAACAACATTTATGAATTAGGATGATTATGATTAATAATGAAGAAAAGTTATATTTAATTAACTTAAAATTAGATTTTTGGAAGGAACTCCTTCTGAAAAGCAATCAGGCTATACCAGTATTAAATGATCTAGGAAATCAGCTTAAAGTAGACAGCAACCTACAAGATATAAGCAGATATACGGAAATAATAGCCTTATTAGAAGCAGAAAAAGAAACCTTGACTAATCAGGGCTAAATGATATAATATGAAAGGAGGGTTAAAATGTCACTATTAACAAATGCAGACAAGCTCAGTGTAGTAAATCAGCATATTAAAAGCTTAGACTTTCAGATCTATAATTCAGAACTAGATCTAATCGTAGCAAATGCTGAATCACCTGTTAATTCAGAAACTGTTTCTGGAATTAACGCAAGATTAACTGCTTTAAATGCAAAACGTTCAGTTCTCGAAACAGAGGCTGCACAATTTGAGGCAGAAGAATAGGAATATAAATGGCAGAAAAAGCGGAACTAATTATTACCGCCCTACAACAGCGCATCGGAGAGATTGTATCTAATTATGAAACTCAAATTGCAATACTTAGGGCAGAAATTACTAAGCTTGTTGAAGAAAAGGACGCAAAGGTTGAAGCTATTCAAGCATACGAAGAGCACCTTGACGATCTCACAGCCAACTAATTTTCCTTCAGGTATCGCTGTTAAAACAGATAAAGATACATATTGGATTAAAGACGGTAAAAGATATAGGTTGATTTCAGATAGGGCCGCCCAGTCTTGGTGCTTTACTACGGTATTGGCAACTGAGGCGGCATTATCAGGTATTAAGCTTGTAGGTAAGCTAGGCTTTAGAGACGGCACCTTGATCAAGAATGTCGCAGATGGTAAAATGTATCTAGTATCACAGAATAAACTAAGACACATTGTAGACCCAGATTCGTTTAATCGATATGGCCTCAATAGGTCAAAAATGATCGAGGTATCTGAAAAAGAAATCTTGGCACATGATTTAGGAGAAAATATATAATGAGCGATACTTTTAATGATGGCGATCCAATTGATGCTACGCTGCTGCAAAAATTAAAAACAGATGTGGCAAGGGCTACAGCATTAGCTGGAGCAAAGGTAAGTGCTGGATCAAACATTAGTGTCGGAGATCTCGCAAATAAAACTCCTGCAGAAATTAAAATTCCCATATTTTTTGGAGGTAAAAGCGATAAACAAACTGTAGTTTCTGGAAAAAAATCAACATTTACACTTAATTATAAAGGTGCTGGATTTTCAGGTAAGCCTTCCGCAATAACCCTAACGGCTATATCTAAAGACGGATTAGCAGAAATATTGTCTCCTTCTATCATAAGCGGTACTGTTACACAAGATAGTGCAAAAGCCCAGATATGGGGAGCAGGAAAAACTAAAGATATAACATTATTTTTTATAGCAGTTCAATAACTAGCCTATTGACAGCCTAGTTTAATATGCTACAATTTGTTTAATATCTAAGTCACGACTCCGTGACTTTTTTTACGCAGGGAAGTTAAATGACAAACGATTTAAAATGGATGTTGTCATCCGATCAGCAATTCCCTTATCAAGATGATAAGATGATTGCGCTATGGTTTAAGGTTATGAAATGGTTCAAGCCAGACGTAGTAGATTATCTTGGAGATACCGACGATCAGGCTTGCTATAGCAAATACACAGAGGGAAGATCTGCAGAGTTTCTTCAACTTCATAAGGACGACAGCCGTGATTTAATTGTCCCAATGATGCGTCATGAAGCAAAAGGCGCAAGAGATTTTTATGCTAAGACTCGTGAGATGCTCCCAGATGCACAATTATTTTCAGCATTAGGAAACCACGATATACGTATCTTTGATTACATAGATAAGAAGCTTCCAGATTATGCAAAAGATGTTACTCCAGAGTCACTATGGTCTTTAGACTCATTGGGTTACGAATATATTTATTATGACTCATTGCCTAAGCGCCGCTTTGGTGATGTTCACGTACACCACGGAATTTCTATTGCAGCAACTGGATCTGTCCGTAAGGATATGGAAGACTTGCAGGTATCACTTATTAGAGGTCACTCACACAGAATCGCTTCGCATATGGTGACATATGAACTTAGAAACGGTGGCGAAGGAGAAACACTTCGTGGCTATGAGATTGGACACATGTGTGATGAAAAGGGTCCAGGCATGAAGTATACTCAACATCATGATTGGCAAAAGGGATTTGCTATTGCTCATATCGTAAATGATTATCCACATATTCAGATGATCCACATTGCCCCAGACTACTCTTGCGTTGTGGACGGAAAGACATTCTCGCTATGATGAAATGTGGAAGGTGTAATGGAAGAGTCTTTATTGATAGAGTATTCTCTCAAAAACTACACACGGAATTGTTTTGCATCCTATGCGGAAAGCGTTGGATGATCAATAAGGAAACGAATGCATTTGGTAAATGGCTAGAGAAAACAGACAGCGACTACGCAAAAAATTCGTCTATTTCTTCTTAAATGGCAAAGTACACAAAGTACTAAGGCTATCTAGAGCTAAAGACGAAGTCGTTGCGTGGTGCTACCCAGATAAGAAAAGATTAATGTATTCTTATTCTCAGGTAGATAAAGGTATGGAGCGAGCATATACTGTTGTAGAAGCCAGTAAGATATTGGGCAGACACAGGGTAACAATTGAAGAATATATTTTGCAGGGCAAAATAAAGCAGCCCCAAAAGGTATACCCAATTAGTAATCCAGATAGTACATGGTCTAAATACATGCTGAGCGAATCGGACATTTTGGACATTCATCAGTTTATTATTGATGCTGGACATATTAGAGATTTGCCTTCAAGATCAGAGTTGCAGGCTATTCTCAAACACAATTTAATATTGTATACTAAGACAGAAGACGGAAAGTTTGTACCTGTATGGAAGGCGGAGTAATGTCAGAGACAAGAGTAAAGGTGGACCTATCGTTCACACGCAATCTAGGAAACTACGAGAGCATAAAGATTGGTATAGGCGTAGAAGACAATGTGCGTAGTGGAGAGAATGTAGATACTGCCACGGAAAGAGTCTATGCTTTTGTTGAGAACAAGCTTATTGAAAAGACTCGTGAGGTAGAAGAAGAGTTAAAACGTGGCAAATGAGAAGCAGCCTTACGTATTGATTGGGCTATATGAATCACTTTACTCAGAGAAGTATGGTAAAAAGCCAAGACTTAACAAGTTTCGTGAAAAGTGGGCCATGCAGGATGTTATAGATAGTGTAGGATTTGATAGAGCCAGAGATCTTTTGGTATACTATTTTAAGACTAACAAGTCTGGGCACCCGCTCAGTTTCTTTTTCTATAACTTTGATAAGATTGATTACTTAAAGTCAGAGCGTGAGAAAGATGAAAAGCATCGTCGATTGCTATTACAAGCAACGAAAGAATTAGTAGAAGGCGGAAGCGAATGAATACAGAAGCAGAGTTGCTATCAGCAGTATGCAAAAATAAAGACATAAGCACACTACTGGCAGATAATGTAGATGAAATTTTTACATCGCATAAGGATATCTGGGATTCGCTAAAAGCATATTACTACAAGTTTAAGGCTGTTCCAGAAGCTGGAATTCTTATGGAGCGTTTCAAGGACTTTGAGCCAGTTGAGACAAAGGCTGAGACTGGATACTATTTAGATAAGCTAAAGAATGAATACCTAACTAGTAGATTAAAGAATATTATTCTTCAAAGCGGATCTGCTCTAAAAGAAGATGCTGCATCCAGAGTGCTTGGAGATTTACAGGCTAAGCTTTCACAATTGTCTAAGTTTACAAATCATGTTCGTGACGTAGACATTACAGATATTGAATTAGCAGAGAAGCACTTCCTAGCAGTTAAAGAGCGTTCATCTATTATGGGAGGTGCTCCAGGAATCCTAACAGGCTTTGATGCAATTGATAAAGCATATCCTACAGGAATGGCTCCAGGACACCTTATCGTTGCTATTGGTTGGCCAGGACGTGGTAAGACATGGTTTACATCCTACCTTGCTTGCAAGGCTTGGGAGCAGGGCTTTAAGCCTATGATTGTATCTCTTGAAATGTCTCCAGAAAATATGCGTGACCGTATTTATACAATGATGGGCTCTGGTTTATTCCGTGCATCAGATTTTGCAAAGGGTGACGTTAACGTCGATACATTCAGATCTTGGGGTCAAAAGAGATTTGAAAATAAGAACGGATTTATTCTAGTATCTAATGAAGGTATGGGTGAGGTCAATGCCAATACCGTTCAGGCTAAGATAGATCAGCATAAGCCAGACTTAGTTATCTTAGATTATCATCAGCTATTTTCTGATAATAAAAGAAGCACTGGTGCAACTGAGCGTAACATGAACGTGTCCCGTGAATTTAAAATGCTTGCAATGACAAACAACATTCCAGTAATTGATATTACTGCAGCAACTATGGATGATATTACAGACCAAGATGCTCCGCCTATGCTATCTCAGGTAGCATGGTCAAAGGCTATTGAGTATGATGCAGACATGGCTATTGCTATTCATAAGTATACAGATACTAATATGATTGAGGTTGTTAGCAGAAAGAATCGTCACGGACAGGAGTTCAACGTATTCTTAGATTGGGATATCAATAGAGGTATCATCAAAGAGATTTATGAAAATCCTTTTGCGAATGACCCATCGAAAAATTAAAAGGTTTCAGGTAGATGTTGAGTTTCAGGATAATGCACAGCTTATTAGCTTGAGACCACAGTATGAAAATTTGTTGATTCAGGACATGAGGGGTAAGGGCTACGTCAGGGTACTTGACATAGATCCAGCCTTTTCGGTAGAATTCACAGGCGAGACATGGAAGTTCTTAATGAGCATTCATGGTGTTTATGTGGGAAAGAAGAAGGCATGGCAATTAGAGGGTATAACACAAGGGAAGTCGATACCACGCACTACACGCCGAACCATATCAAGTCGATCATAAAATCTATAGGACTTGAAATAGTTGGCGAAACTGGTAATGACTTTCTATGTTACTGCCCATTTCATTCCAATAGACACACATCAAGCTTTAGCGTAAGCCGTGAGAAGGGTGCATTTATATGCTTCAATCCTTCATGCGGTGAGGCTGGGACTCTACAAGAATTAGTAAAGCGTGTCATGCATAAGAATGACTTTGAGGCAATGAGGTTTATTGCAACAAAAGAAACTGAGTCGTTAGAAAATTTTGACGACCTGTTGTCAGAAGCAATGAATGAGAAGCCTGTCTTTGAAGAGTTCTCTCAAGATACTTTAGATAAACTACATAATGGATTGATTAAAAGCGATAAGGCTAAGGCATATTTTAAATCTCGTGGAATTGAAATTCAAGCACTTAAAGATTTTTCTCTAGGTTATTCTGAAAACATGAACATGGTTACAGTTCCTGTTCATAGTCCAGATGGGCTACCAATTGGAATTGTTGGCAGATCTGTTGAAGGAAAATCTTTTAAGAATAGCACTAACCTACCAAAGAGCAAGACTCTTTTTAATATTCATCGTGCTAAAAGAATTGGTGCCCACGTCATAGTTGTTGAGTCAAGCTTTGATGCAATTCGTGTTCATCAGGCTGGATATCCAAATGTTGTGGCAACGCTTGGCGGATTCCTGTCTACCGAACAACAAAATCTTTTAAATAGACATTTCAATAAAATAACTATTATGACTGATGCAGACCAAGCTGGCAGGGAGCTGGGTAAAAGTATAGTTCATAAATTAAAATTCAAAGACCTCTTGTGGGCTTCGTATGAATATGGTAAGATATATCCTCATGATGCAAAAGATGCTGGCGACATGACCGATGAGGAAATAAAGACCTGCATTAAAAATTCTGTATCCGACATAGAATACAGATCTTGGAACTCGTGATATAATAAAAATACAGATGGATATATACCATCAACTATAAAGGAGAAATATATGAGTATAGTAAAGGGTCTAAAAGACCTCAACAAGGCACTAGATAAGCCTACCTACAGCGGTGGGGATGAAAACAAAGGTCGCTGGCTAAAGATTGAAGACGGCGAAAGCGTAAAGATTAGATTCCTACAGGAACTAGATCCAGATTCACCTAATTATAATGACAAGCTTGGTTGCGGATTTATCGCATTAGAGCACACAAATCCAAAGGATTACCGTCGCAAGGCTCTAGATACAATGGAGTCCGAAGGTCGTGACTGGGCTAATGAACAGCATCGCAAGGATCCAAAGGCTGGCTGGAAGGCCAGAACACGTCTTTATGTCAACGTCTTGGTAGACGATGGCAAGGAAGAACCATATGTAGCAATTCTTTCACAAGGTACAAGCGGTAAGACAATTACTCCTACCTTAATTGAATACGCTGGTGAGATGGGAAGCATCACTAACCTGATGTGGCGAATCAAGCGTAACGGTTCAAAGACTGACACAAGTTATACAATTATTCCATTGGCAAAGGATGAGACACCATTTGATTTCTCTGCTCTAGATTTGTATGACCTAGAAAAAACAGCAGTTCGTCACGTAACATATGCAGAGCAAGAAGCTTTCTATATGGGTGAAGGTGGCAATACAGAAGAGTCTTCTGCTTCATCTAGCAGCGTAGACTGGTAACACAAAGTTAAAGGCGGAGAGTTAATGTCATTTACACACTTGCATGTGCATTCATACTATTCATTGATGGATGGCCTTAACTCTCCTGCCGAACTTGTAAAGGCGGCAATTGATGCTGGTCAAACAGCATTGGCAGTTACAGATCACGGAACATTATCTTCTCACCGTGAAATGCAAATTGCCTGTAAGGAACAGGGCATAAAGCCTATCCTTGGAGTAGAAGCATACATATCACCTACAGATAGATTTGATCGCTCCTCTAAAACAGATAAGTCTATTCAGGCTTACAATCATATTATTTTATTGGCAAAGAATAAGAAGGGCCTTGAGAATATAAATATTCTGCAAGAGCTGGCTTGGAACGAAGGCTTTTATCATAAGCCACGTATTGATAGAGAGATTCTTAAAGAGTATGCGGAAGGTATTATTGTATTGTCTGGATGCCTTAATGGCCTCATTTCTAAGTGCATCGAAAAGAATGAGTTCTCTGAAGCTAAACTTATTCTCAAAGATTTTAAGAAAACTTTCGGTGATGATTTTTATATTGAGGTTCAATCTCACAATCCGAAAGAAATAAATGATGGCCTGCTTTCATTAGCAGACGAGCTTAAAATTAAAGCGGTGGCAACAGGAGATGCCCATTTTGCTAAAGAAGAAGACCGTATATTAGAAGAGGCAATGCTTATTCTATCAACATCTCCTAAGTCAGATAAAGAAGCAGACTTCGACATGTCTCGTCAGATGAAAGATATGTTAGA
>Ga0209972_10003952_pt1 | contig 11401 bp, 8 predicted proteins | sample NOAtaG_7_FD_187302 | JGI IMG/M metagenome (GOLD analysis project Ga0209972, IMG submission 187302) | Freshwater lake microbial communities from Lake Erie, under a cyanobacterial bloom - NOAA_Erie_Diel1S_2200h metaG (SPAdes) (version 2) | ecosystem: Environmental > Aquatic > Freshwater > Lake ...
CTGAAAAAAGCCTTCCTTCTGGTGGCAGGAGCCGCGGTACAGAAACTGATGATGCAGCTGGAAGAAGAGCAGGAAATCGTAATGTGCCTGGCCGATATGCTGATGGAGATTTATGCCTGCGAATCAGCCCTGCTGCGCTGCATGAAATTACGCGAACGAAGCGGATCTTCTTCCACCCGCAAAGAAGAAATTGCCTGCCGCCTCCTGCTTCACCTGGGATGTGAAAAAATCGGATTTTCAGGCAGGCAGGCCCTTCAGAGTTTTGCCTCCGGAGATGAACTCAAAATGATGCTGATGGGGCTGAAGCGCTTTACTAAACAGGAGCCTCTGAACACTACGGCATTGCGCAGGGAACTGGTAATTTTGATAGCGGCCGGATAAAAAAGCAGCAAAAGGCTCACCAAATTATGTCCAGCCAGGCATGAAGGATTGCATCTTTGTTTATTAAAACCGACCGAAGGAGCCGATGAAGGGTACTGAAGAAAAATTACTTGAAATCCTGAAGAAAACCGCAGAAGGCCAAAAAATCCGCGGTGCCTGCTTTGCCCTGAAAAAAGGAGAATTCAGCTGGCTGGGAGCTGCAGGTGATATTTCCGCGCTGCAGCCCTATTTCATCGCCAGCACCACAAAACTCTTTACCACTGACATCATTCTGGCTCTGAGATCAGAAGGAAAACTTGATCTTCACGATAAAGTCATACAGCATCTCGGTGAAAGCCTGCTTCGCAGATTGCATGTTATTAAAGGAACAGATTATTCATCAGAGATCCGGATTATCCATCTGCTGGCACACAGTTCAGGATTGCCGGACTATTTTCAGGGTAAGGCACCTGGAGGAATAAGCCTGGAATCAGAAATTCTGAACGGGAAAGACCAGGCCTGGAGTTTGCCCGAAGTATTGGAAAGAACGAGAAATATTCCTGCCCTTTTCCCTCCCGGAACAAAAGATAAAGCACATTACTCGGACACCAACTTTCAGCTGCTGGGCGCCATTGCGGAAAAAATCACAGGTAAAACCTTTGATTTTCTTTGCAGAACGATGGTGACCGAACCCTTAGGACTTCAGCAAACCTGGCTTTACAATGACCCGGCAGACAACAGGCCGAAAAATCTCTGGTACAGAGAAAAGGATCTCCGGATTCCACAGGCAATGCGTTCGTTTGGTCCGGACGGAGGCATTGTTTCCACTTCTTCCGACATGCTGATTTTTCTGGATGCATTTTTTACCGGCAAGCTGTTCCCGGCGGAATATCTTCCCGAGCTGCAGCAATGGAACCGCATTTTCTTTCCTCTTCGCTCAGGCATAGGAATCCACCTGTTCAGGCTTCCCTGGATGCTCAATCCCTTTGGAACAGTACCGGAGTTCATAGGACATTCAGGTCTTTCCGGAGCACTGGCCTTTTATTGTCCAAAGGAGAACATAACGATTGCCGGAACTGTCAATCAGGCAGCACATCCGGATGTTTCCTTCCGGACCATGATAAAACTCGTTCTGGCTTTAAAAAGCCAGTAAAGCAGCCGTCAGGTCAGCCAATGATGGGAAAACATTCATATCCGGCTGGATTTGAATGACGCAGAATCATTTTTTTGGATTCGCAAAGCGGCCGTTAAAATTCCTTCCTGGGAAAATAGAGAAGCCGTCTGAAGAACAAGGAGTTGAAGTAAAGAAGGCAATTTTCAGGTTCCTGAAAACCTCCAGCTAGGTTTTTTAGTCTTATTATGGTTGTTGAAATCACGCCATCTGCTTTCACCGGACTGAGATGACATCAGATAACATTCCGTATTTGTTTATTTCAAAACTCTGTTACCTTTGATGCCCCAAAAAAAACCGGATGAAGAGAGAACGCATTTTACTTGAATACGATTCCTTTGATAACGAAAATCAGCTCCCGGAGGAAAGCCGGGAACTTCTGCAAAAAGCAGTTGATTCGCTTGAACGTGCTTATTCGCCTTATTCCCGCTTTCAGGTTGCAGCTTCCGTTCGGCTGGCCAATGGTGAAATAATCTGCGGCACCAATCAGGAAAATGCAGCCTATCCATCCGGGCTTTGTGCCGAGCGGACTGCCGTTTTTTATGCCGGTTCTGCTTTTCCCGGGATTGCCATGGAAGAAATAGTGGTAGTGGCGCGAAAAGAAGGAGGCAGCGAATTATTGCCTGCCTGTCCCTGCGGAGGATGCCGTCAGGTTATGCAGGAGGCAGAATCGAGGCAGCAGCATCCCATCAGGCTGATATTCCGCCAGGAAAAAACAGGCTTTATCCGTCTGGATTCCGTAAGCCAGTCCTTGCCGTTTCGCTTCGATCCGGCATCTTTGGCCTGAATTAACAGGACATCCGCCCCGGCCTATGGCAATGGACATTTACAGCAATCGCTCCACCTTTAAGCTGGTCATCATTTTTTTTGCCCTGCTGATCGGAGGCATTTCGGTTTTATACACCAACAACATGGTGAGCAAGCTGGCGGAGCGGGAAAAGAAACTGATTGATCTGGCCGCCAAAGGTTACCGGGAAATTGCCGGTATGGAGTTTACTTCGAGTCAGGGATTCCTGTTCCGGGAAATCATTGCAGCCAATAATTCCATACCAGTGATCTTGACCGATGAATATGGCAATATTCTTAGCTACCGGAATTTTGATGTTCCGGAAGGCATGGATGCCAAAAAAAGCAAGGCTTTTTTTAACCGTCAACTGGAAGAAATGCGTGCTGAATACAAGCCCATACCCATTGAAATTGCAGGCCTAAAACAGTTTATCTATTACAAAAATTCGACCCTTATACGCCAGCTTAAGTATTATCCCTACATACAGCTTGCGGTGATCGGCCTATTTATTCTGATGGGCTATCTGGCTTTCAGTCTGAGCCGCAATGCAGAACAAAACCGGGTGTGGGTAGGCCTTGCCAAGGAAACGGCTCATCAGCTGGGAACCCCCATTTCTTCCCTGCTTGCCTGGGCAGAATACCTGCGCAGCAAGCCGGAAATTCAGAAAGAGGGCATTGTGGATGAAATGGACAAGGACATCCAGCGTCTTCAGATGATTACAGCCCGGTTCAGCAGCATTGGTTCAGAGCAAAAGACTGAGCTGATTGATCTGGTAGAGGTTGTTGAAACGGCAATCGGATACCTGAGAAGCCGTTTGAGTCAGAAAGTGGAGATTTCTGTTTCGGTGGTTGGCCATCATGAAGAGGTGCTGGCCTACATCAACCGCCCTCTCTTTGAGTGGGTAATTGAAAACATCTGTAAGAATGCGGTTGATGCCATGTCCGGTGCCGGCAGACTAAGTCTGGAAATTACCGAACTTCCGGAAGGCCATGTGCAGATGGATATCCGGGATACAGGAAAAGGTATTCCGAAAAATCAGTTTAAAAAGGTTTTTGAGCCGGGTTTCACGACCAAGAAAAGAGGCTGGGGACTTGGCCTCACACTTGCCCGCCGCATCATCGAGCAGTACCACCGGGGCCGGATTTTTGTAAAATCCTCCGAGCCGGGAAAAGGAACCACTTTTCGTATCCTGTTAAGGAACAGGCTTTAAGGAGAATGGATTTCGATTGGCTGGTTCGTGGGGACACGAACCAGGACGTAGGAATGGATTCTAATTAGATTGTTCGTGGGGACCCCAATGTCCGGGTTCGTGTCCTCACGAACCCAGGGAATAATCATCACTTTTTCCAAAGAGCAAGCCACATAATTACTCTTTGCTCTAAATTTGATTCCTGAAAAAACTATTGACGATGAAACAAAAGTCCTTCGAATCAGGAAGAAAGTCGGTAATGATGCTGGATGAGGTATATTTCTGGACCGCGACCATAAACAAGTGGATTCAGCTTCTAGCACCTACTCATAGAAAACAAATTATTATAGATTCATTGAAATTCCTTTCTCAATCTGGATTCATCACGGTTTATGCTTTTGTAATAATGCCGAACCATGTACACTTAATATGGAGGCAGAATAAGAAAAATGGCGGAGAAATGCCTTATGCGTCCTTTCTCAAATTCACTTCGCGACTTTTCTTGAATGAACTAAAAGCTGAGCCGGAATTTCTAGCAAAATTTGGAGTTCATGCCGCAAACAAAGAATATAATTTCTGGCAGAGGGATTCCCATGCTTTTCAACTTTTTACAAAAAAAATGGCGGATCAAAAGTTGAAATATATCCATGATAATCCCCTTTCGGGAAAGTGGAAGCTTTGTGAATACCCAGAGCAATATCATTTTTCCTCTGCGAGTTTCTACGATACTGGCATCGATAAATTTGAATTTTTGACAGATATCAGAGAAGAATTTGGATAATGATGCATCCGGCCTCTGTCCTGGTTCGTGTCCTCACGAACCACGGTAAAGAATAAAGGCATCTGTTTTTTACAACCATTGTCCCGGCAGATTCCGAAATTTCGGTATAACCTTATATGACCGGCTGGTTCGTGGGGACACGAACCAGAACGGAGACAAAAATGATTCAAATAAATGCTTGTCCTGGTTCGTGTCCCCACGAACCACAAAGACTCCAGGAATGCCCGGCCGTTTCCTGCGAATACAAGCCAGAACGGAGGAGAGAAATCGAAAATTGGTTCGTGAGGACACGAACCAGAACAGGGGAACGGGGATCAATCGTTTTTTTGGAAATAGCGAATCAGCGGGATTCCGGAATTTTTCAGTTCCCTCAGCCAGACAGCAGCGAGCAGGGGCATTACGGCAAATGCAAGAAGATTATACTCCATGGCCTCCCTGAATTGCAAATGAATGATGCGCATGCAGGCTCTGGTCATGCCGCAGGCATAACAATCCTGATCCAGCAACACGCGGCTGAGACAGATGGCAGGACCACCATCAAAAAAATCTGCGGGTAGCAGCACCAGCACAAGAGCTAGTGTCAGCAACCCGCAGACTATTATCGCTTGCTTTAAAGGAAACAAATCAGAGTTTCTGGTCGTAATCGCCACCTTTAGGCTTCAGGTCGCCCGTAGCGATTCGGATAATGTCAATCAAAGCCCAGATGCCACATCCACCGGCAGTAAGCAGTTGAAGTACACCTTCTAAAGTATAGCCAAGGTAAAAACGGTGAATACCAAGGCCACCAATTACAATGGCAAGAATGAGCGCCACAATCTGGCTTTTTCCGCCTTCGGTTGGTTTTTGGGCCTCAGAGACCTTTTCAACCTTTGCCAGTTGTTTCTGGATTTTGTTAACCTGACGTGCCACTGCCACTTTTTCCACCAGACTCAACTTTTTACCGGAAGCAACAGCAGGCAATTTTTCCTGTAATTTCGTAATCGTCTGGTTTAACTCCCGAATCTCTGCAGTTTCAACGGTATTCAGTGATGCAACTGACTGCTTGTCGAGATTCCCATAGTAATCTTTTGAAGGAAGGGCAGTCAATTTTTTAGGTCCCCCACCAAAAGAAGCATACTGAACTTTGGAACAGGAGAATGAAACAGAAGCGAGCAGGGCCAGCAGGCCGATTTTGGTGAACATGTTTTTCATAACGGTAAACGAATTATTGTTCTGCAACGATAAACAAAATCTAATTGAAACAAAAAAGCCGGAAAATCCGGCTTTTCATTATCAGGCATCTGCCTCCACCTTGTTCTCCATGCGCTTGCGCTCATTGGGGTCGAGGTAAATCTTCCGCATGCGCATGCTTTTGGGCGTCACTTCCAGATACTCATCCTTCTGAATGTACTCCATGGATTCTTCCAGTGAGAAATTGATTTTCGGCGCAATCTTCACATTGGTATCGGAGCCTGATGCCCGCATGTTGGTAAGCTGCTTGGCTTTCTGAAGGTTGAGTTCGAGATCGTTCTGGCGGGTATGCTCACCCACCACCTGACCAGCATATACTTCCTCACCCGGATCCACAAAAAACTTACCGCGGTCCTGAAGCTTGTCGAGGGTGTAAGCCGTAGTAGGACCGGTTTCCATGGAAATGAGAGAGCCGTTGATGCGGCCGGGAATCGGGCCTTTGAATGGCGCGTAGGCCTTGAAGCGGTGCGTCATGATGGCTTCCCCCTGGGTGGCGTTCAGTACCTGGGTACGAAGACCAATCAGACCACGGGAAGGAATTTCAAATTCCAGGTGCTGCAAATCGCCTTTTGGCTCCATGATCAGCAATTCACCCTTGCGCTGGGTAGCGAGTTCGATGACCTTACCGGCTGTATCGCCGGGCACATCTACCACGAGTACTTCCACCGGCTCGTTTTTCTGCCCGTCGATTTCCTTAAAGAGTACCTGAGGCTGACCTACCTGAAGTTCATACCCTTCACGGCGCATGGTTTCGATGAGAATGCTCAGGTGAAGAATACCCCGGCCAAACACCAGAAATTTATCTTCCGAATTGGTTTCCTGAATGCGAAGGGCGAGGTTCTTTTCGGTTTCCTTGAATAAACGGTCCCGAAGGTGACGGGAGGTTACAAACTTACCTTCCTTTCCGAAAAAGGGTGAATTGTTGATGGTGAAGAGCATGCTCATGGTCGGCTCATCGATGGCGATCCTCGGAAGCGGTTCCGGATTCTGGTCGTCTGCCAGGGTATCCCCGATTTCGAATCCTTCAATGCCGGTAACGGCGCAGATGTCGCCGGCAGAAACCGACTCAACCCTGACTTTTCCAAGACCTTCGAAAACATGCAGCTCTTTCACCCTGGATTTTTTCATTATGCCATCGGCTTTGCAGAGCATGATGTTCTGTCCTTCGGAAATGGTTCCCCTGGCCACCCTTCCGATGGCAATACGGCCAACGAATGAGCTGAAATCCAGGGAGGTAACCTGCATCTGCAGGCTGCCTTCATTAACCTTTGGTGCCGGAATTTCATCGATGATGGTATCCAACAACGCTGTAATGTCTTCGGTTGGCTTTTTCCAGTCGTGGCTCATCCAGCCCTGTTTACTGGAGCCGTATAGTGTTTTGAAATCAAGCTGATGCTCAGTGGCCTCGAGGTTGAACATCAGGTCGAAAACGGCCTCGTGAACTTCGTCCGGACGGCAGTTTGGCTTATCTACCTTGTTGATTACCAGCACCGGCTTCAGGCCCAGCTGCAGGGCCTTGCTGAGTACAAAGCGGGTTTGCGGCATTGGGCCTTCGAAGGCATCGACCAGGAGAAGAACGCCATCGGCCATTTTCAGAACCCTTTCCACCTCACCACCGAAATCGGCGTGGCCGGGTGTATCGATGATGTTGATTTTGGTGTCTCTGTAGCGAACCGAAACATTTTTGGAAACGATGGTAATACCGCGTTCCCGTTCCAGATCGTTGTTGTCCAGGATAAGGTCACCAAACTCCTGATTCTCCCGGAAAATCTTGGAAGCATGAATGATCTTATCTACCAGTGTGGTTTTGCCATGGTCGACGTGGGCGATGATGGCGATGTTTCGGATTGCCTGCATATTGCTGAAAATGGCCGCAAAAGTACGGTTTTTTTCGACCTCTTCTGTTTCGCCTCTGTAAAGTTTTGATTTTTAGCAGGAAAATGCCATTCCTGATGGCTGAAGCCCCAATCTTATTTTTAATTGCGCTCATGAATTTCATTCCATTTGAGCAATACAGGGAATCAGCGGACTTTATTCGCGGGTCTGCATCGGTTGAACCCGCATTCGGAATCATTCTGGGTACCGGCCTTGGCGAACTGGTCTCAGAAACCCGCATCATCCGCAGTTTTGATTACCGGGATATTCCCCATTTTCCATTGGCGACGGCCGAAAGCCATGCCGGAAAACTACATGTGGTGGAATGGGAAGGAAAAACCGGCATCATCGCACAGGGCCGCTTCCATTTTTATGAAGGCTATTCCATGCAGGAGGTGGTTTTCCCCGTGCGGGTAATGAAACTGCTGGGTGTGGAGAACCTTTTCATCAGCAACATTTCGGGCGGCATCCATCCGGATTACCGGCTGGCTGATCTGGTCTGCATCGAAGATCACATCAACCTGCAGCCATCCAACCCGCTGATTGGTCCCAATCTGCCGCAATTCGGGCCAAGATGGCCGGATATGCTGCATGCCTACGATCCGCAATGGCGGGAATCCGCGCTGGAATTTGCGGCAGGGAATGGTATCCGCATGCATTCCGGGGTGTATGCCTCCGTACCCGGACCTAACCTGGAAACTCCTGCCGAATACCGCTACCTGAGCCGCATCGGGGCGGATTGCGTGGGAATGAGCACCGTGCCCGAAGTGATTGCCGCCCGGCATGCCGGCATGCGGGTACTGGCACTTTCAGCAATTTCTGACATTTGTTACGGAGAGATTCATCCGGCCGACATCCAGCAGCTGCTGCAGGCAGCTGCCGACGCCCAGCCCAAAATGACGGTCGTTTTCCGGCATCTGGTTAAATCGCTGCCATAGAGAACCCTGCCGGAGAAAACCGCCCCGGATGGAAGGTGCCCGGTGGTGCATGTAAAGCCGCAAAATATTGCGGCTTTACATGCACCACGGAAGCGGAGCGGACCTTCGCCTTCGGCGGAACAAGCCCGCACAGCCGGAAATGGCGGCCTGAAAAATCCGGTTTTATTCGATTTCCAGGGGCAGGCCAGGCGTCCAGTACTTCTTCTCAGCAGTGTAGTAGAGGTAGGCCGATGAGGCGGCTGAGGTAAATTTGCCTTTTAGCACGGGCATCAGGTTGAGGCTGATTTTCTTAACCTCACCCGGTGCCATCTGGCGGAAATAGAAAAACAGGGAATTTCCGCGGGTCTCGTAGAAATCCACTTTTTTCGATTCCATGAGTTCGCGCAGCGAGCTTGGCGTGGCAGTGCAGCCGGCAGGAATGGAAACGCAGGCCATGCTCATGGGCCGCCCTTCCTGTGCGGTATTGGTCAGTTCGACATCCAGCTGAACCGGTTTCCCCAGGGCGGTCCGACTGCCCGACAGCCGGGTGCTGAGCTGAAGAGGCGCCTGCGGATGGGAGGAAGGAAGACTGCTGAAATAGTCGATGCTGATGGTAAAGGGCAGAGGCTGTTTCAAGATGGAGTAGGAGAATTCAAGTTCGTTACGGCCATTCTTAAGCAGCTTTTCCCAGCCTCCTGCTTCTATGGTTTTCTGGGTACCGGCAAGCCAGTTTGCGGAGGCCGCTGAATCTTTGTTCACCGTAAGACGGAAGGCCCCGTCTTCCAGGGTTCTTTTGGAATAGACCACAAAGGCAGTGAGGGCCTTGAGTGCCACAATCGTGGCCTGTGAATTACCGAATCCTCCTCTCCCCTGCCGCTGGGCCACGAGCACACCCACTGCTTTTTCCAACATGGCGCGGTCGGCTTCACCGGAGCGGATGAGTGCCAGTATGGTAAATCCGGTCGTTTCGACCATGAGGGCCTGTCCGGTGGAATAGGTGATGGAATGCCGGGTGCCTGTCCAGCTTCCGTCTTCTTTTCGGGTGGAGACGAGAACACGGGTCATTTCCCTGGCTTCGTCTTTTCTGCCGAGAATCCAGAGGGTGTTGGCCATGAGTGCCAGCACATAGGGATCTTTCATTTCGAGGGCTTTGGCTGAAGCAGTTTTTATTTCCAGATCGAGCTGCTGAAAACCGGCTTCAGCCAGGCCATACAGGATGTAAGCGTTGGTGATGTCTTCGGCTGCACGGCCGAAATTATCCAGTGCCTGAGGGGAGCGCTGAAAACCTCCTTTTCCGTCACGGCGGGAAAGCAACCAGCCGGAGGTACGCTGCAGCATTTCCTCATCTACGGTTGCCGGTGCAACCTTCTGCATGTCTTTGAACTGCATAAGACCGTAAGCGGTAAGTGCTTCGTGCGCCGGAGTACCGCCAAACCATTCATAGCCTTTCTGTTTGGTTTCGAAGGAGGTAAGCATTTTATATCCTTTTGCGAGCAGTTCTTCCGAGCGTTTTACCAGTTCGGGATTTTTCCCGGGATTTTCGCGGAGGTAACTCAGCACCATGGCATTGGGATAGCTGCTCATGCTGGTTTGCTCAAAGCAGCCGAAGGGTTCCTGCAAAATGCTCTCCACACCCGAAAGCAGGTCGGAAGTGACATCGGGAAAAACCCTGACCCTTGCATCGATGCTTCCGGGAACGGGATCTTTGAGTTCAGCCAGAAAAGCGGCACTCATGGCAGAACCGGAGAAAGACAGATTTTGGGGGTAGCCGGCCGGGATGATGCGGGTGGTTTTTTCCCAGATGTCGGTTTCCCCGTCCGAAGTCATTTCCAGCCTGATACGGCTGGAATCTCTTTTCTCAAGGGCTTTTACAGGAAAAAGGATTTCCTTTGTTTCGCCAGCATTCAGGCTGATTTTATCGGGCAGCTGCTGCAGAATCTGCCATTCTTTACCAGCGAAGCATTTCAGACTGAATTCTTTTTTCTCCGGGTACCGGTTGCGAAGACTTACCACAAGACTGGCTTCATCTCCGGCAATCATTTCCACGGGCAGTTTTGCTGAAACGGAGAAAGGAAGAACAGTCGAAAAAAGCGCCTCCTGAACACCCGGCATGTTTTCAGGTCCGAGGGCCTGTGCACTGATGCGCCAGGTAGCCAGATCGTCTGCCGTGCGGAAAGAAAACTGCCCCCTGCCGTTGCGGTCGAGCTCTACGGCACCCGACCAGTAAAGGGTGGTACGAAAATCATTTCTGAGGGCAGATTTAGACGGAGGTAAATCGGGGTATTTCCGGCTTAGGTAATACGGGCTTTCCTGAATCACATTTTCCTGTGGTAAAAACCCTGGGGGAGGCAGCTTTGCGTTGGCATTTGCAGCCTGCGGCCTCTGGTCTTTTCCGGGAGCGCGGCGGGGTCTGGCCTGTTTTTCCATTACACCGGCATTCATCAGGACCCGTAAATCCGCTTTTGCTTCGCCCGGAAATCCAGCCTGTGCTTCCATTGCCTCCGGGATTCTTTTATCGTACATCACCGGGTAGGGATTGTAATAGAGCAGTGTCTGATTGCTGTAAACGGTGATAAGCTGTTCCTGCACCGGATAATTTTTCCATTTGATTTTTACCAGTACCGGCTTGTGCAGGTCGATAAAAGGGAATCGAAAATGACCGTTACTGTCGCTTTTCACTTTAATTTTTCCGATTTCAAGGCTGGCACCGCGCAGGGGTTTCTGATCCAGTTCGTTGATGATGCTGCCTTCAATCACCGCTTTTTCGGGTCCGGCTGAAGGAGCTTCCGGAGATTCCTTCAGTATCTTTTCCCAGCTTATGCCACGCCAGCCGTAGCTTAGCATGAGAAGGTCCAGACCCGCTTTTGCTTCTTTCGTTCCGGAGAAATACCAGGAAGGCCGATCAATTTTTGATTCCAGTTCCTGTTCGAGCAGCAAGGCGGAGAGCAGGTTACCCTGCCGGTCATCGGCGTATTGAACAAGGCCATCGTTGCAAACGCCCAGAACCAGTCTGGCGGGAACGGGTATTCCGGCAGGGTCTGTAACGGAAACATTCACCTGTACTTTCTCGCGGATGCCATACTCCGGCTTG
>Ga0209972_10003959_pt1 | contig 11384 bp, 9 predicted proteins | sample NOAtaG_7_FD_187302 | JGI IMG/M metagenome (GOLD analysis project Ga0209972, IMG submission 187302) | Freshwater lake microbial communities from Lake Erie, under a cyanobacterial bloom - NOAA_Erie_Diel1S_2200h metaG (SPAdes) (version 2) | ecosystem: Environmental > Aquatic > Freshwater > Lake ...
GTGATTCTGTGTCGTAATGAGATCATACGGGATGTCGACCTGCAGCTCTCGCCGCTGGCTCGCAGGCACCCCCCGGATACGCCCCCCGCATCCGACAGCCCTGCCGCGTTCAGCAGCGGCGGCGCGTGGCAGCAGCAGTCACTGGCCGATGTCGAACTGGCGCACATTCTGAAAACGCTGGAACATACCGGTGGCAATAAATCTCGAGCCGCCCAGATCCTTGGAATCGAACGTTCCACGCTGGACCGCAGGCTGAAACGACTGAACGAGTAATGGCGTGAGGCCCCGCCGGCTACGGCAGAATTGACTTTCCGCAGAATTTTGACAGAGTCCGCCGCCCGGGTTTCTTTTCGGTGCGGAAAGTCAGCTCACCATTGTGACGGGCACTCTGAAACTTTCCAAACCAGGACTTTGCTGATGTCGTATAACCCATTCGAGGTGCCCCAGAATCTGGATGACAGGGCGGGCGAAGCTGAGGCTGGCGGCGAAGCCGGCCAGGTGCTCGCCGATCGTTGGGAACGATTTGCCGGGGCCTTTGTGGATGGAATTGCGATGAGCGGTATTTCGCTGGCATCGCAGTTCGCCAGCGGGATGTTTTCAAAGCTCAGCACCGGAACGGCCTTAACCGTCGGCGACCAGTTGCTGCAGAGCCTGATCGGCGTTGTCGCATTCCTGCTGGTGCACGGCTATCTGCTGATCAATCACGGGCAGACTGTCGGCAAATGGCTGATGGGCACGCGAATCGTCGACGCCAAAACGGCAGCATTACTGCCGTTCACCCGCGTCTACATCGTTCGTTACATGTGGCTGACACCACTGGCCCTGGTTGTGCCATTCGTGCCGCCAGGGGCGACCATGATATTGGGAAGCTCGGTGGGCTTTATCAACCTGCTGGACTCACTGCTGATCTTTGGCAAAGACAGACGCTGCCTGCATGACTATCTTGCCGGATCCATCGTGGTCAGGGCCCGCCGGAGGAAGTAGCCTCAGCCGCCGGTCCATCCGAGGGAATTCAGAGTCAGAATCCAGAACACGATCCCAACAATCGTCGCTCCCAGAGATACGAACATCAGGCCGTCGTAGATGGTGGGGTCAGAGTTTGGTTGTGACATGGTCGCCTCGTTCAATCGATCCGTTACGGGTTTCTTCGATCACGCGTCCGACAGACATGTCCGGATACACGTCGGTGATTTCAATTTCGCAGATGAAGCGACTGCCACGGTACACGATCAGCTTCATCTTCTTCTCGATCTGGTCATCGCTGCCGATGGAGATTTCAACCAGTTCAGCCGAACGTGACGCGTTTTTCTTCGCCTGACGGACAACTCCGTCCACCTTCACAATCGCTGCCGGAACCGGACCAACGTAAGGCTCGTTCGGGTCGACTCGGTTCGCCCTGCAGAGATCGCGGAGTCGACCGATTTCCTTCAGCATCTGCTCTTCACGCTGCTGAGCCTCGTCAATCCTGCCCTGCTGATCGAGCAGTTTGTCTTCCAGTGAGCGTCGCTGAGCAATGCCGTCATTCATCTGGTCGCGCAGAGTCTTGATTTCGCTGCGAGAACCGTTGGTTTCCGTAATCCGTGCTTCGGCTTCCTGCTGAGCCACCTGCAGGTCAGCCAGATGCTTATCGCGCTCCTGCTCGGCACTTGCACGAGCCGTGTTGGCCAGGCTCAGGTCCGTCGCCAGACTGCTGAGCTTGCCTTCTGCCAGATCGGCCCGATTCTTCTGTGCCAGAATGTCGGCTTCCAGTTTGGTCTTCTCGTCCGTGCGAGCCAGTTGCTGGTCAGACAGGTTCTTCTGCAGGTCCGTGACCTGACGTGCCGAGGCGATCGCTTTGTCCTTCCACGTTTTCTGGAAAGAGTACACAGCGCCCGCGAAGCACATGAAGCAGAGGCTGAAGACCAGCTGCAGAACGATCAGAGTTTTGGCTACGACATTGTTCATTGAGAGCTCCGCACACACCCGTGTTCAGAGAATGGTTTTTAAGTTTTTCGAAATCCCGGGGGCTGCGTCTGAGTTGTATTGTTCAGGTCGTGTGCAATAAGTGACAGTCCCGCGCTGGCAAATCCAGATACGCAGGCTGCAACATCGTTATGGGGTTCCGCCGGCTGACGTCAGTTGCGCCTGCCGGTCGGTCAGTTCCTGGTTCTCGATTTCCACTCGCAGCAGGCGATCTGTCAGATCACGACGGATCGCCGTCAGGCGAAACATGTCCGTTCGCAGTTCCTCAAGCTCATGCCGCAGTCGCAGCACGTCTGTGCGACGGGCCGCTGTTTCGTCGCGAATTTGGCGACCCGCGACAGACAATGTCTGCAGTTCGCTGGATTTCTTCTGCACCTGCTGAGCAATTGTTTCGGTCGTCGCTGTCAGTTCCTGAATCCGGGCCGCCAGTGCCGCGGTGTCCTGGGCCTGCGAGGCCTGGTACCTGGTCACTTCCGCCTGCTGCTTTGCCGTATCTTCTGTCCAGGCGGTTGTTTTGCTGCCCAGATGCTGACGCAGATCCTGATGAGCTTTGATGAGAGCGTCGTAGCCGGAGGAAAAGGTCCCGACCGAGCCACGTTCGTCAGGATCCGCCGCGTTGGTGGAAAACCTGCGAGTCACTGTCCATTTGGGTTCTTCGCCGGAAGTTCGCTCGAACGTGTAGTTCCGCATGGCCGACGTGTTCATTTCAGCACGCAGGTCCGGTGCCACCGCAAACGTTGAAATGGCAATGCCCATCAACGCCACGGCAACCACCGTAACGAACACAGACAGAACCTTGAAAAAATTCAACATCGTCAGACCTCAGGGGCCACAAACTTACTGAAACCACACACAGCCCGACAAATACGGCTGAGTTACAGGTTCACAGGTGACACCGAAATGCCACCGACGGCTGACCGTAAACTGCCCACCCAGCCAAAACTTCGTGTCTTTGCCAGACCCCATATAAGAAACACTGAGCAAAAGAGTGTCAAACGGAAATCATGCACCGAGGGTGAAAAGGGCGAAAAGAGCGGTCGTCAGCCACACTCACGCTCCTCCACACGCCAACAGGCGCAGTATTCCTGACCATCTGCATATCGGTTCTGCAACCCATACTCCAACCTGGCTGGATCAAAACTGCACCCGCAATCTGGCCCACCCACTGGCCAGCGTTCGATACAAACGGTATATCCGGGAATCCTCAAAGACAACAACTCACCCCTGAATCTGTTCGCATGTTCAGCTTGTGGGGTTGAGTGTGGCAGTCGCTGGATGCGGTTTCCGATCTGTTCCGTGTTCTGCACTCTGGAAGCTGGCTGATGACAAACTGGTTGAACGAGGATCTTGCGGGTTTGCCCGTTGTGCCCATGACGCATCGTGTGTGGCGTGGCCGTCCTTCACCGCTGGGGGCGACCTGGGATGGCGCCGGGGTGAATTTTGCGGTGGCTTCGGAGCATGCCACCGGAGTGCTGGTGTGTCTGTTCGATTCGCCGCAGGCGCAGCATGAAGCGGCTCGCGTGCCGCTGCGTGAGCATACGGATGGGGTTTGGCATGGTTACATTCCCGGAGTGGCTCCGGGGCAGTTGTATGGACTGCGTGTGCGGGGGCCCTGGGAACCGCATGCGGGCCATCGTTTCAATCCGCGCAAGATTGTGCTGGACCCGTGGGCGCGGGTGATTGGTCGGGGGATTGGCTGGTCCGATGCGATGTTTGGCTATCGGGTGGGTGATGATGATCTGACCCGGGATGATCGAGACAACTCGTGGTGCGCTCCGCTGGCGGTGGTTTCGCACAACCAGTTTGACTGGGGGGACGATCGTCCCCTGCGAACACCCTGGCACAAAACTCTGATTTATGAGACGCATGTGAAGGGGCAGACTCGACTGCACCCGCAGGTCCCTGAGCCGATTCGGGGCACCTATGCCGGGCTGGCGTCGCGGGCGTCGATTGAGCATTTGCGGCGGCTGGGAGTCACTGCGGTGGAGCTGCTGCCCGTTCACGCCCATGTCGACGACCGGAATCTTGTCACGCATGGTCTGCGAAACTACTGGGGCTACAATACCCTCTCCTACTTTGCTCCCGAACCTTCGCTCTCATCCGCTGCCTGCCCGGCCGGAGTGCTGACGGAGTTCAAGAGCATGGTCAAGCGGCTGCACGAGGCCGGTATCGAAGTCATACTTGATGTGGTCTACAATCACACCGGCGAAGGCAACGAGCGGGGTCCCACGCTCTCGCTCCGCGGCATCGACAACAGCGTCTACTACCGCCTGATGCCGGGCAGTCGCCGCTACTACCAGGATTTCACCGGCTGCGGAAACACCCTGAATATGCAGAGCCCGCGAGTGCTGCAGCTGATCATGGACAGCCTGCGCTACTGGGTGCAGGAAATGCATGTCGATGGGTTTCGTTTCGATCTGGCCAGTGCCCTCGCCCGGGAGCTGCACGACGTCGACAAGCTCAGCGCATTCTTCGACATTATCCTGCAGGACCCGGTACTTTCTCAGGTGAAGCTCATCGCGGAGCCGTGGGACCTGGGCAGCGGCGGATATCAGGTCGGCAATTTCCCGCAGTTGTGGTCGGAGTGGAATGGTCGTTACCGCGACACGCTGCGGCGATTCTGGGCCGGTGATCGCTGGCTGATGTCCGAGGTTGCCACACGACTCAGCGGCAGCAGTGATCTGTATCAGCCGGGCGGACGCAGTCCCCGGTCCAGCATCAATTTCATTACCGCGCATGATGGATTCACGCTGCGGGATCTGGTGACGTGGGAGCACAAGCGCAACGCCGCCAATCTCGAGGACAATCGTGACGGCGAAAGTCACAACAACAACTGGAACTGTGGTGTGGAGGGTGAAACCGATGACCCCGCCATTCGGGCTCTGCGACTCAGACAGCGTCGCAATCTGCTGGCCACGCTGCTGCTGTCGCAGGGAGTGCCGATGCTGCGTGGTGGTGATGAACTCAGCATGACTCAGGGCGGAAACAACAATCCCTACTGTCAGGACAACGAAGTCAGCTGGCTCCGCTGGGAACTGTCCCCGGACGAACAGCAGTTCCTCGATTTCTGCCGACGACTCACCGCCTTCTGGCGCGAACACCCGGTTCTGCAGCGGAGCCGCTTCTTTCGCGCACGCTGGGAGACCAGTCCTGCCAGCCCGCAAGCCCTGCACATTGATCAGGTCGTCTGGCTCGATCAGGACGGTGTCGAGGTGCTCTCGGATCGCTGGCATTCCGGCCAGCTTAAGGCTCTCGGCATGCGACTGAATGGAGACTGCACCGGCGAGGAGGATGATTACGGTGAACCCATTTTTGGCGACACGCTGCTGGCGATCCTGAATCCTCAGGATGAGCCCGTCCACTTTCAGCTCACGGTGCCCGCCGGTACTGCCGGACCGGAACGCTGGCAGCTGGAACTGGACACATTCACCGGGACGGCGGGTGACACATTTGAATCCGGCACCGCCTGCGTTGTCCGCGAACGCAGCGTGTGTGTGCTGATCCGTCAACGCACTGCCGATTCGCTTTCCGCAGCACCGACCGTCTGATCTTATCGGGAAAAACGATGGCCGGGTGAAATCTGCCTGGTCAGCGTTGCCGGCGGGACCAATTCGGTCTGGGAAAAATCCTTCCGCCCACTTAAATTGCCTCGGTCGGGGTCCTGGCCGAGTGTGGGTCGGGCGGCTTTCTCCTGAGATGATTTGCACGGGTTGTGCAGGGGTTGAAGCGATGCTGCGTCTGAGCTTGCTGTTGCTGTGTTTTCTGTTCGGTACCTCGGGTCTGACCGCGGACGAAAAAGCCGGTCAGGCGTCCGCTGAGAAGCAGTCGGAGGGCCAGCAGCCTGCCGGGAAGCGTCCGGAGGTGCGACAAAGACACACATGGGCGGAGATCCGCATTGACGGCAGCCTGCCGGAGAATACCCAGCCGCCTGGCCTGTTCGGGGCGCCGGCTGATTCGCTGCCCACGATCCTGGAACGGCTGAAGCAGGCCGGGAAGGACCGTGGTATTCGCGGAGTGATTCTGCATATTGGCACGCTGGATGGCGGTTTTGGGCGTCTGCACGAGCTGCGGCTGGGGATTGCCGGAGTGCAGGCGACCGGAAAACCGGTTTGGGCCCGCATGGAAGACGCGGGCAACAAGGAGTACCTGCTGGCCAGTGCCTGTGATCGCATACTGATGCCGGAATCCGGGACGTTGTCTCTGACCGGTCTGCGTGCCGAGGTGACGTTTTACCGCGGACTTTTCGATCTGCTCAGTCTGCAGCCGGACATGCTGCGTGTGGGGGCATTCAAGTCGGCCGCCGAACCGTACACACGCACTGAGATGAGTCCTGAATTCCGTGAAGAGATGGAAGCCATCCTCGATGACCAGTACGGGATGCTGGTGGAACAGATCGCTGAACGGCGCAAGCGGACGGCGGACGAAATTCGTGATGCCATTGACATCGGTCTGATTTCAGCGCGCCGCGCTGTGGAACTGCAGCTGGTTGACAAGCTGGCGTATCAGGATGAAGTACCAGCGCTGATTGCCGAAGCGGCTGGCGCCGGTATTTCGGCCAATGAAGTTCGCATCATGGAAGATTACCGCCGTGAAAAACCCAGTGGTGAACTGGATCTGTTCTCGCTGATGAAGCTGCTTTCCGGTCCTGCGGAAACGGCTGGCAGCACCAAACCCCGCATTGCCGTGCTGACACTGGAAGGTTCGATTACGGCAGGTGCGGATCCGACGTCGCTGCTGACTGGTGGTGGCGGGATTGATTCTGATCGGATCGTTCCGATCATTCACAAGCTCGCGAAGGACGCCAATGTCAAAGCGATTGTGCTGCGAGTTGACAGTCCTGGCGGCAGTGCCCTGGCCAGTGACCTGATCTGGCGAGCGCTGGAGAGCAGCGGTAAACCCGTCGTTGCCAGTATGGGTGATGTCGCCGCCAGCGGCGGCTACTACATCTCGATGGGGGCCGAACGGATCTTTGCGGAACCGGGGACGGTCACCGGATCGATCGGAGTGCTGGGGGGGAAGGTGGCGATCGAAGGGCTGATGAAGAAGGTGGGAGTGACCACGTCGGTGATCAGTCGCGGTAAGAACAGTGGTGTAATGAGCATGACAACCGGCTTCAGTGATTCGGAGCGTGATGCCATGCAGGGAATGCTGAACGAAACCTACGTCCAGTTCACCACCAAGGCGGCCGCGGGCCGCGGGATGGAAGTTGACAAGCTGGAAGCGTTGGCGCGGGGGCGTGTTTATACGGGCCGCCAGGCTCTGGCGATTGGTCTGGTTGACCAGCTCGGCACGCTGGCCGACGCCATTGCTCACGCCCGGACTCTGGCCGGCGACACGAACGGTGAGCTGGAACTGGAGCAGCTGCCGAAGGCTGGCAGCCCTCTGGACTCACTGCTGGGACAGACTCAGCAGGCGGCCAGCCCGATTGTGCAGCTGGCCGAACAGTTGCCGGAAGCGCTGCGACCTGCGGTGCGATACCTGCCGATACTGGACCTGATGAGCCGCGAGCCGGTGCTGCTGATGATGCCTTTTGACCTGCAGTTCTGAAGCCGCCGTGGCCAGGATTGCTGAGCCTCAGGCACAGCCACACTGGAATCGAACTGCACGCATGAACAAGCGGGTACGGGCACTGCAGCGTTCTGCAGTCTCCGCTGCCCGCTGGTGTGCTGCTGCTGCTGCTGAGAACTGACAACTCCCGCGAAATGTGATAAGCTCCTGCGACTGTAAGTCGTTCCGTTGCCGCCGCATTTCCGGGAGTCTGTGATGAAGTGTGCTGAGAACAAATCCCGCCTGTGCCGTCTGCGGTTCGCCGGAAACGGCCGGTTTTCGTGGCTGCTGGTGTGTTTCTGCCTGGTGTCTGCCGGCACCGCGGCGCAGGATGCGCCTGCAAAGCCGGCTGCTGCCGCTGGCGCTTCTGAACCTGATGTGGCCAGCCGTAAACGGATTGAGCAGCTCAATACTGAGGCTCGCGCGGAAGCTGCTTTGCGTCTGGAAAAGTTTCCGCAGCCTGCGGAGGGCCAGCCGGGGACTGTTGCTCTCTGGTCTGCTCGCGGCGACGCCGACATGTTTCTCGGCAATTTTGTCGCTGCTGAGGCCGCGTATCGCAAAATGGTGGAGCTGGATCCGGAACTTGATGCGTCCCACTGGCGTCTGGGAATTGCCTGTTTCTTTGCTGATCATGCGAAGGCCGGCGCAGACCAGTTTGAGAAGTATCACAGTTTCGACAGTGTCGATCGTGAAAACGGCATCTGGCGATACTTCTGTCACCATCGGGCTGACGGACGAGAAAAAGCCCGCCAGCAGCTGCTGCGTTATGAGAAGGATGATCGTCCCCCGTTTCGGGAGGTTTACCAGTTGTTCCAGGGCAGCCTGACGGCAGCAGCGGTGATTGCGGCGGCCGAGTCCGGGGCTGAGGAAACTCAGGCTCAGCGGCAGTTCTATTCGTATCTTTACGTGGGACTCAATGCGTCTCTTGAAGGCGATCGGAAACTGGCTGAAGCGACACTGTCGAAGGCCGTGCTGAACGACTGGGGCCGGCGGGCTGGCTACGGCCCGAATTACATGTGGCACGTCGGTCGACTGGAACTGCATCGGCTGCAGTCAGCCAGTTCTCGGCCAGCCCCGTAGCTCGGGCATTCCTGACGCAGGATTTGAGTTTCGTCTCAGTGAAGCTCGTCCGATGTTCAGTGCCTGCGGTGTTCGGGGAATTTTTCGACGTGAAGTCCTGTCACGGGTATGAAATTGGAGGTTGTGTGATGCGACTGGGATTGATCAACAGTGCGTGGGCGCAGGCGGGACGAGACACGGCGTGGGGTATTCGAAAGACTCAGGAGATCGGTTTTGACTCGATCGACATTTTTGCGGACCCGCTGGACATTGATGTGCGGGAGCGTGCTTTGATTCGCCGTGAGTGCAGTGCGGCCGGACTGCCGATCGTGTCGGTCTGCTGTGTGGCCACGGGGCTGATTGATTTCAATCCGTCGGTTCAGAGATTTCATCTGGAACGCTGCCGTCGGTATCTTGAGTTCTGTTATGAGCTGCAGGCAGAGAACCTGCTGCTGGTGCTGGGGGAATACATCTGGAACCAGGAAGTGATTCCGCCGGCCGAACAGTGGCGTACTGCGGTGGATAACTGCCGCAGGCTGGCTGACGTGGCGGCGGAACTGGGGCTGCAGATTGCACTCGAACTTGAACCGTTTGCATTGTCATTGCTGAACAGCGTTGACTCGATGGCTCGATTTCTGGATGACACCAGTCATCCGGCCTTGCAGGCCAACATCGACATTTCTCATTTGCAGCTGGCGAAAGTGGATGCGGGGGAGCTGCAGCGTTTGCGGGGTCGAGCGATTCATGCGCACATCTCGGACTGTGACGGGCAGCGTCATGGTGACCTCCCTCCGGGTCGTGGCGTGGTCAATTTTGCGCCTTATCTGCGAGGCCTGAAACAGATTGAATTCAACGGGACGATGTCCATTGAACTGGAATACTCACCACAGCCGGATCAGATTGAAGCCTGGGTCAGGGAGGCGCACGATGCGACTCGCCGACTGCTGCGGGAGGCGGGTCTGTGACCCGTTATGGTTCTCGGCGAATCGCGGCAAATCGTCGCACCTGTTCGGTTAAAGCGATCTCCGTCGGCAGACGTTCCATGGAGCTGGCACCGTAGAATCCATTCAGCCGCGGAATCTGTCGCAGCATGTATTCGGCGTCATCCGGCATGGCAATGGGCCCGCCGTGACACAGCACCAGCACATCACTGCGGACTTCCACTGCAGCCTGCAGAATTTCCCTGACCCGCGGCACGCATTCGGGCAGAGTCAGGCTGGTTTGAGCTCCGATGCTGCCGGACGTTGTCAGGCCCATGTGTGCAACGATGATGTCGGCACCCGCGGCGGTCAGCTTTGCCGCCTGATCCGGGTCGAAGGCATAGGGGGTTGTGAGCAGATCCAGTTCGGAGGCTGCGGCGATCAGATCGATTTCAAGTCCGAACCCCATGCCCGTTTCTTCAAGATTGGCCCGAAACATGCCGTCGATCAGGCCGACTGTCGGGAAATTCTGAATGCCGGACTACCCAAGGTCCCGCAGCTCACGCAGGAAATGCGGGCGAATCATGAAGGGATCGGTGCCGCAGACACCGGCGAGCACCGGAGTTTTCGTGACCGCCGTCAGGACCTCGCCGGCCATGTCCCGTACGATCTGATTGGCGTTCCCGTATGGCATCAGGCCGGCCAGCGAGCCGCGGCCGGCCATGCGATAGCGTCCCGAGTTATAGACGACGATAAGGTCGATGCCTCCCGCCTCCTCGCATTTGGCGCTGATCCCTGTTCCAGCGCCACCGCCGATAATCGGAATTCCCGCAGCCACTTTGGCCTGCAGGCGAGCCAGAATCTGCGGGGGCAGACATGGGGATTTCGGTGAATTCACACCGGCCAGCATCGGTTCCGGCCGACAGTTTCGCAAAGGAAAGACACTGAACGGCTGGAAATTCCCAGTCTTGCTCGCTGTTCAGCGGGTGGCTACAATTTTGTTGCAAACGCCGCCATAGCTCAGCTGGTAGAGCGACGCTTTCGTAAAGCGTAGGTCGCTGGTTCGAATCCAGTTGGCGGCTTCAACAAGCAGTTCAGCAGGCTGTGAAACTAAAAATGCCCCTGGAAGTTCCTTCCCGGGGCATTTTGCGTTTCGTTGTCCGGCGTTGCAGCAGGTTTACGCCGTCATGCTTTCGGTACCGGGGGCCTGCCGCGAGTCAGGCCGACGAAAACGCCGCCAGCCGACTGCACCGCACAGCATTGCCAGAACCACGTACTGGCCAGGCTCGGGCACTGCTGCCGAATTCAGTTCGAACCCCATGACGTCGAAGGCCGTCAGGTCGAGCGTGCTGAGTGCACCCACAACGCCTGGTGCCAGCGTCGGGTCCAGCAGACCAAGTGACAGGTTGTCCTTCCAGTGACCGGCCTGGCGGCCATCACCATAGTTGACACCGGTCGACCACGCATTGCTGACAAGGATTGAGACTCCGCCATCGATCGAAAAGTACTTGTCGCGACTATCGGCGGTCATGTCGATGTCTGCTCCCGCCGACTGACTGTCTGCGGAAAATCGAGTGAAATCAAGCGGAGTGACATAGGTGTCGGTGTCGTCCAGATAGGTGGTGCTGTATGCGTTGTAATCCAGCTGGTCTACTCCGCTGACAAAACCGAGGACGTGACCGATCTCATGCGCTGCCACGGCCGTGAAATCGATCTTACCGCTGTCGATCCCGTCTGCAGGGTCGAAGTCCCAGGCAACGCCTGAGTTGAACTCGATCTTGCCGTCAGTTGCCGAGTTATTGACATCAAGGATCTGCAGCGCCTTGGCATTTGCCCGCGTCAGAGCCACGGACGTATTGTTCAAGGTACCATTACTGTCGACATATGCTGTGGGGC
>Ga0209972_10003962_pt1 | contig 11377 bp, 10 predicted proteins | sample NOAtaG_7_FD_187302 | JGI IMG/M metagenome (GOLD analysis project Ga0209972, IMG submission 187302) | Freshwater lake microbial communities from Lake Erie, under a cyanobacterial bloom - NOAA_Erie_Diel1S_2200h metaG (SPAdes) (version 2) | ecosystem: Environmental > Aquatic > Freshwater > Lake ...
GGTCCATGACAACCGGTGGAACTTGCCTCAGTCGCAGCGTATCCCGATTACCAGGAATGGCGAGTCTTACGATGAATTCCCAACCAGTGATGAGTTGCGTGATTTCGACATCTCGGACCGAAAATTTATCGCCGTGGCCAATGCGACGGTGCAGAAATGGCCGATCCTGCAGGCGACCGACAGCAAGTGGTGGGGATGGCGCGAGGCCCTCGCAGAAGCCGGAATAACGGTCTGTTTCCTCTGCCCGGACTATGTCAAAACCAAATATGCCGGTAAAATGGGCAGGTGAAAGACGTCTTCTTCAAATTTCCCTCGACGCCCCACCTGGCAACTCTCCCCGGTGTTGAGATCCGGGGTGACAAAGTGCTGTCGATATCCGAGCGCGATCGATTCCTCCAAAACGAAGTCACGATCGAGGAGAAGATCGACGGCGCCAACCTTGGTATCTCTTTTGATCACGAAGGAACGATCCGGGCTCAGAACCGTGGAAGTTACATTGAGTTGCCAGGCTCCGGGCAGTGGAAAAAACTTGGTGAGTGGCTAGCCCCCCGGACCGATCAGCTCTTTGAGCAGTTAACTGACCGCTACATTCTATTTGGTGAGTGGTGTTATGCGCAGCATTCGATTTTCTATAATCGGCTGCCTGACTGGTTTCTCGCCTTTGACATTTACGATCGGGAGGCCGAGAAGTTTCTGGCGGCCATTCATCGGGATCAGATGCTGGAGGAGATGCGGATCTGCCGGGTGCCGACGATTGCGCATGGAGTGTTTTCCTACGCAGAGGTTGAGCGGCTTTTGTCAAAATCAAGCGTGACCGATCAACCTGCGGAGGGAATCTACCTGCGCGTCGATCGTGGTCGTTGGCTCGAACAGCGGGCCAAGCTTGTGCGGGGAGAATTTATTCAGGCCATCGACAAGCATTGGTCCTCATCGACGATCAAACCAAACCGGGTGAGTGTGGACAATCATCCTTTGTATTGAGCGGGCTGGTTTGATTGAGCAAGGCGAAACTGCCACCGAACACTCCGTTCGAGCCTGGAGATATCCTGATCAATTCGTTTCCCGCTGTCCAAAACATCAGCCATCAATGCTATCCAAGCCGCCGGGTCTCCTCCTCAGTGACGCTGCCAGGAACGGCGCTGAGGGGGATCTGGCCATTGAGGCTCTCCGGAGGGAGCTGAAGCTTCCGATCGGTGTCGTTGGAGGTGTCAGAGGTGACGGGCGCGGGAGAAGGTGGAATATAGACAGGCGCGGCGGGCGGCGCAACCTGAATGGGTAACGGAGAATAGTTGACGGCTCCGGACGCGGCGGCTCGCAGCTGTTTCTCCTGGTTACGAAAGTAGAAGACCGCGAAGCTGATCGCAAAAGGCATCAGAATGGCGGCCAGTGGAGACAATTCGTCGAGATCGAGTATCGCAAAGACGGCCGGGGAGATTGCCGCAAGAATAATGGAGAGGATCATCTTCTGCCGCGGGGTAAACGAGGCGAGCAAACGCGCGTGGGGCTTCAGCGAATGGTGCCCGGGATTGTTTTGAACAGCAGGCGCTTCACCCGCGAGATATCCGGTCACGGGCGCCATTGACAATCCACACTGCCGACAGAACCTGACCTTATGGGGATTGGAGGTTCCACACCTTGGACAATAGATCGATTGGCTCTCCATCGCGACTCCATTCACTCTTCCCTGCCCACCTCGAGCATACTTCAGATGTAAAACGTGCGAACTTGTCTGTCGTTAACAACAAAATCGATCAATCACTTCAGGATGGTCCACTTTGGGGCCATCCTGAAGTGATTGACTAGTCAACTGGCATAGAAGGCGTTGGCGGCGCTGACACCCGAGTTTGCCGGCGCGTAGCCCTGGGCACGGAGACACTTCTCGAGCGCCGCGAGGAGCAGGAGCACATTGTTCTCGGAGCTGCCGGCGCCCATGAGTCCGATCCGCCAGATCTTGCCCTTGAAGACCCCGAGCCCGCCGCCGACCTCGATATCAAACTCTTCGAGCAGCTGCTTCCGGACCTTCATGTCGTCAACACCCTCCGGGATGCGGACCGTATTGAGGGTCCAGAGGCGGTGGCCCGGGTCGACGAGCATCGACAATCCCATTGCTTCAAGGCCGGCGACGAGGGCGTGGTGGTTCCGTTCATGCCGGGTGGCCCGGTTCTCGAGCCCCTCCTCGGCGACGATGCGCAGCGCCTCGTGGAGGGCATAGTTCATGCTGATGGGGGCCGTGTGGTGATAGGCGCGGGGTGCGCCAGCGGCCTCTCCCCAGTAGGCGGTGAGCAGGTTGGTGTCGAGGTACCAGCTGCAGACCTTCGTCTGGCGGCCCTGAATCTTGGCCACGGCGCGATCGCTGAAGGTGACCGGAGCGAGACCTGGCGGGCAGGAGAGGGCCTTCTGGGTGCCCGCATAGCACGCATCGACACGATTCCGATCGACGCCAATCGAGTGGGCCCCAATGCTGGTCACCGCATCAACGATCAGATAGCCATCCCGCTCGTCAGCGATCTCACGCAGCGGCGCGAGATCCTGCAGCACACCGGTCGAGGTCTCAGCCTGGACGGCGAAGAGAACCCGGGCCTTCGAGTTGCGCCAGACAGCCCGCGTCTTCTCGAGATCGACCGGCCCGCCCCATTCGCACTCGACCCTGACGGGCCTGGCGCCCACCCGGAGGGCCATCTCGTGCATCCGCTCGCCAAAATAGCCATTGATGCAGACGACGATCTCCTCGTCAGGCTCGAGGAGGTTGGCCACGGCCGCCTCCATCCCTGCGCTGCCAGTGCCGGAGACGGGAATGGTCAACCGGTTGTTGGTCTCGAAGACGTAGCGCAGCAGAACCTGGACCTCATCCATGGTCTGGACAAAGAGCGGATCGAGATGACCGACGAGCGGTGCGGCCATCGAACGGAGGACGCGATCATCGACCGGACTCGGACCGGGGCCAAGCAGAACGCGGCGTGGTGGGGTCAACGGCGAGATGACTGGTGCATCGGCTATGGACATTATCGAACTCTCCTCTGTTGGTCTGATGTTGGGGTGCAGTTGATGCCCGGTCAGCGGCGGACGAGATCCGCCAGACTCTCCTTGAATGGCGGCCGGGCAATTCCCTTCTCGGTAATGATCGCGGAGACATACCGATTTGGCGTCACATCGAAGGCCGGGTTGGCCACCTGGATGCCCGTCGGCGCGAGGGCGACCTCTTTGACGTGGGTCACTTCGCGCTGATTCCGCTCCTCGATCGGAATCTCATCCCCGCTCTCCATGGTCAGATCGAGGGTCGAGACGGGGGCGGCGACATAGAAGGGGACGTTGTTCTCGCGCGCGAGGACGGCCACCGAGTAGGTGCCAATCTTGTTGGCGACATCGCCGTTGGCGGCGATGCGGTCGGCCCCGACGACGACACAGCTGATGCGCCCTTTTTTCATGAAATAGCCGGCCATGTTGTCGGTGATGAGGGTGACCGGAATGCCATCCCGGTGCAGCTCCCAGGCCGTCAGTCGCGCGCCCTGCAGGAACGGGCGGGTCTCATCGGCGAAGACATCGATCTGCTTTCCCTTCTCGATGGCCGCCCGGATGACGCCCAGCGCGGTGCCGTATCCGGCGGTGGCGAGCGCGCCAGCGTTGCAGTGGGTCAGCACGGTGCCCTGATCCGGGATCAGCTCCGCGCCAAAGTGGCCAAGCGAGCGGTTGATCTCGATATCTTCGTGATGAACGACCTGCGCCTCTTCGACCAGGCGCTGCCGGATGGCGGCGAGAGGCTGGTTCCCGGCCCGCAGCTGCGCGTAGAGCGCACGCATCCGATCGATGGCCCAGAAGAGATTGACCGCGGTCGGGCGGGTTCCAGCCAGCAGTCGACAGACCTTGTCAAAATGGGCGTCAAAATCGCTCGGTGAGCCGGTTGGAAAGTCGCGCATTCCCAGCGCTACGCCCATGGCGGCCGCCACGCCAATCGCCGGCGCTCCCCGCACGACCATCTCGGTGATCGCCCAGGCGACCTCTTCATAGGTGCGAAAGACCGGGTAGAGCTCCTCCATCGGGAGAAGCCGCTGGTCGATCATTACTACACCCTCTGCTGTCCATTCAATCGTCTTGATCATCTTCTTTCCTTGCTTAGAGCTACCGTAACCATCCATTGCCAAAGCCGCGCCACACGGCGACCCAACGGATCGCGACCCGGCAGACCGGGGCGGTCAGCAGCTCTTCGTCAGCGAGAATGCCCATGCGGCGCGGCGTTGCGTCAGCAATCCAGGCATGGGTAATGTTGACAAATCGACATCTTAATCCAAAAAGGGTCGCTGAACCAGTCCCACCTCGCGTGGATTCAGCCAGCCATCAGATAAATTCGGGCGGGGTCTGAAGTCGGGCGTGGATTGAAAGAGCGGCCGCATGAACAATGCGCCACCAACCGCGATAAGGGTGGTGGCGCATTGCGCAGAGTCGACGGCCAAGGCCGTGGGCGCTATGGCTTGAAGGTCCGGATGTAGGAGACGATCTGCCAGCGCTGCTCATCAGTGAACCGGATGCGGTTCGCCGGCATGGGCGAGCGACCATTGGTGATCTTCCAGTAGAGCTCGCCGTCGGTGTTCTCCTGCACGACGCGGCTGGCAAGGTTTGTCGGTGGCTTGAAGACTCCCTTGGAGAGCCAACCGTTCCCCTTCCCCTCCTTGCCGTGGCAGTCGACGCAGCGCTGCATGTAGAACTCTTTGCCGGCAGCGATTGCCGCAGCCGAATTGCCGGCCGGATTGGCGAGACTCCGCGACTCGGCGGGCGCCTCCCACTGCTGGACGACCTTGCCATCCTTCATGACGATCGTCGGCGTTGGACGGGCCGGAAACGGATCGGGCGCTGGCGTAAGCATCGGCTTGGCGGGCGAGACAGTTATTGGCAAGTTGGTCACCCGCCCCTTGTCATCGATCGAGACAGCATTGCCATTCTCGTCACGCGAGGGGACTGGCTGGCCAGAGGGGACTTCACTCGTCGCCTGACTCTCGGTCGGCGTGCTGGCCGCCTGGCTGTTTGACGCCGTCTGGGTGGCGGATTGCTCAGTGGAGGAGTCGGTCACCGACCCCTTCTGGCACCCAACGAGAAGCGACGAACCGATGATCAGCACAGCTGACAGCGTCTGAACCGTCCTGTTTCTGACCAGAGTTTGCAACTGAATCAACATGTTCGTTAATCCTTCCTTACCTTGTTGTGTTTACCTGACCTTGTTATGTTTACCTGGAAGAGAAATGACTCTGTGGCCGCTCCGGCGGCGGAGCGACGTGACTATGCGGAAAGAGCCGGCCATCAGCCAGATCAAATTGAAACTGGAATCTCTGGTTATCAATCATTGGCCACAAATTTTGGCAATTTTGGCAAATCTGGCTAATCGGGCAAATTGGGTAACTGAATCTCATCTGATCTTGAGCTATGTGATCATCATTCAGCAGCCTGATCATCATTCAGCAGCCTGATCATCCTTGGGCAATCTGATCAACCTTGTGGTGAGCCAGTGTCGGGGTCCAGGGGGCGGTTCGGGGATGCGTAGCTTTGCGGAGCTGTATCGGCTCCGCGGCTAAACCAATTGGAAATTATAATGAACCGGAACGATTGTCAACCGGTATTTTAATGCTTCGCCGGCCTCACGGCGCCGGCTCGCGGCCGCTATTGAAACACGGAGAGGAGATTCACAAGAGGCGGCGGCAAATGATGGCCACCGCCTCTTGCGAAGCTCCACCAGGTTGTCACAGCGTGGAGCAGCCAGGCCCCTGCCCCGCCAGCTCCCGGCCGATGGAGCCAGACCGCGCCGCCCTCGGCCATCGAAGTCGCGCCGACGGAGCGCCGCTACCAGGCCATCGATGAGAGGCCGGCGGCGACCGCCACCTGCTGGAGTGACATGCCAGGATCGAGTTTCAGACCCAGCTGGCCGGCATTGAGCGAGACGACCGTCCGCTCGAGCGCGGCCGAGACGAGGTCACGGAAGCGCTGTTGATCGACGATCGTTCCGATAGTCAGAATTCGTGCCAGGTTGGGGGACTGCCCCTCCGGGACGAGTCGATCCCGGTAATAGACCATCAGTCGGTAGAATTCGTTCTCGACCTCCTCGGGTGGGCACTCGACCTCCCGCACCATGATCGGTTCACAATCGCGGACGAAGATCACTTCAAATCCACGCGGCGTAACGCTGACAAGAATCTGGTCTTCCGGCACTTCGCTCCGAATCAACCAGGCGACGGCCCCGAGATTCTGCGGACTGATCAGTCCGGCCCGCCAGCCAAGCTGCCGGAAGAGATTCTCATACTGGGCAAGGACGCGCTGGTGGACGACACCGACCAACCAGTGGGGGGAGCCATTCTGATCGGCCAGACGATAGCGGCTGACCATCAGCTCGGTGATCGGGTACCCGCTTGCCCGCTCGATCTTCCAATCGGTCAGTTGCGCTATCTCCGACTTCGATGAGGGCATCGTTTCGAGCGCGATGACCAGGCTGCGGGCGCTGCCCGTCGGCAGGGCGACATTGAGGTTGCCCATCTTCCGGACATCGGCCTGGTCGGCGACCCGCCGGAGCTGCTCGAGAAAACGCGCCTCGTCAGTAATATTGGGCTGATCGAACCCCGGGTTGACGAGGCCAGCCGGAAGCGGCACCAGACCAGCCTGACGCGTCTCGAACTCACCCTTTTGGTGACGGAGCGTCAGCAGGATCAGCTGTGACTCGGTGATCGAGAGCGACCGGGCCGGGAGCGCGGGCGACAAGAGCGCATTAAAAAGGTTGGAGAGAAGAGATGGACTTTTCATATCGATAGTCAGCGTCCCGATCGGGTGGCGCAAGATCCGGTGGTGAATCAGTCGCGCCGCCGGGCGATCAGTAGTCAGTGTAGGCCTTTCCGGTCGAATCGATCCCCTCAGCACTGCTCTTGACATCACTGATTCCACCGGTAGAGTTGCCGTTCTCGGCCGGCGCCTGAACCTCAGACCATTGGCACTCCTCGCAGACCGGATCCTTGGGGACCTCCCGCAGGTAGCCGCTTGTGACAAGCTCCTGAAGCGAAGCGGGTGGCTTCTCTTTATCAGTGGTGTAGAAGTCGATGGCCCGCCGCATGGTCCAGAGATTCTGCTGAAGAACGACCTCGCGGGCCCGGCGCAGATGGGCCATGTAGCGGGGGATCGCCACCGCCGCCATGATGGCGATGATAACCATGACGATCAGCAGCTCCATGAAGGTGAAGCCCCCCTCGCGGGCGCCTCTGCGGAGTCCGATCCGCCTCGTCGAAGATCGATTATCGGTTTGCGTAGGCGTCATAATTACCAATCCTTATAGTAGGTCTTTCCGTCGAGAGCCATACCGGTAGCTTTGCTGTAGACATCAAAAACGTTCTCGCCTCCCCAGGAGGTCGAATCACGCTCATCCTGGACCGAGCGCATCCCCCATTCGGCCTTTCCGGTAAAGGGATCCTTGGGGATACGCCGCAGGAAACGGATCGTCGAGTCACTCTTGTTGGGAGGGTGGATTCCCTCGACCAGCGTCTCCAGATCCGGCGGATAGCACTCATCGTTGACTTTACGATCGAGCGGTCCGACCTGACCAATCTCGCAGGCGTGCTTGTAGGAGTCGATCGCTTTGCGGATGTCACGGAGATTGCGACGCAGCTCCATCTCACGCTCGCGCTTGATCATATTGCGTGCAATCGGGATGGTCCCGGCAGCGAGGATGGCAATGATCGCCAGGGTGATGATCAACTCGAGGAGCGTAAATCCGGCAGCGTTGGTGGAACTTGATGGAGAGGTATCACGCGGTGCTGGTCCGGGACTGGTGATCACGCCCTGAACCTTCCGTGGCTTCCGCGGTGAGCGTATCCTGTGTGGCTTATAGCTGAACATAGCAACAAATCGGTCTCAAACTGTGGCGCGCGTGGCCGGCGGGGCGGTGATGAGCGAACCGTCTACTTGATCACGGCCACCCGCGAGCCGGTCGCCCTCCACTGGAGGACGCCATTCTTCTCGTCACGGATCGTCGTCTGCTTGGTATCGATCGCGATCTCTGACTGGCCGATCTCGGAGGTTGCAAACTCGATCGTCAGAACTTTCCCCTTGCCCCCCTTGATGACCCCGGGGGAACTATTAAACTGGATCACCAGATTACCATTGAGCATCTTGTAATCGAGCTGAGTCGAGGTACCGAGCAGCTCACCGGCGGAGACTCCGGTCACCTTGAGCTTTGAAGTGTCAAACTTGATGGTCATCCGGGTCAGGTTGGTCGGCTTCTTAGAATCGGCCTCGATGTCGAGTTTGACCGGGTTGCCAACCGTCGCGTTGAGCGTCCGCGGAGCCACCTCGAGCATCAGTCCGATCATCGAGGCAGTGTTGAGCACCATCGGCGGCGGCGGGGCGGACTTCGGATTGAGGCTCGCCATCACCTCGGGAGGGATGACCTCTTCCTTTTTAGGGCGTCTTTTCTCTTCCTGACGGCGCTTCTCGGCCTCGGCCCGGGCCCTGGCGATCGCCCGCTCGACATGCTCCGGACGGCGAACCGTCCTCAGCACCGCTGGCTGAACTGAAGTGGGGGGAAGCTGCGACTGGCCGGCCTCATCGCCACCGGCCTCGCCTCCCGCTCCACCAGCATCGCCACTAGCCTCAGAAGCTCCGGCGCCAGCCTCTCCCGTCGCGTTGACACGTGGTTCACCGGGCTGACCTGACCCACCGACTGTCTCGGCGGGCCGGGCTCCCGGCGACTCTTTTCCCGGCGTACCCCCGGGCCCTCCCGGTCCCGGGTCAGTGCGTGGTAAGGGTGTCTCAGTTGGCGTCACGCCCGGAGCAGACGGAGTCGCCGGGTTGGGCGGTGGCATGCTCACGGGTTCGCGCGCCGACGGCGGAAGCGGCCTCCCGAGATCTCCCCCGCTGCCACCACTGGCCGCCGCGGAGACCGAGTTGGGAACGATCCCGGAACGGGCGATCACCTCATCATTGATCACTCTTGGGCGCGGTCGGGCCTGGGCCGAGTCAGGTGGAGGCGTATTGGCCGCCGGTTGAACGGGCGTCCCCGTTGGTGTCTGAACGACCGGCTGGATCGGCGCCGGCTGGGCCGGACGACTGGTGGCCGGGTTGGCCGGACTGCCCGAAGTCAGCACATTTTGGCCGGCCGGCTGATTGGCCGGAGCCTGTCCGTCCGGAGTCGCCCCCTGCTGCTGGGCAATCATCCGCCGCTCCCGCTCCTCGACCAACTGGGCGCGGAAGACCACATCCTCGACACTCGGAGTGGGCCCCGCCTGGGCCTGACCGGCAAACTTGGCGAGATGATCGTCGCTATTGATCCCCTGCGATCTGACAATATGCGGAGTCACCGTAATGATCAGGTCACTCTGCCGCGAGTCCTGGCGCGGAGTGGTAATGAACCTTCCCAGAATCGGTATCATCCCCAAAATCGGGATCGAGGCGCGGCTGGCGCCATTCGATTCGGTGTTGATCCCCGCCACAACGGCGGTCACTCCGTCCTGGATGCGGGCCGTCGTATTGAGCGCTCGCTGGGTGAACGAAGGGGTCAGATTGGTCGCGTCCGAACCGGAGGAGACAATGTCCGAAGTCTCGAACTTCATCTCGATCTCGACGTACCCCTCGTTGGTGATGATCGGTTTGGCCTCGATGACCAGACCGACGTCGCGATACTGGATGCTGTCGATGCCCGGGAAACCGCCAAAGCCGCCGCCAAAACCGCCCACACCACCGACGCCGCCAGCTGCGCCGGCTCCGACACCACCAGCGCCCCCGAGGGCGCCTCCACCACCAAAGCCCCCGAAGCCAAAGGTCGTCCCGAGCCGGACGGGAACGCTCCGCCCCACCTTGGTCTGGTTCTTCCCTCCATCGAGGACGTGAACCTGGGCCCGATTGAGCAGTTTGGCGTCACCACGCGACTGGAGAAGACTGAGCTGGGTCGGGGGGAGACCGATCAGGGTCCCGATGCCCCCGAGGAATGGGGTGAGCGTGTTTCCAACGATCTTGCCCGAGTTGGCCCGGCCAATTCCGCCAAGGTTGTTGAGTGAGGCCGTCGAGCCAAGTGGGAAGTCGAGGGGCTTGCCGGAAGAGTCGAGCCGCGTCTCGGTCACACTGAGCGCGGTCGAGACAATCTGGTTGCCAAGCTGCAACAGCGTGTCGTGGGAGACCTCATAAATCTCGACATCGAGGACGACCTCGTTCTTGTTCTTATCGAGGCTGTCGAGAATATCCTGAACCAGCTGCAGCTCGGTCGCGGTCGCCTTGACGAGGATCACATTGCCGCCCGCATTGTTTGGTTGATCGATCGAAACGATCTGCCGCCCCGCCGGGAGGAGCGAGGTCAGCGCCGTCCGCGCCTGCTGGGAGGTCAGGTTGCCGAGGAAGAACGTCTTGACCATCAACGTCTCAAACCGGGGACGATTGGTCGGGTTATCGGCGTAGACGAGGATGGTCCGGTTGTCGACCTGTTCAAACGAGTACTTATAGATCTTCAGGATAATGTCGAGAGACTTGGCGAGCGTCACATCGTTCAGCTCGATCGAGACCGGTGAGTCTTTGACCGACTCATCAAAGACGACATTGAGGTTGAGCTGACGTCCCAGATTGGAGACGACGCTCTTGAACTTCGTATCCTTGAAGGCGATGTTGGCCGGAATCCGGGGACGCTCCTTGCGGGCAAACTGGATCTCGTTGTTGGTCGGAAAGACGTTGCCAATCTTGTTGGGCAGGCCACCATCGATGCCCCCCTCGCGGTCGGCCTGGAGCTTCTTCATCCGCTCCATCTTCAGGCGGGCGATCTCGTTGGCCTGGTCGTAGCTGTTGGCCTTCAGGTAGGCGGCGTAGGCGCCGCCAAAGTCCTGCTGCTCGGCGAGGGAGTCTCCGGTCTTGACGAACCAGAGTGAGGCCTGTTGAAGTGCCCGCAGGTAGTGGAGCCGGTATTCCGGGTTGTTCGGTTCGGCGGCCACGGCCAGGCTGTAGTGGTGGACGGCCAGATCCCACTGCAGGAGAATCTCATACTTCTGCCCCTCTCGGAAGTTCTTCTTGCCGGAACGGCTGGCCGCCAGGGCCGGCGCCGGCGCGAGGAGAGAGGCTGCCAGAACAAGGGCAACCAGTCGCTTCAGGAAACTAATCTTCATCATATTCAAACCGGTTCATACTCCATTTTGTTGGTGGGGAGTCTCCGCCGACCCGCTTCCAACTATCTACTCTACCATCACACCTGGTCTACAATCACACCTGGTCTACAATGACACCTGGTCTACAATCAAATCTGGTCTGCAATCACATCTGGTCAATCATCATATCCCGTCAATTAGTCTGGGCTATACATCTGGTCAGGCAACTCGTCTGGCAGTGCATTTGGCCACATCGACTCGCCATTCCAATTCTGACCATTCGATCCGGACTG
>Ga0209972_10003963_pt1 | contig 11374 bp, 7 predicted proteins | sample NOAtaG_7_FD_187302 | JGI IMG/M metagenome (GOLD analysis project Ga0209972, IMG submission 187302) | Freshwater lake microbial communities from Lake Erie, under a cyanobacterial bloom - NOAA_Erie_Diel1S_2200h metaG (SPAdes) (version 2) | ecosystem: Environmental > Aquatic > Freshwater > Lake ...
CGCCGCCGGAAAGTCCTTCGCGGCGCGCCGATTGCGCGCGATCGCCACCGCGTAGATGTTGTCCTTGTCGGCACGGATGTCGAGTTCGCGCAGATGGAGGAGCGCGCGCTCGTCGCCGCCCGCGGAGAGATCGCCGGACGCGGTCGCCATGCGCGCCCAGATCCGGTGCGGGTACGGATCGACCGGCCGCAACTGCGCGTAGCGCTCGAGAAGTTGCTGCGCCTCCGCCGCCTCTTCGCCTGCGCCAAACTTCGCGCGGCGCAACTGCATCTCGACGAGATCGGCCTGCTCGGGGAAGCGCGCGACGAAGGCGCGCACCGTCGCCTCGTCGAACTCGACCTTCGGCATCGGTGCAGGCGGCCACTCCGCGGCGCGCAGCGCAAACCGCGTCGAGCCCGGCGCACCGATCGCATCGGCCCACGCCTGCGCCACCGCCGCGAGGCGCTCGGCCTGCGCGCCCGCGAGCGCCGCCTCCGCCGACTCGTCGCCCGCCGCGAGCTCGAGCGCGAGCTCGCGCATCGAGGGACGCGGATCAAGACCCCACGCGCGCACCTCGGCGCCGGCCCAGGCGAGGAAGCCCGCGAAGAACTCCTCGCGCGAGATCCCGAAGGTGCGGCGCATCGCCTCATCCTCGGTGATTCCCTCGGCATATGAGTTGAGCAGCGTGCGGATCGCATCCCAGCCGTAGCGATCCTCCATGTACTCGACCATCCAGCGCCCTTGCGCGTACGCCTGCTGGCGGTCCGTCGCCTTCCGCGGCCGGACGAACGCCCAGTTGATCTCGTCGAGATCGAACAGCATCTGCCGCCGCCACGCCGCGGCCAGCAGCGCGCAGGTCTCGAAGGTCGCGGGAGTGTCCTCGAGCACCACCGCCACCGCCTCGGTCAGCCAGTGCGGGATGCGGTTCTTCGTCATCGAGAGCGTGACCGTATGCGTGTACTCGTGCCGCAGGACCGCCAGCGGGTCGAAGAGCCCGAGGTGCTTGTCGCGCGCGCCTTCCTTGGGAATCTCGATCGCGATGGTCGGGCCCGTGCAGACGGCGATCGTGTGGATGCGCGGCAGGCCGGTCACGCGCACGCCGAAGCTGCGGTGGTCGGGCATCACGTCGATGATCGTCTTGCGCGACGGCTCGTGCTTGAGGCGCGCGCAGATCTCGGCGTGCATGGGGTCGAGGACGTCGGCGAGCAGCCGCGCCACCAGCGCGGCGTCGCCGTCCGGGTGGCGGATGATGAAGTGCTTCGTCTCGATCCGGTTCCATGACGCGAGCTGCTCGGCGATCTTCAGCGTGAAGAGCGCGCGTTCATCGTGCGGATCGAGCGCGACGGCCTGACGAAGGTCGGCGACGGCGCGCGCCTCTTCGCCATCCTGCATCGAGAGAAGCCCAAGTTCCGCGCGCGGCGCGCTCCACGCGGGCTCGAGCGCCGCTGCACGCTCGAGCGTGGCGCGCGCCTCCGCGTACTGCCGGTCGAACACGAGCTGCCGCCCGGCGATCAGGATCGCCTCCGCGGACCCCGGCTCGCGGGCCGCGATCTCGGCGAGCGTCGCCTCCATCGCCTTGAAGTCGTACCTCGCCGCCTCGGACGCCGCGCGCCACGCGAGCGCCTCGCGCGGACGATCGGCGCGGGCCAGAACCGGCGCAAGCGCCTCCGCGGCGCCCAGCGCGTCGTCCGAAAGAAGACGCGACTGCGCCTCGAGAAAGGCCGCGAAGGGATGCGAGGGATCGAGTCGGCGCAACGCCGACGCGGCGCGGCCGGCGCCGACGAAGTCGAAGCCACCCAGCGCCAGCCTGCCGAGGAGGTACCACGCCTCCGCGTTGCGCGGCGAGAGTCCGAGCGTTTCCTCGAGCGCGGCCGCGGCCTGCGCGCGGGCGTTGCGCTCGAAGAGCAGCTGCGCCTCGCGAAGGCGGATGCGCGGCTCGAGGCGATCGAGCGTGTCTCGGGCGCGGCCAAGCGCGCGCAGGAGCGAGCCGTAGGTGCTCGCGGCGCCAGCGTCGAGCCGGATCCGAAGCGCACCGAGGTCGACGGCCGCGAGGACGTCGTCGACGTCCTTCGAATCGGAAAGCGCCGCCGCGGCGGAGTCGCCGGTCGCGATCTCGAGGGCCTCGGCGCCGCGGCCGACGCGCGCGAGGCTGCGGGCCCGAAGCGCGAGGAGCGGAAGCGCAGACGCGCCCTCGGTGGCGCGAAGGACGGCGGCGTCGTCGCCGAGCCGCGACAGCGCCTCGACGCGCAGCGCGAGGGGCACGTCTGCCGCCTCCGGCGATTCGAGCGCAAGCGTTGCGTCGCGCAGTTGCCAGCGCTCGAGCGCCACGCGCGCGCGACGGCGCGGGGAGGAAAGATCGAGATCGTCGTAGAGACCGTGGCGGACGCGCAGGTCGCTCCGCTCGTCGGAGGTCAGGTACTCGGCCGAGGCCGCCTCGAGCACCGCGGGCAAGGGCGCGATGAACTCGGGAATCCCGGAATCCTGCGCAACGCCGGGCCGGCCAGCCGCGAGAACGGCCAAGAACAGGGACCAAGCGGCAACTCTGGTGTGCGGCACGGCGTGAGCGTAGCACGGGGAGCATCGCCCCGCCGGAATCCGGCCCGCTCGGCTACCGTCTACCAACCATGCTCCCGATCGGAACATCGCTCCTGCCCTGCCTGCTCGCCTCGCTCCTCGCCCTCGCGGGCGACGTGCAGTCCACCACGCCGCCGGCCGATGCGCCCGCGACCGCTCCCGCACCTGCGGCCACGCCGGCGCCTGCGCCTGCTCCGGCGCAGGACGCCAAGCCTGCCGCGCGGCAGGACGACCCCGCGAAGGCGCGCATCGATGCGTTCCTCGACGAACTCGAGCGTTCCGGCACCACCATCGCCAGCCTCAGCGGAAACGTCGCGATCGAGACGAACGATCTCTTCAAGGAGACGAGCGAGTATCGCGCCGGGCGGCTCGTGGTCGAAGGCAAGGGCGCGAAGCGTCGCATCGCGATGCACCTCGACGAACTGATCGTCGATGGTCATGCGTCGAAGTCGGTCGACCACTACATCTTCGCCGACGGCTGGTATTGCCGTCTCGATCACAAGAACCGCTCGTTCACGAAGCGGAACATCGCCCGCGGCGAGGAAGACCCGCTGCAGTCGGTGGGCGGGCAGATTCCAGTGCCGATCGGCCTCAAGAAGTCGGACATCCTGTCGCGGTTCACGGTCACCGAGGCGCAGATTCCCTTGGATATCCCGATCCTCGGCAGCATGCAGAACGTCGCGGGGCTGAAGCTCGTGCCGAAGGACGGCACCGAGGCCGCGAAGGAGACCGAGTCGCTCGAACTGTTCTTCGACCGCGTGAGCCTGGCCCCCGTGGGCGTCGTGATCCGCGCGAAGGTCGCGCGGCCGGAGATGGCGCGCTGGACCTCGGCGCGCCTGACGGCGCCGGTGGTGAACGGCGACGTGAGCGAGGCCGACCGGGCGAAGTTGGTCGTTCCCGAGCGCGCGCCCGAAGGCTGGGCGACGGTCGACGAGACGAGATGAATGCGTGCTCGCTTCGCTTTCGTGTTTGAGCGCTCGCGACTCGCTTCGCTTTCGCTCGCTCTGGCCAGCCTCGCCGCGAGTGAATCGCGGCGGGCTGAGAGGGCGCGTGTCGGAGCGCTCGCTCTGGCCAGCTGAGGCCGTACGGGCCGGAGCTTTCAAGCACCAGAGGGAGCCGCCGCAGCGGCGACCGCCATGATTTCAGCGCTCGCAACCTGCTTCGCAACTTGCTCGCTCTGGCCAGGCCGGGCGGAGTGAATCCGCCTCGGCCTGAGGGAAGCGTGTCGTAGCGCTCAGTTACGCCAGCGCCACTTGCTCGACGATCTCGAGGCCGAAACCGTGCAGCCCGGGCATCGCCTTCCGCGGATGGTTCGTCAGCACGCGCAGACGCGAAAGCCCGAGATCACGCAGGATCTGTCCGCCCACGCCGAACTCGCGGCTGTCCATCGGCTGGGCGCGCGCGCCCACGCCCTCGGTGCGCGTGAGGTCCGGCACATTGACGTCGTCCGATGGACGGCGGATCTGCTGCAGCCGCGCGAAGAAGTCCTCGCCCGAGCCCTCGGGCCGGAGGTAGACGATCGCGCCGCGTCCCTCGCGTCGGATCGCGCGCATCGCGGCGCGCAGGTCGTCGCCCGACGACGCGCGGCCAGCGCCGTGCGCCACGCCGAAGATGTCGCCAAGGAGATCGCGGCGATGCATGCGGACGAGCACGGGATCGTCGATCTCCGCCACCACGCCGTTCGCATCGGGAATGCCCACGCCGCCGTGCGAAAGCACGAGATGCGGCACGGGGTCGACCGCGCTCTCGAACGCAAGCAGCGTGAACTCGCCTTCCGGCGTCTCGATGCGCGCGCCCGACACGGGCTCGACGCGCTTCACCAGCGTCTCCCGCGCGAGGCGATGCTCGATGATCTGCTCGACCGAGCACATCTTCACGCCGTGCTGCGCGCAGATCTTCTCGAGGTCGGGAACGCGGGCCATCTCGCCGTTCTCAAGCACGATCTCGATGATGGCGGCCGCGGGACGCAGGCCCGCCAAGCGGCAGAGATCGACGGAGCCCTCGGTCTGTCCGGTGCGCACGAGCACGCCGCCCGGCCGCGCGCGCAGCGGATTGATGTGGCCGGGACGCACGAAGTCGTCGACGGTCGAGTGCGCGTCGGCGAGGAGCTGGATCGTCTTGGCGCGGTCGCGCGCGCTGATTCCCGTGCCGACGCCGTGCTTCGGATGCCCGTCGACCGACACCGTGAACGCCGTGCCGCGGACGCTGGTGTTGACGCCGGTCTGCGGTCCAAGGTCGAGCCGCTCGCAATCCTCGGCCGTCATCGCCACGCAGAGGTAGCCCGCGCCGACGCGCGTGAGGAAGTTGATCATCTCGACGGTCATCTTCTCGGCGGCCACCACGAAGTCGCCCTCGTTCTCTCGGCTCTCGTCGTCGACGAGCACGATCGCCTTGCCGGCGCGCAGGTCGTCGAGGATCTCGGGAATCGAAGCGAACGCCATCAGGCACCTCCCACGATCGCCGCGTGCTGCGACCAGCGCATCTCCATCAGCTCGCGGTGGCCCGACGCGATCTTCGCGTCGTCAAGCCGCCGCGCCACGACCTCGAGCAGCTCGACGAGCCAGTGATAGTCGTTCGAAGAGATGAACTCGCGCCCGACGCGCGGCTTCTTCTTGCCCGCCAGCACGAGGTCGATCTCCTCCATGTTGTGGTAGTTGCCGAGCGGCAGGCACAGGCAGGTCGATGCGATGCCGTAGGCCGCGAACGCGGTCGCCTCGCACGCGCCGCCCGGCATGAGCTTGCGCTGGTACCTGAACGCGGCATGGTCCGTCGCATGCGCGGCCGCGAGGTCGCCGATGCGGTTCGTGAGCTCGGGCGTGAACACGCTGAGACGGTCGCCCACGCGCACGATCGGCCCCGCGCCGATGGGCGAATCATGCGGGAAACTGCGGGAGTTCTCGAGGCAGACGAGGCGCGCGCCCTTGGGCACCGTGCCGTCGCGCGCTGCACCGATGGCGCCGATGAACCCGATCTCCTCGCTGCGCGTGAAGAGGAGCGCCACATGCGCAAGCGACGCGTCGCGCGAGATTCCGTCGAACGCGGCGAGCGCGGCCGCGACCGCGGCGAGGTCGTCGCAGGCGTGCGTGTGGACGATGCCCTTCTTGATCTCGGCCTTCGGGAACTTCCACCGCGCGATCGATCCGGCCGCGACCGCCTTCGCGGCGGACGGCTTCAGCAGCTTCGCGACCACGGTCTTGAACGGCTTCGTCGCAGGGTCGGTCTTCCCGTCGAGCGAGAGGATCTTCGCGTCGAAGCCCTTCGTCGCCGTGCGGTCGAACACCTCGAGCATCGCGCCCTTGAAGTACGGGTCGTGCACGCCGCCGCGGAACTCGAGGTCGAGTTCGACCGTCGACTTGCCGCCCTTTCCCTTCGTGCGCACCGCGGTCACGACGAACGCAGGGTGATCGAGGTGCGCGGTGATCATCACGGGACCGGTTCCGGCCTTCAGGCCCTTCGCGCAGGCGGCCAGGAATCCGTGCTGCGCGACGGTGAGGTTGCCGAAGCGGTCGCGCGCGAGCACCACGCGCTTCGCGCGCGCGGCCACCCAGCGCTCGATGAACCCGATCACGCGGTCCTCGCGGCCGGCGGCCGTCGGCAGCGACGTGACCTCGAGGAGGAGCTTCTCGCGCGCCTTGCGGAGCGAGGTTGAAACGGTGGGCTTCTTCACGGCCATGGCGGTCTCTCGGGGCGTGCGCGCGGGGGCGAGATCGTAGTCGCTCGCCGCACGGGCCGCGCAGGCTCCGATACCATCCGCGCCCCATGGCAGACGCGCCATCGCCCCCCCTTCGCCCCGCCTGCGACCCCGCCACCGAGCTCGACGCGAGGTTCCGCGCCGCGATCCGCGCCGCGACAGGCACGGACGCCGACCCGGCGATCCGCGCGAGCGGCAATGCGAAGTTCGGCGACTACCAGGTGAACGCGGCGATGGCGCTGGCGAAGGAACTCGGCAGGAACCCGCGCGAAGTCGCCGAGGCGATCCTCAAGGCCGCCGATCTCGCCGGCATCGCCACCACGTGCGAGGTCGCCGGGCCGGGCTTCATCAACGTCACCCTCGAGCGCGCGGCGATCGAGGCGCGGCTTGGCGCGCTCGCGTCGTCGCCATCGCTTGGCGTTCCCGCGCCCGTCGATCCGCACGCGGTCGTGATCGATCTCTGCGGCGTGAACGTCGCGAAGCAGATGCACGTCGGCCACCTGCGCGCGACGATCATCGGCGACTCGCTCGCGCGCGTCTTCGAGCGCCTCGGGCGCAAGGTCTGGCGCGAGAACCATCTCGGCGACTGGGGGCTTCCCATCGCGATGACGCTCGCGAAGCTGATCCGCGAGAAGCGCGACTTCGCGCGCCTCACGCTCGACGACCTCAACGCCGCCTACCGCGGCGCGCAGAAGGAGACGGCGACCGACGACCTCGACGCGGCGCATGAGTTCCGCTGCGGACCGCATCGCGTGATCGAGCTCGAGCTCCAGTACGAACCCTCCCGCACGGCGATGGAGGACGCGAAGAGGACGCTCGTGCGGCTCCAGTCCGGCGATGCCGAGATCGTGCGGCTCTGGGAGCGCCTCATCGAAGTCACGATGGAGCAGGTCTACGAGGCCGGCCGCACGCTGAACGTGAAGCTCGGACCGGAGAACAACCGCGGCGAGAGCTTTTTCCGCGACCGGCTCGCGGGCGTCGTCGACGCGTTCAAGTCGTCCGGACTCGCCAAGAGCGACAAGGGCGCGATGGTGGTGCCGTTCGCCGACCGCGAGCGTCCGCTCCTCATCCAGAAGTCGGACGGCGGCTTTCTGTACGCCACCACCGATCTCGCCGCCGTGCGCTTCCGCACGTTCGAGCTCGACGGCGATCTCGTCGTCTATGTCGTCGATGCGCGCCAGCGCGACCACTTCCGCGATGTCTTCGACGCGGCGCGCCTCATCGGCTGGAGCAAGACGAAGGACGGCACCGAATCGACGCTCGTCCACCTCGGGTTCGGCGCCGTGCTCGGCCCCGACAAGAAGCCGCTCAAGACGCGCTCCGGCGAGAACTTCACGCTGAAGGACCTGCTCGACGAGGCGTGCGAGCGCGGCGCGGCCGAGGTGATGCGCCGCGCGGCCGACCCGAACGCGCCCACGCACAGCCTGGCCGAGGGCGAACTGCGCGCGATCGGTGCTGCGGTGGGCATCGCGGCGGTGAAGTACGCCGATCTCTCGGGCGACCTCACCAAGGACTACGTCTTCGACCTCGACCGCATGATCGCGTTCGAAGGCGACACGGGGCCGTACCTCCAGTACGCCCACGCGCGCATCGCGTCGATCCTGTCGAAGTCGGGCGAACCGGCCGAGCGCATCGCGCGCGCGCCGATCGCGCTGGCGGAGCCAGCCGAACGCGCGCTCGCGCTCCACATCCTCCGCTATCCGCAGATGGTGCTCGACGTCGGCCGCTCGCTCGAGACGAACCGCGTGGGCCTCTACCTGCGCACGCTCGCGGAGCTCTTCAACGCGTTCTACCAGTCGTGCCCGGTGCTGAAGGCCGACGACGCGGACGCGCGCCTCGCGCGCCTGCGGCTCTGCTCGGTGGCCCGGACCGTGCTTGCAGACGGCCTGTCGCTCTACGGAATCATCGCGCCCGAGCGCATGTAGCCCGCGCGGCGGATGAGCCGCGGCGCATCGTGCGTTCAGCGGTAGCCGTACGTGGCCTGACGACGGCGCTGGCGGAAGTAGAGCGCATAGGCCGACCCGTACGCGGCGACAAGCAGCGGCGCGCCAAGCAGCGGAAAGCCGATGCACAGCAGCAGGATCGTCAGGGCGGCGAGAATCGACGCGACGAGCAGGAATCCGAAGAGCGACGCGCGCGAATCCCGCGTCTCGTCCCAGATCATCCGGACGGCATCGTTGAGGCCTGGAGGACCGAGCTTCGGATCGGTGATGACGGCGGGAAGGAAGAAGAACGGCACGAGATACCGAGCCGCGAAGTAGACCCACGCCGCGATCGACACGACAAGGCCGGTGCCGAAGAGCGCGAGCGCGGGAAACCCGCCCTCCATGTGGCGATACGCGATCACGAAGCACGCCGTGGCGGGCAGCGCGGAGAGGACAGCAAGCAAGAAGTACAGCACCGTCACGAGAACCGACGCGAGCAGCGCCATGTGGTATCGCTTGAACGGCTCGAGGATGTCGAGCGGCTTCAACTCGCCTCGCACCGCCTGCGCTCCCGCGTAGCACGCACCGGCGTAGGCAGGAACGCCGATCAGGACGAAGAGGATGTTCGAGATGCAGGAGCCGGGGTCCGCACGCGGGCCAAGGGTGGGTGGGGCGTCGAGCGGGGCCATCAGTCCGCTGATGAATGCGGGCAACCCCACCACGGCCGACAAGCCGAAGAAGATGGCACCGGCGATCAGGATCGGGATCGGCTGCGCGCGGATCACCGCCATCGTTAGGGAAAACGCCGCGCCGAAGGAGAACTCGCCCTCCATCGCGACCGGCGCCGCGGTCGATGCGCCCGCGCTGCGCGATGGCGCGCGAGTCGCCGGCTGCGCCGCGACCACCACGAAGAGGCGCGAGAGCTCGGGGTCGAGGCCCGCATCGCCCCACTCGCTTGCGCCGGGCCGGGCCACCTGTGATCCGAATCGCAGCGTCCCCACGTTCGCCATCGAGCGCATGGCGTCGAGGTCATACGGTCCCTTCGGGGTCGGCGTGCCGCTGCTCTCATCGAGAACGAACCATTGGGCCATCGGGTGCTCCTGCAACGAAGTCAGTCGAGGTCAGCCGCGGGTGACGAATAGCGGCCAACCCCAACCTACCCGATGCACGGACGTAGTCAAGGCGCACGACGATCCTTCGCGGAGGACCGCGCACTTCCTTGCATGTCCGGCCAACTCGGCGCGGCGCGCGTGTACCTTGCCGACATGCCTTCGACCAGCGCGCGCTTCCCCAACGTGAAGGTCTACGACCATCCGCTGATCCAGCACAAGCTCACGATCCTGCGCGACAAGCGCACCGGCCACGAGCAGTTCCGCGTGCTCCTCAACCAGATCGCGGGACTCATGGCCTACGAAGTCAGCCGAAACCTGCCTGTCCGCGCGCTCGAGGTCGAGACGCCGGTCGCGCACACGACCGGCACCGAGCTCGCATCGCCGACGACCATCGTGCCGATCCTGCGCGCGGGCCTCGCGATGATGGACGGCCTGCTCGCGCTCTTCCCCGAGGCGCGCGTCGGCCACATCGGGATCTACCGCGACGAGAAGACGGCGAAGCCCGTCACCTACTACGCGAAGCTCCCGCCGGACATCGCCCAGGGGCCGGCGATCGTGGTCGACCCGATGCTGGCGACCGGCGGCAGCGCGGCGCACGCGGTCGACATCCTCAAGGAGCGCGGCGTCCGCGACATCCGGCTCGTCTGCCTCGTGGCGGCGCCCGAGGGAATCGAGGCCGTCGTTCGCGCGCATCCCGGCACGCCGATCCACGTGGCGTCGATCGACGAGCGCCTCAACGAGCGCTTCTACATCGTGCCGGGCCTCGGCGACGCGGGCGACCGCATCTTCGGGACGCAGTGATCGAGCGGCGGCGTTTGGCGATCTCAACGCGAAACGACTCGAGCGGGGAGTGTGCACTCCAGTTTTCTCTCACGGAGGCTCAGGCCCGCGGGCTCACCGCTTCGTCGGCACCCACGGGACGTCGCCGACGCCGGAATCGTGGTTGGCGCGGCGCGCCATCGCGAAGAGCAGGTCGCTCATGCGGTTCACGTAGCGAAGCGGTCCCGTGCCGACCGGCTCGAGCTGCGCGAGCGACACCATGAGCCGCTCGGCGCGCCGGCACACCGTGCGCGCGAGATGCAGCCGGGCCGCGAGTTCCGAGCCCGACGGCATCACGAAGGTCTTGAGCGGCGGGTTCTTCCCGTCGACCTCGTCGATCCAGCCCTCGACCTCGGCGACATGCGATTCCTCGATGCGCACGATCTTCGAGCTGTTGTTCGCGCCTTCCGGCGTCGCGAGGTCGGCGCCGATGTCGAAGAGGCGCGACTGGGCCTCCGAGAAGATCTCGAGGAGGCGCGCCTCGTAGGCGTTCGACTTCCGGCACGCGGCCATCGCAAGGCCGATGCAGGCGTTCAACTCGTCCACCGTTCCATACGCCTCGATGCGCGGATGGTCCTTCGAGACGCGCGTGCCCGAGAAGAGCCCAGTGGTGCCGTCGTCGCCGGTTCGTGTGTAGAGCTTCATCGGGAGTTCCTCGTTCCTGCACTTCGATCGTGCGCTTCCATGCGGGAAGCCGCGCTTCGCGCCACGCCATCCGGGAGATGCAGCCCGCGCTGACTTATACTCCGCTGCGATGCTTCGTGCAGCCGGACACCGACCCAATCCCGCAGCCACGGCGCTCGGCATCTGCCTCTTCGCCGCATGCGCGGGCGGCTGCGTGTACACCACGGGCCGGACGGTGCGCGAGGTCGGGCCGCAGATCTCCGAACAGGCGATCGCCGCGATCGAACCGGGGAAGACGCGGGTCGACTGGCTGACCGCGGCGTTCGGCGAACCGACAAGCGCCGTCTGCCTCGAGGACGGGACCGAGATCTACCGCTACGACAGCGACGTGCGCACCACCGAAGGGTCGTACGTCTTCATGGTGTTCGCATCGAGCCGGAACACGATCGAACGCACGAGCTGGTGGTTCGAGGTGCGCGACGGCGTGGTGCTGCGTTGCTGGGGCGAGACCTGCGTGCCCTTCACGGTCACATCGACGTCGCGCACACCGCCGGAGCGCAACGTGGCCGACGCCGCGGAGGATGCGCGGCGCATGGCGCCTCGGGTCGGGATCGATCCGGATACGGGCGATGCGCTGCCGCCCGCTGCGA
>Ga0209972_10003965_pt1 | contig 11371 bp, 15 predicted proteins | sample NOAtaG_7_FD_187302 | JGI IMG/M metagenome (GOLD analysis project Ga0209972, IMG submission 187302) | Freshwater lake microbial communities from Lake Erie, under a cyanobacterial bloom - NOAA_Erie_Diel1S_2200h metaG (SPAdes) (version 2) | ecosystem: Environmental > Aquatic > Freshwater > Lake ...
TCATCGACCTAGCCACCGGCCACGCCGACGTGGAGCTGCCGCACGCGCTGCACCGCAAGTACCCGCAGGCCCCGAGGCAGCTGGGCTGGCAGTTCCTGTTCTCGACGCCGGATTACTGCACCTGCCCGAGGACCGCAGCGATTCGCCGGCACCACCTGCACGAGGACGGCATCCAGCGCCTGATGGCCAGGGCGGTGGCCAAGGCACGCATCGGTAAGCGCGCGACGCCGCACACGCTGCGCCACAGCTTCGCGACGCACCTGCTGCAGGCCGGGTACGACATCCGGACCATCCAGACCCTGCTGGGCCATGCCGACGTCGAGACGACCATGATCTACACCCACGTCCTGCCGGCCAGCCAGGGCGGCCGCGGCGTGGTCAGCCCGCTGGACACGAGCGGATGAGTCTCTGGCAGGCCATGTTCCTGGCCGAGCGCTACGGCCGGCTGACCATGACCCTCGAAGAGGTCGCGGATCAGATCGGCATCGCCGCCGGCACGATCCGAAACCGCCGGACGGCTGGCGAGTTCGCGTGGCTCAGGCTCGACGGCCGCGAGCTGCGCGCGGACGTGCAGGACGTCGCTCAGTACCTGGCTGAGCAGCGGCGTACTGCTCGTGCAGCGACTCCAGAGAAACCGCCACATAGCGAGAGTGAACCTCGTCCGACCGGTGACCCGTCACGGCCTTCCGGGCGTCGGCGTCGAAGCCCAGTTCCCGCAGGCGCGACGTAGCCTCCCGCCGCATGTCGTGCAGGCGGAGGTCGGGGATCCCCAGGGCGCGCGTCGCCGCGGTGACGTTGTCGGTCATGGTCTCCGGCGCGACCGGGAAGATGCGCGGCTCGCGCGGGCGCCTCGGCTGGCGCTGCACGACATCCCAGGCATCCCCCCGGCAGGGGCACCCACTCGTCGCGCGCTTCGATGCGCCGCGGGTGCTTGCGCTGCCGCACCAGGACGGCACGGCGCAGCTCGTCGAGGTCCTCCCAGGCTATGCGCGCGAGCTCGCCACGACGCAGCCCCGTCACTGCAGCCACCCGTACCGCGTCGGCCACCACCGGCTGCCGCGCGTCGAGGTCGACCAGCAGCCGGGCCAGCTCGTCCTCTGTCGGTCGGCGCGTCCGCCGCTCGCCGCCGCTGATCAGCTGACCGTAGTGCAGGATCGGCCGCGCCAGGCCGACGACGTCCGGCAGAGTGATGCGCAAGTAGGCGGCCGTGTGTCGGATCGCGGTGCCCAGGGCCGACAGCTCCATGTTGATGGTGTACCCGCCAGCCCCTTGCTCCAGCCGCATTCGCGCCCAGCGGGCAAGCGACTGCGGGTCCAGATCGCGAACGCGCTTCACGCCGAGGTCCTCCTCAAGGTGCTGCAGCATGTAGTGGGTGTTGGACGCTGAGGCGACCGCCCGCCCCAGGTCCGCGCGCATCTCGCGGTATCTGCGCAACAGCTCGGCGACTGTCATCGTGTCCGCATCCAGCGCCGCGGCGCCCTGCTCGATCCCGGACTCAACCCGTCGGGCCCAGGCCTCAGCCTCCCGGCGAGTGTCGAAGGTGCGCGTCATCGCACGATGGCCCCTGCGGCGCACCTGCGCCCGCCACTTGCCCCCGATGGGTATGATCGATGCCATGGCCGTAGCACTCCTGTAGCAGTCCTGTAGCACCCGGGTCGTGATCGCCCGTGATGCGTCAGGATGCCACAGGAGGTGGCGGGAGTCGTCAAAACGGCGACCGCCGGCCCTTCCCGCCGTAGTTCAGGGGACCGGCTTACCTATGGAGCGGCGGCCTGTGTAGCACTTGGCGTAGCACTCAGCGCACGACCTGCAGCTCTATCGCCCGAGAGTCCTTGCGCGCCTGGTTGGTCACGATCGACACGATTACGCGACCGCGGGACCCGAGTACGGCAGTGGTCTGGCATCGCACCCACGCCGTGACGCTGCCGCCTGATCGGCTGTCGCTCATCCGTTCGAACGGCCCCTCGACCGTGACGGTGTGCGAGGTGATCGATTCGCCATCGGCCAGCCACGGGCCCTGCTCTTGCGGCGTAGCGGCCCAGTCGACGACATAGTCCAGCTCGGCGCCGGGCCGGATCTGCTTGGGATTGGTGGTCATGGGTGTCTTTCAGGGTTTCGGCACCGCCAGGCGCCGCGCGTTGGCCGCGACGGCAGCGGTTCTGAGGTCGGTCGGGACCGTGACGCGCCGCAGGTCGGTCGACGCCGAAAGCCGGCGAGTTTCGGCGGCCACAGCCAAGCGCCGCTGATCGGCAGCGACCAGCTGCCGACGCGAGGCCGGCGTCGGCGTGATCGCACGCGGCTGGAGGTTGAGCTGGAAGAGCAGCATGGCAGCCGGTCAGACAACAAAGACACCGCCCGCCACTTCAGCCGCCCGTGGCCAGCCACGCCTGGTACTCGGCCCGGGTGGCTGCCTCGTCCCAGTCCGTGCCATCAGCGTTGAGCACTTGGAACACATGCTCGCCGTGTCGAATGTGGGCGATGCTAGGGTTGAAGGTGTCGGGGATCATCAGATGGCCTTTGCGATAGAACCGGCTGTGGTGCGCGCTGCGGCGCCGGCGCCGTTGACGACCAGGAGGCGCCAGTAACGCCAGCTCGGCCGGTGGACGATCTCCGCGTAATGAGCTCCACCAGTCACCGCGGACGCGGCCACAGCTTTGACTCGGCGCCAGTTGGTGTTGTCTCGGCTTACCTCCAGCGCGAGTGTGAAGGTCACGTCTTGCTCGGCGGAGAGCGAAACCTCCTGCGCATAGGTCGCCGCGTTGGCAAAAGCGGTCGCAGTCGCGGTGACTGTGGCGTCCCGGCTGGTGCCGGTGAACGTGGCGCCCGCGCCCAGCGCCGTGCTGGTGTCGTCGTACCAGATGCCAGCACCGGCCAGGAAGCCTGCTCGCACCGTCGCGGCGGCCAACGTTGCGGTCAACGATCCCGAAACCTGCGCCAGCAGGTTGGCCGCGGTGTTGCTGGCGACAAGCTGCGCTGCGCCAGTCCACGGCTCGGTACTCAGCCGGCTGAACGCCCGGATCGAGCCACCTGTGATCGTCGTGGCGATGCGCAGGCGCAGGAAGTTGCAGCGAATAGGGAACGTGTAGACGATCTGAGAAGCAGATGCAGTGATGGCCGCCGTGATGGGAACGCCTGTCACCAGCGCCGCGTTGAACACCGGCAGCGCGACCCAGCTAGTCCCGTCGTTGCTCTGCTCGAAAATGAACGTCCCACCGGTCCCGGTCGACACCACCTGCACCGACGCGGCGCGGTAGCCCGCGACGCTTAAGCCGGCCGCGCCAGCGGTCGGCGCCAGGATGTTGTTGACCACGGCCGTCTGCGCGGCGGCGCCAGTCAGGACCAGCGGCAACTCCGTCACCGGCTGGGTGCCCGTGGAGTCAGAGTCGCCCAGCGAGCCGAAAGCGCAGTTCAGGTTGAAGGTCGTCGTGGTCGCCGCGCCTGTGTTCTGTGCGATAACCCGCAGGAAGTTGCCGTTGATGGTCAACGATCGGGCAAAGTTCGCGCTGGCCGGCACGTAGAAGACGATGTCCGGCACGGCGAAGGTGCCCGCCAGGTCGATGAACTGCCGCACCGTGACCGTCATCGGCTGGTCGCTCGTCATCAGGATCGAAAGCGAGGGCTGGTCCTGCGGCGCCTCGATGTCACCCGTGAAAGACGCGCCGGCCGCGAGTTGCGTGGTGCTGCTGTTGGCGGTGCTGATGGGGTAGTTGTACGCAGACAACCGACTCGGGACTGGATCGGCCCGCAACTGCGCATCGGTGACCGGCCCAGACACAGGCACCGCCGCAGCCCGCAGCTGCGCATCGGTGACGGGCCCACTCACAGGCACTGCAGCCGCCCGCAGCTGCGCGTCGGTCACCGGCCCAGAGACCGGTTGCGTCACGCCGCTGCCGTCGACCGGCATGCGGCCGCCGACCAGCGCCGGGATTCTGGCCAGGAGCGTCGTCCAGTTCTGCAGCGCCCGCTTGAACAGCGCCACGACCCCGGCGGTGCCCGTATCGCTGCCGGCCGCTGCATCGGCAGGCGCCCCCAGCCCTGAGGCCACGGCAAGTGCGGTCGTCTCCGTCGCGGCACCGGTCGGCAGCGGCAAACTGGCCGCGCTCACCGGCATGGGGTTTGCATCGCCAAGCAGTTTCTCGGTCGGCCCGCCGCCGCCGACGTCCATCTGCATCACCTGCGTCTTGGGTCCGTCGTCGACGCGCTGGGTCGTCCGCGACAGATCGCCGCCTTCGCCTGGGTTCAGTCGGGTGTTGTCGGTCGGCATGGTCTTCGTCTGGTAGCTTGATCAAGGGTTGGGGGTCAACGGGCCAGCTGCGCCGTCTCCGGCGACGGCTTCGACCGCCCGCCGATGCCGATCGGCACACTCGCGGTACAGCGCAGCCCAGTCGACCAGGGTGCGCAGCACAGCCGCTCCGGATCCATCAGCGGGCGGCGTCAGAGGCGGGCAGGCCTGGCGCAGGCTGGCTGGCAGCACTGCCGGCGCCGGCTGCGGTGGCGACGAGGCGCAGGCCGTCAGCATCCAGGCACACGCCATCGCGGTAGACCGGACGATCGACAATGCGGTCGACCTCGCGGGTGACGACCTCGCGCTGGATGCGGATGGCCGCTCGCTCGACCTCGTGGGCGCCCGCCGCCTGGTCGAGGACGCGCGCGGCAATACGCTCGGATTCACGCTGCGTCTCCAGCCGGTCGGCGTCCGCCGCACGCCAGCGCCAGCCCTGGGCCTGCCAGCCGGCGGTGAATGCGGCCACGACAGCGGCCAGCAGCACAGCGGTTGCGATCCATGCGGTCACGCCAACGCAGCCAGGCCACGCTCGCTGAGCTGGCGCCGCCGGTCCTTCTCAAGCATGCCCGGGCCGTTGACCACCCGGGTGATCGAGTCCCACTCCTGCCGGTCGGCCAGCAGATTGCACTTGTTGCTGTGCCAGAACCAGGCCGCGGTCAGGCAGGCATCCTGCGGCTCTGCCACGAGCTCGGGCTGGTCGACGTAAGGCCGGCCGAGAGCTTCCGCAGCGTCGGTGTAGTTGTCCTTGCCGGTCAGCTGCTTCAAGCCGCGGCCGCGGTAGCGCCAGCCGTCGCCGCTGCGCTCGTCGCCATTGCCCAGTCGCAGCGAATACACCCGGTTGGCCAGGCGCTGCGGGTTGTTGACAAGCGTGGCGGCCACCATCAAGTCGGGCACGCGAGACGGGAAGACTCGACGGATGCGGTCAGGGTCGCGATACGTCAGGTCCTCCTGCAGCGCGGTGAAGTCCCGGGACTCCACGCGGCACTGCGCGACAAACCCCGCCAACCGCGCGCGAGTGTTGATCTCGAATCGCTCGCAGGCCGCGGCCAGCGGAGCACTGAAGAGCCGCGCAGTAGCCGGCGCAATGCCGGCGGCGATCAGTGCCTGTGCCGTCACGATCATCGCTTGATCCCTTCCGGCGCACCGTGGCGCCACCTGTAGCCACCCGCGAGCAGGAATGCCATCAGCCCAGCCACCAGCGCCAATCGCCCCCACGGGGGCGGCAGGACCAGCAGGCCGGCCACGCCGAGCCCGAGCGCGAAGTGCTGCCAAAAGACCACCGGGTCCGTCACGCCTCGCTGCATGTGGTTGATCCGGCACAGCACGGACCACAGGGCCACAAGGCCCAGGACCACCGCCAGCGCATCGACGACCGCGGTCATTGCTCACCTCCGCCGAATCGGCGCCGCACGATGGCCTGTATGGCGGTGCGCCCCCATTCAGGCCAGTCGTGCCAGAACATCGGGATGGCCACCGCAATGGGAAAGAACAGGTGCTTCGCCCCGCCAGCGGGGACCCAGGATGGCACCACGCCGGCGACGATGCTCGCCAGCGTCACCGTCAGGCCCATGGTGACCACCAAACTGCTGGCCAGGAACAGCAGGACCCGCCGCCGCGACTCCGGCTGGCGGCGATAGCAGCCGACCATCGCACCGCCGATCCAGGCAAACAGGATGACGGCGTAGGTGCCGACCGCCTCTGCGAGCTGGGGGCCAATCAGCACCGCTGCGACCGCCACCGCCACGGCGACGAAATCGTGAGCCGGGACCGTCATGACGCCCTCCCCGCCGCGACGGCGACGCACACCGTCAGCAGCCACAGCCCCACCAGGCCCAGCGGCACACCCAGCAGCGCGCTGCACTGCGGCTGCCCGGGCTGGACCTCCCAGGGATGCACCAGCCAGGCCAGCGAGCAGCCGGCCTCACTGAGCGCCAGGCACACCGCCAGCAGGCAGGCCAGCCTGACCATCCGGCCACCCAGGTACGTGCCCACAGCGGCCAGCGTCGCCATGGTCGCCAGGGTGACGTTGGCGCCGACGTTCCACACGTCAGCCTCGGCGGTCAGCGGCGCCAGCCACCACCCGAAATGCCCGAGCCCGACCACGGCCAGCAAGCCGCAGGCCAGCCGGGCGTCCTGGATCCGCGTCATCGCGGCACGCGCGGCCGTGGACCGGCCAGGAATGGGACGACCTCGCGCACCGTCTGCACCATCGTGCGGTCGCCGCGCAGGCGGTAGCAGGTGAACGCCACGCCACCGGCAGCGCCGGCCAGGGTGAGCAGGACTTCGAACATCGCAGGGCTCCTTTCAGCGTTTGATCGCAGTGATGCGCAGATATGACCGGAACATTGCGATGGCGGGATTGCCTCCAGCACGTTCCGACACGAGCTGAAACGACAACTCCACCCCAGCCGAGGCTGCGAAGCTGTAGCTCACTGGCAGCAGTTGAGCGGCTGTCGTGGACAGCGGCGCGTTGGACAGCTCTGTGCGGCTGCCGCCCGAGGGGGTCACACCCCAGCCCAGCCGGTTGCCCGAATCGCCGATCACATTGGTGGCGGTGAGGTGTCCGGTGACCTCAATCGTGCACGCTGCGGGCGGCGTGTAGAGAACTGTGCGTTGAGTAATCGTCCCCGTGCCGACGGTCGCGCCTGCAAAGTCGTGGTCGTCGAAGACGATCTCTGTCGCTGCGCCGGGCGCGATCCCACCGGTCCCCGGCCGGGTGTCCTGCCACACGCCACTGACCCGCAGGTATCGCCGCTCTCCATCGTCGCTGTCGATCCACTCGTCGCCGTCCAGCACATCCGCATCCGCCGGGGCGCCGGCCTGGCGGAAGGTCTTCGGCCCACGACGCATTGCGACGACATGCAGTGCCGTCGCTGACCACCGACCGCGCACGTAAGGGCTCCCCTGTACGAAGCGCGCGCGGAACAGATAGGCGCGGCCACCTCGCAGCCCCGGGATCAGGGCGCGGCTGCTGCCGCCCTGCTCCTCCCAGATCAGCCAGTCGCCAGCCGGCAGCGCTTCGTCGAGCGGCCAGTACTGGACTTCGACGCGGCCGCTGGCTCGGATGCTGGCGTCGGCGACCGCCGTCCAGGTCACCAGCACGCGCGACAGGATGCTGTTGTCCAGCAGCGTCGCGCCGCCGCTGGTGACCGCCAGGCCCGCCAGCGTCGGCACCGCCGAGGGGTCGCGGATCGCGCCGTTCGGCGCCGGGTCGCGCCCGGTCAGCTCGGACAGCGGACTCCAGAGCAAGGCGCTGACCTCAGCGGTGGTCAGCTGCACGCCGCCGGAAGGGCTCCACTGCCAGGACGTCACCTCGTGCGTGACGCCGGTCATCAGGCGCGGGATGTCGATGGCCATCACGTCCCACAGCTCGAGTCGGTACGCGTGCAGGTTGCACAGCCACTGCGCGGTGAGGCTCGCCTGGGCCTGCCGGATCTCGATGCTGGCCAGGTGCTGCGCGTGCGCGATGTGCGACACGGCCGGGTACTCGACCTGGCGCAGGTACTCGCCCTGCGCAGCAATGAGCACCGAGTCTCCAACGGCGGGGAACGGCAGCATCTGGTATCGCTGGCTGGCGTCAATGCATTTGCCCACGACGCGGTTGCACGCCACTTCAGGCGGCTGGCCGACCTCGATGCGCACCGGCGGCTCCGTGCCCGGGCGGCCGGACTCGTCCAGCGGCTGGGCGATCCAGTCTCCCGTCATCGTGGCGGCCGTGCTGGCCAGCGCGCCGGCACGCACGCGCCACACTCCGCCGGCCCACCCCTGCCGGCCGGCCATGGCCTCCATCAGGTCGTCCAGCACCATCGCAGGCTCCGCGTCGCTGCTGATGACGTGGTGGCAGCGGTACCGCGGCAGCGTCACCGTGCTGAGTCCGTCGTCGGGCATGCGCAGCGCGAAGTCCGTGCTGATGTCGCTGCTGTTGCCAGCGGCCACCCAGTCGCTCAGCCGCAGATCGGGCCCTGTCAACGCCATTCCGTTGGGCCACAGCGCATACCGCAGCGTGCACACGGCGGCGTTGTCCGTCCAAGCCCATGTCGCGGCGTTGTCGATCCGGTGCGCTCCGCTGCCGCCGGGGACGGTGCTGTCCAGCCGCGGGTCGTAGCACTTGGCGCCGCGCATCACTGCGGTGACGTTCGGGCGCCCTTGCGGGAAGACGTCCGGGTCGTAAAGCACATCGACCACAGCCAGCGCGATGCCCGCGAACCGGTCCGTGCTGGTGATCTCGCCGGGGTACTCGGCAGCCAGATCGGCGCCGACGTTCTGGGCGGCGGTGCCAAGGTAAGGCCGGATCCGGACGAGCGCTGTGCTGGTGTCCGTGTCGTAACTCACACGGTATGGCAGGTCCGGGCTGCCCCCGCTGACGCTGACGGTCAACGCGGCGACGCTTGCGGTCACCGGCACCGCCATTTCGCCATCCGTGCCCGCACCGACGATCTGCACCGCTTTGGCCGTGCCTGCCAGGTAGTTCGAAGGCAGGGAAACGGTCGCCGTGCCAGCGCCCGACAAAGTGCCCAGCACCGTGGCGGCCTCGCTGTTGGCCTTGCGCCAGCGCGGGGTGGTGACCCAGCCGGAGCCGTCCAGCGTGACAGGCTGGTCGTCCAGGTACCAGCCCTCGATGGCGTCGATCTCGTGCCCGGCCAGGGACACGATCATCGTGAGCCGCTCGCTGTTTGTGCCGCTCACCCACCGCCGCCTGACGCCCTCGACCGCCCGGACGCGGCCCAGCACCAGAGTGCGCGGCGCATCCGGCAGCAGGTCGACCATCTCGAGCCGGTCGACCTGCGACTCGTTGAACTTCCGGATCTGTTCGCGACGCAGCCGGCGCTGTTGACGCTTCTGGTCGTTTGCGTTGAGCCCGATGCCAATGGCGATCAGGTACGGGTTGCCGAGAAACGTCCCGGCCAGTTGGAACAGCGAACCGATGAAGCTCATGGCGTCATTCCGGCTGCCTGAAGTAGGCCGCGGCCGGCCACACCAGCGGTGGCGCGTCGGTCATCGGGTCGACGTCGAGAGAGGTGTCTCCCGGATACAGCCGCTGCTGCTCCTCGTTGGTGTAGCGCGTCGGCTTTCGGCGCAGCGCTCGCACGCCGCGGTGCTCGCAGCGCAGCGTCACGGTCGCACTGGGGCCGTCGACGATCTCACGGGTTGCCACGTTGCCGCGCCAGAGCTCCAGCGCGTCAGGCATATCACCGTTCTCGGGGTCAACCAACCCTTCTAGCACGCGCACGGCCGCGCCTTCGATGGCGTCGTCCAGCCCCAGCGCGATCTGCGCCTCCGTGGCGCCCGGTAGCACGGTCTCCAGGCTCGGCAGCCCGGTGCCGTCGTGCGCGATGGCTGATGCGCCCACGATGTCGGGCTGCCACGTGTGGCCGCCGAAGACAATGGGCACGCCCGCAGCCGTGAGCCGCTGCGGCGCCGGGGTGTAGAGGATCTCGACCAACTGCGCCATGGGGATCTGCTCACCGGCAAGCGCGCGGTCGAGCAGCGCCTGACCGCCTGCGTTCAGCGTGCGCACGTCAGAACGCCTCGACGAAGGTCAGCTCGAGCGGCTGCTGCACCAGGCCGGGCGTGTACGCCGCCGCCAGCTCGGCCGCCGCGAGCTCGAAGGTTGACGTCGGCGAGTTCCAGGCCAGGGCCGTGCCGGAGGTGACCGCGCGCCGCAGCGGCAGCACCAGCGGCACCGTGGCGGCGCCTGCGTCGGTGAACGCCACGGCCGACGCAGCTTGCAGCAACTGGCCACCCACCACGCCCAGGAAGTCACCCGCAGCCAGCGACGCGGAGCCGGCGAACGCGCTCGCCGCCGCGCTTTGCTCAAACTGCCAGTCGTCGAGGTTGATCTGGGCGATGCCAGGCGCCGGGTTGGCCTGGGCCCAGACATAGGCGCGCACGCTGGCGGCGTTGGCGGGCGCCGTTGAGGTGTGCGTCAGCCGCGCGGCGCTGAGCGGCGCGGTGACCGTTGTCTGGGCATTGCTGAGCACTGTGGCGCCATCAGCGGCCATCCAGTCCCAGTACAGGCGCAGGCCGCAGGCCGTGGCCGACAACACCGACACGGCCATGGTGTAAGACCGCCCAGGAATGATGCCGGTGGTGTCCTGCCGGACTCCAATCGCGTCCCCGGATGAAGTGCCCAGCGCGGCCGCAGTGATGCGCTGCGACCGCAGGCCAGTCGCGCCTGGCAGAGGCGGCCCGGCCTCGAACGTGACCGCGCCGGTCGACCCGGTGATGTACGACTGCATGTGGTCTGAGCGACCGTTGGCATCGGTGTCAACCTCGAAGCTGCCGCCCAGCAGCATGTTCGGCGCGGGCGCTGCACCGATGACGGACACCGAGGACGCGCCGGCCGCGGCGCTGGCGCCGAGCGTCATGCTGCCCCGGGCGTTGCCCAGCGGCACGCTGCGGTGCCAGGGTCTCAGGCGCACAAGGTCGCCGCTGGCCACCAGCGACTGCAACCAAGCCTCGCGCGCGGCAGCCTGGGTGGCGTCGCGCCAGGCGGGCAGGGTCACCGTGACGACCTGGCGGTGGCCGAGATGCGCCACCCGCTGGCGTTGGCCGCTGTAGAAGCCCGCCCAGCCGCTGGTGGGCACGCGCGCCCCCCAGGTCAATGTCTGAGGCTCCCACTGCGGGCCGGCGGGCCAGTCTCGTGTCGCCATGCTCAGCCTCCGAGGCCCAGGGCCAGGTTGCGCTGGCGTCCGCGCTCGAATTCGCGCAGCGCCCGCTCAACGTCACCGTCCGCGCCGCGGCCGACGTTGCCATTGAAGTTCAGGATGTACGTGGCGCCGCCACCCGCGCCGGATCCGGCGCTCTGCATTGGCTCGACGCGCCCGCTGGCGCGGCTGAGCAGGTAGTCCTTGCCGCCAGAGCGGAACATCTCGCCAGGGCCGCCGCCGTACTCGTTGACGCTGTAGACGCGCCCTGGCGCGGTGCCGCCACCCATGGCACGCGCGCCGCCAAACAGGCCGGCCAGGAAACCCGTCAAGGCGCCAGCGTTGTTGCTCTTGCCGCCACCGAAGAGGTACTCGTTCAGCTGGGCGGCAGCGGCCTGCGCAATCATGCGCTGCAGGGTCTGGCGCCAGAGCTCGCCGA
>Ga0209972_10003967_pt1 | contig 11370 bp, 9 predicted proteins | sample NOAtaG_7_FD_187302 | JGI IMG/M metagenome (GOLD analysis project Ga0209972, IMG submission 187302) | Freshwater lake microbial communities from Lake Erie, under a cyanobacterial bloom - NOAA_Erie_Diel1S_2200h metaG (SPAdes) (version 2) | ecosystem: Environmental > Aquatic > Freshwater > Lake ...
GGTGCCTTTGTATCCGCCTGTTGCGCGTGACATAATTTTCTCCTTATTACGGCAAAAAACTATTAGCGGCAGTGCCAACAGCCGTGCCTATTTTATGTGCATACTTTAAACTCATTGTGCCGACAAGTAAAAGTATTGTTGATAAACATAGAGAAACAATGCTTGCCCAATAAGCAATACGCTGTCTGTCTTGCAATAAACGAATAGCATCGTCTTGTTTTGCTTGTTCAGATAATAATTTAGGTAAAAATTTTTCAGCAAAAGAATTTTCTAGTTTAAGAATTTCAATACGCAAGTCCTTTACAGATTCTGCCGTGGCCATACTATCCATCTTGTCGTCAATCTCATCAAGGCGTTTCTCGATTTTATCCAGCGTTTTGCCTTGCTCGGTGATCAATGTTTCGGTGCGCGTAATGCGCTCAAGGTGCACAACTTCAACCACGTTTTGCCTCCTTAAACCGTTTATAAACGCCGATTAGCAGAATAATACAGAGCAATACAGTTAAAAAGCCGGGCGCAGTGGTAAAGAAAGCCCCGATGCTCCAAAAAGTAATATCTATTACACTATCCCTCCATTTGCCTCCTTGATAAAGATCGTAAACTTCCTTACCGATGGCAAACATAAGCACCACGGTGATGTTAAAATTCATCATGCCGATGACACCAAGCCCAAAATGCCCGACTTGGTTTAACGCCCATGTATACCAGTCACGGCCTTGGTCGTCTGGCCTGCCTAGTTCTTTCGTGACGGTAGTCCAAAGGGTTGTCATACGATGGCCGACGCTGCTACGAAGAAATCATGCACGTCTTCCAATGCAACACCAAGGGCGGCAGACACTAGCGGAACAAGGGCTTCATCTTCTGCAACCTCGGTGAAATTAGCCCATTTACCCCGTGCAAGTCCATCGTTTGGGGGTGTAAGTGAATCAAACGCCGTTGCCAACGCCGCAGGAAGGAGCGCACGGTTAGCGGCTTGCTCGGCGGTGACGTAACCGTTCTCTTGCAATACGGTGAAAAACTGCACGGCAGAAACCACATAAACATACGCCGGGGGCGTGTAATCGGGGGCGTAAGATGCAATTTCTGCCGCCGTAGTAAGCGCGTCCAGTGCCGGGATGGCCACTTGCGGCACGTCATCCAACTTAGTGTTCCATTCCCCCGCTTGGCGTTCCAATCCCCGATTCCTCTTATTATTGCCCTTTGCCGTGGCGACGTTGCAATAATCGTACAGGGCGTTTCTATGCGCCCGTATCAACGCCAGACGCGCCGTGCGTAGGGCGGCTAGGTCAGCAATCCATTCTGTGCCGTCCCATGTGTAGGTCACGGGCAGGGATTGGTCAGGGAGGTTGACGGTTACGCCAGCGGGAGCGGCAACGGTGGGGCCAGTGATGGTGTACACCGTGTTTGGGGCTGCGGGTATCGGCGTGTAGCTAGCATCATAGGTTGCGCCTATGGCTTGGCCGTTGTCGTCGTGGACGGTGTAGCCTTCGTCCGGGGTGAATCCACCATCCACAAGAATGCGGTTGATAATTATGTCGCCAGAATCAACGAGTAGTTTTGTTGTCATGGTCTCCCCCTATTGTGAACAGAATTCAGTGATAACCATAAGCCCGGCCGTGCCGTTGCCTCCGGCTTGCGAGGCTCCACCGTTGGTAGAAATACCGCCGCCGCCACCAGAGCCGTTCCCCGTGCCTGCGGTTCCGGGGTTTGATGCAAATGACCCTACAGAATTACCGCCGGAACCTACCATTGATGTCCCGCCCCAACCGCCCAATGGATATGCTTGAATGTTTCCAATAGCTGATCCGTTGCCGCCAAGCTCTCCCGGAGCAGAAATTATATTCCCCGTTCCCGCGAGACCGCCACCACCTCCGTTTGTGGAGTTGCTCCCTGTACCCCCAGCCCCGCCGCTTCCTCCATTAGCCAAAACAAGGGTTGTTCCCAATGTTGTATTTCCTCCAGCAGTACCGTTATTTGCTCCCGCCGCACCTCCTGTCCCTGCGGCTCCTATAGCTACAGCTTTTGATGCACCTATGTCTGCTGCGGTCGCTAAGTGTCTGCTATAGCCACCCGCTCCCCCGCCTGCGCCCGCGTTGCTTGCGCCCCCAACTGTAGCAGCCCCACCACCGCCACCGCCACCACCCCATGCTTCAATGATGCAATAGAGCATTCCCGTGCTTGGTGTATAAGTTCCTGCTGCGGTAAATCTTTGTTGTTTGACCGTCAACACAGAACCGAGCACGGCATTTAACTGCGCCATTGTTGCGTCAATAGGAACAGCAGACACTCCCGTGTTGTTCATTTTAACGGTGTTTGCCGCCATGTTCGCCATCTTGGCGTTGGTGACGGCACTGTTGGCGATGTCCGCTGTGGCAATACTTCCAGCGGTAATCAACAACGCTTTGGCCGCAACCAAGGAAGCCGCCTGCACGAACGGAACCAACGGTGCACTGATAGCCGTGCCGCCTGTTCCCGCTGCCGAGATAACGTTGCCCGAACTATCGAACGCTAAGTAATTACCCGCACGAGTTCCCACATCTGGAACCGTTGTGGTCAGGCCAATATCGGAATCAGGCAGTTTAATAGATAGGTCAATTTTGTCCGATGTGTTTTGTGCTATGAGTGTCAGCTTATCTAAGCCGTTTTCAATCGCGGCTGCTGGTAATTCGTCCCCGCGTGGGTAGCTGCGTGATTGTGTAAGAGGAACATTTAATGCCAACAAAATATCTTGCGTGACCGAAGGAATCTTGAGCGCGTTAATAATAATGACGTTTGATGTCGTGTTGCTAACGATGGTAACGGTGTAGTCAACGCCGAGAGTAAGGGTTTCAACGACGGCACCCGTTGCCCTCGTTAAGATTTTAACATCAAGAAAATCCTGATCGAGTACGTTATTGTTAAATGGAAAAACAGTTGTGACCCCGTTGCCCATCAGCTTAAAAATTGTTGGTAACGCTCCGACTGTCATAAGGGCACCTTTGTGTAAAATTTCTTTATCATAAAACTACTTCCAAAGCCATTCTTGATTAAAGGTTTTCCGCATATCGCGTTCTGCCCTGTTCATAAATCCGGGGTTCATCTGTTCCTGCATTTCAAGCAAAAATAAATGGTCGAGAGGGCCGCGAATGTAGAACAGGTTGTTCCCAGGTATTGAGCTTATTGCCATCATCGCGGCGGCACGAGTTGAACCTTCACCGCGAATAAGAGATGACCACAACTTGATTGCTTTGTCATTGCCAAATGTTGGCCCCAATAAGAACGAAGAAAAATCTTTTCCGTAAGATGAAAAGTCAGTCAAAAACACGTCAGTCAGGATTCCCGCCCCGCCGCCTCGCGCTATAGAAGCAAGAATAGTCTCTGTTTTCAAAGGGTCTTTTGGCGATTTCCCGTTAAAAAGATCGCTCATAACTCCTGACAAATAACCAAAAGCACTTGTTAACAATAATAATGTTATTAGCCCCCCTATATCAGGTTTCCCGCGCCCATACCATGCTTGCCCCAGAACTTTGGTAATAACAGAAACAGGGTAGCTTTTATATTGAGCAGCTAACCGGAAAAATTCACCCCTTGGCGTGCCTCGCTTGGTGTTCCCAAACGTCAAAATTCTTCTTTCTCTAGCTCCGGGATTCAGAACCGCCGATTCTCTTCTGTCAAAAAAATATCCAGATAATTTTTCAGCAACGGCTTGATCGGAAATTTTATCCGCCAAAACGTAAGCCCGGCCATCCTCAAGGGTTGTTACTGCCGCCCGCATGGTGTCCCAATCTTTTTTTGTTATATCGTATTGACTGAAAAATCGTGCTGTGTCTGCGTCTAAAGCATCAAACTCAAGCCCTGCTTTAAGGCCAAGCCAATGCGACATAGTATGTACAAACCCCCCTTGGTGAACATCCGTCCACCACGCTTGGAGATTAAGCCTAAAAAACAATCGTACTGCCTTTGAAGCAAAACCATTAATATCATCGCTAAGACTAAAATTTCTACCTATATTGCCAATAACAGATTCAAAATACACCCCGGACATAGACGCAAATTCAATGCGGTCCTGCTTGTTTTTAAACCCATAGCCAATATCTACTACTGATTTTGTTAAAGCCGACAGCCAATTCTTTCCTTGGTTGCGATACTCAAAAGCTTTAATCGGAACATCTCCAATATAAGAGGCTATTGCTTTTCCAAGCATTGTGACAATGTTATACGCCCTAATGTTTGATGACACGGTAGCCAAGGTTGCGTTTGCGGGGATTCTTTGTTTCTCCATTGCCCCGGTAATAAGTTGTTCTATTTTGTCATCATCCCCAGCCCGTGCATCCACAATGTCACGGTTCTTTTCTTTTATCGAACGATACACCTCTTTCATCATGGCTTCGGGGTTAGTGCCAAAACGCTCCATTAAGGCAATGTTGTCGGCGTTGTACGTTATCGAATCAATGACACCTTCGTGAAAGCTACGCATTCCCAAGGTGTTGTTCCATTCTTCCCAAGACTCATAGTCTTTAAAAATATATTGCCGACGTTGGGATAGCTTTTTGGCAAGATTGTTGGGGCCAAAAAACTGGAAAAACTTCTCATCTTCTTTTTCGGCTTTGTACACTCCATCAAGCCGAACACCAGAAAGCTGCGCGTCATATCCATTTGAAAGAGCTTTATCAAGGTCTTCATAGTCACCGCCAAAACTTCTGTCTTTGTCAAGGCGTGAGCGCATAAACTCAATAAAATTGGGCTTACCCATTTTTCGCATCGCCACCAGATCGGGACGTTGGGGCATAACGTACCCCGGCAGTTTTTGAATATCGGCCCCTAATTTAATTAGCCGCAACCGCTGCTTTTCCCGCACGTCGTAGATTATCTGGGCGATCCTATTTGCTTGTTTGTTGCCGCCTTTTGGCGGCTGGTCATAAGTTAAATCCCAAACTGCACGGCCTATTTCAGAAGACAGCTTGCCGTCGGAAAAAAGGTTTAGCAGTCCTTCTTTTGACAGGTTTCCTACAATCTCGTTTAGGTACGTTGCCCGAACCGCGTGTTTGTTTACCTCAAGCGAGTTTTTCCCGCCGGGTAACGGAGTGTTTATGCCCTCAAACATTGCTTGAAAAGCCAGTGTTATTGACGGATTAAATTCTTTATTATCAAGCATATCCTGAATAAAGGTTTCATTCTTCTTTTTTAAAATAACGTTGCGGGCGTAATTGCGCTTGATGCTCTCCGCGTTTTCTTTAATGGTTTGCAGGTTCTCAGCAACAACCTCGTCAACGGCATCCTCGTAGCTTTGCCCGGTTTCTTTTGAGCGACGTTTTGCCTTCTGGTCAACATCCTTTGCCATTTTCCGCGCCTGCGGCTCGGTTAAACCGGATTGCTCTACAATGCGTTTGATGCAATCTCTCATTTCAACCTCTGGTAAAGCATGTTTTTATAACATCCATTGCTTTAGATGTCATCTTGTCCGGTATTGTGCTCACAGCGTTTTGGTAATCGTCAAACTCTTCTTCGGTTATAATCCCTTGGTCACGCATGGATTTAATTTCTGCGTCGGCGGCTGTGTCCAAGTCCTCGTCCGATTGCTTTATTTCCGCCTCAAGCTGGTTTTTTGTAGGGCCGCGCTCGATAACATCGTAGTTGATAAGGGTGTCGTTGCGGTAGTCAAAGGCGTTTTTGTTGTGATTTTTAATTATGTTTAAATTAATATCGTCCATTTCTTGAATGGCAATTTTTTGCAAGGCGTGTTCTTGCCGGGCTTGTTTTAATGTTTCGCTTATTTCTACTGCTTTATCTCTGATTGCCAAATCGTTTTTTACTAACTCTTCACGCAATCGGATAATATCAGGTGTTTGAAAGTCCTTGATAGATTGGACAAGAACATCTTTGTCTTTAATCAATTCATCAACAAGCACTTGCTTCTCGGCTTTCCGTCTATTGCCAAGGTTACGCATATTGCGTTGTAGGTTTGCAATTTTAATATCAATTTCTTCAATCTGTTTAGTTTTTTCTTGATCGTCGGCTTGTTTTTTTGCGCCAAGCTCATCTATAAACCTCTGTATAGTATCAGATTTTTGTTCAATTTCTTTTACAAATTTAAACAAAGGAGGGTTTAACTCTTCCGCTATTTGGGGAACAGTTTTCAGCCGTGAAATGCCTTTCTTAATTAAAAAATTCATGCGCGGTAAATCTCGCGCAATTACCATAAAGTTTGCAAGAGCTTCGTCTTTAAGGTGCACCACGTTTGAGCGCAATGATGCCTGCGCTTCAACTGCTTCAATGTTCACAGCCTGCCCCAACGCCTTTTGCGTAGAGGCCATGTCGATCTCATCGGCCACCACCTCTGTGGCCTTGCTGCGGAACCGTTGTAGCTTGCTTTGCATGATGGGGGATAGTTTTGATGCCGCCGCTCCAACGGCTGGCACAATCCCTCCAAACGCTGCCGACGTGGCGATATTAAACAAACTGTCTTGCAGCGTGTACTCCTGAAAAAGCCCTTTTGCCGTGCTCTGGTTGCCCGGCTCTACCACTGCTCCAGCGACAATACCCTCACCAACGCCAATCCCTACCTTTTGGCCTAGCTTAAGCGAACGCCGTAGTTGATAGGCGCGCCTCACAGTGTTGCCTAAAGCACCAATAGAGCCAAGCCCGGCAGTACCAGCGGACACAGCCACCCCGACAGCAAAGTTTTTAGGCTCCACAATCCCCGTGGCAAACGCTGCGCCAAAGCCAAGTATGCTTTGAAAATTAGATGCCTCGGCACGAATTTTGCGCCGGGCAATAACAGCATCGTTAAACTTTTTAAGTTCCTTTGCGCTTTCCTCTGTCATTCCCTCCGTCCAAGGAATGCCCTCACTGTATAAATCAGGATTAGCCTTGTACTGTTCTTCGGATATCTTAACGCCTGTTTGTTTGGCTTCTTCAACCCTGCGTAGTGTCCGGTCGGCTTCAAGTGTGCCCACCCCGTAATAAGCATCACCAGCATCAGATGCAATAACCGCGCTTGTGCGCGGCTTAAAAAGCTGGGTGTCCTGCGACTCGCCAAAGTCTGTGCGCTGCTGCTGTGGTGTGTTCCAAAAACCGTACATTAGAGGCGTGGCTCCGGTTTTTCTTCAAGAAAACGTTGATATTTGTCTTCTTCTTCTTTTCTATTTTTGTTTTCTTGTCCTTTAAGAAGCTGCTCAAACGAGATGTCTATTTCCTTCCCAGCTTTATCCACAAGAACATTGCCGTCTATTGACCGGAACTTGTAGCCAGTTTCTTTTTCATTCAAAAACGGCGCGGCAATATCTTGCAGCTCATAAATTTCTTTGTCCCGCTGGTTGACCATTTCGGGCAATGATTCTTTAAGAAAGGTCTCAATGCTATTCTCAATTTGACTGGCTGAATAAGCTGTCGGCACCCGAAACTTTGCATCGTTGACCTCGGCCACCTCGTATGAGCCGTTAAAAGGCTTCATGGCAAATTCCACTGCATCGCTTTCAGATGAGGTTTTGCGCTGTAGCATTCTTGCCATAGACAACGATTCAACAACGTCTATTTTTTCCTGCACGTCCTCAAAGGATTTGCCTTCGTTTAGGATAGCGGCTTGCAAGTCCTCGGTCTTGTTTTTCACTTTTCTGGCTAGTTCGGATTTTAAAAACCCACCCTGCTGGTACAGATCGTTTAAAGCAGTCTTACCAGAACGAGACACATTAATTAACAGCTCGATGTGTTCTTTATTTTCAGGTCTTCCGCCGTGGGCTAGGGACATTGCGGCTTCCATAGCAGGGGTAATGCTTTTGTTTCTTTTTAGGTCTTGAATGGCATTGGGGGTATATTCTTTATATTCGTTAAATAGTTTGTTGAATTGGCTTAATGCTTCGTCTGCGTTGTTAACTTGTGCAAGAGCCACGCCAAAGCCTACAGCTTGAGGGTTTGTTAAAACACTGGCGTTTTCTTTATCAATGCCCAAAGTCCGTACTTGCGCGTCCACTATCTCGCCGGGCGTTCCTGCGCCTATTTCAATAGCGGCTTTTGCTTTGTCGGCCAGAATGTTTTTGAGCACAACCTCTTGCTGGTTTAGTTTTTCGCCAGTGGAAAGATTGCCGTAGTACCCGCCGCCGCCTTGAATGGGCAAGTTATTAAGCCTCTTTTGCCAGCCTTCAAGTTGGTCTTCATATTTTTCTGGGTCATTTTTGGCAAGGCGCACGTACTCCTGCCGCCGCATCTCAATTAGTTCTTGCGGGCTAGAGCCGTCCTTAGCTGCTTGTACGAGTTTATTTCTAAAAGTGGTGCCGTGATTTACTACGCCGTCGGCAACAATGTCCTGCACTGGTAATGGCAACTCGCCAATCTTGTACCTGTCGTAAAACTCTCTTTTGTAAAACTGCCGGGCATACGCCTCACCAGCGGCTTTGCCTTGGGTTTCCGTTATTTGCTTTGCTTCGTCGTGTTCTTTTGGAAAGGAGCCGCGATTAATGCCATATATTGCAGGGTGCCCTGATTTCCCATCCTTTTTTGTATATCCGCCTTCGTTTCGCATGATAATATCAATCGAACGGTCGGCGTTCTCAATGGGATTGCCGTCTAGCTGAATCTCATTTAGTTTTTTAATATCAGGCGTTTTTTCCCAGACGGTTTTTTGCAGCTTTGTCAACTCTTCGCCCGTGAAGTATGCTGAAAACTGCCCCGACGCTAGCAACTGTTGTGCTCGTTGCGCGTCCACGGCCATTGCCCCGTAGATGTATTTTTGCGCCGCCTCGGTGCGTATTTTGCTATCAAAGTCTTGCAGCTTATCGTCGGCCAGAACCCCGGTTCCAGAAATAATTGTTGCGTCAATGTTTTTGGCAATCTCGTTAAAATCCTCGCCGCGCTGCCCGTAGGTGTAGCTAAGTTCGGCCAGCGTGTTGCCCGTCTGGTTAATCTTTGAGCCAATTAACTCAATTCTGCGTCCGTTTTCCCAGTTTAGGTTGCGCTCATAGTCCCGCACATTGCTCTCTGCAACGCTAAGATTATAGGCTTCCTGCACTGACGGGGGCAGGGTTTTAAGCCGTTCCGCGTCTTTCTTCTGCTGCTCTTTTTCAAAAAATTGCCCGTAGCCTTCGGGGTTATTCTGAAACATCTTCTGGGTAGCGTCTATGGAATCAATCTTTTCACGCTCACGCTGGATCAGAGCATCGTTTAGCGTGACTTTATCGTTTTCTTTTTGGATGTTTAGGCTGACGTTGGCTGCTTGTTCAAAAAGCGCAGATGCTTGTTGCCCTGTTGATGCGGCTCTTTGTATAGCTCCGCTGTCCGTAAAAGACGGTGTTGCCGCTCTGCGTATAACCACTTGGTCGTAGCCGGGTACTGTAGGCATAAAGTCCCTCTACATTTTACTATATATGCTTGCAGCGTTGCCAGCGTTAGAAAGCCCGCCGCCAATACCTTGTATAAACGCTTGCCGCCCCGATGCTTTCAAAGCGTCCGCTTGCATTCTGCCCTCAATGCGGCGGGTAGAGGCCGATAAACTACCAGAACGTAAAGTTTCCTCGACGTTGCTAAGCCCAGCCCTGCGCGTAGCTTCCATGACCATTAACGGCGAACCCGTAAGGTCAACGCCACTCTTTAAAAAGGACACCATCTGTCTGCGCCGTACCGATTCCGCTTCACGGCCAACAGCCAATGCCTCCTTGCTTGATGCCCGCGCTTCTTCTTCTGCCGCAAGATTGGCCATAGCCTCGTTTTGGACGGCTTGCTTTTTTGCTTCTTTATTGGCCTGTACGCCGCCAGCAATGCTAGAAACTGCTGCTAAGCTTGCCAGTGCGAGTGCGGCTGCCGCTGCCATATCCCCTAAACCCCTAAAATGTAGTTTGTCATGTTGGAATCGGTCTTTTGAAAGCCGCCTTTCTCAAGCCGTCGCCCCATTGCCGCACTTTTTAAAGTGCTCATCACTGCTACCCCGCCTAGTTCCTTTGCTTTTGAAGCAATACTTTTTGTCATTTCTTCAATGCATATTTTTCTATCTTTTGATTTTTTGCAAGAAATATAGTTTTCCGCCCAGATAATAGGGGTGTCGGTTAGATACAGGAAAACAGCGCAGACAGGGTTGCCCTCGTCGTCACACACCACAACACTATTTTTGGGAAGGAACATATAAGGAATAGGCTGCCAGCCCCATGATTCCCACCATTGCACAAAAAGCGGGTAATCGTCTTCGGTGTGGTTGCGAATAAACATCAGTTACTCACTGTAAAATACGGGACAACTAATTGTATATAACACGGGAACGGAACATCTTGAACAAAAATTACTCGTTTTGATTTTGACCATGTACCATCTCGCGCATCAACAGTCTCGTTGGCGTATTTTACTTTGATGTCTCCCGTAAACGGAAGCGGCGGCCTATCCATTTGCATATTGGCGGTGCGAGCTTCAATCTGGTTTAACCTGTAACGGCTTGTCCCATACCGCACATACATTGAATTTAAGAACCTAAGACCAACTTCATAAACAGATTTAGGCTTTGTTTGTGACACGCCTGTTGTGCCCCCGCCTTCAAGCTCGTTTGTTTCTACTTCTCCCGTGTAGGGCAAGCCAATATGAAAAACAGACGCTTGCCTTTCCAAGGTAACCACACCGCCAGTCACAACAACTTGCGGGTGCTGGCCGCCATCGGCAACAACCGACACAGTTCTGCCTTCAAGATGCATCAAGCCACCAACGGCATTAGTTGTGATGTACCATTCCCCAGCGGGAATAGCGGTAACACTGTTAAACGCTTCTACAATGGTGCAGGTGACGCTTGTGGGGCTACTATAAGCGGTAATCAGGGCAACCCCTGTTTCGTACCCGGTAACGCTTTTGCGGATAATTTCTGAACCCACCATGTCCGCTGTAAACACGCTGCCAGCGGCGGTGAACACTATTCCCGTGCCAGTGGTCGCGCCCGGTGTTATTGCTTGTGTAGCAAAGACAGAACCGTCGTATGTGACCGCAGAATCAAGGTAAACGTATTGTTTCTGGGCTTCATAGGTTGCTCTGGCAAAGGCGGCTTTATCGGCGGCCTCATTTTCGGTAAAAAAGTCCTCTCGCATCGGGTAGACGATGGTATCGGCCATGTACTCAACATTGTACCTATCAACGCCGTTGACTGTTCTTTTTACACACGCCCATAGCTGCCCGTCATCGTGTAGCCGCGTCTGGCTGCACACGCTTTTAAAATCGCCGTCGGTTGAATGAAGGTGCCAGCCGCTTATGCTTTCCGTGCTGCTGGTCGTCATCCCTACTAACTTGCCGTCTTCCCGTACCGCCCATAGAATATCGTTGCTGCCCTCAACGTAATCAAACTGCGATATTCCCTCATAGGTAAGATGCTCTGAAATTTCGTTCCTATTTACGGGAACGTATCTATCTTGTTCGAGGCTGTACTCAAAT
>Ga0209972_10003972_pt1 | contig 11367 bp, 11 predicted proteins | sample NOAtaG_7_FD_187302 | JGI IMG/M metagenome (GOLD analysis project Ga0209972, IMG submission 187302) | Freshwater lake microbial communities from Lake Erie, under a cyanobacterial bloom - NOAA_Erie_Diel1S_2200h metaG (SPAdes) (version 2) | ecosystem: Environmental > Aquatic > Freshwater > Lake ...
ATTTTCTAATTCTGATAATGTATTAGTGTCTATTGATGGGTGAAATAAACTGTAAAAGAATACCTAGAATCTTATCAATTTCCTTGATATAGTACTCAACAGTATCGATATAAACAGTGCGATCGCACAGGGTTAAAAATCGCCAGTTTGTGCCACTGGTGACAACACCATAAACCCTTTCAATATTGTTACCTGATTGTTGGTTAAATATTTGCGCGGCGACCATTTCGGCGATACATTGCCCGATGCCTCCAATGATGTTTTCGTTTTTAGCTTCGACAATTGTGGTTACGGGGGCGCTGATATACAACTGCTCTTTGGAGTAACTCAAAATAAAATCACAATAACCGACTAGCCCTTTGCTGCTATCAACATTAAATTCTTTCCCAGAGAACAGGGACACTTGATAGCCTGATAATCTCCGTATTTCTCCTAATATAGGCGCAATAATAAATTCGGATCGAGATTTCTCGCTATTAATGGCGATCGCTAAGTTCAAGTATTCCTTTAAGATCATACTCAAAAGTTCTGAAGGCTGTGCTTTAGGAACTTCAGCAAATAAGTCTCGATCTTCTTCGATGATCAGATCAAAGGCTTCTCTAACTTTCGCCAGTGTGAAGTCACTATATGCCATGTTTGTCTCGCGGATTGATATTTGGGATGAGGGAAGGGGGCGATCGCTTTTTTATTGATTGATATAGGGTTTAAGGGGGCGATCGTTAACTCTTCTTCGGTGGCTTAGGTGGTCTAGCCATCGCAACATTTCCACTATTACTACTTGGAGGTTTCTTTCCTGAAGTTTTATTTTCTCTTTGGATTGGCTTTTCCCCTTGCTGAATTTTAGGCTTCTCCCTAATATCTAAACTATTTGATTTAGGTACAGGCTTGGGAGTTGAATTAGATTTAGATGCAAATCTGCGATTGTCAGCGATTTCTACAACCTGCAGTGGTGTGGGCAAAACGGGACGGTTTTGGTATTCTTTTGCCGTAATAGTCATGTAGCGTGTTTGCTCTGCATTTGGCATACTATCCCATCGCAGCATGGCTAGAAGCATCTCAATACGCGGAATTTCTTTTAAGTTTTCTGCCATCCTACCTTGTGGATGATCTGTTTCTGCAATACCAGTTTTTTCATTAAGAACATACTTCTCAAAAGCTTGTAAATATTCTGAAATAGATGCTTCAGATTCACTTACTGTCCATTGATTATTATGGGTATTGAATAGAGAAGAGTAACGGCTTTGGCGATCGCTAATATATAAAGTTGGATCGATTTTTACTGCACCCATGCCCAACGGCTTACCCATACCTAAAGATAAGCGGTAATCTTCTCCTGTTTTACCAATACCAAATTCTTTAGCTTTATCACCTCCAATGCTCAAAACCCAAAGTAAAGTCCCAAGCTCTACTCGACTAAGATTTTCAAAATGGATATCAAAAGTAAAAGTAGTGGCTGGATTAGGATTAATAGGCTTTATCAAGCTTGTTTGGGTATCAGAATTAGCATCTTGAGATTGATCTACAACTTGTTCTTTATGCCAATAAAGTTTGTGTCCTCTAATAGTCGTATCACCCGCTTTTTCTTTGGCAGGAGGATTACTAGCGTAATGTTTAAGATTTTTAGGATTTACATTATCTTGAACAAGGTAATGCTGAAAAGTTGTTGGCTTAGGACTGGATAAAAGGATTGATTTAGTTGCAGGATATTCAACTACAGACTTAGTTGTTGCATCAGTAAAAAATACACGTCCAGCACGAGCTTTTTCTCTTGGATGTTTATCTTCTACATATCCGAAAATGGCTTCAGCTATATCAGTCTTTGACTCATCTCTTAACCATTCTGCAATAAATTCAAATGGCGACAAATCATAGGGCAATCGAAACATCATGGTATGTCCCAAAAACACAAGCTCATTGTCTTTATTAAGTAAGTAAAAAACTGGACGCATATTTTCTAATACACCATTTTGTCCAGTAAGGCTTTTTTGCCCCTCAGTAATTTGTTCCTCATATTCCTGTAGCATTTTTTTAGGAATCAGAACATCTGAAGAATCAATATTCACAGGTAGCCCAAACACAAAATTCTTCTCTTTTTTGGGAATATCGCCTGTTTTAATGAAAACAGCATTGATATGCTTCATTTTATAGACATTATTTAAGCCATACCACCTCTCAAGATTTAATACAATATCTAAATCTTTCTTCTCTCTGTCAAAGGGTAACTGATTGATTGGGTTTGCGGGTCTTATTTTCCAGTTAGAGTTTTGTTGAATTATATATCCTGCATTTATTGCATAATCAGGATTATCTTGGGGTTGATTTGCAAAATATTTGCGATATTCTTTACCTAGAGATGTCTGACTATCTGCAACAGCACGAAATGCAAGTCTTTGGTTTGATACAAGTTTTATTTTTCCACAGCTAATAATCTCAATTAAGCTTCTGATCATTCCCCTTAAACTGCTTCCAGGGATAACAGGTGATAAATCAGTAGGATTATGAAAAAAATTGGCTCTTTTTTGTTTTTGTATCTCAGATAAACCGTTAAAGGATGATTCAGAATACTTGGCAAAATCTTCAGGATTCCATCCACAACGTATATAAATTTGTGATTCTGGCGATAGATTGCATTTAATTCTGCCTGTATACCTTTTGATCTTGTTAGGTTGAGATTGATCCTCTTTGTGATCTTGATACCGATCAGCATCTGGCAAAGGTTCAGCTTCTACTATCTTGTCAGGTAGCTCGACAAAATTGTACGGTGCTTTAGCCTTACGCTTAATTGTTTTTATCCCATTTCGTGTATTTTCTTCGATCTTATCAGGTACATGATTAATGTGTTTAGGGAATTCGTTAGACATTTTCTACTCCTCCGTTTCATTTTTTAAGATAATGGACACAGTACTAGCAATTTGTGGGATTTCCGAATGAATTACTTCCCAAATTGTTTCATAATCAATTCGCCAATATTGATGAGTCGTAATATTCCTCATGCCAATGATGCCGCGCCAGTCAATCTCTGGATAATTTAAGCGCATGTTTTCTGGAATCTCTTTCATCGCCTCGGCGATCATTTCAATCGCCTTGACAGTCGCAAAAGCCTTTTCATCATTGCGAATGAATTCTTCATAAGTAATATCCTCCGTAAAAGACTTAATCAGATTAGTCATTTTTAATATGTCTTGCAAAAAATGTATATAGGTGCGATCGCTCATATATATTGAACCTCCGTCAAAATCTTTTCTTTTAACTCCTGTTTTAAACCCTTCTTTCTAACCAAATCAACTTTTACGTCAAGGCGATCGCTTAGATAAATTTGTAAACTGGATATTTTTAAAAGGCTAGGAGTTTTAGCAAACTCAACCAAAATGTCAACATCACTAGCAGAGTTTTGTAATCCTTTGACATAGGAGCCAAAGATACCAATTTCAATAATATTGTACTGCTCCTGTAAAAATGGTTTTAGCTCAGAGATTTTAGATTTAATTTCTTCAAGAGTTTGAATTGGTTTGCCCAACGATCGATCAACATTTTCATTATTAGCAATTAATCGTTCTAACGAATCTAGAATCAAACTCTCAACTGTTATGTTGAGGCGATCGGCTTTTTCGATAAGCTGTTGTTGCAATTTTTCAGGAATCTCAAGATCAAAACGTTTCATTTTGCTTGTCCTCCTTGTCCAGTCAGATAGACAAGACGACTTAGATAAATCCGCACAACTCCTGTATCTGGGTCTTCATCTAAATAATGTCGAACAGTCAAACGTAAAGGACGGTAAAGCGTTTTGCTTTGATCAAAAGAAATATTGATCAAAGGTACAGCGTGTTTTAACCCTTCTTGACCATCTGCAACTAATGTAAACCCATCTTTTTCTTGTTCAGGTTTTGTTCCCCATAAAATTTGATGCTCATCATCGGGTAAACAATCAGGATTGTTTGTATCTTCAATTGAGCGAGCTTTCCAATCTTTGCCAACTTTCCATAGCATTACTTCGCATTTATCGCCAAACATACGACATTGTTGAAGGATTTGCGATCGCAACTTGGCAAATTGATCAAACACATCACCAGATGTCTTTAACCTATGATCATCAAAGCGCCCCCAAATAACACCATCTTCAGCATGAGCTAGGAGATATCTAAGATTGTGTTGTTGGGCTTTACCTTCTAGCCAATCTCTTAGATCCTGATTATTTAAGAAATCAGGTGGATCGCAATGCTCGACATTTGGCTTAACAATTGTTGTAATCATGATTCTTACCAAATTGTTTGAATGTTTGCAGCTTGAATTTTGGAATCCTTTGTTACCAAAGGAATATTTAGATATAGTGCCGTGGCAGCAATAATGCGATCGGGCATTTCAGGGACAGTCTCACGGGGAATATTAGCGATCACCTGAGCAATCTCAAAATCTAGCGGAATCAAATTCCAATTAGGATCGTTCGCAAAGATTTGATTTAATCGAGGCAAGGCTTCACTAGCCAATTTACCTTTTTCTTGCAGATAGATGATTTCTACTATAGAAATAGAGGCAATATTAATTTGCCTAGCAGATTCGATCGCCTCAAAAGCGTTGGCAGATAGCCGCCTAAAATCCAAAAAATACCAAATGATGGCATGGGTATCTAATAGCACGGTACTCATGATGGAAACTCCCTAGGGAAATTGCCCCACATTTCTTGACGGGTTTCGGCGATATCCTCATCTGTAATATTGATACCTAAATCTGCCCACAGACCTTTATAGCTCTTACGAACACCCTGACTTGATGGCTCCAATTTAGCGATCGTCTGTTGTTTTAAAAAAGTTACAAAATCTAATACTTGTTGCTGCTTCTCTTTTGGCAACTCACGCAGGTTTTCTAAAACTGCTTGCTCAATAGTCATGACCTTACTCCACTTTATTAACTAATTTTTGAACATAGCTCTCTAATGATTCTTGTGCGCCATTTTGTATGATTTTTAGGCTGTCTTTTCCATGTATTGTCCATTTTTTCTCTTGATGACACTTCTCTTGATGACAAATGTCTGCATGAATCCCTTGCAGTCGCCCTCGACCAATACTACTCTCACCACCAATTGGCAAATCTCCTGTCCAGAGATCTTTTAAGAGTAGAAGCAACAAACCAATTTCATGCTCTTTGGGATTCCGTAGTTCTAATTTTAATTCTACCACCCCACTAAATACGGGCTGTGCGTCAAATAATGCGCCGTGCATCGCACCACCTGTAAAGCGATCTATAGCAATACGACTTTGGACAAGTTCACTAGATTCTTTAATTTCACTCTCATGGACTATCAACCTACTTGCTTTAGCCTCTTTATTGCCATTGTCAGAAATATCTGTGCCAAAAATATCATCAACAATTTGAAGATCTTTCTCTAACGTATTGATAATCCTCACTGCTCTGTGTCTTAGGACTCCTGCAAGACTTGTTCCTGAGATAATGGGTAAAGGATTATATTCTTGTGGTTTTTGTTTGTTAGGTCGATGAGATTTGAGATGAACTGCATCAGGTCGCTTATGTTCAGAATATTCGGCTGAACGAATTAGCATAGAACCAACAAGGCTAAATTTTGCTGTAATGGTAAAGCGATCGCGCTTGTTATCATTTGGTATTGCACCAAGTACAATAGAGATTGGAGATATTTTAGTGCGAGATTCAGATAGATTTCTATTCCAATGCTCAAAGTTTAACCATTCCAACCTTTGACGATTATCTTTTAAGTCAAACTCCCATACTTGCCAGTTTTCAACATGACAACGCCCAAAGCCGCGCCGCTTTTTCATACCGATCGCTATCTCACCATTCTCAAAACCTGATAGGGTGATCGCTAATTCTTGTTTAAGTTGATTCTCATCTTTCCCTTCTTCAATCAACAACTCAAAGAAAAGTGGAAACTCAGTACCTGCTGATAGTAATTCAAAGTCATATTTAGCACCATCTACTGCCACACCTTTTTTTTTATCAATCTTCACCCCATCACGTAACTCTAAATCAATCTTCTCATTACTAATAGAATCATTAACAATCAAAGGACTTTGATCGCCTTGATCATCTCCACGCTCTCCTCCAAAAAGTAATTTAGCTAATCCTAATTCTGGATTATATTCATGCAGATAATTTCGTAAAGCACCAGCGATCGAAGCACCAGTGAGTAAGGCTTTATCTTCATCTACACTATCTCGCAATAAAGCAAGATCGGTAAGACTATCAGAGTCACCACTACCTAAACAGGTTGGGGTGTCTAAAACTAGCGTACCTTTGACGATGATGCGCTTATAGATTTTGCGCTGGTGATTATTTAGGCGATCGCTACTCATCTTATTTATCCTCCTTAGTTGCCTTCTTTGCCATTGCTTCAATCAATCGCAATGTATACTCTTTGGCAAGCTTATCTGTTAAGACTCTTTCCACATCACCAATCTTGACTGCATCAATGTTAGTAATCCATTCTCTAGGATTCTGAAGCCATATTTCAATTTGTAATTTCAAAGGCATTTCCCTAGTGCCAACCTCGATTTTGGTTGCAAGTTGTTTTTTTGCATTTTCGGGCAAGTTACTTAGCATTGAAAGAACAAGGTCAGCATTTTGTGGCAATGCTTGTCTAGCAAAAAGACGCAAACGTGAAAGTTGACTATTACTGATTCCATTTTGAATCGATATGCTTCCTAATTTTTCTAGAAGTTTCTGATCTAGTTTTTGTCTTAGCAAACGATCAGCCATTTTTTCTGCCAATGCCAAAGAACTACCTTGTAATTGACTTTCATTTGTTTTTGCTTGCTGATCAGCTTTTTTTGCTTGAAATTCACTTTCAGAAAGCCAATTTACAGCGATTCGTCCAAAACCATCAACTTTTCTTTCGCCAATTCCCTGTGATTCTAATAACTTGATTTGCTCCTCAGTTAGAGAATATCCTTCAAATACAAACACGCTGCCCATTGATAAAGCTGGCATTTGTGGCAATGGCAATCCCCATTTACGGTTAAATCCACCGATATTTTCACTACCTGCGTAAATAGGCTTTGCTTCAGGTAAGTCTGTAACTCCTAAAATCTTCTCGATTTCACATCCAATTAAATTAGGATTAGCTACAGGCTGTCCATACTCATCTCGAAGAATGGCATTACTTAGAAGCGTAATTACTAAATTATCTTGGCTAGTACGTTTTGCAACAGGAATATTAACCTCATTCCAGTTACTATCACGAGGTTGAACATTACTAATTTTACAATGTCCATAACCTGCACTCTGCGACCCACCTAACCATATATCGTCCTTAGACTGGAGAAGCTTTAGAATTTCGCCACAAATTTCATCCGTCTCGCATAAAATTACAGACTGAAATGTTTGACCTACATCGATCGCATCATAACGAAAGATCTCACCTTGCTCTTTAGTTGAACGACCCTTAGAGCGATCGCGCTGATTGTGAATATTTATGCGTCTTTCTATTGAATACAAATAAGTAGATGTTCCATTAACTGTACAAAATTTTTGCTGGACCGCTTTAGGTGTTATATGATCTGGTAACTTACGAATAGAAGCTTTATTGTAGATGAGCATCGAGTCACCATCCGCATCTTTGGGTAACTCTGAATTTTTATCTTTTGTCCAAGAAAGCGATACAGGTAATGTTCTCTGTCTTTTACGATCTTTGCTCTCAAGATAGGCATTTAAGTAATGAACTGATTCGTCTTCAAAAAACAAATCTCTAATAATCTGCTCCTCAAGATTCAAATCTCGCAATTGGTTCTCCTTCATGTAGCGCCCAATAATTGCGCCGCGAATCATACTACCTGGGATATAGGAATAAGAAACATCACTGTTTGGATCACCTTGAAAAGATGTCGCAAGCAGGGGCTGTTGTGTGGTTAATGAAAATGTAATAGCTTTCATGAGTTCTTTACCTCTTGTCCAAATCTATGAATATGGTTTTGGGTAATATCATTACCATCTGCATCATGCAAAGTGCATTGCACATGACCACGCCCACGATTGCGCCCACTGCCAATATGCCTTAACGCAAGAGTCCCAACTGCAAGAAGTGTTAGCATATCTTCTGCAACTGTTTCAGCTTCAAAGAAAAGATTCGATATAAATTCTAGCTCCCGAATTACAACACGCGCAGAACGTAAACTTTTTGCTTCTGCAACGCCTGTTTCTGCACTAATAGCAGTTTGCCTACGAATACTAGTTAAAGAACTGAGTATTTGCCGACTTGTGAGGTTGTTTTCTTGGATTGCATGAGCTACTGCTTGTTGTAAGTCTGATGGCAATCGTGCATCCGCAATATGAATTGCTGCTATAATATTTAGCCTACTTCCAGAAATTCCAAATAACTCACAAGCTAGTGTTTGCCAATATTCTCGATTGTCCATCAATGTATAAATTAAATTGTCACATTCTTCCCTTAATAAGCCTTTAAGAGTTCGACCACGCAAATACGGCAACCCATAAGAATCATGCTCAACTTCTTGATCGATAATCCCTGCAACACCATCACCGCGCCCAAAAGTTGTGTCGCTCAGAAGCCTAATTTTTAACTTATAATTACTCACTTACCAAATCCTCTACTATTAGCGAAAAATAAAACTCCATTGCTTCAATTGCATCAAAATAACCACATTCTTCTAGCCATCCAGTTGAAGATAGAGTTTCTAAATCACAACTAGACTCAGGATAGATTGGCAAATTAGCAATTTGATAGGTTGATAAAAACTCTTGTGTTGCTTCTCCACCCCTGCGTAAAACATCTCTAAGAGCAATAATTTTATTGCGATTTACAATCACATCCTCCGCTTGTTTAATATTTTTATTTTTCCAGCGCCCTTTGTTAAAACCTTCAACGACATCTTGAAATCCTTTCCAAGTACGCCATTCGGAATCATACTTATCATGTTTATCTATAAGTACTGGACGCATTACCAGACTCCCTTGATCTTCGCTATATTCACGTTCTCGAATGTCTTTGATTAAACCGAATAAACCGCTAGAGGCAAAATGCCAATCAATCGCAGATACTTTCCGTGAGTCAAATCTTTCCTCTTTAATAAATTTCTTAGCCGATTTACATAAATCTTCGCTAATTTGATAAGCTCTTGCAAAAGGATAATGTGATTTAACAACGCATACTCCAGCACAAGCAGTAGCCTTACCTTTGCCATCAGAAAAGTCAACAGTAAATCTTTCAAATTCTTCTAAGTAGAGTCTAGCAAGTTCTAATCCTAACCTTCCATCACAAACAAATGTGACATCATCCCCTCCATAAACAATGGGACGAATTGGCAGATAATTATCTTTCAATATAAATTGATTTTTAACTTTGTTAACCTTTTTGTCATTCTCATCGACTTTCTCAATTGCATTTTCTAATACTTTGATAACTGATTGAAGAGCCTGTACGCCAGCCTGATAGACATCATGGGATAATTGCTGAATAGCAGTAATATATTCTCGGTTTTCTTTACCTTTGCTAAGCTCTTGAAAACGCTTACCCATGTTGTTACCATCAGCATGAACTACCGCAATATAGCTTGATTCGCCCAAAGAACGTCCCATTTGGTCGAACCGCAAAGGATAATCATATTGGCTTGGGAATATCTCCTTTAGCTTGTCATTAGCATATTGCCGTGCAGCATCTAACTTCTTTTGAATTTCTCTAGAGATTAGGTATGGTTCATCATCTTCAAATTTTTCGCTCATCCCCACCGCAACTAGTTGAGTAGATTCACAAGATGCTGTTACCCCTAGTCCTAGCAAAGGTGACGATAGAACACTTTTTTGTTTCGCAATCTCAATATCATTTGTCATGACATCTTGTATTACATTGTAAAGTAGATAACTTTTATTGTTCCAATCAAACTCTTTGTGAGCAACCACTAAATTAATACCAGGAGCTTCTTTTAATATTTTTCTACTAAGCTTTTTAGTGAAATTTTTAGCATGATCGATTGTTTGAAATAGTAAAACAGTGTTGCCTCCCCCTGCATAGACTAGTTCAGCAGTAAGATCACCGTCTTCTATATAAGATTTATTTTCTAGCTTTTGATGGTCAGATATCTGTATCTTCCAATCTTTTTCTTCTTCCAATTGACGTAAAATCTCTTTAACCCAACTATCAGTTGATTGAGCTACAAGATAAGACGATCCCACATTTTCCCGTAGACGGTTGCTACCAAAAATATATGATTGAATTCCTGTAGTATCAAGTACCGTTACTACTAAATTTTTCATTTGCTATCCCTCTCATTTCTCTCAATCCAACTAGAGATTTCATCTGACAAGTCAGATAAGTCATCAATTCCGAAAACATCAACCTTTCGATCTGGCAGCGTAACTTTAAGCTGGTTTTTAATCTTGTCTGGTTCTGATGAATAACATACTAATGCTACTCTTGCTTCATCACCACCAAGTTGTCTAGCCCGAATAGCAGCCTCAAAAAGTTTTTGCTTACATCTTTTTGGATCAGAGCTAGTTGTACATGAAATCGCAAAAAGTTGATAATTTCGCATAAAAGCAACATCAAATTCAAATTTATCGCCTTTTCTGCTTGAATTTCTCTCTTTGACGTGTAAAGACATCTTACTTTCGTGAATCATCTTGCTTTTTGAGATACCTTTTACTTGTGCTAAGACATAGTGTTCTAGCCAAATAAAACTTAGCCACTCACAAACTTGTTGCAACGAATCAAATCCCTTCTCCTTAGAAACTTGAATAGACAACTGATTTTCGGAAGCATTAAGGTGTTTTTTCAGTAGCCTTCTAAACTCTACTGGCAAGCTATCTATACTAATTACAATCTCTCTTAAAGCAAGTTCTGTTTCTTCTTTCCAGTATTCACCATTTTTAGTTAATGGATGTAATTTCTCCTTACACCATTTTTTCCACGCAATCGCTAAATCATCATTTTTATACAATTCAACAATTTCTGATGATGCTTCTGGCAATTTAGGCTCATCTAATGGTTTTGGTTGCCATTCCAAATAATGTAAGTCCAATAGTTCTCTCATCGAGATCTCGATTTGAACTTTGTCATGAAATGGCTCTCCATTATCTTGATCAATATACATTTGTAACTTGCGCGGATCAAGATAGCTGTAGAAAGTCTCTTTATGACCTCTTTTATCATATACTGCACGATAAGCATGAACTGACATAGCTTTTGTCCCGCCAGTATAATTCAGTCCCACTTTTTCGGCTTCTGGAATAGAAGAAACTTTGTCATAAATTTTTTTGTGAATGTGGTTGCTATCTGACTCAGATTTATCTAGGTAGATTTCGGTGATCTTGATTTTCCTGCTTCTGAGTCTGTCAAGTAGACGATCTTTCCAACATTTTGTCTCACTTGTATAAACAAGATAAGCT
>Ga0209972_10003981_pt1 | contig 11343 bp, 15 predicted proteins | sample NOAtaG_7_FD_187302 | JGI IMG/M metagenome (GOLD analysis project Ga0209972, IMG submission 187302) | Freshwater lake microbial communities from Lake Erie, under a cyanobacterial bloom - NOAA_Erie_Diel1S_2200h metaG (SPAdes) (version 2) | ecosystem: Environmental > Aquatic > Freshwater > Lake ...
GTATATCGTTCCTGCCTTGGGATGGAGGCACTTATCGCCAAGCTCCTTATGAGGAATGCACTAAAGAGCAGTACGAGGAACTTCTTGCTAAGATGCCTACATCAATTGCATGGGATGATCTTAAAGAGGAGGACGACAACGTGGAAGGAGCACAAACATTAGCCTGTGTAGCAGGTCACTGTGAGATTTAATATGAATATAGAACTATCTCTTATTGCAGGAATAATGCTTGGCTTTGAATACGTTAAAGATGAACGGGATTACAACTATCTTGTTGTAGATATCTTCTTTGCTCGTGTTCTTATAGGCTGGTAGAGTATAGGGCTTTCTCGTCTTTTCTACGTTTGACTAGACCTGGAAGCTCTTTACCGCCTGCTTTAGTCCACTGCATAAAGGCTTCGGCTGCTCCTTCAAAGTCACCACGATTGTGTTTCATCCTGATGCTAGAGCGTTGGAGATTGCCGAGGCCAACATTGAAAGAGAAGGAAACGAGGCTGTCAAACCTAGGCTGAGTAAGATTAGCAGGACACAATCGTAGTACGCCTCGCTCAAACGTAGCCAAGTCTGCTGCGAGGATCTCGTCCACTTCTGCCATTGATAGAATTCTGTCCCATCCATCAGGAATGGGTAGGTTTTTTCTGTCTTCAAGTTTAACTCCTATATGTGAAGGGTCTATGACATGGCCTACTCCAACAGTCCATAGTAGTGCTGGACAGCGGTAAGGCCGTGTACGCACACCTTCGTGGTGCTTGATCATGTCAATGACTTCTTTGGGTACTTTCATTTCTTAAACGATTGAGTACCAAACCAAAAGGCAATCACAGATGAGAAGATAATGGCACTATCCTCATCCCAAAGAATTTCCATAGCCTGCTCGAAAGGAACACCAGTCTTCCATGCGTAGAAGAAACCAAAGATGTTTACAAACAGTAGCATCAGGAACATACCATAAGTAATTAATGGGCGTACCAGAGCACGAATATTAATAACCCACTGTGAAGCGCCTTTACCAATCTCAATATCATGCGCGTACAGTGCCTGTCGTTCTTGCACAGCAGTTTGCATAGCTACCTGATCTGTCCTAATCTCTTCTATCCTAGCCTGTGCAGCAAAGCCACGCTCTGCCAGGGCTAGTTCACGCTCTGACTGCATCTTTGCTAATTGTAGTTCATGCGACTTATCAGACTTATCTTGAAAAAAATCTAGGATCTTGGGCAGACCACCCATTAGAAAGGAAATTAAAGTAGACAGTAGTGTAATCATTAGATAAGCCCCATCATTTTAAATAAACCATAAACAACTGCTGATGCTATTAGTATACCAAGCACTTCACGCCTAAACTCCATACGCTTCCTGTAGAACTCATCATTCAATTCTAGGTGCTGTTTACGCATCTGTGTTATTAGTGACTTAACCTCAGAGACAGCAGATCTACCATATTCCTGCTCAATCTGTCTATACATCTCTTGCTCTGCGTCCTTGATCTGCCTGATGATCTTGTATTCTTCATAGGCATTCATGAACATCATGTCACCACGGCGTTCAATCTGCTGCTGCTTTCTCTTCCAGGCTACACGAGCTTTGGCTTCTTCGTCTAAGAAAGCATTAACTTCATTGGCAGTTTCCTTAATCTCTCTGCCAACCTGTACCGCTTCCTTAATCCCTGAGAGAGCAGCCCTAGTGGTTTGTATCGGATCACTCATCTTCAACAACACCTTTTCCAAGGAGTCGTTGCCTACGGAATTCAACAGCAAAGTCTGGATTGCTATTAAGTTGTTCCATGAGTATTTGATTAGTCGCTGCTCTGCGTGACTTTTCAGCCACACGTTTCATAAGAATATTCTTTACTAGTTTATTTGAGTTTTGGTACAGAGGTGTATTAATAAGATTAGATAGTTGCTGGTTTACAATGTCACCAGAAACCTTGGCATACTTTTCATATGCAGTAGCATCTAATTCTACATTTCTAATTTTCTTCTCCACTGGTTTAAATGAAAAACCAATGTCCTGAATCTCACGTTGCAACGGAGTCTGTTCTGCCTCCCTGGCTGCGACACCAAGCACCCCAGACAAGCCATATGACAGGTTAGGTTTAGGGTTACCAAGTAAGTCCCGCTTGACAGGTAGGTCCTCACGCAGCCCTGGTATACGTGCCTGCAGTGCATCATCAAAACCACGAACCTCCCGCTGGTATGGGTCAGGAACTCGTGCAAATTGTGCAACTGCAGCAGGAACTACAAGGCCAGCAAAGCTATTAATGAAGCTACCACCATAACGCTCAGGATCGTGGACAGCTTGGAGTACTCCAGTAATGCCTTCTAGGAAGGTTTTTGATGTAAGGTTTTTTGTAATTGCCAGCGTTCCGTCTACGGCTAGCTCCTGTATCTTCCTATCTGCCTTCGGTTTATTATAGTAGTCACGTAGTGATTCTACAGAGTCAGCAAAGACCCCCATAACCGTAGCCAATGGCTCCACCCTGGCATAGGAATACCAAGTATTTCCAATCTTGACTGAGTACTCAGGGATATTAGCAGCTATCATAGCCTCTCGCCTGCCTGCGTCCTTGGGGTAGGAACCAGTTAGGTTTCCCTGGGCTACCTGATAGGCAGTCATCGTAGCCAAACCAGCACCCATCATTGTCCTAGCCAGGGCCTCTTCCTTCTTGCCTTTAAACTGTTTCATAAAGAGGCTAGCTGGAGTATATGACAGAGCGTCCTTCAGAATATTGATTGGAGTCTTAATAAATGGAGCAATGAAGACAAGCTCAGGATGTTCAGCCCGTAGGCGTAGCATACTATTACCCAACTTACCTAGTTCAGCCTGGAATGTTTGTGCCTTAGCAAAGTTAAGGATATCACTAGCCAGTGCTGGGCTGATACTACGCAGTTTCTGCTGCCAGTCTAGACTACCGATGTCAACCTTACGAAGCTGCTGATATACTTCTTCTCGTGTCAGACCGTTAAGCTGTGACTCAGGGATAGCTTTAGCCAGTCTTTCTGCTGAGGCATTAAACTCCATCCGTCTAAAGATAGCTTTAGAGAATTCATCGATTGCAACAGACGCACGAGTAGGCATCCGTACTACAGCACCAACCTTCTTTTCTAGTTCAGATGAGTTAGCTGATCCACCGATAGCCTGACGTATCTGATCAATATTAACTTCTGTATCTAGAGGAGTGCCTTTTGTCCAGCCTGCTCTAGCAAATGTAACACCTTCTGACATTCCCTCGAAGAAGCCACGCAGCATAGAGGCAGACTCTTGCAGACGGACAGAGTTCCCAGGCATAATACCCAGCAAGAATCTTTCCGTGATTGCTAACGGAGCTTTGACTAAAGCAGACATAGCGTTAACTGCAATAGTACCGACACCAGAGATGTAGGAGTTAACTACAAACTCTGCCACCTTATCCCTGAATCGTGGCTCTTTGAGTGTTTGATTAACAAAGTTAGCCTGGGCTTTAGCCTTTTCTCCAGGCAGCATATTTAACTTCTCAAGATCATCCAGACCTTGGAAGAAAGAATCAATTGCTGCTTTGCATTTCTCATCTACTTTCAACAGGATCTCCCACCTAAAAACGGAGTTAGTGTTTTATTTTCTCTAACCAGTTGATTTAATCTTTTCTGGTAAGCTAAAGCTCGTCCAAGATTACTAGCGTTGCCCTCGACAGCAGCCAACAGACTAGCCGCCTTACTCATCATGGTCTGGAGCACAGCATAACCCTCTTCACTACCACGCTCTTTTGCTATTTTAGCAAGTTCTCTGGCATTTGTCAAGTCATTTATAGCAGCCCTGGTTGCTTTGACAGCGGAGGCTAGCACTTCAGGAGGAAGGATCTCTTGAACCTTCTTATTGAGCAGAGCCTCGACAGCGATGTCCTCTGGGATAGTCTTCTGTCCTTCTTCAGTAATATCCTGGAATGTTTTGCCAGTCTGTCTCTCGTACCTAAACCGTCCCTGCAGAGCACCATAGATTTGACCAAGTACTTCTTGGTCCGTATCAGCCTTAGACACCAGTACCTTTACATTCTCAAGTCTGTACGGATTGTTAGGATCAACCATACGAGCAAACTGTTCAGGACGAATATTAGCAAACCTAGTGGCAGAGCTTTTTAAGTAATCACGATAGTCACCAGTTTTAAATGCTACCTGATCAGCTTCAGCCATAGCCTTGCCAACAGATGTTTCTGACCCACCTTCAATGACAGCCTTATTAACTGGTGTAGCAGTAGCCTCGTCACTAGACATAAACTTAATCGGTGACGGAGGAGCTTCAAAGATAGGCTTACTAAGTTTAGTAAAGTCTTGTAAGAATCTTTGCTCTGCCTGAGTGACTAGCTCGCCTTCATTAATACGTGATTGTATTTCAAATGCACGTTTAGCATCATCAGTCAGAGGAGGAATCTGGTCTTCAAAGTCTCTAAGAAACCGTTGTTCGGCAGGAGTGACAAGATCACCAGTCTCCAACCTGCGCTGAATGTCTAATAAAGTATTAAAGTTCTGTTGAGTAATAATAGGAGTTGCTTCATCTGTAGCTTCTGTCGCTATGTCCTCTGCAGTCCTGATAGTTGTTGGAGATCCTTCGACTGCTGCAATCTTAGCTGCCTCTCCTTTAGTGACTAACTTACCGAGACCTGCTCCAATGGCAGCGCCAAAGCCAGTACCAATAGCAATGTTTTTTAACCTGGAATCACCAAACTCTTCTTCATAGGTAGGCTCTAATCCACCAGCTACAGCACCTACTGCAGCACCTTGTCTAACAAACTGACCCATTGTCTTAGCACGAGCCAGCGGAATCAAGTTTGTAGGATCAGCAATTGAACCAGCAAGGACACCAGTGATGGCAGCACCAGTGTTGGTCTCCATCATTGTACGAAACTCTTGCTCTTTCTCTAGGTCTGTCTGGTAGCCAAAGGCACGGTTATAAAAATCTAAATCGTTACCAAAAAGCTGAGACAGACCACGCAGAGTAGATGTTACTCCACGCTCAGCACTTCGAGCTAGCGTTTCGCCAGTACCATACTCTTGATTAAGAACTAATCTTAAACCAGCATCAGATACAGATCCCCACTGGTTTTCAGTAATCGCTTTTAAATCAGAAGTAGATAAAGATTTCCAGTCAATGGTAGCCATTAGGGAGAAACTCCAATTACTGGTTCAGGCGCTGAAGGAGAACTTCTTCCTCCACCTTTATTTTTATTTCTTTGTTCATATTCTGCTCTAGCCCCCGCCAAAGGATCAGTTGCTGCGCCTGGAGTACCGCCACCAATTCCGATAACCCTATTATCTTCTGGGTTAGTTTTGTTAACCGCAATAACTCCAGTTAAGTTACCAGCAATATCCTTCTGAGGAATAAATGTAAACTTATCTGCATCAAGATTTCTAATCCTAGCTCTTATTTCGTCAATCTGTGCAGTTGTAAGTTTTTCCTGTCTTTCAAGATTTCTAATCTCAAATTCCAGTTTTTGTTTAGACAGGCCAAGTTGAGCTTCTTGCACTCCAACACCACGCTCTTGTATCCCAAGGCCCCGCTCTTGTAATCCAACACGTTGACGCTCAAGACCAAGACGTTCTTGTTCACGCATAGCAGTACGAGCATCCTGGGCAAGCATCATGGCTTCTCTGCCTGCACCCATAGCCGCAAAGTCTTTTGACATACTAGCTAGTACTGTAGGATCAGTCATATCCATGTCACCATACTTAGCAAGCACACCCTGAATCATAGAGGCACGGCGTAGTCTAGGATCTTCAGTAGGAAATAGCGCCTGAGCAGCGTTCTCAATACCTTGTAGACCAGCCTGATACAGAGGAGCAAACACACCAAACTGCTGCCCTTGCTGTGAGATAGCCTGTCTACGAAGTAAGTTCTGTTGTTCCTGTGCAGCTAAGATATCTTCTGCAGGAGTAAATAAAGATGCAATGCCAGTTGCCATTAGTAACCTCCGAAATAAGTAGCAGCGTCTTCAGCACTAAGTTGTGGCCCTGAGAAACCAGCCCCAAACAGGTTTACACCACGAGCTTGAGCACCTGCAGTTGAGTTCCACCAGGGACTTCCTTGACCATATAGTCTATCAAATAATGCATTTTGTCGTTGCTGCTGCATATATTGACCGCTGATATTTGATAAACCTTGGGACATCAAAGTAGGGCCAACTAAACTTCCCTGTAGTTGAGTTTGAGCAGCGCCTAATCCACCTTGTAGAAGAGAGCTAGCACCAGCAGTATTAACATTACGACCACCAAGCTGAGTACCAATCTCAAGAGGCTGTAGAGCAGCGTTCTCAAGAGATTGAACAGCACCAAACTGAGTCATAAACGGGGCCAACGAAGAGCTTTGTAAACCAAGACGAGTGGACTCAAGATTAGCACCAGTACCAAATAGACCAGTACCAAACTGAATCTGACGCTGCGCTAGATTTTCTGCTTCTAATACATCACGAGCGCGTTGTTCTTCTCTAGCACGAGCAAGAGCAAACAACTCAGGTTGACCAGCACCGCCGATATTGACACCAGCACGACCACGACCAAATGCAGTAGCGGCTAACCTAGACTCTTCACGCATCTGCTCAGGTCTGCGTACATCCTGAAGAATATTGAATGCACGTTGTCTAGCGGCCTCTGGAGATTCTGCTAGATAACCAGCACCAAGACCAAACAACCTTTGACTAGCAGCTTGTAGAGGCATTCCAAATTCTCTAGCACCCTCTGCTTCTCCAAGACTTTGACCATACAAAGCAGCTATTCTGTCTTGTAATGCACGAAGCTCAGGAGAGGCTGTGTAACTAGCGCCAGTTACTATTGGAGTACCATACTGATCAGTACCTGTCTGAAACTGTGAAGTACCAAACCTAGTAGAAATGCCTACTGGCCTGAAGGCACTAGCTGAGGCTGCTCTGTTAGCTGCTTCAAGTTGAGCAGCAGCAGATGTTCTTGCGGCTCGTTCAGCAGATCTTCCTGCCATTGAACTTCCAATTAAACCTGCTCCTGCACCTATAAGTGCTGCTTCAACGCCCATAATTATCTCCAAACATAAATATCATATTGAGTTTTGTTGTTGCCTTCTATTGATGTTAAATACTTAAACTTAAACATCCTTAAAAACTTTTCATGTTTTGAATCGTTTGGAGTGTGCAAGGCATAAAGTTCTCTATTCCACTCTTTTGTTAAAACATCAAAAGACTTTAATAACTTTTGTTTTACTTTTTTATTCCACTTCTTTAAAATATCACAATGTATAAAAACAAATCCTTGGTCATCTTCTAAGTAAATAATAAAATCATCTGTCGTAATTACTGGAGTCTTCAAGCAGTGCGCTTCCACATATAGACCGTGATATACGGCTGTAGATTAGCATCAGTTCCACTAGAACCTGTGGAGGTAATAGTAGTTGATACCGAAATTCCTGTTGTATTAGAGTTAGTGGATATTGTTTGAAAAACTTCACCGCCATTATACTGCCCAGCAGAGCCTCCTGCTGATGGATTATAGCCTTGAATACCTGATGGAGAGACTCCATGACTATGTCCAGGGTCTGTAACCGAAGATGAAACATCATGGGTATGCGTTACAACTATTGCGTTTTTAGAACCACCAGTTTCTTCTGCTGTATCAAACAAAGGATCTGAGGCGTTGAAACCAACCATGACACGACCAGCACCAAAGGCAGTCCATGTACCAAATCCTAGAAGTGTCCCCGGGTTTGTATTGTTAGTTGCGTTAATGTAGATTGAGCCTACAGGATACAAAGTTCTAACAGCGTCTGTTACAAAAGCTGTAGTAGCAAGTTGAGTAGTATTTGTTCCTGAAGCCGCAGTAGGAGCTAGAGGCGTACCAGTAAAGGTAGGACTATTTGTATCTGCCTTAGAAGAAATAGCAGAGGCAATAGCATTATACTCGGTATCAATTTCTGTACCTTTAATAATCTTGCCTGCGTTACCGCTAGGAAGAGAATCTTTAGCAGCAAAGTTAGTGGCTTTGGTATAGTTACTCATACTGTTTTTCCTTGTTTAATATACACATCAATACGCTGGATTGAAATTGGGTTACCGTTAATCTCTGCCTCTAATCCGATCTGCATAACAGCGCCTGTGCCGCCAGCCTGGATCTTAAACTTGTCCAATACAATACCATCTGAGAATTCAGCAATATTGTACTCACCTATATTATACTCGTAAGCGATCGCTGTGTCAAGTTTTTTCGTAAAAGCAAAGAAGTTTTCGTTGTAGTCAAAGCCCCACTTTATAGCTACGTCCTGGTTAGATCCTCCGATAACCACAAATCCAACCTGCTTTAGGATTTTTTCTATAGTAGGTTTCTCAAAGTCAAAATAGTTAGTAAAATAGCTAAAGCGGTAATTGACACTGTTATCAGTGTGTCCAAAGTACTTACCAATATATCCTGGCTTTCCAATGTATAGGTCTTTAGAATTAGTAACCACAAATGACCTAGGTTCAATGTTGGTCCAAGTAGTGACCCTAGCAGATCCATCCTGCAGAGGTGCTCTCATGTCGAAACAGTAGACAAACTTGGTAGTAGGCAGAGCCAGTAAGTAGAAAGCATCTCTTTCGTAGTAGATAGACTTGATATTAATGGCTGTCTCAGACGCTACATTAGTCATTAGATCATCACGAACATTCTTGGAGATATCTCGCATAGGTAGAGACTTCTCCTGAATTACTCGCTGTAGGCTACGAACACCGCCATCAGACAAGAAGATAATATCAGTACCAGTATTTTGAACAGAATCCCTAGCTACACAACCCACATTAGGAATGTAGTCAACTAGAGACATAATAGTAACATCGATAGGGTTATTGTAAATAGCAATGTTGTTACGACCAAAGATAATCAAGAAGCCGTTATGAGCCGCCATAGCTACTATCTTGTCCGTATTAGGAAAGACAGCGTTTAACGACACTGATCCTGAGTCACCACCTTGGAAATCTGATCCATCCAGTAAACGACTAAAGTAGACTGTCTGCGGATCTCCTGCAATGTCTGCCATCCATATACGACCATAAGCAGCAAGAGCACAGTTGGGTTTAAAATCAGTAACAGCGTATCCGCTAGGAAGACTACCTATATCTCCTAGTCGTTGAAATATAAAAGAACCACTAACTTTTCTATACAATAAGGCTTCATGGGCAGCTTGTACTACATAAGCATAAGGCTCTGCAGCAGTACCATCACCATAAGGCAAAGCAGCGGCTTGCCAATTGTTATCAGTAATAGTGTAAGTAAGGTCTGCTGTGTTAGTAGAGTTACGAACTGCCTTAGTGGTCATCGTTGTTGTACCGCTAAACAGTTTATTGTTGCCGCCACTGATTAGTTGAGTTGATCCGTTGTCTGTCAATTCAAACATGAACTGAACAGGATTAGCAGCACCAAGATCTGTATTGACAGCCGTGTTCACTGGTGTCCAGCCTCTACGAGCACCAATACGACCATATCGATCAATAACGCAGTTGTTAGCCTCAAGCGCAAAGCCTGAAGACAACGCTACTGCAGACTCTTGGAGGTTTAATCCAAAAAATCCTGGTGCAGCAATACTAGCGGTTAGCGTCTGAGCAGCCATTAAGTAGCGTCCCAAATAAATTCATCAGGATATTTGTTTCCTTCGATAGCAATGTGATCTGCTAAGGAGGTCTGATACAGTGCATAAGCCTCTGAACTTGCTAGACCACCGTCTTCTCCACGTTCTGCCAAAGCCTTTGCATAGGCTAAGAAGATGACAGGTTCAGCAGGAACTTTAAGTTGTGTAGAGTTAGCACTTAACTCATCCTGCGGTTTAATGATATTAAAGTTAATTGTGTATACGCCATTAGGAATAGGATACAGATCTACCTGCGTATCTCCGTTAGAGTCTACACCGTTGAAGTTGTAGTAACGAGGAGCAGCTTTCTCAGGAGTATCTACCAAGAACCACTCATCCATCTCCATAGTGGAGGCGTTGTTTAGGAACCAGTTGCTGGTGTCATTAATCACATCAAAGACACGGAAGCGAATACCAGCGCCAGTCATAACATAGTTAAACAGGTCTGTAGATGTAGATACAGTCAAAGTCTCTGACAGAGCATTCCAGTTGTAGGCATCCTCTACCTGCCTCTTAGCATCGTTAACAAACTTACCGATTAGCTTTGAGTAGGACGTATCAGTAACAGATGTAACTTCGTTCTCACGCAGACGAATAAGGACATCGTTAACAAGTTGTAAGTAAGTTTTGTTAGCCATTTAGCAATCCCATTTCCTTAGTGCTAAGGCTTTCCTAGTAGGTCTACCTTTGCTATCCTTCATTGGTCCAGGCACACCAGACATCCTAGCGCAGAATGACTTCCGTCTAGCGGCTGCTTTAGGAGACTTCTTAGCCTCTTTAGAAGACACTGGAGGCTTTAGATTAGCTCCTTCAGTGCGTTTAAAGTAGGCTCTGCCTTTAGCGTTTAAGCCACCTTCTGAATTCTGATATACTTTCTTTACCATTTGATATTCTTATTAGTAGATATTTGTAAACAACTTCCTTCGTTTTCAAAGCCCTTCTGATACAAGGCTTGACTAGCGTCTTTTAATACCTTTAAGCATTCTTCTTGCTTATAAAACAGTTCAGTACTTTTCCAGAAGAAACACTGCTCTCCGTTACAGAAAAATATGACTGCAAGAAAGAACTTCACTTTTTCTTAGCGGTCTTAGCAGACTGTTTAAATGCCTTAGCAGTAGGAGCACCTTTGGTTCCAGGCTTACGCATCTTCTCGCCACTACCTTCTTTGATACGCTTACGCTTGGCCCAGATGTTGGCGTAGAGTCCTTGTTTCATTTCTTTTTCTTCTTTTTGGACATACCAGCCATTGACAGACCAATCGCTACTGCTTGTTTCTGCGGATAGCCTTCTTTACGAAGTTTACTGATCTTTGCAGATGCAGCAGCTTGTTTACCTTTTTTAGTATACGGATACTTCTTTCCATCGACCATTGGCATGATTACTCCTTAGTTTTGAAATTGAACTGTTTGCTCAGGCATTAACTCTACTGTAGCTACATAAGTTACAGTGTTTGTGCCTGTATTCTGTACACGAATCTCATCGCCTTCCTGCAATATTACTTCTGTGTTTCCGTCTAGAAGAATAAAGTCACCTGCTCCTAGGTTCTTACCGCCTACAATAAAATACTCAGTGCTTGTTGAACTATCATACCAGTAGACTTTAGGAGTCTCTGTACCAGTAAGACTAATAATATACATCATCTGCCAAAAGCCAGTATTCTTAGTAGGTACAGTAAAAATAGTAACCTTGGTGGAATTAGTTCTAGTAGCAACTGCTGATACTTTTCTACTCATTTTTTACCTAACCATCCTCTAA
>Ga0209972_10003991_pt1 | contig 11327 bp, 7 predicted proteins | sample NOAtaG_7_FD_187302 | JGI IMG/M metagenome (GOLD analysis project Ga0209972, IMG submission 187302) | Freshwater lake microbial communities from Lake Erie, under a cyanobacterial bloom - NOAA_Erie_Diel1S_2200h metaG (SPAdes) (version 2) | ecosystem: Environmental > Aquatic > Freshwater > Lake ...
GGCGGGCATGTATCGCACCGATGGCGTGATCATGCGGCACGATATGATGGGATCCATCGGCACCGCTGCCAATCCGCTCGGTGGCCTGCCGCGCAATTTTGGCCGCGTGCTCACCCATGAAGCCGGACACTGGCTGGGTTTGTACCACACCTTCCAGGACGGCTGCCGTGGAGGCGACAGGGTAGAAGACACTCCACCCGTGGATGAACCCAATTTTAGCCCATGCCAACCCGATGCCATCAATTCATGTACCGAAGAAGTGCCCGACCTGCCCGATCAGTACGAGAACTATATGGATTATTCCAATGGCGGTTGCCAAAACCTGTTCACCATCGGCCAGCGCACACGGATGCTGAATGCCATTGCCTTGCAGCGCAGCATGCTGGTATCGACCGAAAACCTGATGGCGGCCGGCGTGATCGGTCCGGTTGCAGCTTGCGGTCCGCGTGCCCACTTCACGGTTGACCAGGCCGATGCCTGCGCCGGCAGCACCCTGCACTTTACCGATCTTTCCTATCAATACAGCGATAACATCAACCATGAATGGGAATTCCCGGGCGGTGTTCCGGAGCGCTCCGCCGAACGCAATCCGCAGGTACAATACCCGAACGGCGGGCGTTTCCCGGTGCGGTTGATCGTTAGGAACAGCCTTGGCAGCGACACCAGCGTTTTTGAAAACTATGTGCAGATTTACCAGGCCACGCCCAACAGCGCACTCGGTTTGCGGGAGTCTTTTGAGAGCCTGCAACCGGCCGATTTTGAGATGCGGGTGATGCAGGCCGATACCTGGAGAAGGAATGCCCGTGTGGCTGTTTCAGGAGCCGCCAGCCTGATGGTGCAGAACAACCGGACCAAGCGCGGCTTCCGCTATCAGTTGGTTTCCAAACCCGTTGACGCATCTGCCACTCCGGCCATACTCAGTTTCCGCTATGCGTATATGCCGCGTTGGAATGCGAACCAATCGGGCCCGACTAATGATATCCTCACCGTTCGTGCATCGGGCGATTGCGGCCGTACCTGGATTGGACGTTTCACATCTACCGGCAGCAACCTGGCTACCTTGCCCGGTTCGCCTTTCTCTTATGAATTTATTCCGGCCGGCCGCGAAGCCTGGCGGGAGGTGAATGTGAACCTTTCTTCCCTCAATGCTTCGGTGCGTGCCAACATGCAGGTGATGATTGAGTTTGTGAGCGATGGCGGCAACAATTTCTTCCTCGACGATATCCGCTGGACCCAAACGATGGGAAGCAATGCGCTTTCACAAGAGCCAGCGCGTGTTTATCCGAATCCTGCCACCCATCGCGTGCAGGTGGAACTGCCGGCCGCTGTAAGTGGAAAGGTGGAAATCACCCTGCGTGAAATCGCGGGTGGTCGTACGATACAAGTTTATCCGGTTACCGGTTCCAATGGCCCGATTGGGCTTGACTTGCCGGCCGGACTGGCGGCAGGCGCCTACCTGCTCGATATCCGGAGCAGCGATGGTTCCTACCGCTTCCTCGAAAAGCTGTTGGTGGAATAAGTCAGAATCCTTGTTGTGTGTGGGGAAGGGGCGTGCCGCAAGGTGCGCCTTTTCTTTTTGGGAGGGAGCGTTAACACAGCTTAAAGCAGGAGGGTTGTTTTAGTGTTGTTATTTGCGCACTTCCTTGTTGTGCTGGCGTATGGATTTCAGGATCGCCTTGTTTAGTTGATTTTTTTGCACTGCATAGGCGCGTCCGGCCTTGTCGTTCAACGTGACAGGGCCAATGGCAGTGCCTTGCCCCGGCGTTTTCAGGGATGCCAGTTCGCGCAACAGATCGCCTGCACCTGCAATGCGGTTGTCGTCTGCGTATACGGCCGCTTTTTCAATGCTCATCAGTTTGCCGTCAAAAACCACCATACCGCTTAAGGCATTGGGAGAGAAACGGTGTTTTATCAGCCTGTTTTCGTTTTTGGAAAGCAAAGGCGCGCGTTTGCATGCCGTGCCGTTCGCTGCATCCTCTTCGCTTGCCGCGACCCGACCTTGTTCGATGTCTACTGCGCGGTTGAAAGCGCGGACGCCCCGTTGTATGGAATGTTTGGAGCGAATGGCATACCAGCCGCTGGCCATTCCGCTCGCGCCGGCTGCAATGAGAAAGCCGCTGGCTATCGGATTCAATCTTGCCGGTTGCTCCTGCCAGGTCGACATGTACCCCAAAACGGCACTGCCCAGCATACCAACGACCGCGATTTCCGATTTGCGCCTGCATGTTGCGGAGCGGTTGAAAAAACAGGCGGCACGCTGGTATCCTTTTTCCTGGCTGATCCGGGCCAGATCCGCCGGTTCATACCAACGGCCTCGGTATATCAGTCTTTTTGAAGGGTCGCGGTAGATATGGCTTGTGTCTTGAGCATCTTGTGCAAACAGCGCAACAGCGTTCGTTGCAAGCAGCAGGAGTGCAGCACCATTTCTGGCCAGGGATTGTCGTACCATGCTGCAATTACTGCACAACAAGCCGTTCGCTATGACTTGGCCGCGGTTAATTTGTTCAAAGCAGGAAGAGCCTTACCAAAATGCAGCAATCGACCATTGCAATGCATTCAGGCTTGCTTGAAGACTTCTGGTTGTTGTTAACGCACAACAATACTGTGTACTTCGCGACGGATATCGTCTTGCACTGCAACCCGGTAAATGCCGCTGCGCTGCTCCAGTCTGAACTCGCTGCCACTGCCTTTTTGAACGGTTCTGCCGAGTGCATCATACACCGTCCAATTGGTTTGACCTTGTGTGCCGATGATGCGGTATGTCTGGTTGCCCTGATCGGCAAGTCTGAAGACGCGTTGTGCAGGTTGGCGCACAAGGGTGCTTGCAGTTGGCGTGAAGGTGTACACTGTATTAGGGGCGGGCATGGAGCTGAGGGCTTCATAGTCATCCCAGTTGTCGTATACGGTCGGATTCGCCGGGTTGCCGCCAACGCCGATACCGGTTTCATTGATCGTGTCCCATGAACCCAGGTATGCCGCAGGGCCAGTTTCTCCGTCGTACCAGGAAGCGCTGTTGCGTACAGATGAAGGTCCGTAGAGGAACTCAATCACCCCGTTCTCATAAAGCCAAACCTGGTAACTGGCGGAATCGGCATGGGTGGTATCGTCGTTGAAGCCCATGTTATGGTATTCGATTTTGAAAATGCGGTTGCCTGCGGTGCCGTCGGTAGTGTGTGCGATATAGGCTGTTCCGTTGCTTCTGGGACGGATATCCGCCTCCATGGCGCTGATTTCATCGTTTAATGTGCTCGGCAATCCGCCTTCGGTAAGGTACAGGAGGCTGCCATCAAAAAGCACCGAATCGCCCATCAGTCGTTTGAAATAATCGATGCGGAAGCTGGTTTTGAACATGGTGTCGAGCGAGCTGAAAGAATCCAGCGGGAAACGGTTGGCCGTGTTCAGTTTTGTGTAATTGCGTGTGCTGCGGATAAAAGTGTAATCCTGGGCTTGCAGGTTGAGGGCAAGCAACAGGCAGACGGTAATAAGGTATTTCTTTATCATAGCTGTTTGGTTTCTGAGTGGTTTTGCGGGTTGCAAGATAAACAAGGGTGCATATCCACAGGTGTTAAAAGTGCTCAGCGCCATGCCTGCGCGGAGCGAATGGGGTGACATGGGTTGCTGAAGCCTGATTTGGGTGTGTGAATGTAACAAAATAGACACTTTGCTCCTTGGCTTGGTTTTGTGTAAGAAGTGAAATTGGCAAGTTGATCGTAATCTTTTGCCGCCCGGTGGCCAAATGGTCCATTTGAGGGTGAAGTTGACCGGATTGGATTGCCCATTTTTGTAGAAAACGTTCGGGTTTGGATGGGTTTTCAGATAAGGTAAGGGTTGTTTTTCGTAAAAATATTTCTAATCTCGCTGTCTGAAACGTGTATAAACGTTTAGTGGGTGGGGGGTGATGTGGTTTTTGTCGAATTTGAGTAAGCCAAAACCAATGGAAAGGTCTTGGTGGCAAAAATTCAACAATATGGCAAGAAACCTACGCTGGCATTCACTTTTCAAGGAAAAGAACTCTATGGCGCGCAATCCGGTCAGGCAGCGCGCAGCTTCAGCAGGGCGGCGTGCGGCCCGTCAGCAGCTTGTTGAGGCGGGAATGAAGACATCTGTTCTTCGTTACGCCATCATCATTCCGTGTTACAACGAAGAGAAACGGCTTCCGATAGGCGGTTTTATGGACTTCGCGCGCACACACCCGGACGTGTTGCTGTGTTTTGTGAACGACGGCAGCCGCGACCAGACCCTCAGTGTACTGATGGGAATGATGTTCCGGCAGCCTGCCAATATCGCTGTATTGTCGCTCCAGGCGAATGCCGGTAAGGCAGAAGCAGTAAGGCAGGGCATGTTGTATGTGAAAGACCATTTTCCGGTTAGCTCGCTGGGCTTTTTGGACGCCGATCTGGCTACCAAACCGGAAGAGTGGTACGATATGGCTTGCTATCAGCAGAAGCATCCGGAGTTCAGTGCCATCACCGGCAGCAGGATCAGCAGGCTGGGTGCGGCTATCCGCAGAACCGACAACCGCTTTTTTGCCAGCAAGGTGATGAATTTCTTCATCCAGCGTATTATCGGGGCAACCATTCGCGACTCACAATGCGGTGCCAAGATCTTCGATCGCGAATTGATTCCCGTTCTGTTCGGCGAAACGTTCATCAGCAGCTGGCTTTTTGATATCGAGCTGTTTCTGCGGATAAGGAAACATTACGGCAAGGCCTTGCTTTCCAAAACAGTGCTCGAGTTCCCCTTGCTCAGCTGGAGCGAAGTCGGAGAGTCGAAACTCCGCTTGAGCCATCAATTGCGCTTGCCCATTCAATTACTGAAAATCTATATCCGTTACCGTTTGGATAAAAACTACCGTATTGCTCCCGGTTATTAAGCCCTCCCAATGTCTTGAAGTACCAGCGAGATAACCGCCTCTGGGCCGATCTTTTTGGCAAGAAATTGCTGCTGGCAGCCATTGCATTGGCTTTGCTCACGCATGGTATCTTTCTCTATTTTACGTTGCCTAAAACGTATGATGCTTATGTACATATATTTTTCGCTGATCATTATAAACGCTTCTGGTTTGAGCCCTGGGAATACCGATGGTATACAGGTTTTCTGACCATCAGCTACCCGCCGCTGGTACATCAGGCCATTGCGCTGCTTTCTTTTCTCTTGCCGCTTAAAGCGGCTTTTTGCGTTTTTGCCACCCTCGTCATCCTGGTGCTTGCCATTGGTGTTTACCGGTTCACCAAGGTGTTTTTCGGCAAGACTACTGCCGGTATTGCCGCTATCCTTTCTGTCTTACTTTCATCGATCGTTGAGGCGCTGCATGTGTTCGGACAATTGCCTACCCTCACCGGTATTGCGTTCGTATTGAATGCGCTTCCGTTTATCTACCATTACTTCCGCAGCCGGAAACGGCTGTATCTGTTTATGGGCCTGGCGTTTCTGGCTGTGGTTGTTTCTGCCCACCATGTTACCGCCATATTTGGTATGGTCTTCTTTATCGCGCCGATGGTGTTTATGGCACTCGCCGACGGATTGCCCGTCCACAGCGATAAAAGCACCTGGTGGACTTTCCTGCAGGCAATGTGGCGGCAGGTTTTCAAGGTGAAATGGCAAATTCTGGCTTTTGGCAGCCTGATGATTGTATTGGCTGTGAGCCTGATTTTCCCCTATTGGTACTGGAGCAAAACAGATCCGATCACCCAGGTTTCCATTCCCCATGGTTCGCGCGACAGCTTCCTGCAAAACCCGGCATCTGCCGTAGTGTTTTTCATTATTCCGCTAATCGTGATTCTGGCGCTGCTGCCGGCTATTTTGTTTTTGCTTTTTCGACAGCGGCGCTTCCTCGGTTGGACTGTCTCATTCCTCCTCTGCCTCCTGCTCGGTTCAGGGGGTACAACGCCCATTCCCCGCATGCTCCTGGGCCAGAACGCATTCGATATTCTCACTTTCGACCGTTTCGGTTTCTGGGCTTCCATCATAGCGCTGCCTTTTGCGGCACATTTTCTCAATGGCTTTTTCAGCGGACATGTGCGAAGGGTATGGGTGAAGCGTTTCAGTTCTGCTGCCCATTACCTCGTTTCGGCGGCCGGAGGGCTGAGCTATCTGTTGTTTCTGGTTTTTGTGTTTCACCTGGGTAGTTTCCGCGACCTCCAACCCAAGGAAATTGATATTCAACCCCTGCTTAATTTCCTGCATCGGGATGAACACCTGCGTTGGCGCTACCTGACGCTGGGCTTCGGAGATCAAATGGCCTGGCTGAGTGCCAATACCGTGGCGGCAACGGTAGACGGAAATTATCACTCCGCACGCCGCTTGCCTGAACTCACTACCCGTCCCATCGAACGACTTGAGAATGCCAAGTTCGCCGGGACAGAAGGCCTGTCTTCGCTGCGCGATTTTTTGGCGTCTGCTGAGAAATACCACCTCAAATATGTTTTCAGCTACGATCGCTATTACGATCCATTGCTGTATTACCTCGGCTGGAACCGTGTTATCCGACTCGAGAACAATATTGTTGTCTGGGAAAAAGGCAATGTCAGCAAAGTGAAGCCGGTTCAACCGCGCGAACTAAGTCCATTGATGAAATTCGCCTGGGGCGTACTTCCCTTATCAGGGCTGTTCATGGCCTTTTTGCTGACCACCAATTATATACGCCGGCACAAAGGCGCAGACGATTTATTGGTGCCTGCAGAGCCTTCCACTGCCTGGCCGCGTTATATCGCCCTGTGGGTGCCCTTGCTGCCGCTTGCTTTTTTCTCGATCTATATCGGGAAACAAGCCTGGGAATTGCTCTATGTGCGCTCGCTGAAAACCCCGGAGCAAACGGTAAACCATTTCATGAACCACCTGGATTTCCACCGTTTTCGGGAGGCCTACGATTTGTTTGTTCCCGACCCTGTTTACACGTTCGATCAATACCTGCTCGAATTATCGGTAACGGAAGGCGGACTCTTGCCGAATTACGCCAAACTCGACAGCTTGTCAACCCGGCTGCTCAGCCAGCGCGGCGATTCGGCCACCGTGCGGGTGCAGTCGTTCTGGCGCACCAGCCTTGGGCGCAGGGAAAGAACTGAAACGATGCGCCTGGCCCGGCATGGAAGCAACTGGCTTTTGATTCCACCCGAATTCAGGCCGGAAATACCCGAAGAGCAAATGCACAAATACACCATCACCTTGTTTAAGCGCATGGGCAAAAGAGTGGTGAGCAGCTTCCCGACCGTCACGGAAGACGAAATACGCAAACCCTTTGCTGCTGTGCGTCAGGTGAATATTCTGCGGTTTGGCAAACGACATTATATCACCGGAGAGGTGGTCAATGCCGACAATGTGCCGGTGAACATCGCCCTGCGGGCCAGGGTATACCACAACGATACTTCATGGACGGATTTCTTCCCCGAAGAAGCTTACAGGTATAATCTCTCGCCCAAGGTTTCATCGGCTTTCCAGATTGAGATCGGAAGAAACATCCCCATACAAAAGGTCGATTTCTTCATTGAAACCGATGTCACGGAGCGCGGCTACCTGCACGGCGGCGTATTGGATTGGAAGCTGCGCGACAGTGCCCGCGGCAGGCTTGCGGTTGATGTGGGCTTTTACAACGACCTCGCCATGCGCATCAATATACCCGGCGCATTGCTCGAAGAGCGCGATGCCACAGGCACCATCGTTCAGGTGCAGACCTTGTTGGGAGATCGGGCGGTGGCCAGCGGTCAGCATATCTCGTTCACGCGTGCCATCGCACCTGCGGGTGGTTGGGTGCAACGGGAAACCCGCTTCCCTTTGCGCATTTATGTAAACAACCGCCAGCGTGAGCTGCAGCCCAACGAGCAAACCGGCCTGGCAGAGTCTATCGGCGGTTTTCGCTTGTATCCCCATTGTTTCATCGGAGAAGAACTATACCTGCATTGAAGATCCGCCTATGAAAACGCAAACACTTCGCTGTATCCTGATCGCAGGCCTGGGTGCTTTGGCTTGCCGGAATCCGAAAACGGCTTTGCCCAATCTGGTATCTTTACCTGATACCCTGAAATTTCCTTTGACCGGTTTTCAGGTTTTATTGGATGCAGATACGCTTGAAGCCTGGGTGAGCGGGCCTGTTCAGACCTATCCTTTGCATGCGAAAAAGTCGGCCGGAAGTTGGTTTTTTACTTCAGACCAGAAGCATGGTGTAGTGGAAGGGCCTGCGGGTCTGGTATTCCGCAGCGGGAAGAAGCAGCTGGCAAAACCGGTTTGGATAGCAAACGCAGCAACGGCAAGTGGAACATCCTCGGTGTACTTCACTCCCAAAACCATCAATCTCGACAGTGCCCAGGATGTGCACCGCATGGAGCATCTGGTGGATGTTTGGCGGAATCTGCTCGCGTTGGATTCAGGACGCACCTTGTATTTTGATGAACGCCTGATCGAACTCGGTACCCGCGCCGGAACTTACCGCGGGGTGGCCGATCGGCCGCTATCTTCGTACTACGTGCATTCCGGATCCTGCCGCGATATTCCGGTGCGCTACCGTTTTAACGATACCGCCGGCATGGCAGTGATCAGCGCCGGTCCGCTCACCGACGACTGGAACAACGAACAAGCCGGTGGCACATTGGTCGTATTTGCGCTGCGGCAAAAAGGTAAAGTTTGGCGCTATGAAAGCCGATTGCTGCATGCCCATGCTTCCGTTGCCGTGCCAAAAGAACAGGCCTTGGGTGCCATCCTGCAGGTGAGCGTGCACCGTACCCATTCACCCTTAATCGAACTGGTTCAAAACTGAAAGGATATGAAGCGTTTGATGGCCGTAATGCTGGTACTTGGAGGTTGGTTGTTGTACAGACTGTATGTGCCGATTGCAGACCGCGAAGGCTTGCCGGAATATGTGCGGCTCGATCGGATTGCCGAAAACCACCAGCCCGAAATGCGTTGGACTCATCATTCCATCTTCCCGCCAGACAGTCAATCTATGGTGGATTTTCTACGCGATTATGCCGCCTTGTGGGCGCATTTGAATCACCTGCGGCAAACCAACGATGTACAGGCAGGGAAAGCCTATTACACAGAGAACTGGTTCAGGCAAATATGCCGGAACCCGGCGCCGTTCCAAGCCGATAACCGGCGCTACGACCTTAGCCATGCCATTGGCGTCGAGAACTGGTCGCAAGACAAACTCATTTGCACCCTCAGCGATACGGTTAAGCTGCGCTACGAAGAAAGCGGAACGCAACGCAATGCCAGGGCCCTGGTTTGGGCTGTGATGCTGAAACAGGGAGATCACTGGCGCCTCGACGCCATCCGCTTTGGAACTGAAGAACCTATGCCATGAAAGAATCGCTGCCCCATATTGTTTTTGTCTCGCCTTATCCGCCGAGCATGGTGACCTTAAACGAGTATGGTTATCACTTTATCCGCGCTTTCAGAAGAAGTGCGGAAATAGGGAAGATAACCGTGCTCTGCCCGCGGCTGCCGAAAGGCGCGTCTTATGAGACCTATGCGGAAGAGGGTATCGAACTGCTTCCTTGCTGGGATTTTAATTCGGTTTTAGCCGCCTTTCAGATTAAACGCCAAATGCGCAAGCTGGAAGCCGATGCAGTCATCTTCAACCTGCAGTTTATGACTTTCGGCGAAGGTAAGGTGCCTGCCGCATTGGGCTTGCTCGCACCCTGGCTCTGCCGGCGTAAGGGGTTACCGGTGATAACACTTCTTCACAATATTACGGAGACGGTAAAACTGGAGAATATTGGATTAAGCAAGGGCGGACTGGCGGCTAAACTGATGCTGCAGATCGGGCGTGTTTTAACCCGTTTCATTCTCAAGTCTGATTTGGTTGGTTTAACCATTTCGCAATACGTAGGCATCATCCGCGAGGCATACAAAGTGAAACATGCCGTGCTGCTTCCGCATGGGAGTTTTGATCTTCCGGAACGCATTCAACTTCCCGACGATCCGGATACGTATAATTTGCTCGCGTTCGGAAAATTCGGGACCTATAAAAAGGCAGAGGTTCTGCTGGAAGCACTGCCCATCCTGCGGCAGCGGTATCCGCATAAGCAGTTTCGTGTTACCATTGCCGGAACAGACAATCCGAATGTAAAAGGATATATCGACAGGCTTCAAATACAATACCGGCACGATCCGGATGTGGTTTTCACCGGCTATGTTCCGGAGGAAGAGGTAACCGCACTTTTTCAAGCAGCCACCTTGATTGTTTTCCCATATACTGCTACTACCGGAAGTTCGGGTATCCTGCATCAGGCCGGCAGTTATGCCCGCGCCTGTGTGCTCCCGAATATGGACGATCTGGCGCGGGTGGTGGAGGAGGAAGGTTATGCAGGTGAATACTTCGAAACGGCCAATCCGCACTCGCTGGCTGCTGCGATCGGGCGATTGCTCGAGAACCCGGACAGGCGAAAAGCCATTGAAGATGCCAATTACCGCGCTGCTGCCGCCTTGTCGATGGATGATCTGGTAAACTGGTATCTGGCGCATCTGCAATCATTACAAACAAAAGCTCCCGGGCTTGAAGTGAGTTTTATGGGAAAATCAATGCCCGAACAGTTTACACCCATTCGCCAACCGCATGCTTCGGGAGACCGCTCACTTGCTGTCGGACATGTCCAATGGTCGGATGCAAAAGGGCTGCAAACCTGGCATGTTTTGCGGCTCAGCGGTGCTTTTTGTGCCGGCTCTATTCCTGATTTCAAGGCGATCCTGGATGACCTGAAAACGCCTGTCAGTGGCGGTCTTTATCTCGATATGCATGCCGTTGAGCGCATCGATTTATTGGGATTGAACGAGTTGATTCGTTTGCACCGTTACCTAGGGTCGAAGCACCGGCAACTGCGCATTCTCTGCGCAGAGAAAAGCGATTTGTATCAATGGCTGCAGGAGTCAGGGCTTGCTTACTTTCTCCGGATTGCCCGCACCGACAACCAGGCTGTGGCCGGAGTTTTCAACAAGAAACATGAACAGGGCAAGCAAGATGAGCGCATACAGGCCGGCACCGAGTACGTGAAAAACATCGTCCCAAATGAAGCGGGAAGCAGGCAGCATTCCGGCACTGATCCACAATACCCCCGCCCACGTTAGGATGAATAAGCCCCGGGTTCTCCACTTTTTTCGCTTCGAAGGCATTGCCAAGGGGCCGGTATGTCTTTCAGTTCCCGGCGTATGACGGTAGTTAAGCAACAGGCCTATCCCAACAATGCTGCTGAGTATTTGAAGCAGGAAAAACACCCGCACGGGCTCGTCTGTAAAAGGCAGTTGCCATTGTTGAGCCAAAACCGGAAACCATTGAATGCAAAGGCCGTCGTGGTGCGTGAAGCTATCCCAGGCCCAATGGCTGAAAATGCCCGCCA
>Ga0209972_10003993_pt1 | contig 11323 bp, 8 predicted proteins | sample NOAtaG_7_FD_187302 | JGI IMG/M metagenome (GOLD analysis project Ga0209972, IMG submission 187302) | Freshwater lake microbial communities from Lake Erie, under a cyanobacterial bloom - NOAA_Erie_Diel1S_2200h metaG (SPAdes) (version 2) | ecosystem: Environmental > Aquatic > Freshwater > Lake ...
CCACCGATCGAATCGCTGAACTCAAGATGTTCTTGCCTGATTGTCATGGGACACCCGTGTTCTCGGCTTCGCTCTGTTCTCGGCTTCGCTCTGTTCTCGGCTTCGCTCTGTTCTCGGCTTCGTCGTGCCCTTGCCCTTTCTCTTGCCCTTTCTCATGCCCTTTCTCTTGCCCTTTCTCATACCCCTCTCCCGCTGCTTCCCCGTTCCTTCTCTGGCTCATCGCGGTTGCGCCTCACGTCGGCCAACATGAATCCTTCTTCTGCCTGCGCCATGCGGGCGCAGCCGCAGGCTGGAACCATCCCATGCGAACGGCCACGCGCAACCATTCGCACGCGGCAACAAGCCTCGCGAACACGCACACAAATGCACGTAGCCCCCGCGAGTCTGCATGTGAGTCTGCCTGCGAGTCTGCCTGCGTCTCCCCGTGAGCAGTTGCGTCACGTGCGAATACGCCTCCCGCGCCCTCCCTCAGTTCTGCTGGGTTCCGTCGTCCACGATGCGCGGCATGCATAAGCCGTGACGCATTCGGCAACATGCTTCGCATGCGGCTCGATACTCGAGGCTCGATACTCGATACTCGAGGCTCGATACTCGAGGCTCGATACTCGAGGCTAAAGGCTCGAGGCTAAAGGCTCGAGGCTAAAGGCTCGACCTCGCCTCTCTTGGGTGTCCGACTGAACTGACAATCGCACAGACAAGAGAACGCCCAGCGCCGTGCCGATCAGGGTGCGCAGGCTGCAGTTCGAGCGCGCAAGTTCTATGGCGCAGGTTCTGTAGCCAGGGCTCAATCAGCAACGCATGGCACTTCGCGAGAGAAGCTCGAACCACGAACGAAGCCGCCGCATGTACGCGCGCTCGCTGAGGCTTTCACCGCTCGGTCCACTCGCGACCAGAATGTCGCCCGATGCTGTTCGGGTTTTGTTAGTATACGCCGCCCAAGTCCGTTGCCAAGGGAGTGCTGCCGAAAAACGCTAAAAAACTTCCGTCGGCGGTCATGGCGCACGGGCTCTGGAACAACCGCAGGCCGTGTCGGATTGCCGATGAGGCAACGGGCCAAGTGTCCGGCTCAACCCAGATTCGCGGGCGAAGGGACCATGATCTCGCGGAACCAGCGTGGGTCGAGCGAAAGCGCGTGCATAGCCACGATCAATGTCAGCCGCGTGCCGGGCGCGGCGGTTGTCGCGATCGTCAGATTGCACGCGAAGACCCTGGCACAGCGAATCGGCGTCGGCGTGGCGAAGCCGTCGCCCTCTGCAGGCGCGGGGACGCGCGAGGCTCAGCGAGCGTCAATCCCGCCCCGTCCATCCGGAATCGATTCTGCGCCGGGGACACGTCCGCCGCACAGTGACGAGCCAGCCACAGGGCTCGTTGAAGCAGCCTGCTCCGCCACGGCGCAGTTGCGAACGGAGATCCAAGCGTGCTGCGGAATCAGGGCGACGTCTCCTCCGCTAGACTGCTTCCTCCGACGCCGGTGTGGCGGAACTGGCAGACGCAGCGGATTCAAAATCCGCCGCCCCCTAAAGGCTTGCAGGTTCGATTCCTGTCACCGGCACTGAGAGACGAAACGGCCGCGCTGCAGACAAAGGCAGTGCGGCCGTCGTTCATTCAGGCGCGCGACTCACTCGCTCCGCACGGCCGCGCTGTAGTTCGGCGCTTCCTTCGTGATCAGGATGTCATGCGGATGGTTCTCGATGACCGTTGCGCCGGACACCTTCACGAACCGGCTCTTGTGGCGGAAATCGTCGATCGTCGAGCATCCGCAGTATCCCATCGCCGAGCGCAGGCCTCCGACCATCTGATACACGAAGTCGGCGAGCACGCCGCGGTACGGCACCATGCCCTCGACGCCTTCCGGCACGAACTTGCGCGTGTCCTTGATGTTGCCCTGGCCATAGCGGTCGCCGGAGCCGGCGCTCATCGCGCCTTCGCTGCCCATGCCGCGGTAGCTCTTGAAGCGCCGCCCCCGCGCAAGCACGACTTCGCCCGGGCTCTCCTCGAGACCAGCGAGCAGCGAGCCGAGCATCACGCTCGACGCGCCCGCCGCGATGGCCTTGGCGATGTCGCCCGACTGGCGGATGCCGCCATCGGCGATCACCGGGACACCTGCGCGATCCGCCGCGCGAACGGCCTCCATGATCGCAGTGATCTGCGGCATTCCGACGCCCGTGACCACGCGCGTGGTGCAGATCGAGCCAGGTCCGATGCCGACCTTGACGGCGTCGGCGCCCGCGTCGATCAGGGCCTTCGCGCCGGACTCGGTGCCGACGTTGCCCGCGATCACCTCGATGTTGAAGCGCTTCTTCACCTCGCGAACGGTCTCGAGCACGTTCTCGCTGTGGCCATGCGCGGTGTCGATGACGATCACGTCGACCTCGGCGGCGAGCAGCTTCTCGACGCGCTCGTACTGGCGCACGCCGATCGCCGCGCCCACGCGCAGTCGCCCGCGCGCGTCGCGGCACGCCCGCGGATGCGTGCGGACGTTCTCGACGTCGCGCATCGTGATGAGCCCGCGCAGCAGGCCCGAGCCGTCGACGAGCAGCAGTTTCTCGACGCGTGCCCGGCTCATGAGGCGCTCTGCCTCCTCCGCCGACACGTCGGGCGCAGCCGTCACCAGCTTCTCGCTCGTCATCACGTCCTGCACCGGAATGGTGGCGAGATCCTTCCCCTCGAGGAACTTCATGTCGCGACGGGTGAGGATGCCGACGAGCCTCCCGCGGCGCGATCCGTCGGCCGTCACCGGAAAGCCCGAGACGCCCTGCTCCGCCATCAGCTTCGCCGCGCGCGCCAACGTATCGGTCGGAGCAAGCGTCACGGGGTCGACCACGACGCCGTGCTCGGACCGCTTGACCTTCGCCACCTCGCGCGCCTGCACGTCAGGCGGCAGGTTCTTGTGAATGATGCCGATCCCGCCTTCCTGCGCCAGCGCCCGGGCGAGGTTCGACTCGGTCACGGTGTCCATCGGGGCCGAGACAAGCGGGATGCGCAGCGAGACGTTCCGCGTCAGGCGGGTCGCGGTGTCGGCGAGGTCCGGAGTCACCACGCTGTGCGCGGGAATCAACAGGACATCGTCGAACGTGATCCCTTCGAGAATGATCTTGGCTTCCATCGGGGGATATTGCGGCCGATGGCCCGGGCCGTCAATACCCCGTCCGGAAACCGGGCGGAGGTTTCCGCGGACGCCGCTTTCTTGTACCTTGTACGGCCCTCCCCGCGGTTCCCGTCGGGGGAGCCGTATCGACGAGCAGTCGTCCGCGGACACCCCGCGCGCAAGTCCAGACAGGTCACCGTCAGCAGTTGAGGTTCCATGGCAGCAGTCCGAAACGAACTCCTCGTCCCCCTTTCGATCAATCATCGCGGCACGACCGCCGGAGAGGGCAAGAAGGCGTGGATCTCGTGGCTTGAGGCGATCATTCGCGTCGAAGGCTCCGACTTGATCGTGAAGAGCGGCCTCCGCCCACGCGTCCGTCACCGCGGCGTCCTGAAGGATCTCGACACCGACATGTGCTCGCCGGACCTGATGATCCAGCTGGCGAAGGACATCCTCGACCCGAACCAGCTCGACTACTTCGCCCGGCACGGCTCGATCGACTTCGCGTACGACTACCGGCGCGCCGGCGACGAGGACGGCTCCACCGCCCGCCGCTTCCGCGTCAACCTCTTCATGGCGCGCGGCAATCCGTCGCTCGCAGCGCGTCTCATCACCAGCCAGATCAAGAGGTTCGAGGAGCTCTTCCTCCCGCCGATCCTCGGCGACGTCGCGATGGCGGCGCAGGGCCTGATCCTCTTCTCCGGCGTCACCGGATCCGGCAAGTCGACCTCGATCGCCTCGATGCTCGACTACGTGAACCAGCGCAAGAAGGTGCACATCATCACGATCGAGGATCCGATCGAGTACATCTTCAACGACGCGAAGGCCACCATCAACCAGCGCGAGATCGGCATCGACGCCACGAACTTCAACGACGCGCTCCGCGCGCTCGTCCGCGAGAACCCGGACGTCGTGCTCGTCGGCGAAATGCGAGACTACGAGACGTTCGAGGCCGCCATCCGCGCCGCCGAGACGGGCCACCTCGTGTTCGGAACGATCCACGCGAGCTCCGCCTGGCAGACGTTCGGCCGCATCTACGACCTCTTCCCCGAGAACGAGCGCGACCAGATCCGCAAGCTGCTGGCGTACAACCTGCGCGCCATCATCTACCAGAAGCTGCTTCCGACGCTGCACGCGCACATCGCGCGCATCCCGGCGCTCGAGATCCTCATCAACACCCCCGCCGTGCAGAAGTACGTGCTGGAAGGCCGCGAAGGCGAGCTCCTCGAGCTCATCAAGCAGGGCCACGAGGAAGGAATGCTCGACTTCACGAGCGCGCTCGTGAAGCTCGTCGAGGACAACATGATCCACCAGCGGGTCGCGCTCGAGGCGACTCCGAAGCCGGAAGAACTCAAGATGCGCCTGAAGGGCATCGCCTGACACGCATCGCCCGACGAGGGCAAGGTTCCCGCGCCGCACGGCGCGGCGGACGCCGAGGGACGCGCGCACAGCGCATCCCTCGCACCACGACCGGGGGAAAGACCGACGGGAAGGCGCACGAATAAGCGACCGAAGGTCGCGGGGCCATAGGGCCCGGAGCAACGCATGCAACACCTGATGTTCCCTGAAGCCGCTGTCATCCTCGCGAACGCTCCGTTCCTGATGAGCATCGCGAAGCCGCTTCTGGTCGTGATCGTGATGATCGCCTACATGCGCTACGTCGCGCGCTTCGAGAACGACGCACGCACCTACAACATGCCGGCGCTCGCCTGGAACTTCGCCCACATCGGGGCGGCGATCCTGGCTCTCGCCGCGATGATCCTGATCCCGATCTTCTGGGTCGGACTGCCGGTCGGCATGCTCGTGCTCGCCGGATCGATGTTCTCCTACTGGAAGTTCCGCGACACGCGCGTTCCCGCAAGCCGCAAGTTCAAGTTCGGCGGCGACAAGCTTGCCTCCGCCATGGCCGCGCGCAAGCAGGCCGCCGCCGACCGCTCGGCGTCGCTCTCGTTCACGCGCAAGGATGGCGTCAGGGAGCCCGTCCCCCAGAAGGAAGATCCGGCGCTCGCCGTCTACCTCGCGCTCGAGCAGACGCTCGCCGGCCCGATCCTTGCGCGCGCGACCCGTCTCGACCTCGTGAGCGCACCGGGCGGCGTCGCCGTCTCGATGCTCGTCGATGGCGTCCGGGCGAAGCGCGATCCACTCCCCGCCGACGTCGGCAACGCCGCGATCGACCTGCTGAAGCGCATGTCCGGACTCGACGTCAACGACCGCCGCCGCCGCCAGAACGGCTCCTGCTCGGTCGCCGGCTCGGCGACAAGCCAGCTCACCGTGACGTCGTTCGGCTCATCGAGCGGCCAGACCATCCGCATCGACTTCGACCGCGAAAGCCAGCTCGGCAAGGCGGTCGACTCGATCGGCCTCGCCGCACCGCAACTGCAGGCGCTTCGCACCCTCGAGGAGCCGGGCAAGCGCGTGGGCGTCGTGATCCTGAGCGCGCCTCCCGGCAACGGCCTCACGACGCTCGGCTTCGCGATGATCTCGCGCCACGATGCGTACACGAGCAACATCAAGACGCTCGAGCGCGAGCTCGTCTATCGCGTCGAAGGCGTCGAGCACAAGGCGTTCGCGCCGGAGCCCGGCGTCGACGACTACGCGTCCGCGCTGACGAAGATCATCCGTCGCGATCCGGACGTCGTCCTCGCGACCGACATCTCGGAGCCAGGCAGCGCGAAGGCCGCCACGCTCACCGGACTCGAGCGTCCGGTCGTCTACGTACAGATTCCAGCCGAGAGCCTCTCCGGCGCGGTGACGACGTGGATGCAGGCGGTCGGCGATCCGAAGCTCGCGACGAAGGGCCTCTCGGCCGTCGTGCATCAGCGGCTCATCCGCTGCCTCTGCCCCAACTGCAAGTCTCCCTTCACGCCCGCTCCCGAGCAGGCGAAGAAGCTGGGAATCCCGCCAGGAAAGGAAGTCGAGCTCTTCCGCCCGAGCGGCAAGATCCAGGTGAAGAACCGCATCGAGGATTGCCCGGTCTGCCAAGGCACCGCCTATCTCGGACAGATCGGCATCTTCGAGGTGCTCATGCTCGACGCCGAGGCGCGCAAGATGCTCGCCGACGGCGACTACCGCGGCGTCGTGGCGCGCGCCATCCGCGAGCAGCGCATGCTGCAGCTCCAGGAGGCGGCGCTTCTCAAGGTCCGCGAGGGCATCACCAGCCTCGAGGAAGTCCAGCGCGTCTTCGCTCCGAAGCAGGCGGCCGTGCCGAAGGCCGCAGCGGCAGCCGGCGCGACTCCGCCACCGCCACCGGTGCCGAAGTCCTGACGGCGCGCCCTCGTACCGCGATCGACCGAGTTCCCAAGACACCCGACCACGAGCCGCCGCGCATGCGCGGGCCTCGACCGAAAGAAACAGCAGGAAACACCATGGACATCGCCTTCAACATCCTCGTGATCGGATTCATCCTCCTGATCGCGTACTGGTGGTTCAACCAGGGATTCTTCTCGGCATTGCTGCACTTCGTGTGCGTGCTCTGCGCTGGCGTGCTCGCCTTTGCCTCCTGGGAGCCGCTCGCGAGCCTGCTGCTCGGGCAGAGCTGGGCGCAGCCCTACGCCTACGGAGTGGCGCTCCTGCTGCCCTTCGGCATCTACCTGCTTCTCCTGCGCATCGCCGCCGACAAGCTCGCGCCCGACAACCTCAACTTCCCGCAGTACGTCCACGTGGCGGGCGGCGGCGGATTCGGCCTGCTCGCGGGCATCCTGACCGTCGGCATCTCGCTCATCGGCATCGGCCACACGCATTCCTCGCTCGAGTTGATGGGCATCAAGGGCGTCATGCGCACCAACCGCGCAAAGGGCCAGCCGCAGTTCGACGCGCCGGGCCTCTGGATCCCGGCGCACACGATCGCCGCGCGCACCTTCGGATGGCTCTCCGAGGGCTCCATGTCGCCGAGCTTCTCGAACGCCACCCTCGCGTCGATGCGGCCTGAACTCGATGCCCAGGCCCTCTCGCTCTACCGCGACACCTACGAGAAGAACGGCCGCCCGGCCCGCACCACGGCTGCACCTGGCTCGATCCGCATCAACCGGGCCATCCTGGTCTCCGACTACCTGAAGCCGAGCGGCGAACCCATGAAGGCGTACATCGTCGACCTGAACCTCGACGTCGGTGCGAGCACGGAGTCGCAGGGCTTCGCGCTTTCCGCCTCGCAGTTCCGGCTCATCGGAGCGGCGAACGGCCTGCGGACGCCGGTCGGCTATCCGTTCGGCTGGTCGCAGCCGAACGCAAATGGCGGCCGCGACTTCTTCGTCTTCGACGACGCGACCAACTACGTCACTGGAACGCCGGGCGCGACTTCGATCGCCGTCACCGTCGTCTTCCCCGCCGACAAGTTCGTCCAGACTCCAAGCCACATCATGGTGCAAGGCCTGCGCCTGCCGTTCCCGGCGATCGCGCAGGAGTCCGACGCGCAGGACGCCCTCGCGATGGTGTCTGGCGGCCAGGCGCAGGTCGCGACGACCGAGATCCCGTCCAATGTGCGCGAGATAAGCTCGAGCGACCTCTCCATCAACGACACGATCACGCCGGCCTCCGGCAACCTCAACAACATCGGCAGCATGTCGGTGAAGGACGACAACTACCTCTTCACCGGCTCGCATGACTTCGAGCTCGGCGGGTTCGTCGGCCGCGGCGCGCTGTCGGTTCGCGGCGTCTGGGCCCCGCCGAAGACGCGCATCGTGCGACTCAGCATCACGCGCGGCACCCGCAACTCGATCGACCTGTGGAACGACCGCAGCAAGATCCGGGATCAGGCCGGCGAAGGCGCGGAACTCGCGCTTGTCGACGATCTCGGCCGTCGCTACTACCCGATCGGCTACATCCACGTCCAGAAGGCCGGCGACCAGCGCGTGAGCGTGAACCTCTCCCGTGATGGCGAGTTCCGTGCGCTGGACAGCTTCCCGAACCTCTCGAGCGCGGGCGCCGACGACATGTGGGCTCTCTTCACCCCGCCGGTCGACCGCACCATCATCGGCATCAAGCTTGGCGACAAGTGGGTCGCTCGCGCGAAGCTGAAGGTCGTGGCCCCGGGCTGATCTCGGCGACGCGTTCGCTCGCTCCGGGCACGCACGCAATCTTCCTGCATTTGGGCGCATCCTTCGGGGTGCGCCCTTTTCCATCGGGAGAATGCGCTGGAACGCCTCGCGCTTCCGCACGATGCGCGAAGGGCGACTTTGGAGGGAAAGGAGCGTCGATCAATGCTGGTTGGCTTCAAGAGCGTCTGCGGGCGGCCGATGCGCCAGCTCGCGGCAGTTCGTCACGTCGCGGCAGTTCGTCACGTCGCGGCGCGCGGGGCGATGTGGCTGTCGCACGTCTTTCGCCATGCGAGGCGCGATGGCGTGGCCGTCGCGGTCGCATTCCTGCTTCGCGGCGCGCGTGCGCTTGCAGACCGCGCACGGCGGGATCCTGGCGAACGGGCCGCCGAACGGTTCCTGCGAGCGCTCGGCTATCGCGTGGTCGCGCGCAACTGGCGCAGTCCGCGCGATCGGAGAGACGAAGCGGACCTGCTTGTCCGGAGCCCCGACGGCGCGAGCCTCGTCATCGTCGAGGTGAAGCGCGCCTCCGGGCCGTGGGACCCGCTTGGTCGGGTCGACACCCGCAAGAAGGAAGTGCTCTGGCGGCTGTTGCTCGATCTCGAGGGGGCCGTGACGGGGGTCGCCTGTGATCCGCGCGGTCCTGCGGGTGGCAAGACGTCCGCCTATCCGCGCGGACTTCGATCCGTGCGAACGATCCGCGTCGACCTCGTCGGCGTCGAGGGCGACGGACGAAACGCAGTCGTGCGCGCGCACGTCGACGGAATCTTCGAGCGTTCGATCGGGCGAAGGCACCGGGCGCAGCCGGCTGCGCGGCCACCACCTGGGTTCTCCGCCGGAGATCGCTGAACCCCGGCGTGTCTCTCGGAGATCGCAACGTTCTGGCTGACGGATCCGCTGGGCTTCGATCCATCCGGCATCCCGGCGGGCCATGATTCCAACCATGAACGGGACGGCCATGAACGACACAATCATGAACGACACAACCATGAACGACACAATCATGAACCAGAGTCGTCGGGTTCAACTCGCCGCATCGCGTGGCTCGATCGCTGGCGATGCAACTTCGTCTCCGATTCTTGCCATCCAGGCGCCGAAGCTGTTTGGGGCCCTCAGCGATCCATGAGGCAGAACCTAGCGCAGGTACCGGCTGACGGCGATCTCGATGAGCTTCGCCTCCATGCGGCCGAGGTCGTCGCTCGTCCAGCGGCTGCGAAGCGTGTTCAGGTAGCGATCGCGCTCGAAGAACTCGCGGCGCGACATGAGCTCGCGCTCGAGGCCGAGCTGCACGTCCATGTCGTAGAGCGAGCGCTTTGTGCCCTGCTCGATGGAGAGGACAGCGAGCCAGCTGATGAACTCGCGCTGCTCGATCGGCGCGCTCACGGCGCCGACGGCAAGACCGTCGATGCGCTGCTTGATCGCGTCGGAGAGCTGCAGGCCCTTCACGCCTTCGGGAGGAAGGCCGAACTGCTCCCAGAAGCCGCCATCGGCAACGCCAAGTTCCGTGGCGATCGAGGGGAAATCCTTGCCCTCCGCGATCCGCTTCCGAACGACTTCGATGCGCTCGGCGTCCGCGGTGGTGCTGAGGCGGATCCGGCCGATTCGGATGGTCGGCGCGGGGTTGAACTCGGCGAAGCGCCGCTCGTACTCCTGCACCACGTCGCGCCACGACACGATCACGCGTGGCGTGATTCGGTCGCGCATGAGCTGGCGAACGAGCACTTCGTCGCGCTGCTCCTGCATGAACTCCTCGAGCGACATCGCGCCCTCGCCCTCGAGGCTCGCCTCGGCGGCGGCACGGCTGCCGCCGCGTTCCGCGATCGTCTCCTCCTGGAACGAGCGCAGCCACGCGAAGAGGCCCTCCTGCTGCTCGGGGGAGAGCTGAGACTCGGCCTCGGCGATCACGAGCTCGTTGTCGACCGTGCGGGCGAAACGACGGCGGACGAGCTCGCGAAGGATCCGGTCGGCCTCGGCGCGATCGCGCGCGGCGACGAGCGCGATGATCTCGTCTTCGATCGGCTCGAAGAACTCGTCCGCGAAGAGCGGTCGGCCATTGAGCTGGCCAACAAGACCCTCGATCGGCCACGACTCACCGGGACCGAGCGGCCGAGCCCCCTGCGACTTCGGATCCGCACCCGCGCCAGAAGCCGCCTGCGTGCCCGTGGCGAGGCTGTCCGATGACGCGGGCTCCGCCGGCTTCGCACCGTCTCCGGAGGCGTCGGCGTTCGCCGACGCATCAACGATCGAATCTCCTGCGCGGGCATCGTCGGTCTGAAGTCCGGCCGACGGCTGCGCGAAGTCGCGAAGCGCGATCTCCCGGCGGACGGTCCCGGAATCGGAGGCGCAACCCGCAAGGGCTGCGATCGCGATCGGCGTGAGGACCCGAAGCGTGGTGAACATGGCTGGAATCGTACCGATCCTTTCACCGTGCGGGATCCATCGGCGCTATTCTCGCGCCATGAGCGACGAAACCCCGCGACTCCACATCGACTCCGACTGGAAGGCACAGGCACAGGCCGAGAAGGATCGGCTTGCCGAGAAGGAGGCGGCTCGCGAGGCGCAGGCCGCCGCAGGTCAGCCCGCCGAGGGCGAGCTTCCGCCGGCCGATTTCCGCACGCTCGTGGCGAGCCTCGCGAGCCAGGCCATGATGGGTCTCGGCGCGTATGGCGACCCCCAGACCGGCCGCGTGGTGATCGATGTCGTGGGTGCGCAGTTCGCGATCGACCTTCTTGGCGTCCTCGAGGAGAAGACGAAAGGCAACCTGACCGAAGACGAGGCGGCTGAACTCCGCGACGTCCTGGCGAAGCTGCGGGCGCGCTTCGTCCAGATCGCCCGGCTCGTCGCCGCGCAGATGCAGCGCGAGATGGGCGCCGGCGGAGAGGTCGGACTCGACCCTGGCGCAGGCGCAACGGGCGCGGCTCCCGCGAAGTCGGGGCCAGGCAAGCTCATCATGCCGGATTGACCGCGACGGGCGGGCGCACGGCGCGCCGCCACGCGTTCGTCCACACGCTCGTGCGCGGTCGCGTCCATGCCCCTTGACATACCGAGGACGCATCGGCCCTGCCGTGACGGCCGAGCACTCTGGCGACGCTCCTTTCCTGCCCGCACACCCGCGCCGTGAAGCCCTCTCGACGCACGTGGACGCGTCTGCACCATCGAACCGCAGTGAGACCCGGGGATCTTCTATACTCCTCGACTCCCAAGA
>Ga0209972_10003999_pt1 | contig 11309 bp, 3 predicted proteins | sample NOAtaG_7_FD_187302 | JGI IMG/M metagenome (GOLD analysis project Ga0209972, IMG submission 187302) | Freshwater lake microbial communities from Lake Erie, under a cyanobacterial bloom - NOAA_Erie_Diel1S_2200h metaG (SPAdes) (version 2) | ecosystem: Environmental > Aquatic > Freshwater > Lake ...
CACTGCCCATTGCCCCAAGCAGCCTCGTGGCCCGGGTGGACTCTTTCACCAGCGTCAGTCTGACCTGGACTGACAACTCACTCAACAACTCATCCTTCAAGGTCTACCAGCGATTGAGCACTGATGCCAGCTTTGTCGTGTCGCCAAGCTTCCTCAGTTCGAATTCGACGAACCATCTGGTCGGCGACCTAACGTCAGGCGCCACCTACTTGTTCAAGGTTGTCGCGCTGCGCGGAACTGACGAATCGGCTGATTCGAACATTGTCAGCATCTCCATTCCAACCAAACCGACGACGCCGACCAACCTGGTCGCGACCACCAATGCGACGACTCCGGTCTCACAGATCGACCTGCAGTGGATCGACCGGTCGGGCAATGAGACCGGCTTCCGGATCGAGCGCAAGACTGCCACCACCTCCTACGCGGTAGTGACAACGGTTGGCGCCAACGTTAACCGCTACTCCGACACGGGATTGGTCTCAGGAACGACCTACACTTACCGGGTCGCGGCCGCCAATGATGGCGGTCTCTCCGACTGGTCAGTCGAGACGAGCGCGGCGACTGAGGGCTATCCGCCCAATGCGCCAAGCAACCTGGCCTTAACTCCCGTCTCCGGAACGCAGATCAACCTCTCGTGGACGGACAATTCCGACAACGAGACCGGCTTCCGAATCCAGCGGCGTCAGATTCCGACCGCCGGAGCGCCGGGTTCGTGGCTGACGATTGCGACGGTCAATGCCAACGTGCGGTCGTTCCAGAACACCAACCTGATTCCGGGGCGAACTTATGCTTACCGGGTCATTGCCTTCAACAACGATGGTGACGCGACCTCGAACGAGGCCTCGGCGGTGACTCCGCAGACGGTGCCGGCCGCGCCATCCGAACTGACCGCGACGGCAATTTCCGGATTCCAGATCAACCTCTCCTGGACGGACAATTCGGGCACGGAGAATGGTTTCCGGATTCTGCGGAAGGCTTCCCTCTCCGCGCCTTACGTTCAGCTCGCCGAGGTGCTGGCCGATGTGAAGGCATACCAGGATACCGGCCTGACGCCCAACACGCGGTACTACTACCAGGTGGTCGCCTTCAACGATGTCGGCGTATCGACGGCCTCGAACGAAGCGAGCGCGACGACGCCGGTGACTCCGAATGCGCCAGGCAGTCTGGTCGCGACGACCATCTCTTCGACGCAGATCAACCTGAGCTGGTCGGACAACTCGACCAACGAGACCGGCTTCAAGATCCAGCGGAAGACCGGCACGACGGGAATCTGGGTGGAGATCGGCACGGTCGCCGCGAACGTGCGCGCCTTCCAGAACACGGGGCTGACTCCTGGTCAGACCTACGTCTACCGCGTCCTCTCCTTCACCTCGACGAGTGATTCAGCGCCGTCGAATGAAGCGAGTGCGACGACGCCGGTGGGCGTGCCGATTGCCCCGGGCAATCTGCAGGCGATCACGATCTCGTTCTCGCAGATCAATCTGAGTTGGAGCGACAATTCCGGAAACGAGACAGGGTTCATCATTCGGCGAAAGGCTGGCAGTGCCGGAACCTATGCGGACATTGCCACGCTGGCGTCGAATGTGACCAGTTACCAGGATACGGGGCTGGCGGCGTCGGTGACCTACTATTACGTCGTGGTCGCGAGCAACAGCAACGGCAACTCGGCGCCCTCGAACGAGGCGTTTGCAACGACCTCGGCAGGTGGATCGCAGGTGCCGACGGCGCCATCGAACCTGGTGGCAACGGCGGTCTCCTCGACCCAGATCAATCTGACGTGGAACGACAACTCGGGCAATGAGACCGGATTCAGGATCCGCCGACGGACCGGGCTCGATGGCGCGTGGAGTGATATCGCGACGACGGGTCTCGATACGACCAGCTACGCGGACACTGGATTGACCTCGGGAACCACCTACTACTATTCGGTTCGGGCGACCAATGCCGTCGGCGACTCGGCGCTCTCGAATGAGGCCAACGCGACCACATCGACCGGTTCAACGACGCCGCTGGCGCCCCCGTCGAACCTGCAGGTGACCGCGATGACGGTCTCCTCGACCCGGCTGACCTGGACGGACACGTCGTCGGCCGAGACAGGATTCCGGATCCAGCGGCGTCTGGGAACGGCGGGGGTCTGGGGCGATGTGGCGACGGTCGGGGCGAATGCGACCTCGTACGAGGATACCGGGTTGCTCTCCAACTCGAGCTACACCTATCGCGTCTTTGCCTTCAATGCCGGCGGAAGCTCGGATCCGTCGAACGAGCATTCGATCATCATCCCGACCTTCAACTTTGATGTGTTGTCGAACGGCCAGCCGGTGAGTGACGCGGTGGGACGGAATCAGTCGAAGTACTACCGCATCTATGTCCCGACCGGGGCGACGGAGCTGTTGGTGCAGACGACGGGCAACAACAACGTCAACCTCTATGTTCGTTACGAGCGGCAGCCGCAGATCACAGCGAACTGCCGGTCAGAGGGTGCAAGCTCGGCGGAGCAGTGTCGCCTGGTCACTCCTAATCCGGGCGACTGGCACATCCAGGTCTTTGGAGGCGGCAACTCGACGAGCAACTTCACGGTGACGGCGACCTTCCAGGGTGGCGGAACGGTCCCAGTGCCGGGAGCGCCGAGTGCGCTGGTGGCGACGCCGGTCTCGTCGACGCAGGTCAATCTGACCTGGCTCGATGGATCGACCAACGAGACGGGCTTCCGCATTCGGCGGCGGCTGTCGTCGACCACGCAGTGGACACTGATCGCGACGGTCGACCCGAATGTGATCAGCTACTCTGACACAGGGCTGACGCCGGGTTCGACGTACAGCTACTATGTGACCGCGATCAATGTGGCCGGAGAGTCGGCCAACTCGAACGAAGCGGCGGCGACGACACCGACGACGGGAGGAACAGCCCCGGCGGCGCCGAGTACGCTGGTCGCGACAACAGTCTCGGCATCGCAGATCAATCTGAGCTGGACCGACAACTCGACCAACGAGAATGGCTTCCGGATCCGTCGCAAGACGGGCACGGGCGCCTATGTCGATGTGGCCACGGTGGCCGCCAATGTCAGCACTTACCAGAACACCGGACTGGCGGCAAGTACGACCTACGTCTACCAGGTGATCGCCTTCAACGACTTCGGGACCTCGGCCGGCTCCAATGAGAGCACGGCGACGACCACCTCGAGTGGCGGCGGAGGAACCGGGACGCCGGCGGCGGCGAGCGGGCTGACGGTCAGCGCGGCCTCGACGAGCACGGTCACGCTGAGCTGGGAAGACAACTCAACCAATGAGAGCGGTTTCCGGATCGAACGGAGGCTGGGTGTAGGTGAGTGGTCGGTGGTCAATACGGTCGGGGCAAACGTCAAGACCTGGACCGATATTGGCCTGATCTCGACGGCAACCTTCACCTACCGGGTGATTGCCTTCAATGCCAATGGCAGTTCAACCGCGTCGGAAGAGAAATCGGTGACCGTGCCGAGCTTCAATTTCACGACTATCTCGAACAACGTCAGCGTCACCAGCTCGGTCAGCCGCAGCGCTTCAAGGTTCTACAAGATCAACGTGCCGGAGGGGATGGCGGAACTGATCGTCGAGACCTCGGGAACCTTCGATCCGAACCTCTACCTGCGCATCGACCGCCAGCCCACCGAGGTGGCCTACAACTGTCGATCGATCAACAGTGGCGCGACCGAGCGCTGCCGGATTCTGACTCCGGTTCCCGGGGACTGGCATATCATGGTTCTCGGCAACTCGATCACGACCAGCAACTTCACCCTGACGGCGAAGATTCTCGAACCCGTCTTCGAGATGACGCGACGACAGGACTAATCGCGACCCAAAAGAGAAGCCCCGCCCCATCTGACCCGGTTCAGGTGGGGCGGGGTTTCTCTTTTGGGGAAAAAGACTTTTCGCACTTTTCGTGTTTTCGTGGACAGAAAAGCGGAGAGATTAATCCTGGAAAAGGTCAATAATTCATGTTGTGAAGAGTGGCCAAAGTGGTTATTATGAACAATCTGATTGGAGAGGTGGCGCTCCCCGACCCCTTGGAGAGCGGCCAGATCCAGCAGATCTCAGACTGACTTATCTCAGACTGATTAAGTTCAAACTGATTAATTTCAGACTGATGAATTGCAGAAGTCTCACCTCTGCAATTGAGTGAGACGACGACCCCCCTCAGAATATTAAAGATGCCGCGCCTGATCAGCGGCGGCGTTTATCAATTAGCTTGCCATAGTTCAAGTAAACACACTTCGATCTTTCATCAGGTATTCAAGGCAGAACAGTTCCGGAGCTTATGACCATCGCCATTGCCACAGCCAATGGCTGACCGTGTCGTCGATGGTGATGGTCGTGGTCAGGTCTGTGCTGCCATTCACTGCCCCATCTGAAAGGTAACTATGAGCCGGCAAACAACTCTGCACATTCTTCGCGCCGCGATCGGACAATTATGGACGATCGCCCTGATCGTCACCATCCTGACACTCACCGTCACCGGACAGACTCCGACCGTGGAAGAACGGGAGCGGGGCTCGGGAGAGGTGCACCTGGGTCGGGATGAGGGCGTGTTGCGCCATTTTCGAGAGCTCTCGGAACGGCTCCGCGAGGTAGAAACGATCCCGGTGATCGTGCGTCTGCGCGAAGATGGCCGCCACTCGGGTGGGGATGAGCTTCCTGGAGAGATCACTGGGTATGATGCCGGGTCGGTGAAGCGATTTAAGTATATTCCGTACCTGGCCCTGCGAATCGATCGGAGCGGGTTGGAGCAGCTGCGTGGATCGGCGCGGGTCGTCGACATTCAGGAAGATCATGCCGTTCATCCGGGGATTGTGAGCCGCGGGCGGGCGGTGACGGGATTCGAGAGTCGGATGGTTGGGGCGGGTGGCAATGGTCGAGCGATCGCCCTGATAGGCGGAGCGATCGACCGGAGCCATCCGGAACTGGCGGGCCGCCTGGTTGCGGAGGGATGCTATTCGACGGCGGATGGGGCGCGGGGGATTGGCTCGCTCTGCGTTGCTGAGGAGCGAACCGACTGCGGAGTGGCCGGGACGTCGTGTGAGGTTGAGACGGCGCGGGCCCTCCTTGCGGCGGGGCGGGAATCGCTGGCGCCGCGGGCCACGCTGATCTCGCTGCAGATCTTCTCGCGGGTCGAGCGCGGAGAGGGGTGTCCGGATGGGCAGGCCGGCTGCCTGATTGCGTTTGATTCGGATGTCATCCGGGCGCTCGAGAGAGTCTATGAGCTGCGGCAGCAGCATCAGATTGGCGCGGTCAGCCTCAATCTGAGCAATCTGCGGGTGGCGGACAATTGTGACGAGAGCCGGTCGGCGATGCGCGAGGCCCTTGCGCTGCTTGGCCGGGGCGGCCTGACAACGGTGGTGGCGGAGGAGCGCGGAGCCGGCGGGCGGACGTGCGGCGGTGGAACGATCAGCCCGGCCCAGCTTCCCGGCTTTGGGGGTGAAGCTGCGGAGCTGGCAGGTCTGCTGGTCGCCGGCCGCGAGACCCTCGCGGGCAGTCTGGCCGACAGTCCGCTCGCGGTCGAGCTGCAGCGGGTGCTTGGTAGTCAAACGAAGCAGCAGGCGAACCAGCCGGATCAAAGGCAGGGTCAGGGAGCACCGGGCGAGGTGGAGCCATCGCCAATCGACCTGGCCGGGCAGACGGCGCGCAGCGCGGCAATTCCTGCGACGCCAACGGAACTGCTTGGAACGGCTCTCTCGACCTCGCAGATCCAGCTGAGCTGGCGCGACAACTCGAACAATGAAGGCGGCTTTCTGATCCGCCGGAAACGGCTCAACGATGCCTCCTGGATCTCGATTGCCACAGTCCAGAACGACACGACGAGCTACACCGACATCGGGCTCTTCCCTGGCACGACCTACCTCTACGCGGTCTCGGCGATCAATATCGCGGGCGAGTCACTCCGCTCGAATGAGACCTTGGTCGAGCTTCCGATCTACAATTTCCGCCTCTACGGAACCAATGGAGTCACGGTCAACAGCTCTCTCCACCTCAACAACCACGAATATTACCGCGTCTCGATCCCCTTTGGAGCGACGCAATTTCTGGTGCAGACGGTGGGAAGCGGGGATTCAGACCTCTACGTTCGCTATGGCAGCGTTCCCGGACTCTTCAAGTTCGACTGCCGTTCGCGGCTCGACAGCTCGTCTGACCGCTGCGTCTTCAGTTATCCGCAGGCGGGCGACTGGTACATCATGGTCTACAGCAACTCGAGATCGGTCGTCAACTACACGCTCGAAGCGACCTTTCTGACCGGGATCGAGAACAACCGCCCGGTCGGGCCGACCAATCTCTTTGCGACGGCGACTTCGGCGACGCAGATCAACCTGAGCTGGGAGGACAACGCGACCAACGAGGTTGGTTACAGCATCCGGCGGCGGGTTGGCATCAACGGAACACCGATCGAGATTGCGACGGTCAGTCAGAATGTGACCAGGTTCATCGACACCGGGCTCAGCCCGGACGTCACCTACTATTACAGCGTCATTGGCTACAACCTGGCCGGGTTCTCGGTCAGCTCGAATGAGGCCAATGCGACGACGCCGGGGCAGTTGACCGCGCGACCCATCGCCCCAGGGGGGCTGCTGGCCGTCGCCGGGGGACCGGCAGCGATCACGCTGACCTGGGTCGACACCTCGACCAACGAGGCGGGCTTTACGATCCGGCGGCGCGCCTTCCTGAGCAACCTCTGGCAGGTGATCGGCTCGGTTGGACCGAATGTGACCACCTTCCAGGATACCCAGGTCGTGCCCGGGACGAGCTACTTCTACACGATCACGGCCATCAACACGGCGGGTGAATCACCGCTCTCCAATGAGGCGTTCGCGGCGAGTGGCGGTGGCGGCAGCACAACCAACGTCACCCTGCCCCCCCTCAATGTCCAGGCCACGGCGGTCAACACCGGACAGGTCATGCTGCGGTGGACCGACAACTCGCTGACCGAGTACGGCTTCCGGGTCCGGCGCAAAGAGGGTGAGAATGGGCCCTGGATTCTGATTGCCATCCTCGATAGGAATATCACCAGCTATCTGAGCGAAAATCTCAGTCCGGGCAGCACCTACTACTACACGGTCAGCACCTTCGACCAGTTCGGTGAATCGATCCAGTCGAACGAGGCGGTAGTGACGATGCCGATCATCGCCTTCACCTCCCTCGAGAATGGAGTGGTGATTCCGCATACGGTAGGCAGATATCGACTCCGTTATTACCGCATCCATGTCCCGATCGGCGCCTCAGAGCTGCTGATTCAGACCAAGGGGATCGGGAGCACCGAGATGTATGTGCGGAATGGTCTGCAACCGACCAACTTCTTCCATAACTGCCGATCACTCTCGGATACGACCAACAACCGTTGTTACTTCCTCAATCCAACTCCCGGAGACTGGCATATCATGCTGACCAGCTCGACCCAGCAGGGCAGCACCTACCAGTTGACGGCGACCTACAAGATGGGAGTCAACAACGATATCCTCACTCCGACCGGCAGATAGCGGCGTGAGCAAGGCCGGTCCGGGAGATCGTCCGGGCCAAAAAGAGAGAGGCGGGAACATCACCTGTTCCCGCCTCTCTCTTTTTTGATCACGACAACGCGCCGGCGACCTCAGTACCGCGGAACGGTCGGGTCGATCTCGCTCGCCCACTGGAGAATCCCGCCATCGAGATTGACCAGGTTGGTAAAACCGTGGGTCACTTCGAGCTGCATGATCGCCGTCGCGCTGCGCTTGCCGCTGCGGCACATGACGACGACCGGGATATCGCGGCGGATCTTGTCCGACGATTGCATGACCGAGGCGAGCGGAATCAGCTCTCCGCCAATATTGCAGAACTGGTACTCGTTCTCTTCCCGGACATCGATCAGCTGGTGTTCGGTGCCGGCGTCACGCATCTCTTTGTAATCCTGGACTGAAATCGATTTGATCATCATTTACCTCGTTTAGCTGGGGTTATTTATGGCTGTTATTGACAGCGGCGAGTGCCCGGTCGATATCAGCGACAATATCGTCAATATGTTCGAGACCGGCGGAGATACGGATCAGACCGGGTGAGATTCCGACGGCCAGTCGATCGGCTTCAGTGAGCTTTGAGTGGGTAGTCGAGGCCGGATGGGTTGCGGTGGTCCGGGCATCGCCAAGGTTCGCGGTGTGCGAGAGCATGGCGAGAGAGTTGAGGAAGAGCCGGCCGGCCTCGATCCCCCCACGAATGACGAAAGAGACGACTCCGCCCCCCTGGCGCATCTGACGACGCGCGAGAGCCACCTGCGGGTGTGACTCGAGAAATGGATAGATGACCCGCTCGACTTCTGGCCGGGTCTCGAGCCACTGCGCGAGCCGGAGGGCATTTTCACAGTGGCGATCCATGCGCACGGCGAGCGTCTCGAGGCTCTTCGAGAAGACCCAGGCGTTGAAAGGCGAGAGTGATGGACCGGTGTGGCGGGCGAAGAAACGGATCTCCTTGACCAGGTCGGCGCGGCCGGCAATCAGGCCGCCAATTGCCCGGCCCTGCCCGTCGATAAACTTGGTCGCCGAATGGGAGACGAGATCGAGTCCATAGGCGAGCGGCTGCTGCAGGTAGGGCGTGGCAAAACAGTTGTCGACAACCGAGATGAGACTCCGCTCCGCACAGAAGCTGGCCAGCCATTCGAGATCGACCAGGTCGAGCCCGGGATTGGACGGGGTCTCGACAAAGACCAGCTTCGTCTCCGGCCGGACGGCGGCCGCCCAGGTCTCCGGCGACTGCAGATCGACGTAGGTCGTCGTAATTCCCCACTTCGGAAGAATCTGGTTGAGGATCTGGTGTGATGACCCGAAGAGCGCCCGCGAGGCGAGGACGTGATCACCCGACTTGAGAAGCGCCCCCATGATCGTAAAGATCGCCGACATTCCCGAGGCACAGGCGAGGCCATCAGCGGCGCCTTCGAGGCGACAGATCTTCTCGACCAGCTCGGTATTGTTGGGATTGGAGAAGCGGGTGTAGATATTGCCAGGAATCTCATCAGCGAAGAGAGCCCGCGCCTGTTCCGCGTCATCAAAGACGAAACTGGAGGTCAGGTAGACCGGGACCGAGTGCTCACGGTGATGGGACCGCGGATCCTGATTACGAATTGCTTCGGTTTCAAAATGCTTTTTTTCCATTGCTGACTTGTCTTGAAGGTGTTCGTCCATGCCAATAAAGCGAGGATTATACGGCAGGTGGAATGGAAAATCGAATCTATTTCAGATTCAGGCTGGGGGGGCTCGGGGGACTAGGGGTATGGGGGCACTGGTGGTACTGGGGGCACTGGTCCCACTGGTCCCACCAGTCCCACTCGTCCCACCGGTCCTACTGGTCAGGGCGCCCGACCGCCAGGCAGAAAGACTATCTTCTGCCTGGCGACCGGCAATTCGCGAACTAGAGAACAAGGAAAGGTCGCGAGCGGTCCGTCCAGGCGACCGAGGTCTGGATGTAGATCTGCCACGAAGCCCGTGGCAGTTTGACATTGACAAAGGTGAGCGAGGTGGCGCTGGTAACGGTCACATTCTGCGGAGGGACGAGCATGCACTTGCTGGACCCGCTCTGGCAGAAGAAGACGCGCGTCGTCGCCGCCTCGAAGTTGGTTCCGGTGATCGTCCCGCTGAAGATGGCATTGGCCCGGGGAACGGTCGGGGAGATGACATATCCAACGATAGACGGAAAGCTTCCCTGCCTGACAACCACGTCGAAGGTGGTCGAACGATTCGAATCCCCGGCGGGGGTTCGCACGTAGAGCTGCCACTTCCCGCTCGGCAATGAGATCCCGGTCAGATCGATCGTATTCTGATCGACCACATTGACCGAGCCGCTCTGGGCCTGCAGACAAGTCGTGCCGTTCTCGAGGCAGAAGAAGACCGCGGAGCCGTCGCGGGCGAAGTTGGCGCCACTGATCCGGCCTCCAAAGGTGCTCGAGGCCTCCGGTGTGGCGGGAGTCCACGAATATGACGCGACAGTCGGCAGATCCGACGCTCCGTCAGTGACGGTGAAGGGCGTCGAGCGGGAGGAGTTGCCGGTCGGAGTCGTGACCATCAACTGCCAGCTGCCAGCGACGAGTCGCACATTGGCGAGACGGAGGCTGGTCGGGCTATTGATGGTCAGGGTGCTCGTCGGGAGTTTACTGCAGGTCCCCGTCCCGCTGACACAGAACAGCACCTCGGTCGCGCCATTACTGAACCCACTGCCATTGAGCGAGATCAGAAATGGCTGATTGGCCACCGGGGCGGCCGGATCGAGCGTGTAGCTGGTAATGGTTGGCGGCTGGGGAGCAGGGTTCTGGACGCTGAAGGCCGCCGAGCGGGTCGAGGCGCCGCTCGTAGTCTGGACGTAGATCTGCCAGCTTCCACCCGTGAGAGTGAGCGGGGTGACGACGAGGCTGGTCGTCGAGTTGACCGTAATCCGCGCCGCGGGAACTTCGGCGCAGGAGATCGACCCGGCCGGGCAGACAAAGAGGCGGGTTGCCCCGGGGACAAAGCCCTCGCCGGTGACCGTCGTGGTGAAAGGTTGGGCGTTGAGCGGCGGCGACGGGTTTAGGCTGACATTGGTGATCCGCGGCGGGACGGACTGCCCCGCCTGGAGCGTAAAGGCTTCCGAACGGGGCGAGACACCTGCCGTAGTCTGGACCCGGATCTGCCAGCGTCCCGCGCCGAGGCTGATCCCTTCACTGATGAGCAGCGCCGAGGTCGGCACAGAGACGGCCGCCTGGCGCACCTCGGTGCAGTTATCGCTCGCCTCCGGACAGAGGAAGACCCGCGTCACGCCGGCCACAAAACCACTGCCGGTGACCGTCAGATCGAAGGGCTGGTCGGGCTTCGGGTCGACCGGGTTGAAGGAGAAGCCAGTGATGGTCGGCGGTCCAAGCACCGTCAACTGGACGTTGAAACTGGTCGATCTGGTCGAATTTCCGGCCGCCGTCTGCAGATAGAACTGCCAGGTGCCGCTGGCGAGAACAATATTGCTCAGGCGCAGCTCCTTGCGGCTGACGATCGTGACCTGCGTGTCAGACTGGCGAACGCAAAATGGACGACCGATCTGGCAGAAGAAGATCCGGGTTCCGGCCGCTTCGAAGTTGTCGCCGCTGATCGTCCCGTTGAAAGGCCGCCCCGTGATCGGAATCGGTGGATCCCAGGTATAACCGGTGATCAGCGGAACATTGCTGGTCGCCGACTGGATGGTGAAGGCGGCCGAGCGGGCCGAATTGCCGGCCGCCGTCTGCAGGTAGAACTGCCAGGAGCCGGCATTGAGCGAGATATTGGACAACGTCAGACTGGTCGGGCTGCTGACGCTGACCGACGA
>Ga0209972_10004000_pt1 | contig 11305 bp, 6 predicted proteins | sample NOAtaG_7_FD_187302 | JGI IMG/M metagenome (GOLD analysis project Ga0209972, IMG submission 187302) | Freshwater lake microbial communities from Lake Erie, under a cyanobacterial bloom - NOAA_Erie_Diel1S_2200h metaG (SPAdes) (version 2) | ecosystem: Environmental > Aquatic > Freshwater > Lake ...
TTTAATCTTTTTGGGCCTAAATCACCTAAGCCTACTCCTACTATACAGACTCCAGCAGAACCTGCTAAAGTAGACGATTGCAAGCCTAGATATCAAGGCAATGCACCGAAGGATAGATGGGATCAAATTGAATTCTGCTTTCAGAGCGGAGGGGTAAAGTACTTCAAGTTCTCGGCAGAAGTAAATGTGCCATTCCAGAGGGCATGTGCTGCCCGAGATATATTCACCGAGGAGCTTTGGCAGATTAACCCTGACTACCTTAAATGCTGGAATAATGGGCTTATAAATCTGCTCATGGATAAGAAAAAAAAGGATGAGAAGAAGCTCTATGAGATAGGCATACTAGCCTCTAGGCTAAAGGAGCAGATGGAGCTATCGGTAAGCTTCATCCGGCAGATTAAGCTGGCAACTGTTCTTTACTTTGATGAGAATGAAAATCCACTTGACTACCAATATCCTTACAACAAGGCCAAGATGGAGCATTGGATGAAGCACAATGATGTTCCTGGTTTTTTTTTGAAGCTGCCGGACTATGCCTTTCTTCCCTCTTTGACCGAATACAGCATGAATTTCCCGACTTATTTACAGGCGGAAAGTCTAGCAAGCCTAAACAACCTGAGACACATTATTGGGTTACAGTCACCAGACAATTTAGATCCAGATTTGAGGAAGTCATTAGAATCTCAAATGGAGATGCTGCAGCTGCTGAACGATTGGTCAAAAGGCCAATATACGAGTACTACTTAATCTATGACACTTGGCTCAAGGATCAAAAGAGAAGGAGAAGTAAATCTCAGTAACTATATTTGCGACAGATAAAAGGTGATTTCTTTGTTTTTCATGAGCTAAAAAAGCCTTCCACATTGGGGGGCTTTTTTTTATTTAACTTTGAGCCATGGCAATTTCAAGTAATGATATTAGAATCAGGTATGTCATTGACACATCTGAACTCAATAAGGCTCAATCTAGCTGGGATAAGCTGACAAAGGAAGAGCAAGACGCTCTAAGTGCCTTAAAGAAGTTCAATACTGAGCTGGACAATACCGGAAAGGAGGCTGCCGATGCTGGCAAGAAGCTAGACAATGCATTTAGTAAGTCATCAGGAGGCATAAGTGATATGCTTAAGGGGCTTGGGCCATTAGGGCCAGCAATAGCCGGAGCTTTTAGTGTAGGTGCTGTAGTTGCCTTTGCTAAGTCAGTTATTGATGTCACTTCAAACTTTGAAAAGCTAGAGGCAGTACTTAAAAATACTTTGGGCGGAGGCGCACCTGCATATCAAGCATTGGAAAACATCAAGGAGTTTGCTAAGACAACTCCATTTTCGGTGCAGGAGCTGACCGATAGCTTTGTTAAGCTAGCTAACCAGGGATTCACTCCTAACATTGACCAGATGCGAAAGCTTGGAGACCTAGCCTCTAGCACTGGTAAAAACTTCGACCAATTGGCTGAGGCTATTATTGATGCTCAGGTTGGTGAGTTTGAAAGGCTAAAGGAGTTTGGAGTTAGAGCAAGTAAGCAAGGTGACATGGTTACCTTTAGCTTTAAGGGAGTAGAAACACAGACTAAGTTTACCAATGAAGCAATCCGAGAGTATATAACTAGCCTTGGAGACTACAACGGAGTAGCTGGATCATCTGAGGCCATTAGTCAAACATTAGGAGGTCAGATTAATAACCTTGGAGATGCTTGGGATGGCTTCCTAAATCAGATTGGTACTTTACTTGGGCCAATTCTTAAAGGAGCTTTGAATGTCACAGCCAACTTCATGAATGACATCAATAAGCTATTTAAGCTTGTTGGCAATGATATAGATGATTTTAAAGATAGAGAAACAAATGCTTTTAAAAATGTTTCAAACAAAAGCTCACAGTACACAGATGCCGAACTGGAGAATAGCAAAAAGTATACACAGGAAAGAATCAAACAATTACAAGCTCAGATTAAAGCCGAAGAGGATGCTGCGGAGGGAACTAGGAAAAGATTTGGCCTTATTACTGGATCAATATTAAATTTTGCTGGTCAGACTGGTAAAAAACTACTTTATGGAGATCAGTTGAAATCTTTAAAGGAAGACCTAGCAGTCGCACAAGGAATGCTAACTGGCTATACTCAAGAAGAAAAAACAAGGGCTGAGAATGCGAGCAAAACACAGAAGCAAATAGCAGATGCTCAGGCAGGAACTGCAAAGGCTGCTGAAGAATTGGCTAAGAAGAACAAAAAAGCCTCCGATGATGCAGCCAAGGCAGCGGCAGAGGCATTGAGAGCAGAGAAGGAGCGTTACCAGCAGCAACTAAATCAATTGCAACTGGATAAAGAGATAGAGAGCTTATCAGCTGAGTTAAGAGGCAGTCCAGAGGGCAAGTTGGCAGCAGAGCAACGCTATCAGGAAGGAGTTTACCAACTTAAACTAAAGTATCAGAATAAGGGCATAGGAATTAGTGAAAAGGAGGTAGAGGTTGCCAAACTAACTGCGGAAAGGTCTTTAAAGGCCTATGAAGAAGCCTATGAGAAGCTAAAACTTAAGCCTTTGGATGCGGTAAAGAAGTTCCAGAATGAGGTTGCAGACTCTCAGAAGAAGGCTGAAGAGAAAATGTACCAGGATAGGCTGGCACAGATGAAGAAGTGGCAAGCAGACTATGAAGAAGGACTCAAGAAGGAAGCCGAGGCTAGAGAAAAAACCGAAAAGGACAAGCAAAACAAGATACAAGCATCATTTGAACTAGGTCAAACTCTGGTAAATGGAGGCTTTAATCTATATCAGGCCAACATTAATCGAGAAATGGAGTCACTAAACAAGCGATATGCTGAGGAAGTTAGGCTAGCCGGAGGCAATCAACAGAAGATTGATGAACTTAATGCGCAAAAGGCTGAGAAGGAGAAGGAGTTAAAAGAGAAGGCATGGAAGGCCGAAAGGACAGCAGCAGTGGCAAGGGTAATATTTGAAACTGCCTCATTAGTGGCTAAGTGGGCAAGCAATCCGGTAACTGCTGGACTTGCTGCCTTAACATTAGCTAATCAGGCAGCTCAGATAGGCTTTATTTTCGCACAGAAAATGCCAGAGTTTGCCGAGGGTACTAAGGGCAAGCCATTCGAAGGAGGTATGGCAATGGTAGGAGAGCGAGGTGTAGAGAAGGTGGTCACTAAGTCTGGCAAGGTTTACTTCACACCAGACAAAGCCAGCCTGGTTAACCTACCGGAAGGCTCTCAGGTAGTGCCAAATCACATGCTCACTACTCAGGAGCGGTTCTTAGCCGGGCAATTACTCTCCGGTAGATCATCTTCCGGAAATCCAATGGCAGGACAGTTAAGTGAGATAGGCAACATCTTAAAGAATCTGCCCATTACTCAACTTAACATGGATGAAAAAGGATTTGAGAAGTTTATAAGGACTCCTAGGCGCACAACTAAGGTCTTAAACAATCGGTTTAGAAGTTCACAATTGGTGTAACATTTGGTTTAGAGTTAGATTAGGAAAGAGCTTCTGATATTCAGAGGCTTTTTTTTATGCTAAATTTGGGGCATGGCAAATTGGAAGTTTTACTTAGATGGTAATCAGGTTGAAGAGCCTATTGGCTGGGATGCAATTGAGTTTACAGCTATCCGCATGGAGAGTCACGGCATTGATCAGCCATTCAGCACCGAAGTTAAGTTCTATGCAGAAGGTGCTAAGTACATCAAGAGCATTTATGACCAATACTTCATTAATCAACCCATTGCCATTCAGATTCTATCTAATGTTGGCTACAATGGAAGCCCTTATCAATTCGATGGATTTCTAAACCTAGCCATTTATCAGGAGCATAATGTCTGCGATACTGACACATTTGAGATAACCGTAGGTATCATTGATGATGACTTCAGAGAGAAGTTCAAGGCTAGGCAAGATGTGGAGATAAACCTAAATAATGATAAAGACCTTGATGGTAGCGCAATCGACCCATTAACCTTTAAAAATATAAGGCTGCATCGGCAGGAATTGTATTTGTCTGGGTCAGCTAAGAACTTTTCCGGCTCAACCAACACAATAAACTGGTATGATGCTGTTCTTGTGCCTACTTATTGGCAAAACTCTGACTTTACAGACCAATATGGGAGCAACTTCAACACAACTCAGGCAACAATTAACTGGAATGCTGGGGAATGGGGAGATAGTCCAATATTTAAGAATAACGGAGGCTACTCAAGGACTTTCAATGCTACTTATAACCTAGACTTTACGGTTACCAATAACAATACCTTCAACTCAATTGATGTGAGGGCATACTTTGCCATCATAAATGGAAATACACTAACTCTGCCAATCTATTATGTTCTTCCAGTAACTGTACTAGCAGCTGGAGCAACTCAGACTTATAATCTATCCGGCACTTTATCCGGCATAGTTGTACCAGTAGGTCATACTGTGAATTTTGCAATTGAGGCCAGCTACACAGGCAATCCAAATACTTCTGATGTCACAATTGATGACACCATGACTCTAAAGTGGGAGGAAATCAGTGCAGGAGATTTTGCAAGCCAATGCAATGTGTTAACGATTGAGCAATGGCTTAGGAGGTGCATCTATATGATGACTGGGCAGGATAACATGCTGCTTTCTGATGCATTCAGTGAGGCTGATGATGGGTGTTACTGGAATAATGCTCTGACTAATGGAGCTAGGATAAGAGGACTTGATCCTTTCTTTGGCTTTACCCAATTGCCTACTTCATGGAAGCAGGTGTTTGATGGACTTGATAGAATATTCTGCCTTGGCTGGGCTTTTGAATGGACAGGAACTGACTGGAAGATTAGAGTTGAGCCTAGAGAGTACTTCTACCAGAACCTAATATCTCAGACCTTTACAAATGTCGGAGAGGTAGACCAATCTGCTAAAAGTGAGATGTTGGTTAATAATGTAACCCTTGGATTTACCGACAAGTGGAAGAACATCCAGCTATCTGGAGTTTATGCGATCCATACAGACAGAAACTACTTTATAGCCAATAAGGCAATGGCTGAGAATAGCTCCGCAAAGCTGGACATCAGAAGCGATATAATAGCCGAGGGGTATTGTATTGAGTTTAATCGGAGAGCATCAGTAATAACTACAGGAGGAGCTACTTCAGACCGACCTAATGACTATGATACCTTTATAATCTGGCTGACTAGGGCAGAGGTAACGCTGGAAAACATAGAAGGCACTTGCTTTAACTTGCCACAGGAAGTTGGCACAGTAACTTTTGCTCCTGGTACTATAAGCATGCCATCCAGCTTCATTACTTTCTCAAGTGGCATACTTGACAATCTCTACAACATCTGGCATACACCTGCTCGGATAGCCTTCAGATGGTGGAAAGTGCTAGGAATGCACACATATGGACTAGCAACTCCAGAGCTTCAATATCAAGTAGGCCAATATCAGACAGACTACTATAGTACAATTAATGATAGCATTGAGCCATGCCAGCAGTACCTTATTGATACTCCAATTTATGAGTATGTTAGCCCCGGGCCGGAGGAGTTGAGAGATGGCGAAAAAGAGTACCTATTTAAACCTATTGGCATTGAGTTTACTTACCCACAAAGTCTGTGCGATTTCTTAACTTTGAGCCAAGATGAGCAATACCGGAAAGTTAGGCTCACATCTGGCAGCTTAGACATTCAAGGATTTATAACTGAAGCCATGAATCAGCCAGAAGATGCTTCCGGAGGTACAACTAAGTTCACTCTGCTAATGAGCGCACAAGATGCCTTAGCAGGTGGAGCATTCACAGAAGGCTTCGACACAGGCTACGATAATGGCTAACCAAACAAGGACACAACTAAGCATTGATTCAACAACTCTCTTTCCTGACAATACCAGCCAGCTCATTAGCCCGGAGGACTTAAGAGATTGGATCACTAATGGCATTGATAGCTTCGTAACACAGAAGGACAAAAGCACCTTTGAGAATGCGTTTTATGAGTGCAAGGGCAGCACAATTGTAGCCTCTGCAACTACTGACCTGAGCCTTGCATCTGGCAACTTTGTGCATATCTCAGGCACTACCAATATCACAAGCTTTGGCACTCTTCCGGCTGGTTCAAGATTTATTCTGTGCTTTGACAACAATGCTAACATTGATGCCTCTGCTACCATCATCATACCAGGTACTTCATCAGGCAACACTAAGACTGCAGTTGCAGGAGATTGCTGCCTAATAGTCTCAGAAGGTGCAGGAGCTTGGCGCATTGCTGGCTACTTTCCGGCAGCAGGAGCAGGAGCTGGTACTATTACTGGAGTAACTGCTGGTACTGGATTATCTGGTGGAGGCACTAGTGGTTCGGTAACTTTAAACCTAGCCAACACTTCGGTAACTCCTAACAGTTACACTAATGCCAATATTACGGTTGATGCTCAAGGTAGGATTACTGCTGCAAGCAATGGCTCTGGAGGTGGAGGTTCGGGTACTGTTACCTCAGTAGATCTTACAATGCCTTCTGCATTTGCAGTATCTGGCAACCCTATTACTACATCAGGAACATTAGCAGTAACCGGAGCAGGCTTATCCAGCCAATATGTTAGGGGTGATGGCACTTTGGCAAACTTCCCAGAAGTTACCGGAGGAGGCAGTTCAATTAGTTACTATCTAAATGGTTCAATTACTCAATTGACAATAAGTGGCACTACTTATTACCAGATGAGCAAGACTCCTGTTTTCGGAGCAGGAACTAACTTTACCAGAACTAGTGCTTCAGGTGATGGCTATGTAGCCTCATTCATTACCGATGCAGGAGACCCTAATATCATATCAATTCCAGGAGGCAACTTTAACATTGAGTTCTATTTTTCAGCCTCATCAGGTGGGGGAAGTCCGCAATTCTATGCCGAACTGTACAAGTATGATGGGGCAACACTAACACTAATAGCATCTGGAAGCACAAACCCAGAAGGCATTACCAATGGCACAACAGTAGATCAGTACTTCACTTCTATAAGTGTGCCAAATACTGCTCTGGCTTTGAGTGATAGGCTAGCAGTAAGAGTTTATGTAATTACATCAGGCAGGAATATTACCCTTCATACAGAAGACAATAACCTTTGCCAAGTAATTACCACCATAAGCACAGGTCTTACTGCCCTTAATGGTCTAACTGCCCAGGTTCAGACATTTGCCACCGGCACAAGTGGTACTGACTTTACCATTAGCAGTGTAACCAACACACACACATTCAACCTACCTGATGCCTCTGCGACTGCAAGAGGTTTAGTAACTACCGGAGCGCAGACTTTATCTGGCATAAAAACCTTTGGGAATGGAGCAAGTGCAGGAGAGATAAGATTGCTTGAAGGCTCAGGAGGAGGAACTAATTATGCAGCCATTAAATCTCCGGCTACACTAGCTGCCAATTACTCACTTACACTTCCGGCTGATGATGGAGCAAGTGCGCAAGTATTGCAGACAGATGGATCAGGCAATCTTAGCTGGGTTAATCAAACTCCTGACTCTGGTACATTTAAAACCAATTCTACTGTAGCAGGATCAACGGTAACCGGAACTACTGCTAAGACTAAGTCATTATCTATTCTTATACCAGCTAACACATTTGGTGCTGGAGACATACTTGACATAAGTGCTTTTGGGGTAAGAACAGGAGGCAACACGAATGAAGTTATGAGAATAGAAGTAAACACTACCGATGCAGTCGGAGGTGTGCTTATTGCTACATTTAACTTAGTTTCAACAAATGTACATGTATGGGCTAAACTTAAGCGTGAGTTTATTATTACAAATTCAACTACTGATACTACGGGAGTTTTAGCTACTGTAAATAATATTATTGATGATGCTGTTTCACTGGCTGGAGCTACATCTCAGATAACCAGTAGTGCTATTGACTGGACAGTTAATCAATACATAGTAGTATCAATGCAGAATGGAAACATTGCAGACTCAACTTATGTTCGTGCCTTATCAATTTTGCAGAAATAATGGAGGAAATACTTTACAAACTAGGAATAATTGAGTACAGAAATGGTAAGTACCAATTTGTCTCATGCGAGGCTCAAGATGAATCTTGGGTTCAAGTAATTCTTGACAATAATGGATGCTCAATGATTATCAGCTTAAACTCTGGTGAAACAATAATTAACGGAGTGGTACAAGAGACTCAAAGACAACTTATTGAAACTCTCAATGCTAAAGCCTAACTCCTTCTACCGATTTCAACAAGGATGGAATGCAGGCTTTTGGCCTGATAACCAAATAGTATCCGACCTACTGAATGAGATATACACAGGTCTTCCTGCTGCCTTAAGTGGTCTGTTAGTACCTGGTACTAACCTTTACTACTTGAAATCCGTAGTTCAGCAGTTTGTAGATCAGTTCAATGCCTACCCTTACTATGGTAACTTTAAAGTACTTCTAGAAACTGCTCCAGACCCTCCTAATTACACCTATTCTATATATATTAGGGATGAGAGCCTTTTTGTAACTGATAGCAATCAGCAGCTAATAATTACAGGCTATTTTAACAACACCACTAAGCTTCTCATTGCTCCTGCTGGCTCAATCACTTCATTCAGTCCGGGCAGTTACCTTAGTGGATTCGGTGCAACTCTGATACGAGAGGAGGAAAAGGTAAGAGAGGCTCTTGATGTAGTCTACCAGAATGGCTCTGCCATCTTCCCGATTACTTATAGCTACAATCCTAGCACACAAGTAGCCACTTCTGGACTAGCCAGAGGAGCAGACTGGAAACTTTGGGGAGGCAGTGAGCCTAACAGAGTGCCATTGCCTACAATTCCTTTCCAAAATCAAAGGACATTCAGCTTACCAGTGCTTACTGCTGATGACCAATACATCCTTAGCATCTTTGAGCGAATCATACAGGCCTCTCTAGCTGATACTGATTACACCAATTCGGTTCAGAATGCCATCTTTAGCTACACTGTGCCTGATGACTGGACAAGGACAATTCTGCACCCTAGCTTTACCACTTATGACAGGGTTCAGATTACTTATTCGGATGACTCAGGTAGGCGCAAGTTTATTCTGGTAGGTAGGCTAGATGGTCAATGGCTATGGCAGAGGTTTGTTTCTGATGAGTCAGGAGGTGCATACAACTTCTTAACAGCCTATACAGAGACAATGGGCCTTCCATATCCAATTCTACAGGCTGGCAGATGGCTTTATAATGATAATACCTATGACCTAGAATTTGTAGAGTTTAACTCCGGATGCTATGACTCTCCTGAGTTCTATGCCATGCCAGCTAAGCCGGGTGACCAATGGCAATTCAATATAGACAAGGCTGATGCCAATATCATTGGGCAAAATTCTGTCTTAGTTGGCCTCTTTACCGAAGATGGTCAGCTAATTCAGAAGATAGGAGAGGCTATTGACTTTGAAGATATATGCTCCGAAGAGAAGCAAGCCAAGGCAACCGTAACAATACCGAGCAAAAATGGGTGCTATAGGCTAGGACTTTACAATGAGCCATCCACTACTTGCGATTTAACCTTTACCTATACTATAACTGGAGAGGCAATAACTACCTACATTGAGGCAATAGGCGCACTTGCTGAAACTGCTAATCCTTATGTCAGATTCGCAATAGATGTCACTTCTCCTGTAATTGCTTATGTAGCACCAGTTTCAGAGTTAACAACTGTACCTGACTTGGTAGATTGGTGTAATACCAATATACCAGGCATGACAGTTACTCTTATTGATGATGAGTCTTTAACCTTTACTTGGCAAGTCAATGACCTTCCATGTGATGCCATTTATGAAATGGTCAATTGTCAAAGTGATATAACAGGTGAGGTATGTATTTCAGAAGGAGTACTGTGGGAGTCAGCTACCGAAACCTGTCTATGTGGCACTTCTTACTACCTATACTCACTCAGCAATATCATTAACATAGATGCATCTGATTGCTATAGCACAATGCTAGAGTTCTGGTCAGATAGCAACTCAATTGCTCAGGGATTTGAGTACTTTGATGGATGGAAGCAGAGAGTAAGATTAGGAATTAATGGAGGAGGTGAAAAACCTATCATTGAGGAAAACCTATACAGGCAATCCAATGGAGTCCACAAAAGGCCGCAAAACAAGCAGGATTTATCACTAGATTTGCATACTGATTTTCTCGATTTGCCTACTCAGTTAGCCCTTGTCGATGCCACCCGACACCCTTACTTAGTTTGGAATCAGAAAAACATATTTGTGAACGGAGACATTGAAGTAGCCACCATTCAAGACTTCTCAACACAAAGCTCATTTGAGACCTTGGCGCAAGTTAAGTTCTCGGCACTACTTCAGGGCTTCCAGCCCAGTAACTCAAGTTGTTTAACTTGCTAAAACTATGTCAATTTTCTCTTTAACATGCCCCGATGTAGGGTGCTATCAGAATTTCCTCTGCGATCCAGAGTTTCAGAATAAGATTATTGCGGTGGCCTATGTTCGCAAAGCTGCTGCATTGACTCCTGCCGAGAAGGCAGATGCTGATTCTTGGATTGCTGCTCTGTATGACCGTTACCTTAATGGTGAGGGTTATCTAGTGTTTAACACATCTGGCGAAAAGCCAAAGCCTGAGACAGCTACAACTGCTGGTCGCGGTATGCAGAACACAAAAGCACTTGCTAAGACTCATACCCTTACCTATCAGGACATGCAAGGTGTAGTTCAGAACAATGTTCAATTCTACAATGATATTCTTGCCTCGGCTCAGAACTATGACTTCTACTACTTTACACCTGGTCGCATCTGGGATGCATCTGGCTATTATGTGACAGTAATCGGTGACCCAATTATCACAGCCGACCTTAATACATATCAGATGGCTGAGGTAACCGTGAACTGGGTAAGTAAAGTGAATCCTCTGCCGTATGACTTCGATACTGACACCTTCCTTGAAGGCTTGTATTACATCATTAGCAGCACTGGTTACTCAGGCGATGCATGGACTAGCGATTGCACAGACCCACAGACTGCAACCTTCTCAGCGGTGCTGAATGTAGGCGCAATCTCTGGAGAGCCAGCTTTGATATGGTCAGTTGAGCAGTCATCAGGAAGTGACCCAATCTCTGAGATAGGGTTGTCATTCACCGACAATGTGCTTACATGGAATCCTAATGGAAGCATAGGTACTTATGTTTTTGTGGTTACTGTTACCAATGAGTACGGTTGTGTATTCGGTCAGCAGACAATTACACTAACTGTAAATTGCGACTAATTAAGTAACAATGGAAGAGCTAATCGGGGTATTATATTCTGCCTTAATGGACTCAAAAATCCGTGAGGGCAAAGCTGAGTATATTGAATATGCTCGGCAAAAAGCC
>Ga0209972_10004009_pt1 | contig 11296 bp, 16 predicted proteins | sample NOAtaG_7_FD_187302 | JGI IMG/M metagenome (GOLD analysis project Ga0209972, IMG submission 187302) | Freshwater lake microbial communities from Lake Erie, under a cyanobacterial bloom - NOAA_Erie_Diel1S_2200h metaG (SPAdes) (version 2) | ecosystem: Environmental > Aquatic > Freshwater > Lake ...
CAAGAATGTTTATAGCAATCCAAGTGAAGTGCTAGACAGTTGCTTAACAGACAAAGAAATTCTCAAAAGAGCTAACGTTGCCATTAAAGAATACAACGTCCTACGCGAAGTAGGAAGATCTGGCAAGCTTAGAGATATTAAGAAACAAATTTATCTTACACTAATAAGTGTTAATATTTTAGAGGCTGTACGCTTTTATGTTTCTTTTATATGCGCATTTGCTTTTGCTGAAAACAAAAAGATGATTGGCAATGCTGACATTATTAAATTAATCAAAAGGGATGAGGCTCTTCATCTATATAATACTCAGGAGATTATCAAGATCTTGAGAACGAATGAAGAAGAGGGATTTGTCAAAATCGCAGAAGAATGCGAAGAAGAAGCGGTTCAGATGTTTGATTCAGCCGCTATGGAAGAAAAGGCTTGGTCAGAATATCTATTCAAAGATGGATCTATAATTGGATTAAACGAAAAAGTAATGGCAGAATATATAAATTGGCTATGTATGACAAGAAGGAAAAATATAGGTTTGCCATATGACAAAGGTTGCAGAAATCCCATAGCTGGATGGACAGACCCTTGGATGAATAGTGAATCTGTACAAGTGGCACCACAGGAGCATGAAATTACATCATATAAAATTGGTGCTAGTAAAAATGATTTAGAGGATATGGACTTGGGAGGATTAGATATATGACTATGGATATTGATATGAACTTTCTTGTGAATGTCAAATTATTAAATGAGCTTAGTAAGGTGCCAACCAAAACAAACTATAATGATGCTGGATTCGACCTATATTCTAGCGAATCCGTCGTTATACCATCAAAACAACGAAAGACCGTTAGTACAGGGATAGCAATACAAATGCCAGAACATTTTGCTGGTTTAATATGGCCACGATCTGGCCTATCAGTTAAGCAAGGCATTGATGTTTTAGCAGGAGTAGTAGATAGTGGGTATAGAGGAGAGATAATGGTATGTTTATATAATACATCAGATTCTGATGTTAATATTCATACTGGGGATAGAATCGCACAGATTATATTCCAAGAGGTTCCTCGCGTAATCATGGATGTTCATGCATCGTTAGGTTCCTCGCAACGGGGAGAAAACGGCTTTGGGAGTAGCGGCACATAACAACTCGACAAACAATAAAAAAAGTAAAAAAAATAAGCAACAATCTCAAGGAAACGTTCTAGCAGCTAAAACTGAAAACCAAAAAGAATATATCAGATCTATTATAGAAAATGATATAACCTTTTGCACAGGCCCGTCTGGAACCGGCAAATCATTTATTGCTGCCGGTATAGCTTCTGAACATCTGTTAAAAGATAAAATAGAAACTATAATAGTAACACGCCCGCTGATTTGTACTGGTAAAGATATAGGTTCTTTACCCGGAGAATTGAATGAGAAAATTAAACCATACTTACAACCGATGGAAGAAAATCTTAAATACTTCCTTGGAAGAGATAAGTTTGGACTCTATTATAATACTAGAAGAATACGATTTGAACCACTAGAAACCATGAGAGGGTCTACTTTTCATAATGCTTATATGATCTTGGACGAAGCCCAAAATTGCACACTAGAACAGATTAAAATGTTCATAACAAGAATGGGCGAAAACTCTAAGGTAATGATCAACGGGGATACTAAGCAGACAGATTTATATAATACCAATGGTTTAAACTTCTGTTTAGATAGACTACAAAAGATCAATGGTATAGGAATTTGCAAATTGGATTATAGTGATATACAAAGAAATGGAATTTTAGGAGCGGTATTACACGCGCTAGAAAACTGAGGATTTATGTTATATGATTATAAGTGTGATAATTGTTCACACGAAATGGTAGATGTTTATCAATCTATCAAAGAAGACGCATTAACCAAGTGTCCTAGCTGTGGAAAAGACGCTCTGGTTAGGGTAATATATGGTGGGCTAGGCTCATTTATGAAAGATGCCAAAACTATCGGACAGCTAGCCGATAGTAATTGGTCTAAAATGGGCCACTATCAAAAATCAGAATTAGAACATAAAATGGAGCTAAAAAAGCCCAAACAGCCAGAATCTCCACTATCTCTAGCTGGCAACGCTACTAAAAAAGAGATTAGTAAAATGTCCGAAACTCAAAAGCAGAAATATATTATGACAGGTGAAAAATGAAGTTTATTGACTCATATTCTAAAGAAAATGTTAACCCATTAACCAGCGAACAAGCTCTCTATGATGCTACCGGTAATTTAGCGTCAATAGATGATGATAAGGTTTTTGCCAAGATGCTTACCGTTGACCTGGGAAAAAAGGATTATCAGAGACAGTTTTTTGTGAGAACTTATAATAATCTCCCCTTTGATCCGATGGGTCCAGAGGCCAGAAGAGACATATGGCGAAGAACAGAGCTAAAGAGGGTAAACGAGGCCACATTTAATTTTTATCTCACATATCTGCAAACAAAGAATTCAATTTATATGACTAGGACACAAAGGAGTTATATTCATGGCTAGTAAAAGAGGACCATTGAGTAAGGTTGAAACATTTTATATTGAAGAACATGTAAAGGCTGGAGTTGATATTAATCAAATAGCTACTGATCTAGATAGACCAATTAAGTCTATTGAAAAGTGCGTAACAAAAGTACAAAAATCAGTTCAGCCAAAACCTTTGACTGCTGGTGATCAATTTGCTAGACATAAGGGTTCGGTTGTTATGACACAAAACGCTTCTACTTTAGCCGATGAGAGTAGAAAAAGATCAGTCAAAAAGCAGAGCTTTTGCGTTACAAAAATAAAGCCAGAATAATATGATTACTTCATACGATCAGTGGTTAATAGAATATCGCAAAGATAAATATAAGGTTTGGATTAGAGCTACTTTGTCTAATAATACAGAATGCTATTTACCAGACCATAAAGAGTGGATGCAATTAAAAGAACATTGTGCTACTAATAAATTGTCTGTAATTAAAGTTGGTCTACAGTATAGATCAAACTCAATAGAGATTGACACTGGCGATACTGATGGTGTATACTTGGTTCGATCCCTAATTGGTATGATGGGAGAAACGAGTAGGCAAACTATAACCATAGGTAAGCTATACGGCACCACCGTTAAAAAGACTCTTTGGATTACACCGGAACTAATTGAAGAAATATCTACAGAAGATCACATTGATGAATGTTTTAAGGAAGCGTTGATTTTAAATTATGACAAAGAAACCAGAGTTATTTAATCAAGACTACCAAAAAGAATGGTCAGAAACTCACAAATATAAGCATATTCATACTGGCGAATATTGCACATTTGAAGCTTACGTTGCAGAGTTTATTGTTTTAAGAAGGTCAGAAAAGCTTAATCTTGGAAAACCTTCTTATAAATTTTGGACCAAGGGCGATCCCCTACATTGGCTATGGAAAAAGCAACACGGTGCCGCAATACAGCTAAAGAAGAAGTATGGCGAGGAAGCTATATTATCTGCTATAAAGTCTAGAGATTTTGATAATCTTCTTGTTTTAGGTGTCCAAAATGGAAGAGGATATAAGATTAATCCTTTAGCAGAAAAGGTCATAGCTAAGCATCAGAAACTTTTAGAGCAATCAAAAACAAAGATAGAAGTAAATCTTAATCCAGCGATTGATGAGCCAGAAAAACCAGTTGAAACTAGGTCTACACAGAGCTATAATACAAAAAAGGCAACCATGAACCGTTTAAGAAATTTATGATCATTACCAATATATATGCGATATATGACGATAATTATATTAGGACGCCAGACTTATTACCACAGTTAGGACTATTAAAAGAACTGACTTTGTGTAACAGTATTACGCAAATATATAAAGAAAGTAATGATCAGAACAATGAATTATTTACACCCATCAATGATGATAGAAAAGGTGCCATCAACCTTAGTTGGCTGAGTTCAAATTACGAGCTTTCAAATGTGTCTAAGTCCTTATGTATTAATCATTTAGAATGTTTGAAATTAGCATCTGAAAATAATGCTGATGAATGGTCGATAATTATTGAAGATGATATATTACTAATAAATAGGTTTGCAGAAATTTTTAATGAAATAATAGATGTTCTTCCTAATGATTGCAATGTTTTATTTCCCACATCTGGAAAATGGCCATTATACTACGGACTAAATGAGCATACACCATTGATAAATTTGAATAGATACGAAAAATACACCCATATTATACAGAATATTAAGTTTGAATTTATTAAAATAAGCGCATCTAGATGCTCCGATTTTATACTAATAAAAAATAAGGCGGCTAAATTTATTTTCAATAAAATGATAGAACACAAGATAGCATTACCAATAGATTGGGAGTACAATTACATATTGACAGTCTACAAAGATGTATTACAATCGTACTGGTTGACACCAGCTATCTGCCAGCAAAATCCAAAATATTTTATTTAAACAGAGGAACTTATGAGCAAAACCAAGAAAGTAAACACAAAGTTTTCAGAAGATAGCGTTAGTAGCAACATAATTAGTAAGTATGGAGAAGTTGTACGAAGCGGAACAGAAGTTCTAGAAAGTATCAATAGTCTAGAGGTTATAGGCATTTCTCCAGCCTTGGATATAGCACTTGGTGGAGGTCTAAGAGAAGGCTCTGTAGTTGTTATGACGGGCGATCCAAAAAGTGGCAAAACCACTACCGCCCTACACTTTGCAGCAAAATGTCAAGCAAAGAACAAGAGGGTTATTTATGTCAATACAGAAGGAAGACTTTCTAAGCAAAACTTTGAAGGTATTAAAAACCTACAGCCGGATAATATCTTAATTATAGAGTCTACAGATGATCGTGTTTTATCAGCAGAAGACTTTCTTAATATTGTTGAGTATTATATTAACAACGATCCCGGTTGTCTAATTATCACAGATTCTTTATCTAATATGGTTCCAGCGTGTGAGCTAGAGGGTGAAGTACGAACCGGCGTAAGAAACGCTTTACCTAGATTACTATCAATGTTCTTTAAGCGTATTAGCGGTACTCTTATGAAGAATAAAACTATCCTAATTTGTATTACTCATAATATTGCTAATACTGGCGGATCACCATACGCTCCACAAAAGATGGCGGATTGTGGTAATATGTTGCAATATCAAGCTGGAACCAATATGGTAATTACTCATAGAGGAAAATGGCAAGTACCAAAGGATACTGGACCTCACGTTGGTCAAATTGCTAACTGGTCAGTTAAAACATCTAATGCTGGTGGTAGGCCAAATAGTACCGCAGAAAGCTGGATACGTTATGGTATCGGCATAGACGAAGTACAAGAAATCATTCATATAGCTTGTGAATTTAGACTAATCAAAACTTCTGGAGCGTGGTACACTATTCAGTGCGCTGTGGATTCTTTAGATCATCCAGATGTACAAGCAATCCTATCTACTAATGGTATATCTACTACACCAGACGAAGTAGAAAGATTCTTTAAGTTTCAAGGTTCAAACAACGTGGCAGAATTCCTAAATAATAATCCCACAATGGCTAATTTGATCTATCATAAGATTAAGGAGTTACATTGAAAGTTATAGGAATAAATGGTAAGGAATATGTATGGAATTTAACTGGCTATGACGTATTTAACGATGATAAAAGAAAAAGGTCAAAGTTTCACGTTAGAGCCAGAAAATTACTAAAAGAACTATTCAATAGTTATAGAATTCTAGAAGAAGTAAAGCTTCCCGGTAGCACAGAGCTTCATAGAAAATCCGTTTTGTACCTTGACTTTTACATTCCTTCTATTAAACTAGCTATTGAGGTTCATGGACAACAGCACTATGAGTTTTGCTCATTCTTTCATCGTAGCAAAGCTGACTTCCTAAAGGGTCAGGCTAGGGATGACGATAAGATAGAGTGGTGCAGACTTAATGACATAAAGATTATAACCCTTAAATATTCAGAAAGTGATGATGAGTGGCGACAAAGAATTAAAAGCGTCTGATAAGCTATCAGAACACATTGAATCAATCAATAACTATATAAATAGTAGTAATACTAAGTTTTCTTCATTTAGAGAAGAATATTTATTAGTATCAGATTTATCGTCAGATCAACTCAAAAAGCTCACACAGCATGAACTTTTTGATGCGGCTTACTTGATGTATGGTTACGCAACGTATATACAAGATGAAATAAATAAAAATAAGGTAGCACTAAGCTGGTGTCATGATCAAATGGAAAAATTAATAGTCAAGCATAGCGATGAGTTTGGGCAGTATACTAAGCATGAATCCAAGAAGCATATATTATCACAAAGCAATTCTTATGCGGCATCATTAGAGAATATGAGAGAGGTGGCAGAAGCAAGACTGCAAGCTCTAGACGGAAAAGTATATGAACTAAAAAGGAAAGCCGATATACTATTAGAGAAAGGTAAGAGACAATGAGCGGCCTAGAAGATTTTTTACTATCATTATCGGAAGATCAAAAGCAAAGCTTGTTAAAAGCTTTAATAGCTAATACTGGAACAGAAACCACAAAAGCTCCAGAACGCACAGAAACAAAACAACTCACTACATCTAAGTCTGTGATGATAGATGAGAATTTTAAAGTAAATAAGACAGACAGCACTACTCAAAGTAGGAGAAAAGAAGCCGTGAGAGGTAGAGAAAATAGATGGCAAGACGAGGGCGAGTTTAGAGATGTAGAAACTCCAGCATTTGATAGAACACCTAGACGCAAGCCAGCGGCTAACAAGGTGGATTTAGAATGTCACATTTGTGGCAAAACTTTTAAAGAAGATTCTAGATACGTGTATGGTGAATTTCCACGATGCAACAGGTGTACTGGTAAATAATATATGGATAATCTATTAGACATTGGGGCAGAACGTGCTGTTCTAGCAGGACTGCTACAGCATGGAGTTGAGGGATATGTAGATGTATCAGACCTTATTAGCGTAGATAGCTTTGGACATGCTAATAATCAGTTACTATATAAATGTATAGAAAAGGTTATTAATGATGGTCAAAAGGTAGACTTACCATCTTTAATGGCTGCTGCTACTAGTCTAAACATTATTGAGAATATTAATACTCCACAAGAGATTAAGTATATTAAATCTCTATTAGATTTTCCCATTAATAGGGAGAATATATTCAGCTTTGGAGTTCAGTTAAAGAAATTTGAATTTGCCAGAAAGATTAAAAAGCTAACAGCTAAAGTTAGCAAGGATATTGAACAGATTACTGGTAATGAAACTGTTAATGATATAGTGCAAATACTGGAAAACCCCGTTACAGAATTTCTTAGAGAAGATGACGGTGGAGAATCTCCAGAAAAGATAGGCAAAGAAATACAAACCTATGTAGAATTTCTAGAGAAAAACAAGTGCGACATTATCGGAATACCAACCGGTTTTAATAAATATGATGAGGCTATCGGTGGAGGACTAAGGAGAAAGTGTGTAGACCTTGTGGCGGCTAGGCCAAAGGTGGGCAAAAGCGTATTCGCAGACAATGTGGCTTTTAATGTTGCCACTAAGGGTGTTCCTGTATTAATGCTAGACACTGAAATGTCTAAAGAAGATCATTTAAATAGGTTATTAGCTAATATTAGCAATGTGCCAATTAATGATATAGCTACAGGTAAATTTACTGTTGATCAAGACAAGTATACTCAAGTGCTAGACGCTATGGGTAAACTAGAGACTATTCCATATAGCTATATTAGCGTTGCTGGCAAGCCGTTTGAACAAATACTGAACATCATCAAACGGTGGATTGTTCAAGAGGTAAAGACAGATGAATATGGTAAGACTAATGATTGCCTTATTATATATGATTATCTTAAGTTAATGTCCTCTAGTTCGATCACAAACAATATTCAAGAATACCAAGCTCTTGGTTTTCAAATCACATCACTTCATAATCTATGTGTGAAGCTAGATATTCCATGTCTCTCATTTGTGCAGTTGAATAGAGATGGTATAACTAAAGAAAGTACGGATGCTGTAAGCGGTTCTGATAGACTTATCTGGCTATGTACTTCTTTTAGTATTTTCAAAATAAAGTCTCCAGAGGAACTTGCGGAAGACGGCCCAAATGCTGGTAATAGAAAGCTTGTACCAATTGTGTCTCGTCACGGCGGCGGTGTTGACGATGGTGATTATATTAATATGGCTATGCACGGGGCGCATGCCAGACTAAAAGAACTAAAAACCCGAAATGAATTTAAAAATCAGCCCGTTGGTGATACTGGTTTAGTAGACAATGAGGGTCTAGCAAAGATAAAAATAAATGGACTTATCAACGATCAAGAATAAATTAAACTCTAGAGCGGATGATGTATTTTCCAAACTAGGAATGGTTTGCGAAAAGCTTGGTGATAATATATATTCAACATGTCCAGTTCATGATGACAGTGACAATCCTAGAGCGTTTTCTTTTTCTGTAGACAAAGGAATATGGAAGTGCTGGACAAGAGATTGTCAACACCAGTACAGGAATGATATATTCGGTTTAATACGAGGATCTTTATCTAGAGAGGCTGGTGAAGACGTTGGCTTTTCTAAAGCATTAAGATGGGCGTGTGAGTTTTTATCTATTAAAAATCGTGGCGTATCATACAAGGCCGAACTTGTTAAAGAAGACTATTTTATTGACTTAATATCTTCTATAAACACTCCTCAAATATCCATTGAACACAAGCCGATAACGTTAGAAAAATTAGATTATCCATCTCAGTATTTCATAAGCAGGGGTTTTAAGCCAGAAACCTTAAAGCATTTTGGCGTGGGAGATTGTAAAAACCCGTCTTCAAAAATGTATGATCGTGCTGTAATACCAATCCACGATGATTCTGGAAAAAATGTTGTCGCCATCATAGGTAGAACGGTAAAAGAATATAAGATGCCAAAGTTCCTATTTTACCCCAAGGGCTTTGTGAAATCTGATTTATTCTATAATTATCATGGAGCAATAACTTCTATTAAAGAAACAAATTCTGTTATTTTAGTGGAAGGTCAGGGCGATGTGTGGAAGCTACACGAAGCCGGTATACACAATGTATTAGGCATGTTTGGTAAATCTTTAAGCAAAGAACAAGAGTTAAAACTGAGCAAGTTGCCAATTACCAATATCGTGTTATTAACTGATAATGACCAAGCTGGACGAGAAGCAAAGCTTCAAATAACCAGACAATTAAATAGATTATATACTCTATCATTTCCTAGAATTTTAACCAAAGATATAGGAGAGATGACAGTTCAACAGATCAAAGACAATATATTACCACAACTAAAGGGTCAGAACACATGAAGGTCATAGGAATATCTGGAAGAAAACAGTCTGGCAAAAACACGGTGGCAAATTATATAAATGGCCACATTCTCCTGTCTAGAGAAATGATTAGAAGTTTTTATATTGATGACGATGGAAAGCTAATAGTAGAAACAAGTGACACAAACGGCGAAGTTGGATTTGGAGAATTCGACGTTACCAGAAAAGACAATGACTTTGTACAATATGCATGTAAAGAATTGTGGCCATATGTAAAAGTATACCACTTTGCTGATCCGCTAAAGGAAATGGCTATCAATATTTTTGGCATTGAGGCTAGACAGGTATATGGATCAGATAAAGATAAAAATGAATTAACTCATCTACTGTGGGAAAATGTTCCAGAGTGTCCAGATGGCAAATCTGGATATATGACATCAAGAGATTTTCTACAGCATTTTGGAACAAATATAGTAAGAAGAATTTATAACGACGCTTGGGTTAAAGCTACGGTTAATGCTATTACTAGAGAAGAATCAGAAGTAGCCATTATACCAGACGTAAGATTTCCTAATGAGGTAGAAGCGATAAAGAAAATAGGTGGCACTATGATTAGGCTAACACGAAATATCCATTATAGTAACCATGAGTCAGAAGTAGCTTTAGATAAAGATAACTTTGATTGGAACAATTTTGATCTTATTCTTGATAATGAAGATCTAAAAATAGAGCAGCTATCTGAACTACTAAAACACAACTCTAGAATTTGGCTATAATCCGTGTATAGTATTGTGTATCTCCGTCCCTTTATGGAAACACAATATGAAACTAAAAGAACTTTTAACCAAAGAATTCTTAGAAGAGCATTATATCAAACAGCGAAAAAGTATACAAACCATAGCCGATGAATATAATATAAAATCTAGGAATTCTATTACCCAATATATTAAAAAATATGGATTATCCAGATCAAGCCTTAAAGATAGTTCATCAATATTAACAAAAGAATTCTTAGAAGAATATTATGTAAGACAAAATCTCAGTTTAAAAGACGTAGCGGTTATGGCTGGATTTCAAAGGAAAACAATCGTAAAAAAGGCTCTAAAGAAACATAATATACCAGAAAGGGAACATACAAAAAGCAAGAAATTACAAAACGCAATTTTTAATAGAAGAATACATCCAGTCATACCGTCTAGATATTTTAATTCTATATATCATAATGCTAAAAGAAGAAATCTAGAATTTGAAATAACTATTGATGATATGTGGGAACAGTTTACTAAACAATTAGGAAAGTGCGCTTTGTCTGATATAACTTTAGAATTTCCATCATTTGGAGATAAGGCTACTGTTCAAACGGCGTCATTAGATAGAATTAATAGTGATATAGGATATTTTAAAGACAATATACAATGGCTACATAAAGATGTTAATAAAATGAAATGGGAACTTGGTCAAGAAAGATTTCTAGAACTATGCAAAATTATAACCAATAAGGGGCAGTAAATGTTATGTACTTACGTTAGAAGCTCATCGTATAATCAATATAATTATTGTCAGATGAGTTATTTTATTACATATAATCTTGGATTCAATCCTCCTTCTGGTAAACGTGCGGATATTGGAACCATAGTTCATAAAGTTATGGAAATGTTAGCGAGGTTCAAAAAGGAGATCCAAGATAACCCAAAAGCAAAAAAGATAGAATTATTAGACGATGCTCTAGGGACTGTCTCTACGACAAAAAGCAATTTTTTAAAAGAGAGTATAGTGAGTGATTTATTAGATGCTAGTTTTGATTACTACACTAAACGATCTAGCCATAACACATTTTCAAAAAAGGATAAAGACGAATGTTTAGCCATGTGCTGGTCTGCCTTAAACTATAATGATGGTCAATTTGATCCAAGAAATAGAAACATAGTGGCGGCAGAGCCACATTTTGACATACCAATAGAAGAAGATTGGGCTAAGTATGAATATACATTTCCAGACGGTAGAACGATAAAGGGTCAACTGGCTATCAAAGGCACCAT
>Ga0209972_10004012_pt1 | contig 11281 bp, 6 predicted proteins | sample NOAtaG_7_FD_187302 | JGI IMG/M metagenome (GOLD analysis project Ga0209972, IMG submission 187302) | Freshwater lake microbial communities from Lake Erie, under a cyanobacterial bloom - NOAA_Erie_Diel1S_2200h metaG (SPAdes) (version 2) | ecosystem: Environmental > Aquatic > Freshwater > Lake ...
GTGTGGTGGTGCCGGCTGAGATATCGATGGTGGTATCAGCGGCGAGAGTCAGCGGGGTCTGGATGGTGGTGGAGCCGGTGGTGCTGCGGAGGTCTGTCCCGGTCGCAGTGAGAGCGATGGTGTTGCCGGCGATGGTGTAGCCCGGGGAAGTGAAGTCGAGGGTGTATGCGGATCCGTTTGCGGAATCATTGGTGAGCGATCGATCACCGGTAATGCTTGGGAAGGTGAGGTTGTCACCGGAGTCCGGGAGCGAGTTGGTGTCCCAGTTGGTGTTTTCTGAGGTTCCAGCGGAGAACTGGGTGTTGACATCGCCGACCCAGACGAGTGACGCCGGGAGGACTCGGTCTTCGAGCGATTCGGTATGTGATCGCAGCTGTGTATCACCGGGCCGGTGTTGTCGGAGTGTTGTAGCTGCGGCAAATTGTCGGCGGGAAATTCTGCGGCGTCGAAACCTTGAGGAGTTTTCGGAGAGCAGAAGTGACGCTTCTTTAATCCACGAGTTGAGCGGCATCGATAGTTCTTTGGCAAGAGGCTGGCCAGGGAGATTGGCTCAGGATTCGCGGGCAAGCGCACCGGCAGGGGTGCAGGTACGCAATGAGCGACACCAAACAAGCTGGTCTGATTCGTCGCAAAAAAAAAATTTTTTTGAAAGATTGTTGCAAACGAAATCGCGTTCAATGCAGGCAGTATTTTCACGGCGATGTTTTTGTAAAAACCGCGATGAATCAAGCGGTCGCGGGTTGACTTCACTGCTGCCGGAACTTACCACGAAAGGGAGGCGAGGTCGCTCCGTTCGCTCCGCCCCCCCGTCGAACAGGATGGTTACGATGTATGATTGACACATCAGTTGGGCAACTGCGTTTGGTTCAGTCAGGCGACGTAGCAGCGTGGCCAGATTTTAGCGAGCGTTGTCGTCTCGTGATTCTCCGGTGGTGTCGCTGGCAGGGCATCTGTGCAGATGATGCGGATGACATCGTGCAGGAGGCGCTGTTGATTGTGCTGACGAAGGTTGGTCGATTTCAGCATGCGGGCAGAGGGACCCTGCGGGCCTGGCTGAAGGCAATTGCTCGTCGCTGCTGGCTGACCGCGCTGATGCAGCGTGAAGATTCGCGGCTGCGTGAACTGGGAGTGCTGTATTCCGAGTCGAACGATGAGATAGCCCGTCTGGAGGCAGAGTTTGATGAGATGCTGCGAATGAGTCTGCTTGACCGGGCGATGCAGCAGGTTCGTGGCCGGGTGCACGAGTCGACCTGGGAGGCTTTTGTGCAAACGGCAATTCAGGGGCATTCAGCTGAGGTGGCTGGTGCTGCGTTAAACCTGACGGCCGGTGCAGTGTACTCGGCTCGAGCGCGTGTTCAGCGGATGATAGCGGCCGATTTTCGGCATTTGTATGCCCACGGTGATCTTGCTCCGCTCCGTTTGCCAGAGCGCTGACGATCGCTGATTTTTTTTAGCGCATCATGGATTTTCAACAGGGATGGAAGCATGGCCGGCAGCGGCACAGCTCTTGACAAATGCATCAATGAAAAGATTTTGCGGCAGTACCTTGATGGAACTCTGGACGACACCGGTGCGGGTGTACTGGAGGAGCATGTTCAGGAGTGCGACGGCTGTCGAGGCCTGATGGTCAGCCTGATGGATTCGTGTGCTCAGCCGATGTGGTTGTCGATGGTTGGTCAGTCGACCACGTCCGGTGCGAGTAATTTGTCGGTGTCGGATCGGGCTGGGCGGGTTTCCGGGACGGATCAGGGGACTTTGCGTGCTTCGGGTGACCGGCCGCACCAGGATGGACGGGTGCCGCTTCTTTCCGGATTTGCTCCGATCCGTCGTCTTGGCAGTGGCTCCACGGGCGACGTGTGGGAAGTGCTGGATGTGCTGCTGGATCGGGCAGTGGCAGTGAAGATGCTGCGGCATGCCAGTCCGACCGCGGCGGATGTTCAGCGGCTGATGAACGAGGCGCAGGCCCTCGGGCGGCTTAAGCATCCCGGGATTGTGCGAATTCTGGAGGTCTCGACTCGTGATCGGCCGGCGATTATCATGGATCTGGTGCGGGGACCATCGCTGGCAGAGTATCTGAGCGGTCGGGCGATTGGTGATCGGGAGGCAGCGCGGCTGGTGGCTGAGTTGGCGGATGCGATTCACCATGCGCACCTGCATGAAGTGATTCATCGCGATCTGAAGCCCTCGAATATTCTTCTGCAGCCACGAGCGGAAAGCAGGTTGGCTGAAAAGTTATCGGATCAGCCTCTGTCGGCGTATCGGCCGATGATCTCTGATTTCGGCACTGCTCGTTTGGCGGATGCCAGTGGCATCACTTTTCAGGGGCAGATGCTGGGGACGCCGGCGTACATGGCTCCTGAACAGATCGAGGGTAACCCCTCGCTGATTACTCCGGCTGTTGACATTTACAGCCTGGGGGTGATTTTGTATGAGCTGCTGACCGGTCGTCCGCCGTATGTAACGACCAGTGCTGAAGCGACGCTGCAGCTTGTGCGGCAATCACAGCCACTGGCGCCTCGTGAGCTTCAGCCGTTGATTTCCCGAGACCTGGAGAACATCTGCCTGAAGTGTCTCAGTCGGGAGGTTCGGGATCGTTATGTCACGGCGGAATCTCTGCGGGATGACCTGCTGAGTTTTCTCGATGGCCGGCCGGTGACCGTACGGCCGCTGAGTGCGACTGGTCGTTTGTTCCGCTGGGGGCGTCGCAACCGTTCACTGGCGCTGAGTCTGGTGCTGGTGCTGGTGCTGCTGTTGGGGATCAGTTTGCAGTCCATCCTGTTTGGTTACAGGCAGCGGGGACTGGTTTTCGAGGCTCAGAAGGCGGAGAAGTCGGCCCTGGCGGCGGAGCAGTTTGCAAAAGTTGCTGAGGTCAAGGCACTGCAGTCATCGGTTCAACTGCGTGAGCAGTTGTTGAAAACGATGCGATCGATGGATGACATGGTCGAGCTGTTTGGAGGGCTGGATGCTCATGATCAGACCGTGTCAGATCCTGTGAGGCTCAGTTTTTTTGCGATGGCTGTGCAGGCTTACGAGGACTATTTGGCCTTCAGCAGTTCGCGTGGCAAACCTGATCCGGCAGATGTGAAGGTTGTGATGCGGGTGTGCTGGCTGCGGGAGCGACTGCGGCCGGGATCTGCCGATGAGAGTGATCTGGCGTGGGTTACCGAGGTGATGACGCATCGTGCTGAGTCTCAGGATTCAGAGGAATCACTGGACCTCGAGGCTCGCCATGAAGAGGTGAGGGCGATGCACGCGGCGGCGACGGGGCGGCATTTGGAGGCTGCGGAATCGTGGCACCGAGTGGTGAATCTCATAAAACGTCTGGCAGAACTGAAGCAGCCGTCGCAGGTGGAGTTGCATCGGCACTACCGGCTAATGGCTGCGATTCTGATGAATTGTGCCAGCCAGCAACTGGCTGCGGATGATTTTGCAAAGGCTGCGGATGCAGCGGGGCAGGCGATTCGGATCATCAGCGAGATTCCGCGGGATGATCCCGAATGGGCGGTGGATGTGGTGCGACGACTTGAGTATTCGATTCCATTGGCGCAATTGTTGTATGGAGCGGGCCAGCGCAGCCGGGCGGTAGCGACGATCGATCGATCGCTGTCTTTGTATGCGGATACACAATTTGTGGATCCGCGTCTGCAGGCGACCGCTGGTGGATTGCAGCAAAGGCTGCAAAGGCTGCGTGCCGAGGTTACGGGGGAGGCCGGTGGCGCTTTTCCGTAATTGTGCGGGGACACTGTGTGTTGCGGTCAGCCGGCCATGCCGACAGCGTCATTCAGGATGCCGACGTAAATCATCGCAATGCGGAATATGAAGTACACGATCAGCCCGGCGGTCAGAAACCAGACCAGCCCCGAAAGGGCTTTTGTCAGTCTGGTCATGCTGCGGCGGGCTTCATCATGAAACAGCCTGCTCAGTCGATCCAGTTGTTCGGGCACCGTCCCTGATTCCTCCGCCGTCGCCACGATCTGCAGAAATTCGGTGGTGAACAGGCCGGAGCGGGACAGAGCGTCAGTGAGGGTTTCGCCCCCGGAGACTGCTCGCCAGATACCTGGACCGGCTGCGAGGAACGCGCCGTTGCCGGCAGCCTGCAGGCTGCAATCAAGTGACGGGCGAATTGACATACCGGCTTTCTGAGTCAGCGCGAAGCACCACGCAAATCGGGCGATTGCAAAGGATTGCAGACAGGTGCCAAGGACTGGAATCTGAATCAGCCACGGGTCCAGCATCTGCTGTCCTGCGAAGCTGTTGCGGGAGTATTTCCAGAGCAGTATGAGGCCGGCGGCGACTGCTGCCCAGCCAGCCAGCCACGTCAGGGCTCCGGATGTGCCTGCCAGCCCCAGTCCCGTCACGTCGAAGGGGCGACCGTCCTTACCGGCTGGTGGAAGAATTCCGAGAATGAAGATGAGCAGTCCGATGATGCCGATGGCAGCAATCAGCTGAATCACGGGCCACGCTGCCGATGAACGAAAATCCCGTTGCATCAGCAGACGATCTTCATAGTACTTTGCCAGTGATTCGAATACCTCGGGCAAATGTCCGGTCTGTTCTCCGACATCCACCAGTGCGCAGTACAATTCGGGAAACAGGGGCTGTTGCGATCGAACAGCCTCTGCCAGGGAAGCTCCGCCCGAGATTCCACTTTTCAGCCGTTCGACAGCGGGGGCGAGGCGTTTGTCGCCGGATTGTTTGGCGGATGTCTGCAGCGACTTGCGGATTTCCACTCCCGCTTCCAGCAGTCTGGCCATGGATCTGGAGAAACCCGCGAGGGCCGGCCACGACAGATCCGGATTTCGCAGCATACAAAGAGCCTTCCGGAATCAGTCGAGCTGGATGCAAACCTGCCCGTTCTGCAGTTCTGTGGGAAATGATGCGGCACAAATGCGAGCGTTGAGGCAATGCTGACCGGTAGCGACATGGAACTGCCAGCCGTGCCACGGGCAGGTTACCACGCCACCACGCAATGTTCCTTTACCGAGCGGACCACCGGCGTGCGGACAAATACCGTCAAGCGCATGGAACTGGCCATCGACGTTGTAAACGGCGAACACGCGACCCGCTGCAACCACCTCCCGGCAGGTCCCGGGAGGCAGTTCAGTGGTGTCGATGAGCGGTATTAAGGCCATAGCGGTCGTCTCAGGGGGAAACTGCAGGTGCTGCCGCAGTCAGAGCCGATCAGCTCCGAGGGTTCCTGACAGTGCAGTAAGGTAGTCGGTGGCTGAGACTTTTGCGAGCATCTGCCGTGCGAAGTCGAGGCGACCAGTGATATCGAGTTGCAGTTTTTCTTCGTTGTAATCACTGCTGTTCAGGAAGGTATCCAGCGACTGAACATGACGCTGCCACAGGCTCTGCTCGCGCTCCTGGCGTTTCTGCAGGCGTTCCTGATACCACTCTGACTGCAGCATGGATTCCAGAGTGAACAGGTTGCGGAATGCGGGATCATGTATCGTCAGGCCCTCCCAGTTGCCCCTGGTCATGATATGCAGCAGTGCTTTGAGCGGGGGGCAGGCCAATTCAACGGAGCCATCTTCGAAGTAGTGTCCGGCAATCCGGGTCTGAGCTTCAGCGATGAACAGGACTCCGTCGGCAAACGCCGCTGGATCCTGAGTTTCCGGGCACAGAATTGCTTCATCAAACACCTTGTTTGGATTGTCGAACACACGGCCACCGAAGTGCCGAATGAAGCGCGGAGTAATTCGCCAGCCCAGACGACTGGCGGGGATCATTCGTCCCTCGTGCTGGAAGTCGTCCAGCTTCTGCAGCAACTGCTGTGAAATCAGGTATTTCGCGGACCTTTCCTGAGGGCTGAGTCGACACCAGATTTCCGGAATCAGCAGACTGATGTCGTGGTCCACTCGTACGTCAGGTCCGATATGTCCGGCGGGGGTGGAGAACCCATCCAGTCCTGTCAGCAGGTAGCTGACGAGGGCATTGTTGAGGTCTGTAATTGGCCTGAGGCAGTTGAATGGTCCCTTCGTCAGTGCTCCTTCACTGCCGGCACCCGTCGTCGACGGGCTCTTTCCGGAGAGTGCACTGATAAAGTCCATAAACAGTTCCGGCAGTTCCTGGTAGTGGATGGGGTTGTAGACCGAGAGTGGTCGAATGCCCCTGGCCAGCTCAGGCGGATTATTGCGTCTGCCGATCAGGACTGCCTGAACCGGCGAGTGGACAGGTTTGTCGGCGGGAACCGCCCGGGAAAGACGGATTCCCATCTCCCCGACGTAGCGGTTTACCGGGTTGATCAGATCGGGGCGAGGCTGCAGATATCGCGGGTTTTTGCTGGGAACTCCGTTGACCAGTCTGGGCGTGTTTGAGCAGACGACATAACTGTCGTTGCTGTTCAGCATTTCCTGCAGCAGTTTCTGCATCGGCTGAGTGAACTGGCTGAGATCGACGGGGCGATCAATAATTTCGGAGACCTGGCGACGTGCCAGTGGTTCGAAGTTGACGATGAAGTTGTCGGCGCGAGCGAGATCTGCTTCGGTTTGTCGATCCAGTCCGCGATGTATGGCGTCATCGGGCCGCTGAAACAGGCGGTATTCGCAGTTCTGCACAAATTTATAGCTGACTTCTTCGGTCAGTACGTTGCCCAGGTGCTGCAGGCTGCGCCGCGGGACAATGACGGAGACGCTGATGTCGTCTTCGGTCTGCACCTTCTGTGCCGGGGCGAAGTCCTGTCGCAGTTTGTAGGTCCGCCAGGTGTTTTCTCCCAGCAGTCCGACTCGCAGATACGTGCCAACCAGCTTGCGTTCGCCGAATTTCAGTTCGTGTCCGGCTGTGCCGTTCACAATGTCGACGGAGAAGCACTTGCGCCAGTCCGCTTCTTCACCGATGTGCATGCGTTTGATGACGAAGACGATGGCGTAGATGTGGTCGGGGATGCCGGCCAGCCACGCGTTATATTCGTCCGTGTAGTCAGTTGACGGAGTCAGCAGCTTGATGACGCTGCCGAGGGACCGGGAGGGGTCCATGATGCGGCGACTGGAAGCTCGGGTGTAGTCGGGATGCACGGTTCCGTCAGGTCTCCAGCGATCCGAATAATCTCTGTCGAAAATCTGCTGGACGAGCTCAAGGTCCCTGCCGGCATCGGCAACAAAGACGGGACCATGCAGCAGGTAGTCGCCGATGGACTTGCTGATTTCGCTTTTGCCGCCGCCACTGACAGTGCAGGGTTTGTGGCAGAAGACGCCTTCAAACAGCGTTCCAATCAGGCGCCAGGAAGGAGCTGCCGGGTGCTTTTCCAGTCGGACTTTGTAGCCGGATGGTGTGATGTAGATGAATCCCGGACGCAGCGGGATCTGCTGCAGCTGGCTGTTGCAGAACCAGGAGACGCGCTGATCCGAGACGCGAAATCGGGTGTTTTCCGAGACATAGATGACATTGGGATGGTTGCGGTCAATGCCGTAGCCTTCCGGTTGAATATCGATGAACGAGTGGTAGTCGCGGGCGACATCGGCAAACGTGCGATTGTTGTACCGTTTGCTGTCCGCATTGAATTCCTCACCCAGATTGAAGCTGGCGAATGCCATGGCTCCGCCGGCATGCTCTTCTTCAACCAGTCCGGCCAGATTGGCGGCGTAGCTGAGCTGTGTCTTGACTTCCTTTTTGCAGTAGCCGTAGTAGTTGTCGGCAATCAGAGTGACAATGACGCCTTCTTCGTCACGGCAGGTCAGTTTGAATGGCTGGCCGTCATTGTATTTATCATCCTCGCTTTTCCAGCACATTCCATCCTGCCGCTGACGTTCAGTGGCGTCGTCGTAGTGCGGCAGTCCGACGTCTTTTTTGAGTACGTCGACGAGATGCGGTGCCACAATCACGCAGCCCGTATGGCCGCTCCAGTGGTGCACATCCAGAGCTGCGTCGTTGGCCGGCAGGAACGGATCACCGGCGTTACCGAAGATTGATTCGACAAAGTCCAGATTGCCGACGAGGGATCCGGGAGCGAAGAAGCGAATTTCCATGGACTGCTCTTCGCACCAGCCGTGTACTTCCGGGCAGAGGACCGGACGAATCAGCAGCGAGACAAACGCTTCTGCGGGCTGTTCTTCGCGGCTGCTGAAGGGCAGCTGCAAAAGTTCCCGTGGGGGGGTCATGGCGTGGCGAAACAGGGCGGCAAACGCGATTCGCGGTACGGATTTTTTATCGCGAGGGACCGGCAGGCCACCCTCGGTGACGTGAAACGTGCCCTCGGTCGTGCGACGATCGTTTGTCGGATTGTGCAGCACCCCGTTGCGGACGCGGTAGGACGAGCCGAACCGATTGGTGTATTCATCGCCATTGTGCGGGAGTGACAGTTCACGGGCGATCCCGTGCCGGTCGAGAATCACAGTCAGGTCGGGCAGGCGGAGGGCACTGCAGCCTTTGATGCGGTCGAAGTAGCGCCGCAGAAAGGTTTCGATCCGAGCATCGGCGGGGCAGTGGATGGAATCCAGCCGCTTGAGCCGATGATGGTAGGTGCTGAGGAGTCTGGGGGCACCCAGCCGGTCGTGGTCTTCGAACCGCGGCGGCACGGGCAGGCCGTTGGCCAGCAGTTTCAGCACGATGTAGCGATGCAGACTGGACCGCATCGTCTGAGCATACTGTTCGGAATGATGAGAAACAAAACCGATCGATTCTTCCAGATCACCAGCAAGCACGGCATGCCACCCCTGTAACAGAATTCCGCGAGTCAGCCCGAACAAGTGAAGTCAGGAAAACACGTGGCAGTCGGCGTGGTGCAGGTGGGTGCCGCCTCAGTCCCGTATCTGACCGAAGTATACTCAGGATTCGTCGGTAACGCAGCCTTCAGAGGCCGATTTTACCAGACGAATGTATTTTGCCAGAGTTCCGCGTGTGGCTTTGAACGGCGGAGCCACAAAGCTGGCTCGGCGGGCAGCCAGTTCAGCGGCCGTCAGATCCACGTTGATTTCGTTGTTTTCTGCATCGATGGTGATGCGATCTCCGTCCTGCAGCAGTGCGAGGACTCCCCCGACCTGAGCTTCCGGTGTGATGTGGCCGACGATGAAGCCGTGTGAGCCGCCGCTGAAGCGACCGTCGGTCAGGAGAGCCACATCGGATCCGAGTCCGGCACCCATGATGGCCGACGTCGGTGTCAGCATTTCCGGCATTCCCGGACCACCCTGCGGGCCTTCGTAACGAATCACGACCACATCACCCTTCCGGATGCGTCCCTGCTCGAGACCGCGGAGCATCAGTTCTTCTGAGTCGAAGCAGCGGGCCGGGCCGGCGAATACGAGTCCTTCCTTGCCGGTAATCTTGGCCACTGCGCCATCCGGACACACATTGCCTCGCATAATCCGGATATGACCGGTTTCCTTGATGGGATTTTCCAGCGGGCGAATGATCTGCTGGCCGGCCGTGAGTCCTGGCAGGCTGCTGAGATTCTCTGCCAGTGTTTTGCCGGTGACAGTCATGCAGGTGCCGTCGATCAGGCCCTTTTCCAGCAGGTATTTGAGCACAGCCGGAGTGCCACCGATGTAGTGCAGATCCTCCATGACATACTTGCCGCTGGGCTTGAGGTCGGCAAGGTAAGGGATGCGGTCACTGACTTTCTGGAAATCGTCAATTGTCAGGGAAACGCCGGCGGCGCGAGCCATTGCAATGAGGTGCAGGACGGCGTTGGTGGAACCGCCTGTTACCATAATCAGTACCATGGCGTTCTCGAAGGCAGCGCGAGTCATGATGTCGCGTGGTTTGAGGTCCAGTTCAAGGAGGTTGCGGATGGCCGCACCAGCCCGGAAACACTCCTCGAGTTTGCCAGGATCCTCGGCGGGGATCGACGAACTGCAGGGCAGTGTCATCCCCATGGCTTCAATAGCCGAAGCCATGGTGTTGGCAGTGTACATTCCGCCACAGGCCCCGGCCCCGGGGCAGCTTTTCCGGACGATACCTGCGCGTTCGTCTTCTGAAATGCGGCCGCTGATGTATTCGCCATAGGACTGGAAGGCGGACACGATGTCCAGTTTGTCACCTTTGGGGCTGCAACCCGGGCGGATCGTACCACCGTAGATCATCAGTGAGGGGCGATTGAGACGCGCCATTGCGATCAGGCAGCCTGGCATGTTTTTGTCACAGCCGGGCAGCGAGATATTGGCGTCGTACCATTGAGCAGACATGACGGTTTCGATGGAGTCTGCAATCAGGTCGCGCGACTGGAGGGAATACGACATGCCGTCGGTTCCCATGGAAATTCCATCGCTGACACCGATGGTGTTGAAACGCATGCCCACCAGTCCGGCAGCCTGCACCCCTTCACGGACGCGGGCGGCGAGGTCACCGAGGTGCATGTTGCAGGGATTTCCCTCGTACCATACGCTGGAGATACCGACCTGCGCCTTGTTCATGTCTTCGGCCGACATCCCTGTGGCGTAGAGCATGGCCTGCGAAGCGCCCTGGGAGGCGGGCTGAGTGATTTTGCTGCTGTACTTGTTCAGTTGGGTCATGGGAGTCATTTCCTGAGAGTTGGGGTCAGGCCTGCGCAGCGGCGAACAATATCAGGGAGAATCAATCGTGCAAGGACTGCCGGGATTGTGAGCATCGGTTTCGCAGGAACGTGTTCTCTAGCCTGGTACAGTAAGCGGCATCCCGTTGTGGTCTTCGGTGATTCCCAGCAGGAATGGTACAGCCCGTTCAGCCCATTCGTCGGCTTCCGGGTAGTAGGCAGCTCCGCTGCCAAAGCAGCTTCTAAGCATATCAGTGTTGATCACACCCGGGTTCAGGGGGACGGCACACATGCCGGCCGGCAGTTCTTCAGCGAGTGCCTGAGTGAGTCCTTCGATGGCCCATTTTGAGGCACAGTAGGGGGCAACCTGTGCGGACACGGAACGCCCCCAGCCACTGCTGAAGTTCACGATGACACCTTTGCGACGTTTCACCATCGCCGGCAGGAAGCTGTGCAGTACGTGGAAAACGCCGTTGACGTTCACATCGATCAGCTGGCGAAATTCGCGTTCTGAGACTTCCCAGAGGCTGCGATTGGAGTTGATGACGGCGGCGTTATTCAGGAGCAGATCGGGTGGCCCGAAAGCGTCAAGGACGGACGCAGCCCAGGTGGCGACGGCGGCGGGGTCTGCGACGTCGACCGGGTCAAGGCGACAGTTGCTGCTGAGCTGATTTCGAAGTTGTGACAGATGCTCGGTGTTTCTGGCGCAGCCGCAGACTTTGTGCCCGGCCTGAGTGAATTTGCGCACCATGGCCTGTCCGAGTCCGCGCGAGACACCGGTGACCACAATTACTCGGGATATGGACGGTGAAGTCATTTCGTGCACGCTGACTG
>Ga0209972_10004021_pt1 | contig 11261 bp, 7 predicted proteins | sample NOAtaG_7_FD_187302 | JGI IMG/M metagenome (GOLD analysis project Ga0209972, IMG submission 187302) | Freshwater lake microbial communities from Lake Erie, under a cyanobacterial bloom - NOAA_Erie_Diel1S_2200h metaG (SPAdes) (version 2) | ecosystem: Environmental > Aquatic > Freshwater > Lake ...
CCTTCAATATTGCCATTTTCTAATTTGTTATTTCCTGCAATGTAAAAGGATTGACCATTTTCTTTTTGAGCAAAAACATTTAGAGTTATTGAAGCAAATAGTAGAATAAATAAATTTTTCATGGTAATTAATATTGGTTATTCGAAAGGGGTAGTGCTTTTATAATCAAATTCCTCAACAGTTCTTAAAAGATGAGTAATGGCATTTTTTAAGGGCTCAAAATCTTCGGGTTTATTAAGTTTGATGGTGCAGCGGGCATAGTTATCGCCTTCGTCTTTTAAAGGAAATTTTCGTTCAATACATTTTACTTTATCACCATAACAGGGGATCATGATTAGGTTATCCTCCTCTGCGAAACTAATTCCTTTCCAATCCAAATTTTCTGTATCAGTTCTATCCACTCTAAAAAGCTTATTTTTATTGTCGTAAAACTTAACAATTATATCTCCGTCTTTAAGATCAAACACAATGCTATTACCTAATTTTTTATTAATAAATTTTAATGTTTCTTCAACAGGAATGCTTTCTTTATCCTGAGCAAAACCTGAAAAATAAAAACTCAATAATACCGTTAATAAATAAATTAGTTTTTTCATTTTTTGTTAGTAGCGTGTGTAATTAATTTGGTTTAATGTTTGTATAAAAAACTGTGCCAAAGTTCAAAAATAACAAAATTTCCTCATTTTTATTTTTGGAAAAAGCTTTAAAAATCAATAATTTAACAAGTTCATTTTAAGGTTATCAGAAAGGCACAAATACATATAAAATTCAGCGGGCTATTTGGGGTTAAGTTACTCATTTTGTTTGCTTTCACTTTTATTGTATCAAGTTCACAGACCTTTGCACAAGATGATTACGGACTTGAAATAGACAGTCGTATTCGAATAGAGGGAGGTAACTTGAATGATGTTACCATTTCTGTGATGAAAAATGGTTCGTTAATAAAAACTATAACCGATTCTAAAAAACAGCGTTTAATTTTAGATTACAATTCAACCTACATTATTACTTATTCTAAACCTGGTTACATAAATAAAAAAATTCAGGTAAATACTCGAGTTCCTGACGAGAGGGCTAAAGATGGGTTTACGCCCATTCCATTTGAGGTTAAATTGTTTAAACAGTTCGAGGGTGTAAACACGGTAGTATTTAATCAACCTGTTGCCAAGTACGCCTTTAATGCAGATGAGGATGATTTTTCTTACGATACGGATTATACAAAATCAATTAAGGATCAGTTAGAACAAGTTGAAAAACAGGCGGAGGAAAAAGCAAAGCAGGAGGAGGCTAAAAAGGCAGAGGAAGCAAAGGCTCAGGCTGCCGCTGCATCTGCGGCCAAGGTAGAAGCAGAAGCAAAGAAGAAGGCAGAGGCAGAAGCTAAGGCTAAAGCAGAATCAGAAGCCAAGGCAAAGGCTGAAGCAGAAGCTAAAGCAAAAAAAGAGGCTGAGTCTAAAGCAAAGGCAGAGGCGGAGGCAAAGGCTAAAGCTGAAGCTGAAGCCAAAAAGAAATCGGAAGCAGAGGCAAAATCAAAAGCTGAAGCTGAAGCCAAATCTAAGGCAGAGGCGGAGGCTAAAGCAAAGGCGGAGGCCGAGGCTAAGAAAAAAGCAGAGGCGGAGGCAAAGGCTAAGGCTGAGGCTGAATCAAAGTCAAAAACAGAAGCAGAGGCGAAAGCAAAAAAAGAGGCTGAGGCGAAAGCAAAGGCCGAAGCAGAAGCTAAGGCAAAGGCTGAAGCTGAAAATGCAAAATTAGCTAAGTCAAAAGAGGACGAAGAGAAGAAAAAACAAGCTCAGGCATTAGCTGATGAAGAGGCTCGTAAAAAGGCAAAAGCCAAAGAGGAGGAGGCGCTCAGAAAGGCAGAGGAAGCCAAGAAATTGAAGGCAGATGCAGAACTAGAGGCAAAGAAGAAAAAGGAAGAAGAAAGTAAGCGATTAGCTTTATCAAAGCAAGAGGAAGAGGCTCGTAAAAAGGCTAAAGCGATAGAAGAGGAGGAGGCCCGTAAAAAAGCAAAGGCTTCCCAGGAAGAAGAGGCTAAACGTAAAGCCGAGGAGAATGCTAAGCGGAAGGCTCTGGAAGAAGCAGAGTCTAAAAATAAAAAGGCTGATGAAGAGGCAAAACGCTTAGCAAAAGCAAAAGAGGAGGAAGATGCCAGAAAAAAAGCAAAAGCTGCTGCCGATGAGGAGGCTAAACGTAAAGCGGAGGAGGACGCTAAACGTAAAGCTAGCACCGAAGCTGAATTTAAAAATAAGAAAGCAGAGGAGGAAGCAAGGCGCATAGCTAAAGCAAAAGAGGAAGAGGAGGCCCGAAAGTTGGCTAAGGCCGCAGCAGAAGATGATTATCGAAAAAAAGCAAGAGCACAGGAAGAAGCAGAGGCCAAACGATTGGCCGACATAGAAGCTATGAAAAAGGCTGTTGAAGAAAATGAAATTAAGATTAAGCGAATAGCCGAGCAAAACCGCCAATTAGCTAAAGCTCGTGAAGAAGAGGATGCCATTAAAAGGGCTAAAATGCAAGCTGAAGCTGAAGAAAAACATAAGGCACAAGAAATTGCAAGTGCTGCTGCCAGAGCCGCAGCTGCCAAAGCTGCAGAGGAAGAAGAACTCAAAAGGAGAGCTGTTAAAAAGGCAAAGGATGAAGAGCTTCATAAAAATTTATTGGCTGCCGAGGAAGCTCGAAAACGAGCATATGATTTAGCTATTCAAAAAGAGGCTCGAGAAGCCAAAATGGCCATGGAGGCCGAGGAGGCTCATAAAAAAAGTTTGAAGGAAATGGAGGAGCGCAATAAATCGGTTAATCAACAAAAACCACCTCATACTACTGATAACGATTTTAAAAGAAGTTTGCTGGAAATGGAGGAGCGTAACAAACGTGTTAAGCAAGAACAAATGGATGGCAAAGCCGTAGCTGATTTATATAAACCCAAATCCAACGAATTAGAGCCGTCTTATAAAAGAGAGAACATTAACGAAGGAAACAGAACAATTACTAAAGTAACGATCACAATAGGTGATAAAGTGGTTGTATACAGCAAATATAAATATAACTGGGGGGGAGTTTATTATTTTGAAGACGACAGAAGTATTTCTGATGAATTTTTTAAATTAAAAACAAAAGAGTAAATGCGCAAAAAAGTGGTTGCCGGAAATTGGAAAATGAACAAATCGCTAGAAGAGGCAAATTTATTGTTAAGCGAATTTAATAGTATAAAAAAATCTGATAATACAGAAATAATAATTTGTATGCCTTATCCATATTTGTTTTTAGAGACCCCCTCATTCGTTAAAAAGGGTGCTCAAAATGTTTCGGAACATTTAAGGGGAGCTTATACCGGTGAAGTTTCAGCTGAGATGCTTAAATCCATGCGTGTAGAATATTGTATTGTAGGTCATTCTGAAAGAAGAAAATATTTTAAGGAGTGCGATGACGCTCTTTATGCGAAAGTAACTCGTTTAATTGAAAATGAAATTACGCCCATTTTTTGTATAGGGGAATTATTGGAAGAGAGAGAAGAAAAAAAGCATTTCCATGTTATTAAAAAACAGATGGATGTTTTATTTAATTTGAGTAAGGATGATTTTAAAAAAATTATGATTGCATACGAACCGGTTTGGGCAATTGGAACAGGAAAAACAGCAAGCAACGAGGAGGCAGAGGAAATTCATCATTATATAAGAATCCTCATTGAAGAAAAATACGAAAAGGCAACGGCTGATGAAATCCTAATTTTATACGGGGGTAGTTGTAGTGCGTTAAATGCTGACGGACTTTTTAGTATGCCTAATATTGACGGAGGTTTAATTGGAGGGGCATCTTTACAGGGTGCCGATTTTAAAGCTATAATCAGTGCAGCACATTAATGGATTACTTTGCTCTTCATATAAAAATTAATCCTTTTAATCTGTTTTCAGATATCTTAATTTCAGAGTTGGCCGAATTGGGTTTCGAAAGTTTTGATGATAGTAATCCCCCATATTTAATTGCTTTTTCTAAGGTAGTTTTGTTTGATAAATACAAAACAGAAAAAATTTTGAATGAATTTAAATTGTTAAACAATCTCGAATTTATTGAGTACTCTGTAGAGCTAATAAAATCTCAAAATTGGAATGAAAGCTGGGAGTCTTCGTTTCATCCCATTTTTATTGATGATAAGATTGTGGTTAGAGCTCCTTTTCATCCAAACCCCAAGGGATTTGAATATGATGTTTTAATACAACCTAAAATGTCATTCGGAACCGGTCATCATGAAACAACATTTATGATGATGAAAAACATGCTGAACTTTAATTTTCATAATCGGTCGGTTTTAGATATGGGAACTGGAACAGGTGTTTTGGCCGTCTTGGCTCATAAATTAGGGGCAGTTAAAATTGATACATACGATATTGACGATTGGAGTATAGCTAATGCAATTGAAAATTTCCAATTAAATGGATGTAATAATATATCAATTAGAAAGGCGGATATAGAAGATGTTGATTCTCGTATCTATGACTTCATTCTTGCAAATATTAACAAAAATGTATTAACTATCCATATCTCTTTTTATTCTCAATTACTAAAAGAAAGCGGAGTGTTAATGTTAAGTGGATTTTTTGAGAGCGATATTGAATCACTTGAGAAATTATGTAATCTTAATAAATTGTACTTAGAAAATAAATCTTTAAAAAATACATGGGCATGTTTAACTTTTATAAAAAAGGCATAAAGATTTTTGCTTTTATTCTCTGTGTTTCGCTTTTTTTTGTGAATACAGATAATATAAGGGCCCAGGGGGTTAAAGTTTTTACAAGCGACAAGCTTAAGTTTCCTGAAGACGTAAAAGATTATTTTGAGGCAGCGGATAAAAAACCGGGGAGAGAATTTGGGGATGCTTTTATTTTGTTTTGGAATTCCGGAAAATTAACTGAAGAAGAAAAAGATGAGATTATAACTACTTGTAATCTTTATGTAAAAAAGCGTATTAAAACTTTTCCTGATTTAAAGAATTACCTCGAATCGTTTCGATTGTTTAAAGAGTCATCTCAACCTCCTTCTAGTTTTGTGGCTTGGAAAAAAAGTCTCGATTTTTTTCTTAATGGAAAAGTATTCAGGAAATTCCCTGATTTTATGGAAACAGCCTATAATCTCCTTAACCAGGGTATAATTTACACATCATCTTACAATACCTGGAAAACAAATAATAAAGATTTTGTATTTGCTTTTGATACTGTTCCTAAAGTTGTTTTTAGCGAATGTAATATTACGTGCACCATAAGAGGTGATAGTTCGGTTATTTACAATACCAAAGGTGTTTATTATCCTTCAACCGAACTGTTTATTGGAAAGGGAGGGAAAATTAACTGGCAACGAGCAGAATTTGATGAGGGATTGATGTATGCCGATTTTAAGACTACGTATAGAATTAATATCAAAAACAGTCATTATAATATTGATTCGGTTAATTATTATAATACTAAATATTTTAAAAAGCCTCTATTGGGGAAGATTACCGAAAAATGTATTACGGGCGCCAAAGGTGAAAATGCAAATTATCCTCAATTTGATTCTTATGACTTACGGATTAAAATCCCTCATATTTCTGATGGCTTGGATTATGATGGTGGTTTTTCTATGCATGGTGTAAAGTTTATTGGATCGGGTACTAGAACAGAACACGCACAGTTGCGATTTAATCGAAAGGATAAATTATTCTTGTTAGTTTCTTCCGATCGTTTTATTATTCGTCCGGATCAAATTACCTCAAATCGTTCATCTGTTTTGTTTTTTAATGACAAAGATTCTATTTATCACCCTGGATTGGTGTTTAAATTTTATATCAATCGTAGAGAGGTTACATTGATTAGAGACGAGCAGGGGATGGCCTTATCTCCATATTTTAATTCGTATCATAAATTGGATATGTATTTTGAGGCTTTATACTGGAAGTTGGATGAAAATTTTATTGATATGAAGCGCCTTCTGGGGAGTTCGGCATATACTGCTAATTTTGAGAGCAACAATTATTTTCGTGAATCCCGTTATGATAAAATTAAAGGACTTTCAGAGATTAATCCCTTAGTTCAAATTCGAAATTACAGTAAGTCCATTAATAGTAAAACGTTTGATGTTCTTAGTCTTGCCAAATATCAGCGTTTGTCTGTTGATGCCATTCGTCCTACACTTATGAAATTAGCTACTCAGGGTTTTCTGGATTTTGACGTTGAAAATGATATTATCACAATTAAAGACAGAACTAATCATTATATTAATTCGAAAGCAAAAATAATCGATTACGATATAATTGAGTTTAATTCAGAAATCAAAGATCAGCCCAATGCTACCCTTAATTTGCTTAATTGGGATTTAAAATTGCGGGGAGTTCCCGAAATTGCTTTATCGGATTCTCAAAGCGTGTTTATTAATCCAAAGGGGGAGGAGTTAACTGTAAAAAAAGATCGAGATTTTACTTTTGCCGGTAAAATTAATGCGGGGCGTTTTCAGTTTTTTGGAAAGGAATTTTCTTTCGAATACAAAACGTTTAAATTAAACTTGGTGAATACAGATTCGTTGCGTATTCTGGTGCAAAGTAAGGAAACTGATGAAATGGGCAAACCCAAACTTGTAAGGTGTAAAACAGTTATCGAACAAATTAATGGAGAATTATTGATTGATAAGCCTAATAACAAATCCGGAAATCAAAGTTTACAACAATATCCAATATTTATCTCAGCAAAACCTTCTTTTGCTTATTACGATCGCAAAACTATTTTTAACGGAGTATATAATCGAAGTGCGTTTTATTTTAAGCTAGATCCTTTTACCATTGATAGTTTAGATAACTTTACCAATGAGGCCTTAAATTTTGCAGGCGATTTTTCAAGTACTGATATATTTCCTGTATTTAGAGAAAATTTAAGACTTCAGGATGATTATTCACTGGGTTTTATAAGGCCAACGCCTGAGGAAGGATTCCCGATTTATAAAGGTAAAGCTCAATATTTTAAAGACATTAATTTAAGTAACCGGGGATTAAGAGGGGATGGCTTTATGAAATACCTCGCCTCTACAACTACTTCAAAAGATTTCTACTTTTTTCCGGATTCTATGAATTTTATAGCGCAGAAATTTGAATTGGCTGAAACCGATGGAAAAGTTCAGTATCCGGATGCAAAAGGGGAAGACGTTAAAATGCACTTTAGGCCCTACAAAGATTATTTAAAAGTAAAAACTATAGAAAAGCCTATAAAGATGTATCATAATAAGGCTGATTTTTATGGGGAAACTACACTCTCTCCCGAAATATATGAAGGAAATGGTAAAACCGTTTTTCAGGGTGCAGATTTAATTTCTAAAAAAATTAAGTTCAGTAAAATAACAATGGATGCAGATACTGCTGATTTTATGTTAACGGATGTAGAGTCTGCCGAGCTGTCTTTTACCACTACTAACGTTAAAGCTCATATCGATTTTGATAAAAAGTTTGGAGATTTTAAAGCTAATGGTGCGGGGTCATTGGTTAAGTTCCCTCAAAATCAGTATATCTGTTATATGGATAGATTTAAGTGGTTTATGGAAACTAAAAACATTGAATTAAGTGCCGATGGTAAAAAAGGCGAAGTGGCCGATACAACTGCGGATGTAGCAATTGATGGTGCAGAGTTCATATCAATACACCCCGATCAGGACTCATTGCGTTTTAAATCTCCGGCAGCAACTTACGATATACGAAATAAAGTAGTTTACTGCCGCGAAGTAAAATATGTAGATGTTGCCGATGCCAGAACATATCCTGATAGTGGTTTAGTGACCATCAGAAAAAAAGCAAAACTCGATGAGTTTAAAAATTCTTCAATTGTGGCCAATAGTGTTACTAAATATCACAAATTGTATAAGGCAAATATTAATGTATACGGTAGAAAATCGTATTCTGGAACTGCTTATTATGATTATATCGATGAAAATAAACAGATATTCCCATTCTTCTTTGCAAACGTAGGTGTTGATACAACCGGTCAAACTACCGCCTCTGCCAGTATTGCTGATACAGCCGAATTTGAGTTGAGCCCGCATTTTGATTTTAGAGGATCTGTAAAATTATTTGCTTCTCGAAAAAATCTGGTATTTGATGGAGGTGTTAAAATTGCCCATGCGTGTAATTCTATAGCCAGGAGCTGGTATGAATTTGAATCGGAAATTAATCCAAACGAAATATATATCCCAGTAGATTTCACTGTAACCGAAGGAGCCGGAGATAAAAACGATAAATTATCTTCGGGAATCGTTATTACAAATGATTCAACTCATATTTATTCTGCATTCTTATCAAAGAAAAAGAATTATTCCGATACCGACATTCTAACTGCTAACGGATATTTGTTTTACGATAAACCCTCTAAAGAGTACCGTATATCCAATCTCGAAAAATTAAAGGAGCTGGCATTACCGGGTAATTATATCAGTTTAAATACTTCTAATTGTATTGTTTATGGAGAGGGTAAAGTTAATCTGGGTGCCGACTTAGGCCGAATAAATGCGAGTTCATATGGGAATGGAACCAATAACCTAAATAACGGCGATTCCAGATTTGATTTGGTAACTACAGTAGATTTCTTTTTTGCTGATGATTGTATACGGGGCATTGCAAAAGCCTTTGAAGAAGCCAATATATCGGAAGCTGTGAATTACAGTAGACCTGTTTATGAAAAATCGCTCAGAGAAATGCTATCGAAGGAAACAGCAGATAAATTAATATCTCAATTAAATTTATACGGTTCATTTAAACGATTTCCATCCGAGTTGGAGCATACTTTTATGTTCGCCGATTTAAAGATGATGTGGAATACCGCTACTAAATCTTATACTTCTGATGGTAAAATTGGATTAGCCAGTGTTAACAGAACACAGATAAACAAAATGGTAAATGGCCGAATAGAATTCCAAAAGAAAAAAAGTGGCGATATACTAAATATCTATCTGGAACTAGACGCTAATAATTGGTATTATTTTAATTATCAGGCCGGTTTAATGCAGGGAATTTCCTCTGATCCAAAATTTAATGAGACTATTAAGGCACTTAAGGCAGATAAACGTAAGTTAGATTCGGAAAAGGGACAAAAGCCTTATAGCTTTATTTTATCTACTGAAAGAAAGAAAAAAGATTTCCTTAAAAAATTTGAAATTGGAGGAGCACCTCCTGAAGAAGATAAGTAATTATGAATACAGATTGGTTAGTTAGAACAAATTTATTAATTAAAGAAAATGCTTTAGAAAAGCTTGTTAAGAGTAACGTTTTGGTTGTAGGTATGGGTGGAGTTGGTTCTTATGCTGCAGAATTTATTTGTCGTTCCGGTGTTGGTAAAATGACTATTGTTGATGGTGATATTGTAGATAGAAGTAATAGAAACCGACAATTGCCCGCTACTTTTTCTACAGAAGGAAGAGATAAGGTTGAAATTATGCGTAATCGATTGCTGGATATTAATCCCGAACTTCAGCTAACTGCTTTAAAACAGTTTATTCAACCGGAAGCTGTAGAAGAATTGTTAACTAAAGAAAAGTTTGATTACGTGGTAGATTGTATTGATAGTTTAACTCCAAAATTAACTTTGATTGCTACGGCACATCGTTTAAAAATACCTGTAATATCCTCTATGGGAGCCGGCGCTAAACTGGATCCTACCAAAATACAAGTTGCTGATATTAAGAAGTCGGATATATGTAAATTAGCTAAAGTGGTTCGTAAACGACTTCGATACGATTTTAAAATAAACAGTGGAATTAAAGTGGTGTTTTCAACCGAAGAGGTTATTGATGAGTCTTTACAACTAACGGATGGAACCAATTTTAAGAAATCGTATTACGGTACAATTTCTTATTTGCCAGCTGCTTTTGGTGGAGTTTGCGCATCGGTAGTGGTAAGAGGTTTAATCGATAAATTTAATTAGTTAAAACAGAATAATAGAATAGGTACTAATATAAAAAACAATACTAGAAATATATAATATGAAAATTAAAGTTGCTTTTAAAACCATTATATTAAGTGTTTTTCTATTTGTAATGGCTTGTAAAAACGAAACTAATAGTCCAAACATTGCCGAGATAGAAAAATTAACAAAAGAAAATCAAGAATTAAAAAACAAGCTTGAGAATAAGGATAACGAAGTAAATGCATTTATTCAATCTTTTAATGAGATTGAAGGAAATTTAGAGGCAATCAAGCAAAAGGAAAATGTTTTGAAAGGAACTACGTCTAGTGTTGAGTTGCAAAAGACAAAGCAAGAGCAAATTGCTGATGATATTAATGCTATAGGTGAATTACTTGCTAAGAATAAAGAAAAGTTGGCTCAATTAAAAAGAAAACTCTCTAAATCTAACAACCGTATTGAAGAATTTGAAAAAATGATAAAGTTCTTAAACGAACAAATTTCTCAAAAGGATAATGACATGGCCTTATTAAAAGAGGAATTAGAGAGGGCTAATTCATCTTATAAAGAATTATTTATAGAATATATTGCTAAAGTGGAGGAGGCTGAAGAGACGAAAGAAGAATTGAAGCTAACTAATGATAAATTAAACACTGCCTTTTACGCTTTGGGAACTTCAAAAGAACTTTTAGATAAAAAAGTGATAACCAAGGAAGGTGGTTTTATTGGTATTGGAAAAGCTGAGAAGTTGCGAAATGATTTTAATGTTGATTATTTCACTCAAATTGACATCACCAAAGTTAAATCTATCGTTTTAAAAGCGAAGAAAGCCAAGTTAATAACCACCCACCCTACAGGGTCATTTAACTTCGAAATGAACGGAAAGGTTTTTGATAAATTGATTATTAACGATTCCGAGAAATTTTGGTCAACTAGTAAATATCTGGTTGTTTTAATTGAATAATAACTTTGATTTTTTAAACAGGTTTTTACAAACTAAAAACGGCCTATTTTAGAGCACTTTAGTGGTTAAAAATGTTAATTACATGTTGATAAAAGCAGGCTATTCTTATTAGCCTAAATCGCTTATCTGTATTGGGTTTCGTATATTTGATAGATATACAAAAAACAAGGATTTTTAACCCATTTATGAGCGATTCAGAAGTTATAAAAAAGGAGTATTCCGCAGACAGCATTCAGGTACTTGAAGGATTAGAAGCAGTTAGAAAAAGACCAGCGATGTACATTGGTGACATTGGCTTTAAAGGCCTTCATCATTTGGTGTACGAAGTAGTTGATAACTCTATTGACGAGGCTTTGGCCGGTCATTGTAAAAATATTTATGTAACTATCTTAGAAGAC
>Ga0209972_10004025_pt1 | contig 11250 bp, 13 predicted proteins | sample NOAtaG_7_FD_187302 | JGI IMG/M metagenome (GOLD analysis project Ga0209972, IMG submission 187302) | Freshwater lake microbial communities from Lake Erie, under a cyanobacterial bloom - NOAA_Erie_Diel1S_2200h metaG (SPAdes) (version 2) | ecosystem: Environmental > Aquatic > Freshwater > Lake ...
TCGGGAATCGCGGCAGCGGCCGCGCGGCTCAAACCCAGATGCTCATCGACCTGGCGCAACAGCAGCAGGCCGCCGTCGCTGCTCAAGTCTCCGCCGCTGAAGTCCGCCTCGATGCGGCGACGACCCAAGCGGCCGAAGTCGATCTTGTCTTGCGTACACTTTGGCATCGGCGATCCTCGGTTGTCTGCAGGCTTCGTTCTCCTCTGACAACGCGCGAAACCACGAGGACGCCGACCTCATGCTCGTGAAATATCCGGGCTAGAGTCCCTGCGGCTGAGGCGCGACCGCGCGGTGCCGCCCGCATTCCCCCACCCGCCGAGAGGACAGGGCCCATGCCCGCAACCGAGTACCTGCGCCGAATCCTGAACGCGCGCGTCTACGACGTGGCCGAGGAAACGCCGCTGGAGCTGGCGCCGCAGTTGTCGGCGCGCATCGGCAACCGTGTCCTGTTCAAGCGCGAGGACCTGCAGCCGGTCAAGAGCTTCAAGCTGCGCGGCGCCTACAACAAGATGGTCAACCTGGCGGCCGATGCCCGCGCGCGCGGCGTGATCGCGGCCAGCGCGGGCAACCACGCGCAGGGCGTGGCGCTGGCGGCCGCCCGGCTCGGCTGCCGCGCGGTGATCGTGATGCCGGTGACCACGCCGCAGGTGAAGGTCGACGCGGTGCGCGCGCTCGGCGGCAAGCGAGTCGAGGTCGTGCTGCATGGCGATTCGTACTCCGACGCCTACGCGCAGGCGGTCCAGGTGCAGGCGCGCGAGTCGCTCGCCTTCGTGCATCCGTTCGACGACCCCGACGTCATTGCCGGCCAGGGCACCGTCGGCATGGAAATCCTGCGCCAGCATCATCCGGGCGAGCACGGGCCGATCGAAGCGGTGTTCGTTGCCGTGGGCGGCGGCGGGCTGATTGCCGGCGTGGGCAGCTACATCAAGGCGCTGCAGCCGCAGATCAAGGTGATCGGCGTGCAGACGATCGATTCGGACGCGATGGCCCGCTCGCTGGCCGCCGGCCGTCGCGTGCAGTTGCAGGACGTCGGCCTGTTCTCGGACGGCACGGCGGTACGCCAGGTCGGCGAGGAGACCTTCAAGCTCGCCCGGCATGTGGTCGACGCGATGATCACCGTCGACACCGATGCCCTGTGCGCTGCCATCAAGGACGTGTTCCAGGACACGCGCTCGATCCTCGAGCCGGCGGGCGCACTGTCGGTGGCCGGCGTGAAGCAGTACGTCGAGGCCAGCGGTTGCCGCGACAAGACCTTCGTGGCGATCGCCTGCGGCGCCAACATGAATTTCGACCGGCTGCGCTTCGTGGCCGAGCGCGCCGAAGTCGGCGAGCAGCGCGAGGCGGTCTTCGCGGTGACCATTCCCGAGGAGCGCGGCTCGTTCCGGCGCTTCTGCGAGCTGGTGGGCAACCGCAACGTCACCGAGTTCAACTACCGCATCGCGGGGCAGGCCGCGGCGCACATCTTCGTCGGCCTGCAACTGGCGCGGCGCGACGAGGCGGCCGCCCTGGCGCGCCGCTTCGAGAAGGCCGGCTTTCCGACGCTCGACCTGACCGACGACGAGCTCGGCAAGCAGCACCTGCGCCACCTGGTCGGCGGCCACTCGCCGCTGGCGCGCGACGAGCTCATCTATCGCTTCGAGTTCCCGGAGCGTCCCGGGGCGCTGATGCGTTTCCTGTCCAGCATGTCGCCCAACTGGAACATCTCGCTGTTTCACTACCGCAACCAGGGGGCCGACTACGGCCGCATCCTGGTGGGCATCCAGGTGCCGGCCGGCGAGAAGCGGCAGTTCAAGGCTTTTCTCGACACCCTCGGCTACCGCCACTGGGACGAGAGCGGACACCCGGCGTACCGGCTGTTCCTGGGCTAGCGGCGCCTGCGGAGTTTTCACGCGCAGCGCGCGGCGTGATCGGCGCCGCGCGGGCCGCGTTTTCACGCCCCGCCGGCCCGTTGCCTGTTCACACTGCGCCCCGTTCGTGAGGAGGCTGACCATGACGGACGAGGCGACGCAGGTGCCGGGGATCGAAGTGCAGACGCTCGATGCGCGCGACTGGTGGGTGATCCAGTGGCGCAGCCAGCGTGTGCAGCGGCGGCCGCGCCGCCGCGGCGCAACCGCCGCGCGGGCCGGCCGGCCGGTGCGATCGCGCGGCGGCGCCCGCGGCTTCTACTGGGTCATGCTGGCGGCCAGCTCGCTGGCCGTCCTGCTGCCGCTGCTGTAGCAGCTCAGCCCGGCTGCGCCGCTTGCCCCGGGTCGCCGGCTCAGCGGCAGGGTACACCGTTGCCGGTGCAAGAACGGCCATTGAACTTTTTCCCGCCCACCGCATCTGTCGGCCGTTTGCCAGACGCCGCGGAGCTTCGATGGCTGCCCAGCCCTACATGCAAGGTTTGCCGCTGTCAAAGCGCAAGCAGTTGGCGCGCCAGCGCATCGCGCTGCTCGCGCAGCTGATGGACTCGGCCTTCGTCGTCCCGGGCACGCGCGTGCGCGTAGGGCTCGATGCCGCGCTCGGCCTGGTACCGGGCGTGGGTGATCTGGCCAGCGGCGCGATCGGCCTGTATATCGTCCTGCAGGCGCGCGAGCTCGGCGCGTCGCGCTGGCTGCAGGCGCGCATGATGGGCAACCTCCTGCTCGACACGGCCGTGGGCAGCGTGCCGCTCGTGGGCGATGCCTTCGACGTGCTGTTCAAGGCCAACCTGCGCAACCTCCGGCTGCTGCAGCAGGAGCTGGGCGAGCCCTTGCTCGACGTGGGTGGCCGGCCGGCAGATGCCGACGTGATCGAAGGCAGCGCGCGCGAGAAGCCGTGAGGGCTGGCCAGCGCCGGGTGCCGCGAGCGGCCTGCCGCGCCGGACACGCCGGACACGCCGGACACGCCGGACACGCCGGACACGCCGGACACGCCGGATAAGCCGGATAAGCCGGATAAGCCGGATAAGCCGGATAAGCCGGATAAGCCGGATAAGCCGGATAAGCCGGATAAGCCGGATAAGCCGGACAAGCGGCGGCTGCGGATCGCAGCCGCGGGTCTGCCCCGATCCGGACCGGCGACCCGATCGGCAGATCGATCAGGGCCGCGTGGCTGTCTCGCGCGTGCGCTCGGCCTTGACCACGCGCACCACGCTGTCCACCTGTTCGGCCAGCAATTCCAGCACGTTGTCGACCGCCAGCAGGCCGCTGAGCGTGCCGTCGCCATCCACCACCGGCAGGCGCCTGACGCCGGCCTCGCGCATGCGCGCCAGGGCATCGAACAGGTCGTCGTCGTCGCGCACGGTGGCCAGCGGCGCGCTCATCACGTCGCCGGCGGTCAGGGTGCGCGGGTCGAGCTGCAGCGCCACCGCCTCGATCACGATGTCCCGGTCGGTGAGGATGCCGCGCGGCCGGCTGCCCTCGGCGATCACGAGGCTGCCCACATGCTCGGTGCGCATCAGCCGCGCACAGTCGACCAGCGTGCAGTCGGGCGCGGCCGTGACGACATTGCGTTGCGCCAGGTCGCGGACCAGCGCCGAGCGGGCGCGTGTGGAGGGGATCGCGTGTTCGGTCATGAGCGTCTCCGCAGCAGGGGATCGAGCGGTGCGTCTGTTGCCATGGTGCGCTTGTTTCGCGCGGCGGCGGTGACGGTCGTCAAGCGTCCGCGCCGGCCTCGTCTGCCTTGGCCCCCGGGCGGCTCGGCTGCCGGCCCGCCCGGAGCCCCGCCCGGAGCCCCGCCCGGAAGTCCGCCCAACGCCGCGCTGCCCGGCGCGGCCGTCGCGCTAATGTGTCGCGTCCTCGCCGTCGCCCGCACCTGCCCATGGAATCCGCCGCCGAACGCTTTGCCCGCATGCTGCACCTGGCGAGCAAGCGCACGCCCGACAATGCCGCCTTTGCGCCGCCGATCGTCAACACCTCGATCTACGCGCTGCCGCCGGACCCCAGCGGCGCCTACCAGTACGCACGCTGGGGCAATCCGACCTGGACCGCCCTCGAAGAAGCGCTCGGCGTGCTGGAGGACGCCGAGGCCGTCACCTTTCCGAGCGGCATGGCGGCGATCGCCGCCGTGTTCTACGCGACGCTGAAGCCCGGCGACCGCGTGCTGCTGCCGGCCGACGGCTACTACACGACGCGTATCTGCGCCGACCGGTATCTGGTGCCGATGGGCATCGGCGTCGACACGGTCGCCACCGCGCGGCTGGACGAGCGGGCCGTCGACGGCTTCCGGCTGGTGATGATCGAGACGCCCTCGAACCCCGCGCTGGACCTGGCCGACATTGCCGCTACCTGCGCCCGCGTGCGCGCCGCCGGCGGCTTGAGCGTGGTCGACAACACCACCATGACCCCGCTGGGCCAGCGCCCGCTCGACCTCGGCGCCGATCTCGTGGTCGGCGCCGACACCAAGGCGCTCAACGGACACTCCGACGTGCTTTTCGGCCATGTGACCTCGCGTAACGCGGAACTCATGGCGGCCGTGCGCGACTGGCGCCGCATCGTCGGCGCCATCCCCGGGCCGTTCGAGAGCTGGCTGGTGCATCGGGGGCTGGAGACGCTGGAAGTGCGCTGGGCGCGCATGTGCGCCAGCGCGCAGACGCTGGCCGAGCGGCTGGCCGCGCACCCGGCCGTACGGACTGTCAGCTACCCGGGCCTGCCCGGCCATCCGCAGCACGCGCTGGCGCGGCGGCAGATGACAAGCGGCGGCGCGCTGATCGGCCTCACGCTGGCCGACAAGGCCGCCGCCGAGCGCTTTATCGCCGCCTGCCCGCTCCTGCGTCCGGCCACCAGCTTCGGTGGCGTGCACTCCAGTGCGGAGCGGCGTGCGCGCTGGGGCGATCAGGTGGCCGAGGGATTCCTCCGCGTCTCCATCGGCTGCGAGCCGACCGAGGTGCTGTGGCAGGCAGTGGAGCGTGCGCTGGCGGCGTGAGCCGCGCAGCGGCTGACGAGCGGGCCGGCTCAGTCGCCAAACCGCACCAGCGCCAGGCCGTCATCGCGCGGACGGGCTTCCGGGGTGGCGCAAGGCTCCTCGTCGAAGGCGATGTCGCCCTCGGCATCGGCCACACCGGTGGCTTTCAGACCCCGGAAGTCGAACAGGCCCGCGTCCATCAGGTGCGAGGGCACCACGCGCGCCAGCGCATTGAAGGTGTTCTCGACCCGGCCGGGGTGCCTGCGCTCCCACTCCAGCAGCATGCGCTTGACTTCTTTGCGCTTGAGGTTCTCCTGTGAGCCGCACAGGTTGCAGGGAATGATGGGGAAGCCCTTGACCTGCGCGTAGCGGGCGAGATCGGCTTCCCTGACATAGGCCAGCGGCCGGATCACGACGTGCCGGCCATCGTCGCTCACCAGCTTGGGCGGCATGCCCTTGAGCCGGCCGCCGTAAAACAAGTTGAGGAAGAACGTGCCCAGGATGTCGTCGCGATGGTGGCCGAGCGCGATCTTGGTCGCACCCAGCTCGCTCGCCACCCGGTACAGGATGCCGCGGCGCAGGCGCGAGCACAGCGAGCACAGCGTCTTGCCGGCCGGGATCACGCGCGTGACGATGGAGTAGGTGTCCTGCGTCTCGATGTGGAACGGCACGCCCAGCGCCGTCAGGTACTGCGGCAGCACGTGCGCGGGGAAGCCCGGCTGCTTCTGGTCGAGGTTGACGGCCACCAGGTCGAAGCGGATCGGGGCGCGGCTGCGCAGCTTCAGCAGCACGTCGAGCAGGCCGTAGCTGTCCTTGCCGCCGGACAGGCAGACCATCACCCGGTCGCCGTCCTCGATCATGTTGAAGTCGCCGATCGCCTGCCCAGCCAGGCGCAGCAGGCGCTTGTCCAGCTTGTTGGCTTCGTGTCTTTCCTTCTGCCGGGCCTGGTGCGGCGCAGGCGGCGGGAGCTCGGCCGGGGCGTTCATCGCGCGCGCCTCATTCCCGGAACCGAAACACCTCGATGCCGACCGCCGCGACGTCCTCGTAGACATCGGGCTTTTCGCTCGACACCCGCACCGCACGCACCGCCGGGTGCGCCAGCAGGGCGCGCGCCAGGTCGTCGACCAGCGTCTCCTGCAGGTTGATGTGCCCGGCCTCGATGCGCTTGCGCACCGTGGTGCGCACGAAGTCGTAGTCGAGCACCTCGTGGATCTTGTCGTGGCGGGGCGTCGACAGCTCCAGCGGCACGTACAGATCGATGTGGATGGCCAGCTTCTGCGGGCCCTCCTTCTCGAATGCGTGGATGCCGATGTTGGCGTCGACCACCACCTCGCGCAGGAAGATGCGCCGGCAATCGGCCAGGCGCGGATCGAGCAGGGGCGAGTGGGGCATGGTCATTCGGTGAGAAACATGATGTCGCGTTCGGACGGCACCAGATGCTGGCCGCCGTCGACCAGCAGCACCGCGCCGGTAACGGCCTGCGCGCGTGCCAGAAAGCACACGGCCTGCGCCACGTCCTGCGGCGTGCTCGAGCGGCCCAGCGGCGTCCTGGCGTGGGCCCGGGCAAAACCGGCGTCCGACTGCTCGCCCGAGGTCAGCGTGATGCCGGGCGCCACCCCGACCACGCGCACCTTGGGCGCCAGCGCCTGCGCCAGCAGGGTCGTGGCCTCCTTCAACGCGGCCTTGCTCAGCGTGTAGCTGAGGTAATCGGGATTGGGGTTGTACAGCTTCTGGTCGAGCAGGTTGATCACCACGCCGCGTGGCTCGTCGTGCTGCCCGTCGTCCGGCGCGTCGGGCAGCGCCGCATGCAGCGCCCGCGCCAGCAGCAGCGGCGCAGCCAGATTGACCGCCATGTGCCGCTGCAGGCTCGCCGCGCCGAAGTCGTCGATGCGGTCCTCGGCAAACAGCGAGGCGTTATTGACCACACAGCCCACCGGCCCCAGCGCCTGCGCGCAGGCCGGCAGCAGCGCGCGCACCGCCGCTTCGTCGGCCAGATCGCAGGCGAGCGCGACGGCGCGGCGGCCGCGCTGCTCGATGGCGCGTACCGTGTCCTGCGCCTCGGCGTGCGACTGGCCGTAGTGCACCGCCACGTCCCAGCCCTGCTCGGCCAGCGCGAGCGCGATCGTGCGGCCGATGCGGCGGGCGGCACCGGTGACGAGGGCGATGGAGGCGGGCATGTGGAGTAGGGGCTCGGGCGAGGGGAGGCGGGGGTTGGGAAATGGGAAATGGAAAACGGGAAACGGGAAACGGGAAGCGAGTAGCGGGTAGCGGGTAGCGGGCGGGCGTCACGCGCGGCGCGCGCTGCTGCGGGCGGTTCACTCTTGCTTCCCGACGGTCGAGAGGATACCGGTACGATCGACGGCCGCTCTTGCACGTCCCATGCGCTTCGACTCCCGCCCGTCGTCCCTGCCGGCTCCCTCCCCCGACGCCGCGGCGCACAGCGCGCGCCTGCTGCGCCACGTGGCCGATCTGCTCGACACGGCCGGCGGCTGGATCGGCTTCGACCGCTACATGGAGGCGGTGCTGTACGCGCCGGGCCTCGGCTACTACACCGCCGGGGCGCGCAAGCTGGGCGATGCGGCGGCCGGCGGCGATTTCGTCACTGCGCCGGAGATCTCGCCGCTGTTCGCCCAGGCGCTGGCAGCGCAACTGGCGCAGTTGTTCACGCAGGTGCCGGCGCGGATCCTCGAGTTCGGCGCTGGCAGCGGCGCCCTGGCGCACGACCTCATCGCGGCCCTGCGCGCGCGCGGCATCGAGACCGAGCGCTATGCGATTGTCGAGGTGTCGGCCGATCTGGCGCAGCGCCAGCGCCGGCTGCTCGCGCACGAGCCCGCCGTGCAGTGGCTGGCGGCGCCGCCTGCCGGCTTTGCGGGCGCAATCGTCGCCAACGAGGTGCTCGACGTGTTGCCGGTGCGGCTGTTCGTCCGCGGCGCGGCCGCCATTTTCGAGCGCGGCGTGGCGGTGCAAGAGGGCCGCCTGCGCCTGGAGGACCGGCCGGCCCCGGCCGATCTGGCGCAGGCGGTCGCCGCCATCGAGGCCGAGGCGGGTGCACTGCCGGCCGGCTACTGCTCGGAGTGGTCGCCCCTGGCGGCCGCCTGGACCGCATCGCTGGCGCCGGTGCTGGCGCACGGGCTGGCGCTCATCATCGACTACGGCTTTCCGCGCCGCGAGTACTACCACCCGCAGCGCCTGATGGGCACGCTCATGTGCCATTACCGGCACCATGCGCACGCCGACCCGCTGTGGCTGCCGGGCCTGAACGACGTGACGGCGCACGTCGACTTCACCGCCGTGGCCGATGCCGCGCACGCCGCCGGGCTCGAAGTGCGGGGCTACACCACCCAGGCGCACTTCCTCCTGAACTGCGGCCTGCTCGACCGGGTGCAGGCGCAGCCGGCCGCCGAGCGGCCGCGCGCCGCGGGCGCGGCGCAGCGGCTCGTGTCCGAGGCCGAGATGGGCGAACTCTTCAAGGTGCTGGCGCTGGGGCGCGGCGTGGACCTGCCGCTCGCCGGCTTTGCCCGCGGCGACCGGCTGCACCGGCTGTAACGCCACGCCACCCGCATGCGCTTCATCGTCACCCTGTTCATCGCGCTGGTGGTGCTCACCGCACTGCAGCCCTGGCTGCGCAAGCTGGGCATCGGCCGGCTGCCCGGCGACTGGCGCTTTCGCATCGGCCAGCGCGAGTACCTGCTGCCCTTCACCAGCACGCTGCTGCTGACGCTGCTGGTGTTCCTGATCGGCAAGCTGCTGTAGTGTCCGGCTTTGTTGCCCACTCACCTCTGCGAGCTGTCATGGCCATCGTCATCCACTACTGCGCCGCCTGAAACTACAAACCGGAGGCCCTCCGTGTGAAGGCCTGGTTTGAGGACCGCGGGCGCGGTCCGGTCGAGATCCAGCCTGGCCGCGCCGGGCAGTTCGATGTCGTCATCGACGGCACGCTGGCGTATTCGCGCTACAGCACCGGGCGGTTCCCCACGGAATCGGATCTGAACAGCATCTAGGCGCTCGCTGCGCCACGGTCGGGCACCGCCGCCCGAATCGCCACCACGCGCGCCTGGTGCACGGCCTGGGCGATGCGCTCGCCGTGCTGCCCGGCCGGCTGGTCGTTGCCCAGGCGAGCCACCACGGCGCCCGCATCGACCTGTCGCGCAGCGGTGAGCGCCGCCTGCAGCCGTGTGCGCTGCGGATAGTCCCGCTCGGCGTAGCCGGTGCGGCCGCGGTAGTCCGCCTCGCAAGCGGTCAACACATGGTCCAGCAGCAGCGGCCGCCGCAGCGCGTCGCAGCGCTCCAAGAGGCGCAGCAGCGCCGCCGCATCGAACTGCAGGCAGCGATGGACGTTGCCGTGCTCGCGCGCCGCCAGCAGGGCCGCCTCGCGGCATTCGGTCGGCACCCGCAGCCGTTCGCACACGGCGCGCGCCAGCGCCACGCTGCGCTCCTCGTGGCCGATGTGCCGGGGCAGCAGGGCCGCCGGCGTGGTGCCCTTGCCGAGGTCATGCAGCAGCGCCGCCCAGCGCGCCGGCAGAGGTGCGGCCAGGCGCGCCGCCATGTCGATCACCAGCAGCATGTGGATGCCGGTGTCGACCTCCGGGTGATGATCCGCGCGCTGCGGCACGCCCCACAGGCGGTCCAGTTCGGGCAGCAGGCGCGCCAGCGCGCCGCACTCGCGCAGCACGGTGAGCAGGCGCGCCGGTGCCGGCTCCATCAGCCCGCGCGCCAGTTCCTGCCAGACCCGCTCGGGCACCAGCGCATCGACCTCGCCGGCGGCCACCATCCGCTGCATCAGCGCCTGCGTTGCGGGTGCCACGCTGAAGTCGGCAAAGCGCGCGGCAAAGCGCGCCAGCCGCAGGACTCGCACCGGGTCCTCGGCAAAGGCGGGGCTCACGTGGCGCAGCACGCGCGCGGCCAGATCCTGCCGTCCGCCGTACGGATCGATCAGCGTGCCGTCGGCAGCCTGCGCAATGGCGTTGATGGTCAGGTCGCGCCGCGCGAGGTCGTCCTCCAGCGTCACCTCGGGCGCGGCGTGGAAGGCAAAGCCGTGGTAGCCGGGCGCGGTCTTGCGCTCGGTGCGTGCCAGCGCGTATTCCTCGTGCGTTTGCGGGTGCAGGAAGACGGGAAAGTCGCGCCCCACTGGCCGGTAGCCGGCCTCGATCATCTGCTGCGGGGTGGCGCCCACCACCACCCAGTCGCGGTCGGCAACCGGCCGTCCGAGCAGGGCGTCGCGCACGCAGCCGCCCACGGCGTAGACCTGCATCGTCAATGCTCGCCGAGCACTTCGGGCTCGGCGCGGGCGGCCTCGACCCACTGCTGCATCGGCGGCAACGCGAAGATGCGCGCGCTGTAGGCCGACAGCGCGCGATCGAGCGCCACGCCGTAGGTCGCAAAGCGCGTGACCACCGGCGCGTAAAACGCGTCGGCGATGCAGAAGTCGCCGAACAGGTACGGCCCGCCCGAGGACTCCAGCGCCGCCGTCCACAGGCTGCAGATGCGCGCGACTTCGGCCTGCACCTCGGCGCGGGCCAGCGCGCGCGCGCCCTGCGCCGGTTTGCGACTGCGGATGTCCATCGACAGGTGCTGGCGCACGCTGGGAAAGCCCGCGTGCATCTCGGCGGTCACGCTGCGCGCCGCGGCGCGGCGGCGCCGGTCGGCCGGCCACAGGCGGTCGGCCGCGTAAACCTCGTTGACGTACTCGCAGATCGCCAGCGAGTCCCAGATGTGCAGCGGCGAGTCCTGGCCGGCGCTGGAGTCGATCAGGCAGGGCACCTTGCCGGTGGGCGAGTACTGCAGGATGCGGGACCGCGTGTCGGGCCGATCGAGCGCGATGCGGACGTCGCCGAATTCCACCGCCGCCATCTTCATGGCGAGCCAGGGCCGCAGCGACCAGCTCGAGTAGTTCTTGTTGCCGATGACGAGCGTCAGCGCCATGCTGGGCCTGCAGCGTCCCGGCGAGGGCTGTGCGCGCGGCTCACGGCACGGTTCCCGCCCGCTCAGCGCCGCGCCCGTGTGCGAAAGCCGCCGAAGCGCGTGCGCGGGTGCATGCCGGCAAGATACAGCGAAGCCTCCGGCTCCATCGGCGTCAGGCGCAGCTCGAGCTCGGGCGGCGGCACGTAGGGCTGGGTGCTGGCGATGTTGTCGCGCTGCATCGAGTCGAGGTTGTCGCGCGACATCAGCGGTTCGCCCGGCGCCAACTCCATCAGGCGCGCCTGCAGGCGCGCCAGGCCCGCCGGGACGTTGATCACCGGGCGCGGGTGGCCGGCGGCACGCGCGGCAAACGCAACCAGCTCGCGCAGCGTGTACACGGTCGGGCCGACCAGTTCGTAGACCTTGCCGTAGGTGGCCTCGTTGTCGAGCGCGTTGACGAAGGCGCGCGCCACGTCTTCCACCCACACC
>Ga0209972_10004029_pt1 | contig 11245 bp, 6 predicted proteins | sample NOAtaG_7_FD_187302 | JGI IMG/M metagenome (GOLD analysis project Ga0209972, IMG submission 187302) | Freshwater lake microbial communities from Lake Erie, under a cyanobacterial bloom - NOAA_Erie_Diel1S_2200h metaG (SPAdes) (version 2) | ecosystem: Environmental > Aquatic > Freshwater > Lake ...
GCCTCGAAGGAAGACCTGATCGCCGGCATCGCGGCGCGCGACCGCGCGCGCTTCGCCGCCGACTTCGAGGCGATCGCCGACGCCCCGGACTTCGGCGAGGCGCTCGAGGCCTGCGCGCGCTTCCACGTCGTCGAGCGACCCGCGCACAAGCGCCGGCTGATGGTCGAGCTCGCCGCCGAGTCCACGCGCAACGAGGCCGTCGCGCGCAGCTTCCGCAGCGTCGACCGCACGGTGCGCGAATCGCTCCTGCGCGCGCTCGAGCGACAGGTCGCCGCCGGGCGCATCGCCCCGGCCATGCCGCCCGCGCGCCTCGTGCCGGTGCTGATGGTGCTGGGCGACGGGCTGTTCCTGCGACGCGCCATCGACCCCGCCGCGGATCCCGAGGCGCTGCTGGCCTCGCTCATGGAGATGCTGCGCCACGTGCTCGGCCCCGCGCAGGCGAAGGCACCGCGCAGGCGCGCCGCGAAGCGCCCATGACCCGCGCGCTTCGCCTGGCGCTCGTCCTGGCCCTCGCCGGGGCGACGCCGATCCTCCCGGGCGTTCCCTACGCCGCCGCGACCGAGGCGCCGCCCATGGCGGTGACCACGATCGCCGCGACCCGCGGCACGGTGGTGGAGACCGTGCTCGTGGATGGCAGCCTGGTGGCGCGCGAGGAGATCCTCGTCGGGCCGCAGGTGGAAGGCCTGCGCATCCTGGAGCTCCTCGCCGAGGAGGGCGACGTCGTCACTGCTGGGCAACCGCTTGCGCGGCTCGACCGCAGCAGCCTCGACATCCAGCTCGCCCAGAACGACGCCGCGCTCGCCCGCGCCGCCGCCGCGATCGCCCAGGCGCGCAGCCAGATCGCGCAGGCGGAGGCCGCGGACCAGGAGGCGACCAGCGCGCTCGAGCGCAGCCGCAGCCTCGCCCGCTCCGGCGTCGCCTCGGCCGAGGCGCTCGACCAGCGCCTCGCTGCCGCGCGCGGGGCCGCGGCGCGCCTCGCCGCCGCGCGCGAGGGCCTGCTCGTCGCCGAGGCCGAGCGCCGCCAGGTCGAGGCGCAGCGCCGCGACATCGAGCTGCGCCTCGCGCGCAGCACCATCGAGGCGCCGCGTGCTGGCATCGTCAGCCGCCGCGCGGCGCGCATCGGCGCGATCGCCTCGATGGCCGGCGAGCCGCTCTTCCGCATCGTCGCGGACGGCGCGATCGAGCTCGAGGCCGAGGTTCCCGAGATCAGGCTTCCACGGCTCGCGCCGGGACAGGCGGTGCGCGTCGAGCTGGCCGGGCTGCCGCCGGTCGAGGGCCGCATCCGCCTCCTGCCCTCCGAGGTCGACCGCGCCACGCGCCTCGGCAGGCTGCGCGTCGCGCTGCCCGTCGATCCTGCCTTGCGCGTGGGCCGCTTCGCGCGCGGGACGATCGAGACCGCGCGCCGCGAGGCGATCTCGCTGCCGCTCTCCGCGGTGCGCTTCGACGAGCGCGAGGCCTCGGTCCAGGTCGTCGCGGCGGGCCGCGTCGCGACGCGACGGGTCGTCCTCGGCGCCATCGCGGGGGGGCGCGCGGAGGTCGCGAGCGGCCTCGCCGAGGGCGAGAGCGTCGTGCTGCGCGCCGGGGCCTTCCTGCGCGACGGCGACGCGGTGCGCGAGGTCAGGCAGCCGCGATGAGGCTCGACGTCTCCGCCTGGGCGATCCGCAACCCGATCCCGCCGATCGTCCTGTTCCTCGTGCTGGGCGTCCTTGGCGTCGTCGCGTTCCGCGGCCTGCCGATCACGCTCTTCCCCAACATCGACATCCCCATCGCCACGGTGACGGTGACGCAGGCCGGCGCCGCGCCGGAGGAACTCGAGAAGCAGGTCACGCGCAGGATCGAGGATGCCGTGTCCGGCATCGCCGGCGTCAAGCACATCATCTCCAAGGTGTCCGACGGCCAGTCGCTGACCACCATCGAGTTCCGGATCGAGACGCGCATCGACCGCGCGGTGAGCGACGTCAAGGACGCGATCGCGAAGATACGCTCCGACCTGCCGCGCGCGATCGACGAGCCGATCGTCCAGCGGCTCGACGTCGCCGGCCTGCCGATCCTCGTCTACGCGGCGGACTCGCCCGCGCGCTCGATCGAGGAGCTGTCGTGGTTCGTCGACGACGTGGTGATCCGCCGCCTGCAGGCGCTGCGCGGCGTGGGATCGGTCGAGCGCATCGGCGGGGCGACGCGCGAGATCCGCGTGCTGCTGGATCCCGCCCGGCTCGCGGCGCTGGGCGTGACCGCGGCGGAGGTCAACCGCCAGCTGCGCGCCACGCGCGTCGATCTCGCGGGCGGGCGCGTCGAGCTCGGCGGGCAGGAACAGGCCGTGCGCACCCTCGCGGCGGCGAGCCGCATCGCGCAGCTGGAGGAGACCAAGCTCGTCATCGGCGGCGGGCGCACGCTTCGCCTCGCCGACGTCGCGACGATCGAGGACGGCATCGCCGAGCCGCGCAGCTTCGCCCGGCTCGACGGCCGCCCGGTCGTGGCCTTCGCGATCTCCCGCGCGCGCGGCGCGAGCGACGCCACCGTGACCGATGCGGTGGAGAAGGAGCTCGCGGCGATCCGCGCCGCCAATCCCGGCACGAGCTTCGCGGCGATCGACGGGACGGTGCGCTACACGCTGGGCAACTACCGCTCGGCGATGCGCGCGCTCGTCGAGGGCTCGATCCTCGCCGTGCTCGTCGTCTTCGCCTTCCTGCGCGACCTGCGCGCCACGGTCATCTCGGCGGTCGCGCTGCCGCTGGCCGCGATCCCCGCCTTCTGGGCGATGAGCGCGCTCGGCTTCTCGCTCAACCTCGTCAGCCTGCTCGCGATCACGCTGGTCACCGGCATCCTGGTCGACGACGCGATCGTCGAGGTCGAGAACATCGTGCGGCACATCCGCATGGGGAAGTCGCCCTACCGCGCCGCGCTGGAGGCCGCGGACGAGATCGGCCTCGCGGTCATCGCCATCACCCTCACCATCGTCGCGGTCTTCGCGCCGGTGAGCTTCATGGGCGGCATCCCGGGCCAGTACTTCATGCAGTTCGGCCTGACCGTGGCCGCGGCGGTGCTGTTCTCGCTGCTCGTGGCGCGGCTGCTGACGCCGCTGCTCGCCGCCTACTTCATGCGTCCCGACGCGCGCCCCGAGCACGAGGGCCGCATGACCGCGGCCTATGCCCGGATCCTCGGATGGTCGGTGCGCCGGCGCTACGCGGCGGTGGCCGTCGGCATGGCGCTCTTCGCGGCGTCGATCGCGAGCACGCGGCTGCTGCCCTCCGGCTTCCTGCCTCCGGAGGACAAGGCGCGATCGATCTTCGCGATCGAGCTGCCGCCGGGCGCGCGCCTCGCCGACACCGAGGCGATGTCCGACCGCATCCTCGCGCGGCTGCGCGCGCTGCCGGAGGTCGCGAGCGTCTTCGTCGATGGCGGGCGCGTGCTCGGCTCGGGCCAGGAGGTCCGCAAGGCCTCGATCGTCGTGAACTTCGTGCCCAAGGACCAGCGCGCGCGCAGCCAGGCCGTGCTCGAGCAGGCCGTGGGCGCGATCCTCGCCGACGTCCCGGACATCCGTTTCTGGACGGTGAAGGACAACGGGCAGCGCGCGCTGACGCTGCTCGTCGTCGGGCCGGACCAGCAGGCGGTGGAGGACGCCGCGCGCGCGCTCTACGCCGAGATGCGCCGGCTGCCGCTCCTCGCCAACACCACCTCGACGATCCCGCTCGACCGGCCGGAGCTGCGCGTGGTCCCGCGCGGCGAGCTCGCCGCCGCGCTCGGCGTGTCCACGGACGCGATCTCCGAGACGGTGCGCATCGCCACGATCGGCGACGCGGGCGGCAACCTCGCGCGCTTCGACGCCGGCGACCGGCTCGTCCCGATCCGCGTGCAGCTCGAGGAGTCCGCGCGCGGCGACACGCGCCTCGTCGACACGCTGCGCCTGCCCGCGCGCGACGGCACGACCGTGCCGCTCGCCACCGTGGCGTCCTTCGAGCTCGGACGCGGCATCACCAGCGTCGACCGCTACGACCGCGCGCGGCGCATCGCGCTGGAGGCGGACCTGCGCGGCACCGACGCGCTGGGCGCGGCGATCGCCTCGGTGCGCGCCAGCGAGGCCGCGCGCACCCTGCCGCCGGGCGTCGAGCTGCGCCAGTCCGGCGACGCCGAGGTGATGGCCGAGGTCTTCGCCGGCTTCGCCTTCGCCATGGGTGCGGGGCTGCTGATGGTCTACGGCGTCATGGTGCTGCTCTTCCGCGGCTTCCTGCAGCCGCTGACGATCCTGTTCTCGCTGCCGCTGTCGATCGGCGGGGTGATCCTCGGCCTGCTGCTCACGGGCAACGCGATCAGCATGCCCGTGGTCATCGGCATCCTGATGCTCATGGGCATCGTCACCAAGAACGCCATCCTCCTCGTCGACTTCGCCGTCGAGGCGATCGCGCGCGGCATGCCGCGCGACGAGGCGATCGTCGAGGCCGGGCGCAAGCGCGCGCGGCCGATCGTCATGACCACGATCGCGATGATCGCGGGCATGGTGCCGGCCGCGCTCGCGCTCGGCGATGGCGGGGAGTTCCGCGCGCCGATGGCGATCGCGGTGATCGGCGGCCTCGCCGTGTCGACGGTGCTCTCGCTGCTCTTCGTCCCCGCCGCCTTCTGCGTCGTCGACGACATCGAGGGCGCGATCGCGCGGCGGCTGCGGCCGCTGGCCGGGCCGACCGACGAGACGCAGGCGCCGCTTGACGCAGGCGCCCGCAGGGAGGCCTGATCCGTGGACCGTGCGATGCGAGAGCCGCGCCCCATGACCGAGCCGCGACAGCCGCCCCGCTACCGCCTCCTCGAGCCAGGCGATCCCGCGCCCTGGTTCGTCCAGCGCTCGACCAGCGCCGAGCGCTACCATTTCGATACCGCCGCCGGGCGCTGGATCGTCATGTGCTTCCTCGCGACCGCGGGCGACGCGGCGGGCCGCGAGGCGCTGCGCCTCGCCGAGGCCTGCGCCGACCTCTTCGACGACCGCTTCGCGAGCTTCTTCGGCATCAGCCTCGACCCCGAGGACGAGCGCCTGGGCCGGCTCGTGCAGCGCCTGCCCGGCATCCGCCATGTCTGGGACCGCGACGCGCAGGCGAGCCGCGCCTATGGCTGCGTGCCCGTCGATCCCACGCCCGGGCGCATCGAGGCGCTGCGCCGCTGGGTCCTGCTCGACCCGATGCTGCGCGTGCGCCGCGTCCTTCCCTTCCAGGGGCCCGACGCGGGGCGCGCCGAGATGGAGCGCATCCTGCGTGCCCTGCCCCCGCCGGGGATGCAGTCGGGGATCGAGGGCCACGCGCCGGTCCTCGTCCTGCCGGAGGTGTTCGAGCCGGGGTTCTGCCACCACCTCGTGTCGCTGCACGAGGCGCATGGCGGCGAGGATTCCGGCTTCATGCGCGAGGTCGACGGCCGGACCGTCGCGGTCAAGGACTACGCGCACAAGCGGCGCAGCGACTACCTCATCGAGGACGAGGCGCTCATGGAGGCGGCGCGCCAGCGCGTGCGCCGGCGCATCGTCCCGGAGATCCGCAAGGCGCACCAGTTCCTCGTCACGCGCATGGAGCGCTACATCGTCGCCTGCTACGACGGCTCCACGAACGACCATTTCCGCCCGCATCGCGACAACACGACGCGCGGCACGGCGCATCGGCGCTTCGCCGTGTCGATCGCCCTCAACGACGGCTACGAGGGCGGCGAGCTGGTCTTCCCCGAGTTCGGGCCGCGCCGCTACAAGGTCGGCGCCGGCACCGCGATCGTCTTCTCCTGCTCGCTGCTCCACACCGTGCTGCCGGTGACCGCGGGGCGGCGCTACATGTTCCTGCCCTTCCTCTACGACGACGAGGCCGCGCGCCAGCGCGAGGCGAACAACGAGTTCCTCGGCGAGGGCATAGGCCAGTACAGCAGCACGCCCTCGCCCTGAGAGGCGCACGGAGATTGAAGCGCCGTCGCGCGGCCGCTAGCGTCGGCGCGCCAACGACAGGGGGAACGCGATGGCCACTGGCTTCCACGGGATCTACCCGATCCTCTACGCCTTCTTCGACGCGCAGGGCCGCCTCGACCGCGGCGCGATGCGCGCGCAGGTGGAGGCCTGCGTGCGGCACGGCGCGCATGGCCTCGCCGTGCTCGGCCTCGCGACGGAGACCTACAAGCTGCAGACGCCGGAGCGCCGCCAGGTCCTTGAATGGGCCGCGGAAGACCTGCGCGGACGCATCCCGCTCGCGGTCACGATCGCCGAGCCCTCGGTCGCCGGGCAGGTCGAGTTCGCGCGCGCCGCGAAGTCGGCCGGCGCGTCGTGGGTCATCCTCCAGCCGCCGCCCGCGCCCGGCCTGCCGGAGATCGAGTACGTGCGCTTCTTCGGCGCGGTGGCGGACAAGTGCGAGCTGCCGCTGGCGGTGCAGAACGCGGCCGGGCTGATCGCGGTGTCGCTGTCGAATGCCGGGCTGGTCTCGCTCAACCGCAACCATCCCAACGTATCGCTGCTCAAGGGCGAGGGACCGGTGATCGGCATCCAGCGGCTGGTCGAGGAGACGCAGGGCGTCTTCGACATCTTCAACGGCCGCGCGGGCCTCGAGCTCACCGACAACCTGCGCGCCGGCTGCAAGGGCATGATCCCGGCGCCGGAATGCTTCGACGTGCAGGTGCGCATCTACGAGCTGATGCGCCAGGGAACGAAGGAGGCCGAGGCGGAGGCCGAGCGCCTCTACCGCGAGATCCTGCCGCTCATCACGCTGCTCATGACCACGATCGAGAACTTCCTGTGCTACGGCAAGCGGATCGTCGCGCGGCGGCTCGGCATCGCCGAGGTCCATGGCCGCGCGCCGTTCCAGTCGCCGACGCCCTTCGGCCTCGCCGCGGTCGAGCGCGCCTCGGCCTTCCTGAAGCCCTACGACGCCTGAGCCGGGTCAGCGCGGCGACAGGCGGAAGCGCGTGTCGCCGTCGCGCTCGACCTGGGCGACGAGGTCGACCTCCCAGTCCAGGTAGCCCTTCATCGCCTGCTCGACCCCGGCCTCCTTGTCGTAGGGCCGGTACCAGACGTCGATCGCCTCGTCGGCCAGCGCGGTGGCGCCGGACTCCAGCGCCATGCCCGCCGCCTTCCAGCCCCGCGTGCCGCCGAGCAGGACGCGCGCGTCGCGCGTCGCGAGCTCGGGCAGGGCAAGGCGCGCGAGCACGCCGTCGGACGAGGTCAGCACGATCGTCCTGCCGGCCGGCAGCCGCGCGAGCGCGCGGTCCAGCCTGCCGCGGATCGCCCAGGAGGCGCCGGGCACGTGGCCGTCGCGGTAGCGCAGGCTGGTGTCGAGGTCGACGACGCAGGCCGTGCCGGCGTCGAGCATCGCCTTGAGCGCGGCCGGGTCGACGAAGTCGCAGGCGATCGCGCCGAGGCCGGGCACGTGCACGGGCTCGGGGCCGGTGACGAGGTCCTGGCCCTCGAGCGCGCGGTCGAGGACATGCACCTCCCAGCCGAGCTGGTGGAGCCAGGACGCGGTCATGATCGAGCGCGTGCCGGTGTCGCAGGCGAGCACGATGCGCGCGCCGAGCGTGCCGACATAGCGGTCGGTCGCCTGCACGAGCTGGCCACCCGGCGCGGAGCGGAACCCCGGCAGGTGGCCGGCCTCGTATTCGCGCGGGTCGCGCACGTCGAAGCGGAAGAGCGTGCGGCGGTCCGATTCCTCCTCGAACGCGGCGAGCGCGGCGCGGTCGACGAAGGTCAGGGCGAAGCGGCGCGCGACCGCGTCGGCCGCGGCGCGCGCGCGCGCCTTGGCGGCGGGGCCGGGTTCCGGCGCATGGCGCGTGGCGCCGCGCTCGAGCTGCAGCCCGGCGAGGTGCCAGCCCATCGTGCCGTTCTTGAGCGCCACGACGCGGTTCGGGACGCCGGCGTTGATCAGCGACTGCGCGCCGATGATCGAGCGCGTGCGGCCGGCGCAGTTGACGACGACGAAGGTCCCGGGGTCCGGCGCCACCTCGAAGATGCGGTGGACGAGCTCGGCGCCCGGGCAGTCGACGCCGCCGGGGATGTTCATCTTCCGGTACTCGTCCATCGGGCGCGAATCGAGGATCACCATCCGCCCGCCCGACGCGGCGAGGGCGGCGATCTCGGCCGCCTCCATGCGCGGCGTGCCGTCATGGTGCTCGACGATCTCGCCGAAGGCCTTGCTCGGCACGTTGATGCCGGTGAAGACCTCGTATCCCTCCGCGCGCCAGGCCGCGAGCCCGCCCGCGAGGATCGAGATGTCGCGATAGCCGGCATGGGCGAGGCGGCGCGCGGCGCGGCGCGCCACGGCGCCGTCGCCGCCATCCATGACGACCGCGGGCGCGGAGCGCCGCGGCGCCAGCGCAGAGATGCGCATCTCCAGCCTCGAGAGCGGCAGGGAATTGGCCCAGAAGAGATGGCCCTCGGCGAACTCGCCCTCCTCGCGCACGTCGAACAGCGCGAGCTCGGCGCCGGCGCGCAGCATGCGCTTGAGCGCGGCCGGCGCGACGACCGGCGCGCCGATCGTCGGGCTCGCCGGGAAGACCGCGTAGGCGCCGCCATCGCCGTGCTGGAAGGCGATGCGCCCCGGCAGGTCCTCGAGGCTGAGGCCGTACATGTGCAGGTGCAGGCTGGGCTGGTCGCCCACGACCTCGATCGTGTGGAAGTCGTCGGGCAGGAAGCCGACCGCGCTGCCCTGGCGCACGGTGTGCTCGCCGGTGCGGCGCAGCCTGCCCTGTCCCGGCGTCGCGCGGTCGTCGACGCGGTCGTAGAAGACGTTGTGCTCGTCGCCATGCACGCCCGCGATCACGGCCCAGGTCGTGTGGTTGTGCGGCGGCTGCGCCTTGCCCGGCATGCCGGCCGAGGCATAGAGGGCGAAGCGCCGGTTCGCGTCCTCTGAGAGGCGGTAGATCTCGCCGGTCCTGCCCGCGGGCACGGGGAAGTGCTCGAGCGGGAAGAGGCCCGCGCGGCGGCCCAGCGCGACCAGCTCGGACTTGATCCGCTCGATGGCCTCGCGCGTCGCGCCATGGCGGCGCTCGATCTCGCGCACGCGCGCGACGGTCTCGGCGACGGCGGCGGCGCGGAGCCGGGAAACGTCCATGGGCTGGTCCTCCTCTTGCGCGCGGCAATCTCCGCCATGCCGCGCCGCCGTTCAACCCGGCTCGGGCCACGGCAGAAGCGCCGGGTGCGCGGAGCGGCCTCGTCGACCTGTAACGCGCGCCTGCCCCGACTTCACGCGCCAGCCCCGGCGAGTTCACGCGGCTCAGCCGCGCGCCGCTTCCCAGCCGCGGCCCGGGATGGCGGCGATGAGGTCGCGCGTGTAGGGATGGGCGGGCCGGGTGAAGATCGCGGCCGGCGTGCCCGTCTCCACGATCTCCCCCTGGCGCATCACCGCGATGCGGTCGGCGATCTCCGAGGCCACGCGCAGGTCGTGGGTGATGAACAGCATGGTGAGGCCGAGGCGCTTCTTCATGTCGGCGATCAGCGCCAGCACCTGCGCCTGCACCGACACGTCGAGCGCGGAGACGGGCTCGTCGGCGACCAGCAGCTCGGGCTCGAGCGCCAGCGCGCGGGCGAGCCCGATGCGCTGGCGCTGGCCGCCGGAGAATTCGTGCGGGAAGCGCGTGGCCGCCGCGGGGTCGAGGCCCACGAGCGCCAGCAGCTCGCGCGCCCGCGCCATCGCCTCGGCGCGCGGCGTGCCGTGGGTGATGGGACCCTCGGCGACGATCTCGCCCACGCGCCGGCGCGGGTTGAGCGAGGCGAAGGGATCCTGGAACACCATCTGCGCGCGGCGCCGGAACGGCTTGAAGGCGCGCTGGCTGATCCCGGTGACGACGGTCCCGCCGATCCGGATCTCGCCCTCGCTCGGCTCGACCAGGCGCACCACGCAGCGCGCCAGCGTCGACTTGCCCGAGCCGGACTCGCCGACCAGCGCCAGCGTCTCGCCACGCGCGAGCGAGAGGCTGGCCTTGCGCACGGCGTGCACCGGCGTCCGGCGCGAGAGCAGGCCGCCGCGCCAGAACACCTTCGAGACGCCGTCGACGGCGAGGAGCGGCGGTTCCGCCGGCCGCGGCGCGACCTCGCGCCCGGCGAGGCGCGGGACGGCCGCGATCAGGCGGCGCGTGTAGTCGTGGCGCGGGCGCGAGAGCACCTCGTCGCGCGCGCCGATCTCGACGATCCGGCCATGCTGCATGACGGCGATGCGGTCGGCGATCTCCGCCACGACGCCGAAGTCGTGCGTGACGAAGAGGATGCCCGTGCCGCGCGTCGCCTGCAGGTCGCGCACGAGGGCGAGGATCTGCGCCTGGGTGGTGACGTCGAGCGCGGTCGTCGGCTCGTCGCAGACCAGCAGCGACGGACGCAGCGCGAGCGCCATGGCGATCATCACGCGCTGGCGCTGCCCTCCGGAGAGCCGGAAGGGATAGGCGTCGACGGCGAGCTCCGGCGACGGGATGCGGACCTCGGCGAGCAGCTCGATGGCGCGCGCGCGGCGCGACGCCGCGTCCCCCTCGCCATGCGCCTCCATCACCTCCGCGATCTGCTGGCCGACCGGCATGATCGGGTTGAGCGCGGTCATCGGCTCCTGGAAGACCATCGCGATCTCGCGGCCGCGGATCGCGCGCATCTCCTCCTTGCCGAGGCGCAGCAGGTCCCTGCCGCCGAAGCGGATCGACCCCGCGACCGCGGGCAGGCGCCTGGGCAGCAGCCCCATGATCGCGGCGGCGGAGATCGACTTGCCCGAGCCCGACTCGCCGACGATGCAGAGGATCTCCCCCCTGGCGAGGTCGAAGCCGACATCCTCGACGGCATGCGGCCGGTCGCCGCCGGGCGGCAGGGCGACGGTGAGCCCGGAGACGGAGAGCAGCGGTGCGCTCACGCCGCGCCCCTGTCGTGCAGGCGCGGGTTGAGGGCGTCGGAGATGCCCTCGCCGATGAGGTTGAGCGACAGGACGGTGAGGAACAGCGCGATGCCCGGGAAGACGCTCGTCCACCAGGCGATGCGGATCGTCGAGCGGCCCGAGCCGATCATGAAGCCCCAGCTCATCACGTTCGGGTCGCCGAGGCCGAGGAAGGAGAGCGCCGCCTCGAGCAGGATCGCGGTCGCCACCATGAAGGACGACAGCACGACGATCGGCGACAGCGCGTTGGGCAGGATCTGGCGCAGGACGATCGTCCAGGTCCCCTGCCCCAGCACCACCGCCGCCTGCACGAACTCGCGCGAGCGCAGGCTCATGAACTCCGCGCGCACGACGCGGGCCACCGGCGGCCAGGACACGATCGCGACCGCCACGAC
>Ga0209972_10004031_pt1 | contig 11244 bp, 8 predicted proteins | sample NOAtaG_7_FD_187302 | JGI IMG/M metagenome (GOLD analysis project Ga0209972, IMG submission 187302) | Freshwater lake microbial communities from Lake Erie, under a cyanobacterial bloom - NOAA_Erie_Diel1S_2200h metaG (SPAdes) (version 2) | ecosystem: Environmental > Aquatic > Freshwater > Lake ...
TCGATCGGCTCCAATTACCATGGTTTGCTCAATGAAAATTGATTCCTTCAATCGACTTTCAATGGGAAGTGGGGCTACATATTTTCCACCACTGGTCTTAAAGAGTTCTTTTTTACGATCAGTTATTTTTAAATGACCTCTTGAAGAAAAAGCGCCAATATCTCCAGTCATAAACCAGTCGCCTTGCATTACTTCTGTAGTAAGATCGGGACGCTTATAATAACCCATCATAATATTGGGTCCTTTACAGAGAATTTCTCCATCCTCTGCAATTTTTACTTCTACTCCCTCAATAAAAGGTCCCACTGAACCAAATTCACGACCATGTTCATCAAAACGGTTTACACTGATTACAGGCGACGTTTCTGTTAATCCATATCCCTCCATAATTACAATGCGAGCAGCGGTAAAAATTCGGATGAGTCGCACTTGGCAGGCTGCACCTCCGCTTATAATTGCTTTTACGTTTCCGCCAAGGGCTTCGCGCCATTTGCTAAAAATTAATTTATTCGCAAGAGCTAGTTGAAACTTATAAAGGGGACTCAGGCTGGTATTGATTTCAAACTTTTCAGCCAGCGAATGCGCCCAGAAAAAAAGTTTACGCTTGGTGCCAGTTAACTCATTCCCCTTCAACATGATCTTGTCATATACTTTTTCGAGCAAGCGGGGAACTGTTGTAAATAAATGTGGCTTTACTTCTTTTAAGTTATCACCAATCGTATCCATGCTCTCAGCATAGTAAATAGCGGTTCCCTTGTACAGGTACAAGTAAGTAACCATACGTTCCAGAATATGATTGAGCGGCAAAAAGCTTAAGGCGCGCATATTGTCTCCGGGAGGAAAGCAGGGTAAGGAAGCTTTCACGTTGGTCATTACATTGCTGTGAGAAAGCATTACTCCTTTTGGAGTGCCTGTAGTTCCGGATGTATAAATGATAGTCGCCAAATCCTCTCCACCTATTCGGGCGCTGATACTGGGAATCTGTTCTATCAATGCAGGGGTGGATGCTTGTAATAGTTCTTTCCAATGCGCAGCATTTGCTACATGTTCGAATGTGTAAATAAATTTTAATTGTGGCAGCCGATCTTTTAGACTCAACACTTTTAAATAGAGATCCTGATCATTTACAAATACTACTTTGGCTTGTGCATCATTTAAGACAAATTCTAGTTCGTTTACATTAATGGTCGGATAGAGCGGCGTCAGGATAGCACCAATTTGCTGCACGGCCAGATCCAACATAATCCACTCCGGCCTATTTTTTGAGAGAATGGCTACTTTGTCTCTTCCCTCGGGACTCATATCTCCGCAGCCTACTCCGATGGAAAGCAAGCCTGCACTCAGTTTATCAACCATTTCTTTTACGGTAGCAGTGCTATACTTTTTCCACTGACCGCCTTCTTTGGCGGCCAGCATATCCTCCAATGGATTTTCTCTTACATTGATAGCAAGACAGTCAAATAACCGGGTAGCTTGGCTCATAGCAGATCGTTAAACTACCAATTTATGAAATTTTTGCGATCAGCGATTTCTGTAGTACTGTCCGGTTGGAATTTTAAACACACGGTTGAACAAAAATTCCCGGAGACGGGTATATGTAGCAGTATTTTGCTGCGACCACAGGGCAAATCCCTCAGAGTCGATTCCCTCTGAAAAAAGCCACTGATCATAGGCTTCAAAAAGCCCAGATTGTAGTAATTGCCGTTGATGTTCAAAAAGCTTAAATGGATAAGTAGCTCCGTACTTACTAAACCAGTCCAATACAAATCTTGTTCTGATCATGGTTAATGTTTCCCGATTCAGCCCTTGACGAGCAGGGCCGGAGGCATTATCCAGAATCTGAAATACCTGTTGGGTAAAAGCTCCGGATTTTTTCCCAGGCTGATAGGCTTGCTTGGTAAGTAGTTGCTGATATTGTTCAAAAAGAATTTTTTTCATGTTGCGCGCACGATCACTCCGGCTCTCCATATTGATATAGATCTCTGCATATAATAAAGCCCATATCGGTTCATTAATTTTTGAATAGTGCAAGGCAGCATTGTAATAATTGCCGCCATACGATGGATCTGCTTGTATGCCATCTTCCCAACAAGTTATGGCGCGTCCGTCTTTATTGGATGAACGGAGTTCGCCCCATTCACTATATAGAGGGCCACTAGCTGGAAATTTCTTAATTCCTTTTTGATACAGTTGTTCGCACTCTTTTACTTCTTCCAATGCTTTGAATACATTACCCGCCAATTGGAAACAAACCACATCAGCATCGGCACGTTGTGTGAGCGCTACTGCCAACTCTTTTGCACTGGCAAACTCGCGTTGTAATGTCAGGGAAAGGATCAGATCTTTTTCTAATTCCAGTGCTTTGGGAAAATCGCGAAGTCCCTGACGAAGTACAATGACTGCATTAGCATGATCACCTCTGTTGTTATAATCACGGGCTGTTTGTTGTAGCTGTTTGATCGAAGACTGTGAGAAACCAATCAAGCTACACATACACAATAATAAGAGAAAGTAAATCTGCTTTTTCATACTTCGTACTCCTTATATCAAATGTGTTAACAAGCCATCACGCAGTTTTGGTTCAAACCAAGTGCTTTTGGGAGGCATCACATTTCCACTATCTGCAATAGCAAATAATTGCTCTATACTAACCGGATAAAAACTAAATGCAATTTTCATTTCTCCACTGTTCACTCTTTTTTCTAATTCACCTAATCCACGAATGCCGCCTACAAAATCAATCCGTTTATCCGTACGTTGATCTTCAATTCCCAGGTGTTTTTCTAGAATTAGCTTAGTAAAAATGGTTATGTCCAATATGCCTATGGGATCTGATGTGTAAGTGCCCTCGCGTGTTTCTAGCTGATACCATTTCCCTTCGAGATACATACCGAATTCATGTAATTGTGTAGGACGAACAGCGGTTGCTGAGGGCGAAATGATAAAATCTTTTTCTAGGAGCGACAGCAACGTATCAACGCTAAGCCCATTCAGATCCTTGATTACACGATTGTAATCCAGTATGGCTAATTGACTAGCCGGAAAAATAGTAGTTAGAAAAAAACGGGCGTTCTTACTATCTGATAATGCAGTAGCCACTTTGGCTGCAGAGGCAGCTCGATGATGACCATCTGCGATATAGGTGCAAGGAACTTGCTCTGCAAATAGTGAAGTAATTTCTTGCACCGTCTTTGAATCATTCACACACCAAATGGTATGTTGAATACCATCATTAGCTGTAAAATCAAAAAGAGGTGCATGTGAACTACGCCAATTTTCAATGCATTGATTCATGGCGTCTACATCCCGGTACGCTAAAAAAACATTTCCGGTTTGTGCACGAATTGTACGCATATGGTCAATTCGATCTTTTTCTTTTTCAGGACGGGTGAACTCGTGCTTTTTGATTAAATCATTTTCATAATCGTCCACCGAGGAAACGCAGACTAATCCAGTTTGGCTGCGTCCGTTCATCACTAATGTATAAATATAATAGCAGGCAGTTTCTTCTTGTACCAGTATGCCTTCATTGCGCAAGCGGTTTAAATTTTCCAATGCCTTATCATAAACTACCTGGCTATGCGTATCGATGGAAGGATCTAGATCAATTTCTGATTTGGTTACCTGTAAAAAAGAAAGGGTATTTCCCTTTGCTTCTACACGCGCCTCCTCACTATTTAAAACATCGTAGGGTCGTGCAGCCACTTGCGCCGCATGCGCAGGAGTTGGACGAAGTGCTTTGAAAGGTTGAATGGCAGACATATTAGCCTTTTTTATTTGCGAATGAACGCATGAATGAAGTAATCGCTTGAACTGATTCAAGCGGCAATGCATTATAGAGTGATACGCGGAAGCCGCCTACGCTACGATGTCCTTTAATGCCCACCATACCTTCTTGTTCCGCGGCTGTCAGAAATTCTTTTTCTAATTTGGGGTCCTGCATTAAAAATACCGCATTCATTATACTACGGTCTTCTTTGGCAACGGGCCCGTGAAAAAGAGGTAAAGCATCTAATGTGTCGTAAAATAATTTTGCTTTCGCTTTATTTTTTTGTTCTATAGCAGCCACACCGCCTTGTTCTTTTAACCAGCGAAGGGTGAGCAAGATCACATACACTGCAAACACGGGTGGGGTGTTGAGCATGCTTGCTTCTTTAATGTGTAATCGATAATCCATGAAGGCAGGTATAGGACGATCGATTTTCCCAAGACAATTTTTATTTACAACTACCAGTGAAACTCCAGCAGGCCCAATATTTTTTTGTGCACCCGCATAGATTAAATCAAATTGATTGAAATCAAGCACACGGCTCATGATATCGCTACTCATGTCTGCCACTAAGGGCATTCCACAATTTGTTGGGAACTGGTGCCACTGCGTACCTGCGATAGTTTCATTCGAGGTTAAATGCAGATAAGCGCCTGGAGTATCGAGATCTAATTTCTTTGGAATGGTAGTATGACCGGTATATAAGGACGAGCCTGCAATGTGCACATTGCCAAATAAGCCTGCTTCTTTGATTGCTTTTTCTGACCAGGTTCCGGTCTCGGTGTAATTAGCTGTTTGATTAGCCCCTAATAAATTCATGGGCACTTGTACAAATTGAAGCGTAGCGCCGCCATGTAAAAACAGCACCTCATGCGCTTCATCTAATTGCATTAATTCTCGCACCAATGCTCTAGCTTCTTCCATGACGGGAGTAAACAAAGAAGTTCGGTGTCCGATTTCTAAAATGGAAAGTCCTGATGCATTGAAATCTAACAGCGCTTTGCTGGCTTCCTCTAAAACTGATTTTGGAAGAATCGAGGGTCCTGCATTGAAATTATGGAGAATCATCGGGGCAAATGTAAGCCAACCTGTCCTTGTTCCATCCTTGTTGTAGTAATTCAAAGGCTGCTTTTTCCTCCGGTGTAAATTGTTGTTGTGCCAACGACGTTAAGGGGGGTTGCCCAGCTTGTACCCAAGCCGTGATCCAGAATGAAGCAACGGCCTTGATTGATTCCTGCATTCTTCGTTCAATCATTCCTCGTAACAAACGGTTATAGGCTAGGGAATAGGCGCGTGCGTATTGTTTGACTAGTACACCATTTCGTTCTTCAAAACTATATTGTTGACCCAATGGAAATTTTCCGGCTAACCACTTTTCGGTTCGTAATACAGTATCAGCGGCGGCTGCACTTTGCAAAACGCGTTCCCAAATAAAAGACATGGGATCAGCAATCCAATTGGCTTTTCCCACCATAAAATCCCAATCAGATTCGGCTAGTAATTCCGGAATTCTGCTCTCCCAAAAACCATGAATCCCCCGCTGTCCGGTTTTTTGTCCATTGTGATTACTGCAGGCATGTAAGGGAACATGTGCATCAGAAATATAGTGCCCTAGCTCGGCCGATAGTTTTAAGATTGAAAAGAGGTCCTGTTTGATAAATGCCTGCGTTAATCGATAAAGCATCGTTTCTATCCACCACGGTACAATGCCGTAGCGATTCAAACTATCTTCTCCACACTCCGCAACTGCCTGTTTCCATCCCCGGGGTAATGAAAGGTAGGGAGCAGGACCATACTGGTCCATATCAATATAATGACGCGGGCCTTCTTCCTTAACTTGATATCTTCTCTTGTCAGGATCTACGGCATGTTCTTCAATAAAGGAAAGTTGTTTTTTGTAAAGCACCAGCATTTCGGGGGGCAATAAAAAAACAGCAATCCGATTTATCTTTTTGTGTGCATAAAATCCCCAGCACCATCCGGTCAAGGGAAGAACCAGACAGACTGGAATCAAAATCCAGCGAAACATAACATCAATTTTTAGGAAAATCTACGCGTGTGAGGAATGCTCTGCATCCAGATCAACAACACCGCCTGTTACAGCGTATTTCATGGCCTCTCCCGAGGAAATCTTATCTATTTTTCGAACTTTATCACGAGGGAGAATATAAAGTTGTCCGGCAAAATTGTAACCCTGTGGTACATAGACCGCTACTTTATCGCTACCTAGTTCAAATTTTTCCATTTCCTCGTCAGTCAGAAATCCTACGATCCAAACATCGGGACCAAAGACATTGGCAAGAACAGCACGATTGAATTTTCGTTTATTCCCTGCAAACGCCTCAAAAAAATCACGGGTTGAAGTATAAATCAACTTGACACCCGGAGTTCTTTCCATCCATTGATCAAAAAGCTGAAGAACTCCTCCCATTAGGAAATTAGAACTGACCCAGCCTACCACTACCACACTTGATATTATTAATAAGAACCCCAACCCTGGTACATTCAAATAGGGTCGCAGAATGCTGTCCACTTTTTCAAATAGCCAGTATAGTGCGTATCCCGTAATGGCGATGGGGGCCAAAATAACCAGCCCCTGGATAAAGTAGCCAGCCACCCGTTTGACGGGGCTCCGAAAAGGTCTTTTGGGGTCCATAGGGGGTATTTGAAGCTAAATTAGTACAATCCAAGCCCCTTCCGCCCTGGTTTTTGACCAGATTTCATGGGATTTTAACAAAAGAAACTTTGAAAACGATAAAAGTTTCCATAGTTTTGCGGCCCCAAATCAACGTATGGAACCTAAAAATAGAATTGCAGAGAAGGCAGAGGAGCTGTACATGCGTTTTGGCATACGCTCCGTTTCCATGGAAAACATGGCCGAGGCGCTGGGTATGAGCAAAAAAACACTCTATCAATATTTTGCCGATAAGGACGAACTCGTGGTTGAAGTGGTAAAGCGCCACACCGATGTGGTTCGTCAGCAATGCGAACAAATTGCTCAGGAAGCGCAGGATGCGATCCATGAAATTTTTCTGATCATGGAACGGGTGATGGAGGATTTTCGGAATATGAACCCGATGGTATTATTTGATCTTCAAAAATACCATCCGATGGGATTTCAACGATTTAATGAATACAAGAATCAATTCCTGCTCGATTTTATTCGTTGTAATATCCAGCGCGGTATTCGCGAAGGTTTATACCGGGACAATATCCAATTAGAAATTATTAGTCGTTATCGATTGCAATCGATGATGATTCCTTTTGATATTAATGTGTATCCGCCAACTCAGTTCAATATGGCGGAGACGGCTCAATTAATTGCAGAAAATTTCACCTATGGGTTGGCTACGGTGCAAGGGCATCAATTAATTCAGGATTACCAGGAAAAAAGAAAAAATAAATGAAGATGAATAAATCAAAAGCGATTTTGTTAGGCGTTGTGGCTGCATTGGGTATTAATCAAGTGTATGCGCTCGATACACTTCGCGTGGCGGAGCATGCTTTTACCGCACAACAAGCAGTGGATTATGCTATGAAGAATAATGTGCAGGTAAAAAATGCATTACTGGGTATAAAGTTGCAGCAAGAAACAAATCGTCAGGTTACTTCCGCGGCATTTCCTCATATCAATGGAAGTATCAGTACCACTGCAAATCCCAACGTAGCTACACAGGTTATTCCAAACTTTATTTCTCCGGCTACTTATCAGGTATTGATTGATAAAGGAGTGAAAGATGGAAACGGAAATCCCATCAATATGCCGCCTGATTTTGGATTTATTTCTGCTCAATTCGGTACCCGATACAGTGCTAATGCCGCCGTAAGTCTCAATCAAATACTTTTTGACGGGCAAGTATTTGTAGGGCTACAAGCACGTAGAGCTGCCATGGAGTTTGCCGATAAAAATGCAGCACTAACGGCTGAAATTATCAAGGCCAATGTATTGAAAGTATACTATCAGTTGGTGGTTAGTCGCACACAATTGGAGTTATTGGATTCTACTATTTCTTTTGTTCAAAAGAATTTAGCGGATACGCGAGTACTCTACAAGAATGGATTTCGTGAAAAGTTAGATATAGATCGTGTAGCCGTACAACTGGCTAATCTGCAAACTGAAAAGAACAAGGCACTTGCCATGGTCTCCAATGGGTACTATGGATTAAAAGTATTAATGGGTATGCCTGTTTCTGATCAATTAACACTTACGGATACGCTGACTCCCGAAATGATTAAAGACGGAATGCTGGATTCTGAGTCTTATGATTACAAGGATCGTAAAGAATTTCAATATGCCGACCTCGGCAGAAAATTGGGTGAGTATAATATTCGTCGATATAAGCTCAGTCAAATTCCAACCTTGGCGCTGAATGGTGTGTATGCAAAGAATGCACAACGCAATACTTGGAATTTTCTAAACCAGGACCAACGCTGGTTTACCATCTCCAATGTTACTGTAGCACTTACGATGCCACTATTCAATGGATTTGTGACGCGTTCAAAAATTACACAAACAAAGATTGAATTAGAGCGAACGCGTAATGAAATCGAAGGTCTCAAACGTACCATCGACAGTGAAGTGGCCAGTTCAAAAAATAATTTTCAATCAGCCATCAGCCGAATGGATTCTCAAAAACAAAATGTTGAGCTCGCGGCCAATGTGTATCAGCAAATCAAGAAAAAGTATGAGCTGGGACTGGGTTCACAAACTGAGATCAATTTAGCACAGAACGAATGGAAAGCGGCACAAACTAATTATACAACAGCACTTGCCGACGCCATCATTGCACGTATCGATTGGCTTAAAGCAACTGGAAAATTATAAAACACAGAAAATTAAAATTATGAATACGCTATCAACACGCACACTCTTCTTTTTACCAATTATTCTTTTAGTAGCCTGCGGAGGTCCACAGGAGAAGAATGGAGACGCTGCACAACTTCGTAAAAAAATCGAGGAAGTAAAAAAAGAGAAAGCCACCTTAGAAAACACCTTGCGTGAACTGGAACAACAATTAGCCTTGGCGGATCCTAGTACAGCACGCTCTGCTTTTTTAGTGTCAGTTGATACGTTGGAAAAAGGTGCATTTGCGCACTACATCGATTTGCAAGGTCGTGTTGAAGCGGAGGACATGGCCTATGTGGCTCCATCCGGTATGGGTGGAGTGATCAAGGCTGTTTTTGTAAAACTTGGACAGCGTGTCAGCAAGGGACAGACCTTATTGAAACTAGACGATGCCGTAGCCAGACAACAATTGACTGCTGCACAACAACAAACCGGTATGTTGAAAGCAAGACTGGAGCAGGCACAAACTATTTTACAGCGTTACGAAAACCTCTGGAAGCAAAATATTGGAGCAGAGATTAGTGTGGTCAATGCAAAAGCAGATGTGGAAGCGTTAGCTGCTCAATTACGTGCTGCACAAGCACAAGTGGGAATGGCCCAGGAGCAGGTGAATATGACTAGTGTAAAAGCAGAGATTAGCGGAGTAATCGATGAGTTAAATGTAAAAGTGGGCGAACTCTATACGCCACAGGCAGCGGCAACACCTGGTATGGGAATCCGTATTGTCAATAATAGTCGATTGAAAGTAGTGACCAATATTCCTGAGAATTACATCGGACGCGTCAAAAAAGGCACCAGCATTGATGTAAAAGTATTGGAAAGTGGAAAAGAAAACTTTACGACAAAGCTTGATGTGGTGGGAGAATCAATTAGTGCAATTACTCGTTCCTTTAACGCAGAAGCTACCATTCCTGCTAATGCAGTATATAAACCGAATCAAACAGCAAATGTGCGCATCCTTGATTACAAGACCGACAGCACTATTGTAGTGCCGTTGAATACCGTACAGCGTGATGAGAAAAGCCGATATGTGTACGTGGTTGAGCAAAAAGGAAATAGTTTGATTGCTCGCAAAAAGATTGTTACTACTGGCGAAGCTTATGGAGGACAAATTGAAATCAAATCCGGATTGGAGCAAGGGCAGGTACTAATTACCCGTGGTTTTCAAAATGTGTATGACGGGCAAACTGTGAAAGCTGTTCAATAATCGTCACCACACAAAAATTTAATTATGTCAAGTTTCCAAGAGAAGATTGTCAATAAAGTAAAGGAGTTTGGTCCAACCAGTTGGGCCATTGACAATCGTACAGCTATATATATTATTGCCATCTTGATTTCACTCTTTGGGTATATCAAGTTTACCACCTTACCTAAAGAACAGTTTCCCGATGTGGTGTTCCCTACCATTTCAGTGACTACGGTCTATGTGGGTAATTCGCCCAAGGATATTGAAAATCTGGTTACACGTCCTATTGAAAAGCAATTGAAAGGTATCAGTGGTGCCAAGGTCAATAAGATTACCAGTACTTCTCAAACTGATTATTCTTTGATTGTAATTGAGTTTGATACGGATGTTAAAAGTGAAGTGGCCAAACGTAAGGTTAAAGATGCTGTAGATAAATCGACTAAGGATTTGCCAACTGATTTAACGAGTCAACCTGATGTACAGGAATTTTCTTTTAGTGAAATGCCGATTTTGTTTGTAAACATCAGTGGTGATTTTGATCCGATAAAACTCAAGGAGTATGCAGATAAGATCCAGGATAAGGTGGAGGAAATGCCTTCTATTACACGGGCAGAGATCGTGGGTGCTCCTGAGCGCGAGATCCAGGTTAATGTAGATCCTTATCGGATGACTACTGCCAAGGTTAGTTTCATGGATATTGAAAATGCCATTGTTCGTGAAAACATGGACATAACTGGCGGACAGGTGGAGGTGGGGAATATGAAACGAACATTGCGTGTAAAGGGTCAGTTTCGCGAGGCAGCTGATATGGGAACCATTGTGGTTCGAAGCTCTGCGCGCGGTGCCTCCGTTTATTTGCGTGATGTGGCTGATATCCGTGATACGGTAAAGCAGTATGAAAGTTTTGCACGGTTAAATGGTAAAAACGTAGTAACACTCAATATTGTAAAACGTGCCGGTGAAAATTTGATCACCACGGCAGACGGAGTAAAAACTATTCTTGCTGAGATGCGGGATAAGCAGGAGTTGCCACAGGATTTGAAAGTAGACTTTACCGGGGATCAGAGCAAGGGTACAAAAACCTCATTCAATGAGCTGATCAACACTATCATCATTGGTTTCATATTAGTATTGTTGATCCTGATGTTCTTCATGGGCGTTACCAATGCCTTCTTTGTGGCCTTGAGTGTACCGTTGAGTGTGTTTGTGGCCTTTATGTTCTTACCAGTGGCCGATGCAATTGTAGGAGGAAGTGTAACGCTCAACTTTATCGTATTATTCGCGCTCTTGTTTGGTCTGGGTATAATCGTTGATGATGCTATTGTGGTAATTGAAAATACACACCGGATATTTAATAATGGAAAAGTTCCAATTATCAAGAGTGCCAAAGAAGCGGCCGGAGAAGTATTTATTCCGGTATTAGCGGGTACGGCAACCACTTTA
>Ga0209972_10004032_pt1 | contig 11243 bp, 8 predicted proteins | sample NOAtaG_7_FD_187302 | JGI IMG/M metagenome (GOLD analysis project Ga0209972, IMG submission 187302) | Freshwater lake microbial communities from Lake Erie, under a cyanobacterial bloom - NOAA_Erie_Diel1S_2200h metaG (SPAdes) (version 2) | ecosystem: Environmental > Aquatic > Freshwater > Lake ...
GCCGGTGACTGCAATCTTCTTCACCACACTCCGCGTGGCGAGATCGACCACCGACACATCGTTGGAGGGGCCGTTTGCGGTGAAGAGCGTCTTTCCATCCGGGGACAAGCCGATCCCCCACGGCCGGGTGCCAACCTCAAATGAACCGGTCGGCTGGTTGGTGGTCGTATCAACGATAAAGACCTTCTTGCCACGGCCGGTGCTGACGTAGAGCTGCTTCGCGTCAGGCGAGAGGACCAACCCCATCGGTTTTATCTCCCCCGCCGCGCCAAGGACAATCTCATCGAGCCTGGTATTCCTGACGGCATCGAAACGAACCACAGTTCCATCATTCTCGGCGTTGACGTAACCGGACTTTCCATCGGGCAGGAAGACGATATTGCGTGGGCGGCGACCGACCTTGAAGGTCTTGATGCGCCGTTTCGCGGCGACATCGATAACCGAGATCGCGCTATCGGCCTCGTCGGTCACGTAGACCTGCCGACCATCGGGCGAGAGGGTTACCCCCTCCGGTTCCCCGCCAACCCCGACGGTCACGCCAAGCTGACCGGTCTCGATGTCGACGTAACTCATCCCCATCGCATCCTCATTCGAGACCAGAATCGTCTTTCCATCGAGGGTGATGTCGAAGTTTTCCGGATCAGAGCCGCCGGGCAGAACACGAACAAGCCGATTGGTCTCGACATCGAAGACTCCGATGCCGTCCGCGCTCTTATCGGGCGGGGGGAGAGTGCTCTCATCGACGCCCGGAGGAGCGGGCGGTGAACCGCTGAGGGCCACATAGATCGTCTTCCGATCCGGGCTGGCGTGGATCCCCCGCGGCCGCTTGCCAAGGGGAACGGTCGCGATCACCTCGAAGGTCGCGCCATCGATCACACTCAGGTCCCCGGTCGATTCATTGGTCACATAGACCCGGTAGCCGGTCGTCCAGGGGGCAGGGCTCTTCACCGCCTCGGTGACCGGTTTCTCAGCGGGGCGGCCGCAACTCACGGCAAGCAGAAGGAGGCTGCCGAGGAGTAACATTCGACTTCTCATATTATTCTCCCTTAAAGTTAAATAGCAGTTCTGTCCGGCCACTGGCGGTGACCTTCACCGGCAGCTCCTGACGCCCAAGCCGCTCGTGCCAGGCCTCGAGAAGATAGTCTCCGGGCGGGATGCGGTCGAGAGTGAAGAGGCCTTCCCGACTGGTCACACCATAGTAAGGGTGTGGAACCGCGCCAATCCAGGCATGCATCCAGTTGTGGATGTTGCATTTGATGCGAACCATCACCTCGGGCTGGGTGAACCGTCTCGTCAGTGGCGGATCGCCCGGCGATTGACTCTGGTTCCATTCTCGATTCACCTTCGCCAGCGGGTGAATGTTGTGGGTGAGCGGGTCGGCATTGATGACCTGCAGAGTCTGACCGACCATGATCCCCTGCACGCGCGGACCGAACCAGCAGCCACGCTGTTCAATCACCACCGGTTCTGCGGGAGGTTGAAAGATCTTCCCCTCGAGGCCCGCTTTCACGTAGACAAAGACATTGGCCAATCGGGCCTCCTCGCCGACCCTGGACACGGCGATCTCCTCATCGGCGAGGGGCTGATCGTGAAGCTTGACGCATTGAGGGTCATTGTCCATATTGACCCGGCGCGGCGCGACCGGCTGGCCACTGAAGAGAACGCGGCCGGTGATCGACCCAGCCGTGAGCGGATCGGGTTGGTAGTAAAGCGCTGAAACTGGCTCCGGATCGGCCTTCTTCTGACAACTGGTCAAAAGTATGGCCAACATCAGGATGAGCACCCACCGCGATAGAATAATTGCTCTCATTCGACCTCCCGGGGAAGCTGACCAGTAAGGGCCTCGAGAAAAGCTTCGAGATCCGCTCGTTCCTGGGCGCTCAGCGTGAGCGGCCTGATCAGCGGATCGAGCTGGGGATTGGAGCTTCCGCCGCCAATGTAGAAATCGATCACTTCACGGAGTGTCCGCAGCCGACCATTGTGCATATAGGGCGCCGTCTGCGCGACGTTTCGCAGGCCCGGAGTCCGAAAGGCTCCCCGATCGGCCTCGACCTTTGTCTTCTCATACCGACCGGGATCGGCCAGTTCTCCGCTGGCGTCGAGCGCCGTCCCGAGATTGTGGAACAGACCATCAGTGAAGAGGGCGTGCTGGTCACCGATCAGGTGGCAGGCCGCGCAGTTTCCGCGTGCCGGATCACGAAAGACCTCCAGACCGCGGATCGCCGCCGCGCTCAGAGCCTCCTTCTCTCGACCATAGTAGTAGCGATCGAAGGGTGAATTGCCACTGAGCAGAGTCCGCTCATAGGCCGCGATTGCCCGCACGACCCGGGTCATGGTGATGGCCCCGGGACCAAACACACGCGCAAATTGCGCCCGGTAGGATTGGTCGCTGGTGAGCCGTTCCGTGCAGATGTCGTGCGGAAGATTCATCTCGATCGGGTTGGCGATGGGCCCGCCCGCCTGCTCCTCGAGATCGGCGGCGCGTCCATCCCAGAACTGGCGGGACCAGTAGGCGGCATTGAGTATGGCCGGGGTATTCCTCTTCCCGATCTGCCCCCCAACGCCCCGGGCAGTCGGCAGCCCGTCAGTGAACCATCGGTCGGGTTGGTGACAGGTCGCGCAGGAGACCGTGCGATCACTCGACAGATTCTGGTCGAAGAAGAGGCGCCGCCCCAGCTCCACCGCGTCAGCGGTGATCCGTGAATTGGCTGGCGGGTCGAGCTCAGGCAGGCCAAGCGGCGGGGTCAGAACGAGCGTCTCCCCAAGCGGCAGGGCTGGCGGGTCTGCGGGATCCAGGACTCGACAGGCCAGACTCAGGAAGAGAACCAGCAGGGTGATGATCAATAGTTTCCGTCGTGCCATCCGCGTCTCTCCAATGTTCGTTCGTGATTGGATCATACCACCAATCAGGAGACCAATCGAAACCGGATAGTCACACATCTGGTCAGGCTGGGGATTGGCGAAGTCGCGCCAATCCCCATTCGGCCAACCGTTCAGACCTCGCCGCGGCGACGCATCGCGGCAATGTGGCGCGCACAACGAACGGCCAGCGCCGCAATCGTCAGGGTCGGATTCTTCTCCGGGAAGGTGGTGAAACAACTGCCATCGACCACAAAGAGGTTGCGAACCTCACGAGTCTGGTTCCATTCATTGAGGACAGAGGTCTTTGGATTGCGCCCCATGCGAATCGTGCCGACTTCATGGCTCGCAAAGCCACCAATATTGGGGGTCTGGAATTGGCGCATCTCGGCTCCGCAGGCGTCGAAGATTCGGTGCGCGCTGGCGACGATATCGCGGAAGAGAGCCCGATCATTAGCCCCAAATTCAAACTGAACGACGGGAATGGGTATTCCATACTGGTCGGTGCGGGTCGGATCGACGGTCACCCGGTTCTGTGGACGATGCTCGACCTTGCCGTATCCCCCCATCTGGAAGAGTCCGGGCAACAGGTCGCGGACGCGGCTCTTGTAGCCGGGACCAAAGCCTGACACAAACTTCGCCGGATGAGCGACACGCCGACTGACATAGTTCATCTGGTAGCCGTAACCGCCCACAAAGTCACTCCCTCTTTTCACAAAGCGTGGAATGTAGGCGTGATCGGTCACTCCGTCACCCTGCCAGGTGTCCGTGCCCATCAGATCCTTGAGGTAGCCAATAAAGACCGTCTGCGAATGTCCACCGAGATAACGACCGACCACGTCGTTGTTGTTGGCCAGACCGTTCGGGAACTTTTCGCTCTTCGAGTTGAGCAGCAACCGGGCCGACTCGATCGTCGCCCCGCAGACAACGACCAGCTTTGCGCGGACCTCCTCAACCTTGCGCGTCTGCCGGTCGATGAAGGAGACCCCGCTCGCCAGACCATCACGGTCGACAAGAATCTCGCGAACGAGCGCATTGGTGCGCAGTGTCAGCTTTCCGGTCGCCTGCGCGGCCGGGATGACGGTGATGTCGCTCGACCAGATCGCCCGGACATCACAGACATCCATGCAATGGCCGCAGTAGTGGCAACCGCCGCGCGCCCCGCGCCCCTTGAGCAGAACCGCCTTTCGCGACGAGATGAGGCTCATGCCGATCCGGGCCAGCCGTGGCTTGGCATAACGCTCTGCACATCGCAGGGGTGGCGCGTCGGCAACAAAATTGCCATCCGGCAGGTACTCGAGGTTCTCCTTCGTCCCGAAGACGTGCATCTCCTGCTCGACGTAGTCGTAGAACGGCGCCAGCTCTTCGTAGGTGAGCGGCCAGTCCTCCTCGATCCCATTGACGCTCCATTCACGAAAATCGACCGGAGCAAAGCGATAGGTCGCCGCGTTCCAGTGGAAGGTTCGGCCACCCAGGTTGCGCACCCGGTTGACGGCGATTCGGTCGCCGCGATACTGAATGCCATCCTCGATGTTGTCCGGATACATCGCCGCCTGGTGGCGAAAGCCAAAGCCGCGCTTGGGCAGATCGTAGGGCCAGCTATGGGAGTTCATCTCCGCCACGTCAATCTTTCGGCCGCCCTCGAGCAGGATCGTCTCGGCGCCGGCCTCGGTCAGCTCTTTGGCCATGAAACCACCGGCAGCGCCGGAGCCGATTATGCAGACATCATAGATCTTGGTTTTTGGCAGATTCATGCGCTCTCCTCCATAACTCAACTCTTCCCGCCCAACTGTCGGAGCTTGATCGGCCCTATTTCACCTGGAAAATGACGCGGACGCCATGCTTGTTCGAGGTGATGATATCGAGTCGCCGATCGCGGTTGAGGTCGGCGACCAGAAACTGGGTGCCAATACCGGAGTCATTGTCGATCTCGTGACGAACCCATTCGACCCGTCCACCGTCGCGCTTCAGCTCATACCAGTTGATGACCGGCGGATCGTTCGGATTGAGATCGCCCTTCGGCCCATGCGCCCAGTAGCGTTTTCCAGTGACCAGGTCCTTCAGCCCATCGCCATTGAGATCGACCAGCTCCAGGGCGTGGGTCTGGGTGACGCTCGTGTCGATCAGGTGCTCGGTGAAGGTCGGCTGGCCATCGGCGCCGCGACGCTGCTCATGCCACCAGATGCCCAGCTTATGGGCCGAGCTGGAGAGGACATCGTTGAGGCCGTCGCCGTTCACATCGTCGACGTGCATATGGGCCGCATCCTGGCCAAGATTGGCTTTGACAAATGTCCACGGACCCGAGCGGGGATCGGGCGGCCCCTTCCAGTAACCGCCGGGGATGAGCAGGTCGCGCCGGCCATCACCATCGATATCACCATATCCAAGCCCGTGCGAGTAACGATTGACGCCCGCCTTCATCGAATCGGGTTTGGCAAACTTGCCGCTGATCGGCCAGGCGCGGAATGGCGCGGTGGGATCGGCGTCCGGCTCGAGCCAGAACATCTGCTCGTCATTGACGGCAAAGATCAATTTGCGATCTGCGCCGGCGCCGTCGATCTGCCCGAAATAGGGGCTCTCATTGCAGGCATTCGGCGCAATCCGGTGCTCTGGCCAGTGCCCTGACTTCCCTTTTGGGTTCTCGTGCCAGACGGCCGGATCACGACCGGGCCAGTCGATGCGGATCAGATCTGGCCACCCATCGCGATTCAGATCGGCCGTGAAATTGATAAAGGCATCACTATAGTTGCCCGCGGCGTCGTACTTCACCGCCGGTCCGATCTCGTGCATCTTCCAGGTTGGAGCTTCATACCAGACCAGCCCAGCCAGAACATCCAATCGCCCATCGCGATTGACATCGGCAATGGCCACACCCTCGCTGCGAAACTCGTTATCGAGGACGACCTTGCGCCATTTCAATTCACGGGGCGCCGATCCACTTCCGGCAAAGATGGTAGCAAGCAGATACACTACCGCAACAATTGATAACCCAATCTTTCTCATTATCATGTTCAGTGGCTCTCAGAAGAAACTGGATTTTGGCGATGATAAAACTGGTCCGAGCGGACCGTTATCGCAACCAACTTGTAGAGTGTTGTTTGTCCTTCGTTTATCATTGTCCGGACAGACGGGCGGATTGTATTACGTGATGCCTGGTTTGACAAGATTGGCGTCCGCAACGATAAAAATTCCCCGTGATTATCGGCGCTAAGGAGTCTTCACAGAATGGAAAAGATCGAGCAATGGATTAGCAATCAGAAGAGCGTGCTGCGGGCGCGCATGACGAATATCGAAGGGCGGATGCGCCAGCTCGACGAGTGGCTGGGGGATGAGGTCGCGGCAATCCGTCAGGCTGGAAGTGCGGCCATTCCACAACTCGACTGGCGGGAGATTGCACATCAGCAGGTCAGCGCGGCGCAACGGGAGTTGATCCGGCATCGTGGCTGCGTCGTGATTCGCGGAGTCTTTGCGCGGGAAGAGGCCGAGGAGTGGAACGAGCGGATTGGCGAGTACATCGAGACGAACAGCTACTATGAAAAGGCGCACAGCCGGGCCGGACTCGACCAGTACTTCTCCTCGCTCGCCTCGGGGCGTCCGCAGATCTTTGGCCTCTACTGGTCAAGGCCACAGATCGAGGCGCGGCAACACGAGCATCTCGATCTGACCCGCCGCTTTCTCAACCGCCTCTGGCGAACGGATCGGCCCGACGGAGGTGTGGAGTTCGACCCCGACCGGCAGTGCAACTACGCCGATCGGCTGCGCCGGCGCGAACCCGGCGATCGATCGCTCGGCCTCTCCGCCCACTGTGATGGCGGATCGGTCGAGCGCTGGTGCGATCCTGGTTTTCAGGGGGTCTACCACGAGCTCTTCTTCGGTGACGTCGATCGATACGATCCGTTTCTGGCCGCGGGCCGGACGGAGACGCTCGAGATTCCTTCACCAGCGGTCTGCAGTGTCTTCAGGACCTTCCAGGGGTGGACGGCGCTGACGCCCCAGGGACCGGGGGATGGCACCCTGCGACTGATTCCGCTGGCCAAGGGGATGGCCTGGATGTTGCTGCGCGCCCTCCAGTCCGATGTGGCGCCGACCGATCTCTGCGGCGCCCGAGCCGGGCGCGCGCTTGCCGCGGATCGACACTGGCACGGGCCACTGCTCGCGGGTGAGGTCGCCATCCCACGGGTCGAACCTGGTGATACCGTCTGGTGGCACCCCGATGTGATCCACGCGGTCGAGGACGAACATCGCGGCCAGGGTTACAGCAATGTCATCTATATTGGCGCAGCTCCGTGGTGTGCGAAGAATGAAGCCTTTCTCGAGAAACAGGCTGCCGCATTTCTGAGCGGACGGAGCTGCCCGGATTTTGCCCCGGAGGACTACGAGGTCGACTTCACTGGCCGGGCCGCTCTCTCCGACCTGACGCCCCTTGGACGGGCGCAAATGGGACTCTGACGAGTACCGTTAGCAGGTCAGCAGGATGCGGAGATCGCGCACGTTGTTGCCCGTCGGGCCGGTGACGATTGCTGAACCAAGCTGCGCAAAGAAGTTGTACGAGTCGCTGCGCCGCAGGTAGTCGGCTGGATCGAGGCCGGCGGCGGTGGCCCTGGCAAGGGTCGACTGATCAGCGATCGCGCCGGCGGCCGGACTCCGGCCATCGATGCCGTCGGTGCCGCCGCTAAGAATCGCGACCTCGGCCAATCGACTGGCGCGGATAGCCCGGAGGACAAACTCCTGGTTGCGCCCCCCTTCGCCATCACCACGCACGGGACAGATCACCTCTCCGCCGGAGATGAGACAGACACGCCGCCCCGGATGGGCCTCGCGCAGCGCCCCAAGGCGCGCGAGGTGGATGGCGGCCATCTCTTCAACTTCGCCCTCGACCAGATCTGCGGCTATCTCAACGACGCACTGGTAGTCGTCTTCGGCAATCCTCCGCGCCTTTTCGAGGGCGACCCGGTTGTCGAGCAGAAGATAAGCTGGGGACGGCGGGCCCTCTCCGGAGACCGGCATCTCCGGCAGTCGGCCCGCCTTGATGAGGCTGGCCACCCGGGGCGGGAAACTCTCGAGCAGGCGGTACTCTCCGACGATGCGGTCGAAATCGTCCCGGGTCACCCTTCCCCGCAATGTCGGACCGGAGGAGACCGTTGTCAGATCGTCGTGGTTGACGTCTGAGATGATCAGTGAAATCTGGCGGGAGCGCGGCGCGGCGGCGGCCAGCCGCCCTCCCTTGACGGCCGAGAGGAACCGTCGCACGACATTCATCTCTCCAATGACGGCCCCGCAACCGACCAGAACCCGATTGACCTCCTGCAGGTCTGCCAGCGTTATCGTCTCGTCGACAGGCCGCTCGAAGAGCGCGGACCCTCCGCCCGAGATGAGAAAGAGGACCAGCGTCTGCGGACTGTCGACCCTTTGCAAAAGCTCGAGGGCCGCCCGGGCGGCATCGAGGCTGCCCTGGTTGGGAACCGGGTGGCCCCCCGTAAAGAGATGGAATCCCGGCGGAGCCCCAACCTGTTCTTCGTTGGTCGCGACGATCCCGGCAGTCAGCCGGTCGCCAAGGCGGCGACCGGCCGCGCGCGCCATTGGCAACGCGGCCTTGCCAATGGCGATCACCACCAGGCGGCGGATCGGCGCGAGATCGAGCTCTTCTTCGACGACCCGCAGGTTAGTTCCCTGCCGCTCCAGCGCGGCTTCAACGACCTTCTCGACATCGATCTCGCGGATCGTCTTCAGGAAGATGTCGGAGGCTGCTCCTGCCAGATTAATCTTCATTGTCTGCTCAGTTACTCAAACAAGGTTATGATCACCCAGCGTCGACCTCGATCCCTTTATGCCGATGATCCGGGTGATGGTTGAGCCAACCCGATCACGTCAGATCGTGACCGGGATGCCCGGGTCGGTATTTACGCCCCGCTCAGGGCATTCTATGATCGAACCGCGTGTCGATGCCAGACGGCATTGCTGCATGTCTGATGAATGTGTATGAATGGTTCTGACAAGTCAACCAATGCGTGACCCTCGACGGGACGGTCACTGCTTAAGTCCGGATGGTCGGATGTGGTAAGATTGCGACTGTTCAGGACGACAGGTCGACCGGATCGATCTGCCGGTGCGAAGATTGCAGAACAACATTAGTGACCTGACAAAGGATGGAACGAGCCATGAGAGTTAGAATCTTTCTGTTTCTCTTTGCCTTATTTCTGACTCTTCACCCACTCACCAGCGATACGCAGGGTGCCGGAGTCAAACCGCGCCGCGAGTTGCTGGTCAGCACCGCGTGGCTGGCTAAACGGATTGGGCGTCCCGACCTGACCATTCTCCACATCGCCCCTGATCGCCAGTCCTACGACCAGGGCCATCTCCCCGGGGCGCGGTTTGTCCCCTTGAGTGAGATCATCATCGCCAGGGATGGGGTTCCAAATGAGTTGCCATCGATGGCGGAACTCCAGAGACTCTTCACGCGCCTGGGCGTGGGGAACACGGGGCGCATCATTCTTTACGGTGAACCGAATGCCCTCTCGGCCACCCGGACCCTCTTCACCCTCACCTATCTGGGTCACGGCGCTCGCGGCGCCATCCTCGACGGGGGACTGGAGAGCTGGAAGGCGGAGAACCGCCCCCTCGAGAAGGAGTCGCCAAACTTCTCTCCCGCCACATTTACGCCACACGCCAATCCCGACCTGCTGATCGATCACCGGGCCATGCGCGACCTCTCGTGGATCGCGACAAACATCGACGGATCCGATGTAACCATCATCGATTCGCGATCTGCCGAAGTCTACGCCGGCTCTGCCGAGAAGAAGACCGGACACATTCCCGGCGCTGTCAACCTCTTCTGGATGGACCATTTTGAGAAGAAACCGGGTCAAGCCGGAAAGATGCGTTCAATCGAAGATCTGCGGCGCGACTATGCCAGCATTGGAGTCCTTCCCGGACGTCTGGTGGCGACCTACTGCAACACTGGCATGCAGTCCTCGCATACCTGGTTCACCCTGCGATACCTTGGATATGATGCCCTGCTCTACGATGGATCAATGACCGAATGGAGCCGGCTTGCCGGTGCACCGATCGTCAGCGGCCCACGACCAAAATAGCGGGCTGATCGCAGCGGGACGGATCCCAACCTGCTCACGCTATTCACTCCTCAGTCGTTTCAACTCACGTTCTGCGCCACCAGACTGCCCCTGGCCGAAACGAATGGAGAGATCAGTAAGTGGCGCTGGGGTGGCTCCCCGGCAATCTGCCGTCGAGGCAGCTCCTTTCCCTTGCACTAAATCTTCACTTTGACACAGTTGAAATCGTCAGTTACCCGTCGCTCGTCGCCGAATGATGGTACAATCAAAAATGTCGATTAGGGAAACTTGAAACTCTGTTCGCTCACCTGTAACTGAGGTACCCTCTTGCAACGGCCTTGCCGCCAGAGAAAGCCTCTCCATCAACCTGGATGAAGGTAATCATGAGATCATCGAACCCATTTCACTCTGTTACTTATGGGGAGCAAGCTCCACGATTTGTCAACGCGCTCATTGAAATTCCGAGCGGGTCAAAGGCCAAATATGAGCTGGATAAGGATAGCGGACTTCTGCGTTTGGACCGCGTCCTCTTCTCTTCTGTCCACTATCCGGCCAACTACGGACTGATTCCGCAAACCTTTTGCGATGACGGGGACCCGTTGGACATCCTGGTTCTCTCCCAACTCTCATTGGTTCCGATGTGTATTGTCGAGTGTAAGCCGATCGGGGTGATGCGAATGCTCGATCAGGGCAAACACGACGATAAAGTCATCGCGGTCGCCACCGGTGACATGAGCGTCAAACACTTTGAGGACATCCAGGAACTGCCTGATCACTACCTGCTCGAGCTGCAGAGATTTTTCGAAGACTACAAGAAGCTTGAACACAAGCACGTTGAGGTTTCAGAGTTTCAGAACAGAGACGCGGCGATTGAGATCGTGGCTCAAAGCATCACCCTTTATCGACAAGTATTCATCGAGGGTGGCGAACTGACCGCCTCTCCACACTGATCGAATCTCACCGATCGACCGGCCAGGACGCGGCCGCACTGGCGTGGATCGATCGAGGCGGGTCGATCGGGACGTCTCAATCCGTTTAGTCTGCCCCCGAGCCTGTCAATGAACCAGCTTCAGCAGCCGCGAATCAGCCTCGACTGTTTCCACCGGATCGATTTGATGCCGATAATCGAGCAGGACTCGATTGAGCATCCTGGCAATGCGGGTTGGCTCGTGGTGGTCTGTTACATAATGATAAACATTGGATGAGAGGCGCACATAGCGGAATGGATCGGCCACAAGCGAACGAAGCCCCTCCACCATTGACTCCATCTGCCCTCCGGCGACGAGGCCGCACTCCTTGGTTTGAATAAAGTTG
>Ga0209972_10004037_pt1 | contig 11233 bp, 7 predicted proteins | sample NOAtaG_7_FD_187302 | JGI IMG/M metagenome (GOLD analysis project Ga0209972, IMG submission 187302) | Freshwater lake microbial communities from Lake Erie, under a cyanobacterial bloom - NOAA_Erie_Diel1S_2200h metaG (SPAdes) (version 2) | ecosystem: Environmental > Aquatic > Freshwater > Lake ...
TCTCCGACCGCGAGATTCGATACGCGGCGTTGACCGTGCCGCGATTCTGCATGATGTCGTTGAACCGGTAGTTCGGCCGTCCCTCAAACTCGCTCGAGTTGAACGCGGCGTTCCCCGGATTCCCGATCGTGCTGAACTCGATCCCGTGGATCGTCGTTACCTCCACCCCCGCCGGTGCGGGCGGCAGTTGGGCGAGCACAGACGACACGCCACCCACGCCCACAGCAACCGCACCCACCAGCACCGTCGCGATTATCGGGATCTTCATCGGCTCCTCCTCGTTCGCGGCCCGATCAGCGCAACGAGCCCTCCCACGACGATCGCACTTGAGGGGCTCGGAATTGCTGCGGCAATTCGAAGCCCCGGTTGCCCAAAGTCAAACGGCAAACTCGAACTCGGTTCATCGATGAAGTCGAAGATGCTTGGCTGAAAGTCCCCTTCTCCAATCGACATCTGCGAACCGCAGTAAAAAATATCCGTCGGAAGTCCTGTGCGCCAGTTCGTCAGCGGAAATGCCGTCGATGTCCACTCCGCCGCCGAGCCAGACGCATCAAGCAGCCCCCACGGCGATTGCACATCCGAGTACGAACCCACCGGAATCAGGCGCTCGAACCCGCCGCCGATGAACCCCGCGTTGGTCTGGCCCTGGCCCGGGAAGCCGCCGACGGGCGCGGTGTCCGAGCGCGTCGGGTAGCGCCAGTACCCCGGCTGATTCTCGCCGTGCCGGTTCGGATCGAAGTAAGACGCCTTCACCCACTCGTCGAGCGTCGGGATCCAGAACTTGGCGTTGGCGCTGCGAGTGGTCTGATCCGTGAAGCCGCCGGACCCGTCCGGCAAGCCCGGCCCAAACGTCGATTCGTTGTACACGCCCGAGGCAATCGCGGAGAGGTCCGACGACTTGTCGTTGTGCAGCCAGTTGCAGAACCGCGCTGCATCTCGCCAGCCGATGCCAGTGACGGGCACATTCGCGGCGTTCGGCACGCGAGGGTCGAGCATCCAGTAGTCGGGTCGGTCCGGGTCGACCGTTGCGCCCCACGTAAACGGCGTTGCGAAGTTGATCCCCCGTGGCGTGCGGTTGATAAAGGTGTTGGCGAACTCCATCCACAGGCCGGTCGAGACTTCCGTCCGGGCCATCCGAAACTCGTACCCAACAGAGCCACGCGGATAGCTCGCCGAGAGCGCTCCGAGCGGGCCGGTGTACGCCGGGTTGTTCGGCGCGCTGATGGTCGAGAACTCCATGCCGCACGAGGTCGTCACCTCGACCCCCGCCGGTGCGGGCGGCAGTTGGGCGAGCGCCGACGACACGCCACACACGCTCCACGGGACCACGAAGCCCATCGCCGCGGCCAACGCGTACGCCAGAATGCGCGATGGGCCTCCTTCCTTCCGGTTCATCGAGCACCTCCTCGACCTTGGAGCCCTCGGGAACGCGAAGAGGCGCACGAAAACAAGCCAAAGCAGGCCATAATGATAACGGGCGGACTCGGAATAGTCGCCACGATCCGAAACCCTGCGTACGCGGATCCTTGACGATATTCTAACCCGCCGACTTCATTGCCGAAATGATCATGAACCACCAGCCAGTCAGCGCCCGAGAATCGGTTGCTCCCTACTGTATAATAGTACGTGTTGTTCCAGCTATCAGTTCCAGCATAATCCGTCAACATTTCACGCACTCCACCCGACACATCAAACAGCCCGTACGCCGACTGGGAGTTTGCGTATTCCGCCACCGGGTAAAACTCCACCGCCGCCCACGGTGCTCCCGCGTTGGTTTCGCCGCCGGTCTCGGGAGAGCCGGAAATCGGCGGGCGATCCTTGGCGTTCGGGAAAAGCCACCAGCCCGGTTGACTCTCGCCGTAGCGGTTGGGATCGAAGTACGCCGCCTTGTTCCACTCCGCCAGCGTCGGCAGCCGAAATGCCGCGTTCATGGTCACCGGCACCGCCGTCGATCGCGGCGCGGGCTGGGCCAGGTTGATCCCGCGCAGGTCGTACGCGCCCGTGCGGAAGGCGTCCGCATCCGTTCGCTGGTCGTTGCAGAGCCAATTGCAATACGCGGCGGCGGTGAGCCACGAGATCATTTGGATCGGCTCATTGATCCGTCTCGGGTCGGCGGTGTATCTCCCATCGGGCGTAATGTCGAGCCCGCGACCCGTCATCCGCACATCATCGGGCGCACCCTCCCAATGCGGCGCGAACGCGTTGACGAACCCGAGCCATTGCCCGATCGTCGTTTCGGTGCGAGCGATTCGATAGGTCTCGTTGACGGTCCCCTGAGCGCCGAGCGTCGGATCTGCACCGATGAAGTACGGATTGCTCTGGTGGTCTTCCGGTCGTATCGCCGCGTTGCCCGGATTCCCGATCGTGCTGAACTCGATCCCGTGGATCGTCGTCACCTCAACCCCCGCCGGTGCGGGCGGAAGTTGGGCGAGCGCGGTTGATACACCCCCCACGCCGCCAACAACAAACACCCCCATCGCCGCGAGCGTCAACACGCCCGCCAGGACTCGGGCTCTGCCGCCCTGCTCGGACTGGCCACTCTTCCCCGCATCCGCCCGAATCGAGAGAAGTCGCATGAGCTGTGCTCCTGCTCTCTCTCCGCGCCTTGGTGAACCGCATCCGCCCCGGCCCCGCCCCGAAACCACACCGCCCGCCATGGGACACGGTACCGCCGGCTCCCCTTGCCATCAATCATCTTGACGAGATCTTGGCCAATGCAGAGCCTCCCGAGCGCCGCCGCGGCGTCGAGTCATCTCGCGCTCCTCGCGCTCAGCGTGCTCCCGCACCGCCCCGCCCCCCGACACCTCGCGGTATCAAGCGCCTGATCACCCGCCACGCTCCGCCGCCGCGAGTCCTCACGCCACAGCGCCGCGCGCCCATCCACCCCGCTCCGCACCCCCCACCACCAGCCGCGGCAGCACCACCGCCATCGTCGTCCCCTCCCCCACCGCCGACTTCACACACAACGCCCCTCCAACATCCTCCACCAGCCGCCGACTGATCGCCAACCCCAGCCCGGCCCCCCCACTCACGCCCGCCCCGCCTCCAGCCGCCATCACCCCGCCACCCTCGCCCGAGCCGTCGGCCACCGCCATCGAGCCGCCCCGTACGAACGCGCCAAACATACGACCGACAGCCTTCGGAGGAATGCCTACTCCAGTGTCCTCAACTTCCACCACCACCCACTCTCCATCCACCATATTAGGGGATTCTTTCTGCCGAGAATCCAAACGAAGTCCAGACTCATCATTGTTCCACGTGGAACAATTGCATGACCAGGTCCAACCCTTCTCCGTCGACCACGCCGCCAGATCCCCCACCGCCCGCGCTCGGATGGTCAGTCGCCCGCCCCGCGGCATCGCCCGCCGCGCATTGATGATCAGGTTCAGCAACACCTGCTGCACCGCCACAACCTTCAGCGGCACCGCCAGCCCCTCCGCCACCCGGAGCGACAGTTCGATCCCATCCCGCGCCGGCTCCCGCGCCAAACACGCCAGCGCCCCATCGACGCACCGCTGAATGTTCGCCCCACCAACCGCCCCACCCGCCGCCCCACCCGCCGTTCCGGCCATCGCTCCGGCTGCGCCACTCATTGTTCCACGTGGAACATTGAGCGCCTCGAGCGTCGCGAAGTCATCCTTTGCAAACTCCAGAATCGCCGACGCGATCCCGCTCGCCCGCTCGCACCCCTCCACCGCCCGCCGCAACGCCTTCTCGCTCAGCCCCCGGTCCTCCGGCGACTCCAACGCCATCTGCGCGTAGCACAGCACCGGCGTGAGCAGGTTATTGAACTCATGGGCAATGCTCGCCGCGATCGTCCCCAACGTGCTCAGCCGATGGCTGTGCTCCACCGCCTGCCGAAGGCTCGCCAGTTCGGCCAGCGCGGCATCCAGCCGAGCCATGGTCTGAGACGGGTCGTTCTGAGGGAATGAAGAGGTCGACATGGGAGGTCCGCGCGGCGGAGGTGCCCGTCGCTGGACCGGTTCCATCGGCGAGGTTCTCACCCGCCGATGCCCATGCCCCGCAGAGTTTCGTCAGCCAGTTCGGCCTTTTCCGGCGCGCTTCCGAGAAGTGCTCGCCTTGGTCCGTTTCGCCGACTCACCCGTCCGGGAATCGGTCCCGCCGACCCACACGCACGTCCGTTTCGGCGCGCCGCCCGCCCAGACCGTCCGCGGCAGTTTCAGGACCATGGCGGCCATGAACGCCGGCCGCACATCCAGCCGGCCGAACTCCGCCGGCGTGCACCACCGGAACTCGATCTCCGGCTCGATACTTGCCAGGCGATCCAGCTCCCGCGCGCTCCGATGTTCCACGTGGAACATCAGCAACCACTCGTGGTGCAGCCGTTTGGCGGTCGCGAAGATGTTCTCCGCGGCCAAGAGCAGCGGGCCGACGGTGGGGCGGATGCCGCACTCCTCGGCGAACTCGCGGGCCAGGGCCTCCGCCGCGGCCTCGGCGAACTCGACATGGCCACCCGGGAGGTAGGCGTACGCACCGCCGCGGGGCAGGCAGACCAGGATCTTGCCGCGATGAAAGAGCACGCCGCGGGCGATGACTTCGGTGTGGTGTGGAGCGGGATGGGCGGAGCGGGATGGGGCGGTGGGCATGCTGGGGGGATGATACAAATCCCGCGGCAGATGCGGTGGAGAAGTTGGTGGGGGGTTGCGATTGTGGAACATGATCGATAGGCTGTTCCACGACGTGAGAAGTGATGACTTGTTTGATTTTTGTTTGGTATCTGATCGGAGCGTGATGGCATGGCGCAGGACGTGAGCAAGCCGCGGAAGCTCGGGCGTGGGTTGAGCAGTCTGCTCGGGCAGGCGGTGAAGGTGGAACCCGCGGCGGCACCGGCACCCGAGCCCGCGGCGGCGAGCGAGGCACCGGAGCGCGCGGAGCAGACGGTGGCGCCGGTGGTGCCCGCGGTGCCGATGATGCAGCCGGGTACGCCGATAGAAGTGGGGGGGCTGGCGGTCGGCGCGGCGGGGGAGCGGATCGTGCATCTGGATCTCGAGCGGATCAGGGTCAGCGGGTGGCAGGTGCGCCGGCACTTTTCCGAGGCGGCGCTGATGAGCCTGGCCGAGTCGATCCGCAAGTCTGGCGTGATGCAGCCGGTGCTGGTGCGACCGGTGGGCGATGGGGTGCGCGGATGGCCGAAGATGGTCAACGAGTTGACCGACGATCTGGTCAGCCGGCCCGCGAGCTCGGCCGTGACGATCACCACGCACGCGGCGTATGAGCTGGTCGCGGGCGAGCGGCGGTGGCGGGCGGCGTCGCTGGCGGGGCTCAAGCGGATTCCGGCGGTGGTGGTGACGTTGAGCGATCAGGAAGCGGCGGAGTGGGGGCTGATCGAGAATGTGCAGCGCGAGGACCTTGGGGTGATGGAGCGCGCGCACGGGTACCGGCTGCTGTGCGACACGTTCGGATTGACGCACGAGCAGGCCGCGGAGCGGATGGGGGTGGAGCGGAGCTCGCTGACGAACTTTGTTCGATTGACGGAGTTGGAGCAGGGGAATCAGGAGTTGCTCGAGCAGGGTCGCTTGAGCCTTGGGCACGCCAAGGTGCTGCTGACGATGGGGTCCGGACCGCGGCGGGCGGAGTTCGGCGCGCGGTGCGCGAGCGAGGGGTGGAGCGTTCGACGGCTGGAGACGGAGGTTCGGACGCATCTGAGCGGGGCGCGGGTGAGCGTGCTGCCCAGCGCGGATCTGGATGCGCAGGTCCGGGGCGGGGGAGGCGATCAGACGGGCGAGGCGCTGCTGCGGCGCGAGGCGCTGAAGCGCAACGCCGCGGAGTTGGAGCGGAGCATCGGCGAGAAGGTCGGCACGCGGGTGCGGATCAAGATGGTGGGCAAGAGCGGGACGCGTGGTCGTATTACATTGGAGTTTTATTCACTCGAGCAGTTTGAGAAGCTGGTGGGGAAGATGAGTTAGCGCACGAAAGCGCGAAGATGGGAAGGAGTGGGGGCGGAAGAAAGGGGATCCTGAAGAGGGCACCGAGGCAAGAGGCATCGGGGCATGAGAGATCGGGGCGGAGGATCGGCCTGTCGGGGAGCGGGGCGTTGGGGGGCGCGGGAGCGGTGTGACGCCTCAGTTGTTGAAAGTGGAACGCGACGCGTGGCCAACGCTGGAGATGTTGCCCGGGGCACCAACTCTTGACCAGACGGCGTGAGCGTCAGAACCTGGATTAATGTAGCGGGGGACTGGAACCGCGGACAGGGGGAACGCGTATCATCGACTGCCTCACGAGTCTGTTGTGAGGATTGGGGGGCGGTCGTGGGGCTGGGGTTCTGCAGATACAAGGGGCTGATCCAATGAAGACGCCGAGCGCGGTGATGGGTGGAGGTCTCTGCGCTATTTGTGCACGCACGCGCGGGGCCGCGGGTCGGACAATCGGTGGTGGTCGGTTGTGTGCGGGCATCTCGACGGCCGAGTCGCGACGCACGCTTTCGCAGGAGCAAAGCATGTTGACGACGATTTGCAACTCGACATGGAGCGTGATGCGGTTGGTGCTGGTCGCGGTGTTGATGGTGCTGGCCGTGCCTGTGTCGGCTGCGCGGGGGCAGTGCGCGGCGGGGTGGTTGCCGGGACAGGGTTTGCCGGGAATGGATGGGGCGGTCACAGCCCTGGCCGTGCTGCCGGGCGGGGATTTGATCGTGGGCGGGAGCTTTGGTACCGCCGGGGGTGTGGCAGCGAGCAACATCGCCCGATATAACCCATCCACCAACACCTGGTCGGCGCTGGGGTCGGGGACGAGCGGCACTGTCAACGCCTTGGCTGTGCTGCCGGGCGGCGACGTAATCGTGGGCGGGAGCTTTGGTACCGCCGGGCGTGTGGCAGCGAGCAACATCGCCCGATACAACCCGACCACCAACACCTGGTCGGCGCTGGGGTCGGGGACGAACAGCACTGTCTCCGCCCTGGCCGTGCTGCCGGGCGGGGACGTGATCGTGGGCGGGAGCTTCACTTTCGCAGGGGGCGTGCTGGCGAACCGCATCGCTCGATACAACCCGACCACCAACACCTGGTCGGCGCTGGGGTCGGGGACGAACAGCACTGTCTCCGCCCTGGCCGTGCTGCCGGGCGGGGACGTGATCGTGGGCGGCAGCTTCACTCTCGCAGGGGGCGTGCCGGCGAGCCTCATCGCCCGCTACAACCCGACCACCAACACCTGGTCGGCGTTGGGGTCGGGGACGAACGGTGAGGTCCGCGCCCTGGCCGTGCTGCCGGGCGGGGACGTGATCGTGGGCGGGAGCTTCACTTTCGCAGGGGGCGTGCTGGCGAACCGCATCGCTCGATACAACCCGACCACCAACACCTGGTCGGCGCTGGGGTCGGGGACGAACAGCACTGTCTCCGCCCTGGCCGTGCTGCCGGGCGGGGACGTGATCGTGGGCGGCAGCTTCACTCTCGCAGGGGGCGTGCCGGCGAGCCTCATCGCCCGCTACAACCCGACCACCAACACCTGGTCGGCGTTGGGGTCGGGGACGAACGGTGAGGTCCGCGCCCTGGCCGTGCTGCCGGGCGGGGACGTGATCGTGGGTGGGTTCTTCACCACCGCCGGGGGCGTGGCGGCTAGCAATATCGCCCGCTGCAACCCATCCACCAATATCTGGTCGGCGCTGGGGTCGGGGACGAACAACAGTGTCTCCGCCCTGGCCGCGCTGCCGGGCGGGGACGTGATCGTGGGCGGGTTCTTCACCACCGCCGGGGGCGTGTCGGGGAGAAACTACATCGCCCGCTACAACCCGTCCACCAACACCTGGTCGGCGCTGGGGGCGGGGACGAACAGCCAAGTCAGCGCCCTGGCCGTGCTGCCGGGCGGGGACGTGATCGTGGGTGGGGGCTTCACCACCGCCGGGGGTGTGGCGGCGAACCGCATCGCCCGCTACAACCCGTCCACCAGCACCTGGTCGGCGCTGGGGAGCGGGACCAACAGCGGCGTCAATGCCCTTGCGGTGCTGCCGGGTGGGGACGTGATCGCAGGCGGGGAATTCACCGCCGTCGGGGGCGTGACGGCGAACCGCATCGCCCGATACAACCCGACCACCAACACCTGGTCGGCGCTGGGGTCGGGGACGAACAGCGGTGTCCGCGCCCTGGCCGCGCTGCCGGGCGGGGACGTGATCGTGGGTGGATTCTTCACCACCGCCGGGGGCGTGGCGGCAAATGGCATTGCCCGCTACAACCCGTCCACCAACACCTGGTCGGCGCTGGGAGCGGGGCTCAACGGCGATGTCCGCGCTCTGGCCGTGCTGCCGGGCGGGGACGTGATCGCGGGCGGGAACTTCACTCTCGCAGGGGGTATGCCGGCGAACCGCATCGCCCGCTACAACCCGTCCACTAACACGTGGTCGGCGCTGGGGTTGGGCACGAGCGACACTGTCATCGCCCTAGCCGTGCTGCCGGGCGGCGACGTGATCGTGGGCGGGAACATCACTCTCGCAGGGGGTATGCCAGCGAACCGCATCGCGCGCTACAACCCGTCCACCAACACCTGGTCGGCGCTGGGTTCGGGGACGAACGGTGAGGTCCGCGCGTTGGCCGTACTGCCGGGCGGGGACGTGATCGTGGGTGGGTTCTTCACCACCGCCGGCGGCGCGGCGGCGAACTTCATCGCCCGCTACAACCCGACCACCAACATCTGGTCGGCGCTGGGGTCGGGGACGAGCGGCACTGTCAACGCCTTGGCTGTGCTGCCGGGCGGCGACGTAATCGTGGGCGGGAGCTTTGGTAGCGCCGGGCGTGTGGCAGCGAGCAACATCGCCCGATACAACCCGACCATCAACACCTGGTCGGCGCTGGGAGCGGGGCTCAACGGCGATGTCCGCGCTCTGGCCGTGCTGCCGGGCGGGGACGTGATCGTGGGCGGGTCCTTCCTGACCGCCGGTGGCAGCGTCTCGGCGTACTTCGCCCGCTACACCTTCGGCTCGCCCGCACCGACGATCGGCACGCAGCCGGTGGCGCGGGTTGCGTGTGCGGGAGGATCGGCGGAGTTTGTGGTGACGGCGGTGGGGACGGGGCCGTTGACCTATCAGTGGCGCAAGGGCGGTATAGCGATCGACACGGGTGCGAATCCGTCGGCGGCGACGGGCACGCTGACGCTCGTGGGCGTTGGTCCCGGGGATGTTGCGAGTTACGACTGTGTCGTGACCAGCGCCTGCGGGAGTGTAACGAGCAACGCGGCCGTGCTGACGGTTCTGGTGTGCGGCTGTTCGCCTGCCGATGTTGCCGATACCGATAGCGAGGCCGGGCCTGACGGGGTGATTGACAACGGGGACTTCAACGCGTTCTTTGGCGCGTTCTTCCTGGATCAGGCCGATCCGGGGCGGCTTGTGGCCGACATCGCGAATACTGACGGTGAGGTGGCCTCGGTCTGGCCCGGCGGCACGGCGGCGGGTGAGCCGGATGGGGCGGTGGACAACGGGGACTTTGATGCGTTCTTTGTCTTCTTCTTCCAGAGTTGTCCATAGGCGGATGGTGATCCAGATCAAGTGCCTCACGCCCCGCTGACCCTTGGTTGGCGGGGCGTTTGTCTTTGGGCGGGGATTGAGATGGTGCGGGTGCTGGGGGGCTTAAGGGCGGTGGGGGCGGTGGGCGCTAGAGTGGGCGATGGACCGGTCGAAACTGGTGAGGAATGCGGTGCTGGGGTTGGTGGTGAGTGTGGGGCTTGCGCTGGGGAAGTTGGTGGCGGGGGTGTTGGGGCGGTCGACGGCGCTGGTGGCCGATGCGGTGGAGAGTCTGGCCGACAGTGTGGGGAGCATCATTGTTTTGAGCGGTCTGATGGTGGCGGAGCGGCCGGCGGATGAGCAGCATCCGTATGGGTATGGGAAGGCGGAGGCGTTGGCGGCGCTCGGGGTCGGGGTGTTGCTGGGGCTGAGCGCGGTGGCGATTGTGTGGCAGAGCGTGCATGAGATGCTCGTGCCGCATGCCGCGCCGGCGTGGTGGACGCTGGTGGTGCTGGGGGTTGTGGTGGGGATCAAGGAGATTCTGTTTCGGCGGACGCTGGCGACGGCCGAGGCGCTGGGGAGCGATGCGGGGCGGGCGGATGCGTGGCATCACCGGAGCGACGCGATCACGAGTGTTGCGGCGTTTATCGGGGTGAGCGTGGCGGTGTTCGGCCCGGGGCTGACGGGGCTCGGGTGGCTGGTGCTGGCCGATGAGGTGGCGGCGCTGATCGCCAGCGGGGTGATCGTGCACACGGCGTGGGGGCTGGGGGTTCCGGCGTTGCGGGAGTTGCTGGATGCTGATGCGCCGGGGCTGGGACGCGCGGTGCGTGCCGCGGCGGAGTCGGTGGAGGGGGTGATGCTCGTGGAGAAGCTGCACACGCGCAAGAGCGGGTCGGGGCACCACGTGGACATGCACCTGCATGTGCGCGGGGAGTTGAGCGTGCGCGAGGCGCACGCGCTGGCGGGCCGGGTGCGGGCGCATGTGCGGTCGACGGTGGCGGGGGTTCGGGACGTGCTGATCCACATAGAGCCGGGGGAGGAGCGGGCTTAGGGCGCGGCGGATGAATGGGCGGGGAAGGTTCGGGTTGGGAGACGTTCAGGGCGGGGTGGTGGTGAGGAGATTGGGGTGTTGGATGGGCGCGTTCGTCCCCTCCGGCTCGGGGAATCGCGACCTTCCCTGCCGAGCGGGGGAGGATGTTGGGGTGGCTATGCTGAAGCGTGCTGTGGCAGCCGTCATTGAGTGATGCGTACGTGCGGGCGTCGGCCGAGGAGTTGGCGCGGGGGATTCGCGCGCGGCGTGAGGAGCTGGGGCGGAGCCTGGTGATTCTCGGGCACCACTATCAGACGGATGAGGTGGTGCAGCACGCGGACTTTACCGGTGACTCGCTGAAGCTGAGCCAGTTGGCGGCCAAGGAGGTCGCGGCGCGCGGGGCGAAGTACGTGGTGTTCTGCGGCGTGCACTTCATGGCGGAGACGGCGGACCTGCTGGCTCCGGCGGGGACGAGCGTGATTCTGCCGGATCTGAGCGCCGGGTGCTCGATGGCGGACATGGCGGAGTATGACGACGCGGTGGCGGCGATGGGGGCGTTGCGCGGGGCGTTGGATGCGATGCACGGGGGCGGGGGCGGGAAGGGTGGCAAGGGGGGCAAGGGGGGAGGGGGTGGAGGGGATGGCGGGTGGAATGGGCGGATCATTCCGGTGACGTACATCAATTCGTCGGCGGCGATCAAGGCGTTTGTGGGCGATGCCGGGGGCGCGGTGTGCACATCGAGCAATGCGAAGAGTGTGCTG
>Ga0209972_10004039_pt1 | contig 11232 bp, 2 predicted proteins | sample NOAtaG_7_FD_187302 | JGI IMG/M metagenome (GOLD analysis project Ga0209972, IMG submission 187302) | Freshwater lake microbial communities from Lake Erie, under a cyanobacterial bloom - NOAA_Erie_Diel1S_2200h metaG (SPAdes) (version 2) | ecosystem: Environmental > Aquatic > Freshwater > Lake ...
AACCGGGGATGGGGGGGGGCTTCAGGCCTGCCGGCTGCTCGATTCTGATCGCCTCCTCACAGCAGCAGATTGCAGGTATAGCAATGCACACCCTATTTAGGCGTAAAACACGGCTCATTCAGTCCAGAAAATCGTAAAAAAATTCCGGAGCAGGCTGAAGATCAGGGCTTTTGCAAAGTCTATCTTTGGTCCAGTAGGGCCGTCGGGGCAGGCCTGGTGCCTGCCCCATTCCCCGGGCGTGATTTTGCAGAAGCGCTGGCGTGCTCTGAAGACATGCGGGTCTGAAGACCCGCGCCCCCAGTATGAACTGCTCCGCTCCCCTCAATCCTGCTCGAAGCGCCGGCAATCGCGACGCGGCCCTGGCCAGGCAGTGGGGTAAGTGGAGAAACCTTTATCTGAGTGGGGATTGGCACGACGGCCGAGGAGTGGCCGGGTGAAAAGTGTCCGCCGGGAGCGGGTGCGGAGGCCAGTTGCACCGTCGTGGTGATGTTGTCTGGCTCAAAATCCAACCTACTGGTATTTCATCTGGCGTTTCAATCCGGTTGCCCCATACGCCCCGATGGCCTGGGATGGGCTGAAAAGGCTCCGGTCATTCTTATAACAACGATGACCGGAGCCTTTTGCGATCGATCCTACTCCGCCGGAACGATCGGCACCGTCAGCACCCCACTGCTGGTCTGGGACATGACGTGGAGGTTGTGCCCACCGATGAATCCCTCCCCGACTGGCGTAGCGTGGTTGATCACCGCTCCAAGAATCGCCTGATCGCTCGAGGCGACATAGAACTTCATCCACCCCGACCGGCCCGCCGGAATCAGCTGATCGAGTCGCGGCGTCGTGCGGGGGAACGAATTGCTGATCGCCCGCACCACCTGACACGTCCCGCCATTCATGGTAAAGCTGGCTGGTTTCTCCAGATCGTCATAGGCCAATCCAGCCATCGCCCCCAGCACTCCCATCCCGGCCTGCAGACTTCCACCAACCCGGTTGATGATCAGCAGCGAGTTGTTGCCCTGCGCCAGCGACTGCATATTGCTCAGCGCCAGCATCCGCGGGAGCAGATCATAGTTCACCCCATCAAAGGCCAGCGTCGCCGTGACGGCATCTCCCGGACAGGGCGGCAATCCGGCCGCGGCCCTGACGGCAACCGCCGCCAGACTCGCCCGGTGTCCGCTCGAGAACTTGACCAGACTCTCCCCGAGCAGCCAGTTGAAGCTGATCGGACAACCCGCATCATCGATCGCCACCGCAACCATAAATCCGCTCACCAGCGGATCGATGTCGCTGGCCAGGAAGGAGGTGGTCTGATTCGGCGTCAGCTTGATGATGTTGTCGGCGACCGAACAGTCGCTCCCGTCAATGAAGAAGAGATGGACATAGGCCGACCTGATCGGATTGATGTTGGTCAGCGCAATCCGCGTATCCTGCTGACTTGGATTCACCGATGAGGTGTAGATATTGTAGAAGAGGACGCTCCCCGGATACTGATCACTCGTCGCACGCAGCTCGGTGCTCATCGTTCCCGGCCCCGGGGTGGGCACCGCAACGTTATAGTTGAGATTGATCGTCGGGAAGTTGGTCAGGACCACCCCGGTCGTGGGATTGACAAACTGCCCGGTCGAGGTGATCTGGAGGGCGCTCCCCGGCTGGTTCGCGACCACCTGCACATCATAGCGAATCACGACCGTCTCTCCGGAGGCGAGCGTCCCGGTCCACTTGAGAGTCTGGACGACCTGGAGCACCGACGCGCGACCCGCGATATTGTCGTTGATCGGCGCCCGCCGCGGCTGCGAGACGGTGCAGGTTCCCCGCGGCGCGCCATTGACCGTCGCCGTGCAGGTTCCGGTCGCTTCGAGCCCCTGCGAGATGTTGGCCGTATAGTTGGCAATAACCGGCGTTGGGTTGAAATTGGTCAGCGGAACCTCGACCTCGATATTGTTGTCGGTCGAGACTGGCGCCCCAGTATTCCCGCCACTTCCCCCAGTGCTCCCGCCACTGTCGCCTCCTGATCCCCCGCCGCCAGCTCCGGTATCATCACCAACGACGATAAAGCGGGTATAGACCGGACCAACCGTTGGAGCCTCCTGCACCGTCTGCCCGTCAGCATTGACGATGCCGTTGGTATTGACGAAGCGCAGGCGGACCTGGCCGGTGATCACCCCCAGATTGACCGTCACCACCCGGGTCGTGCCGGAGCCGCTCACCCCGGTGATCACCGCCGTCTGGTGCGGCAGCGCCAGCGTGCGCGCCGTCACATTCGTCCCATTCGACGTGATGTCAACCGCGCTGCTGCTGCCAATCGTTGACTCGATCTTGAAGGTGTCGAGGGTCGCTTCACGCACATAGTAGACCGTTCCGGGGGTGATCCCGCCCGGCGCCGTCCCGGCGCTGAAGATGACCGTCGTTCCGTTTGGCAGACTATGCCCGGCGCGGGTGATCGTGTCGTTGCCGCTGTTGACCGTCACCACTCCCAGTGTGTCGTCGAGCGTAAAGTTGGCAATCGAGCCACCAACCATGCTCTGGCTGAAGGTGACCAGGTACTGCACCGTCCCCGTCGAGACCAGCTCCGTCGTCGGAGTCCCGTAACCAATGGCCACCGTCGGAAACTCCTTGACCTGGCAGCCGACCAGATAGACCGACTTGTTGGCAAATTTGAGGATCTCGGCGTTGCTCGCCGTGTCCATGCTCGCCGGGGTGACGCCCGCCTTGCTCGTCACGACGACCGCTGAACCGCTGCAGGTGAAGTCGTAGTCCGTATTGTTGCCGGCCACACTGAGGGAGTCGTTTCCATCGCCGCCATTGAGCGTGTTGGTTCCGGCTCCACCCTGCAACATATCGTCGCCGCCGCCGCCATTCAATGTGTCATTGCCTGGCCCACCGGCAAGTGTATCGGTCCCGCCACCGCCATTCAGCGTATCGTTCCCGCTGCTGCCGGTGAGGGTCGTCCCCGTTCCGGTGTTGGTGACGACAAATCCATTACCCGTCGTCACCCCGGCCAGATTGACGCTGAAGCCATTGGTCGTCAGGTTGGCCGTTCCCCCATTGGTCGTCCCGGCGCCAGCCGTGTAGGCGGCGCTCACCGTCGCATTGGCGATCGCGCCCGTCCCGACAACCAGCACATCGTTGCCGCTCAGATCGTTGATCGTCGCCGTGCCGCCGTCAGCATTGAATGTGTCGTTGCCTCCGCCGCCCGTGAAGGTGTCGTTGCCGCCGCCACCGGTGAGATTGTTGTCGCCGCCATTCCCGACCAGCGCGTTGTTGCCGGCATTGCCGGTCAGCGTCGCCGTTCCGGCTCCCGTCAGGGTCAGATTGCCGTTGGTCACCGCGGCATCGAGCACCAATCCGGTGAATCCGGTCACTCCCGCCGGCACGTCGACCGTCAGGTTGTTGACCGCCACCGTCGCCGTCCCTGCCGCATAGGCTCCCGTCTTGACCGAGACCGTCTCCCCCGCCGCTGCGACATCGACTGCCCTTTGGACGGCAGCAACCGTTGTCGTCGGAGCAAAAAAACTGCCCGGCGTCGCGAAGACGTGGCCGGCTTTGATGATTACATTGCCAGAGACTCCGTCATCGACTTTATCGATGATCTTGTCGACAATTGTGAACGCATCGGAGGTCGTCAGAGATGCTCCGGCAGCGACCCCGCCAAATGTCGCGCCCGTCCCGGTGATCACGGTCGATCCCCCGGCATTCGCCACATACGTCGACAGTGTTGAAGCAAAGGTCGTGTTCCCAAGGCTAAAACTGGCCGGATTGCCCTGCGCGGAACCATAGGATAACAATCCAACCCCGGTTCCATTGAGTGACACTCCGGACAAATTGATGTTGGAGATCGCGTTGGCAACCGACAACTGATACGTGCTGCCCGTAATCGAGGTATTGTTGAACGTCAAACCGGCCAGGGTCGCTGGATTGGCGCTATAGCTTGGCGCATCGTTGCGGGCGGCAATCGCCACCCCCGCTCCGGTTGGCGTCCCGGTGCCCGAATTGGTCATCGTCAAACCAGTGAAGGTGATATTCGAGAAGGCGCCATACTTCAAATTGACATTGATCCCGTTTGGACTCGTCGTGCCATATCCACTGCCATTCACTGTAATATTTGTGAAGGTTGCATTGTGAAGCTTCTCGGCATAGAGCCCTTTGAACCTGTTGTTGTTAAAGGTCGTGTTCGACACCGCGACGGTCTGAAAATCGTTTTGGTTGGTCGTTGTAGCGCTGGTCGCATTGATCATCCAGCCATAGTCATTGTCATCGAAGGCGCTGTTGGTAATCGTGATGTTGTTCGCCGCGCCCGAAGTGGCCGATCGAAAACCAATCTGATTGGAGATGGCGCTGACACTGGTCATTGTCAGACCACTTACTATCGCATTGTTATGGATCGTGATTCCATAACCATGATTGGTCACCACCAGACTGCTCAGGGTCAGATTCGACAGAACACTGTTGGTGTAGATCCCGACATTACTGGTTGAGGTATTACTTGCTCCGGCAATCCGCAGATTGTTGAGGGTAACCCCACTCGCGGCAATGGTGACCGCCGTTCCCGAGGCTGGGGCAAGAATGGTATTGGACGCGGCGCTGCCGCCACTCCCGACGCCATTGATCGTCAGCTGCTTGTCGATCGTCAGGTTCAAATCGGTGAATGTTCCCGGACCAATATTGACAGTGTTGCCCACCACCGCGGCGCCGAGTGCCCGTGCAATCGAAGCGCTGGTCGTCGGTGAAGCAGTCCAGGAGGTTGGATTCCAGAAGCTGTTGGACGTTACGTAAACATTGCCGCTCTTCAGCGTCACGGCTCCGAGCCCCGGACTGTCGACCACATCAGCAACCGCATCGGCGATGGTCAGGAGCTGACTGGTGGTCGTACTGCTTCCGAGCGCCACGCCATTAAAGACGTTCGGCGTCGCATTGACGACATTGAGCGTCGTCCCGACACTCCGCTGCGCGATGGCCACCGCCGGGATCGTTGTACTGACCCCTCCGTTGATGAAGGTGTTGCCCGAGATGGCCAGCGTCTCGGCCTTGACTCCCGTAGTGCCACTGATCGAAACACCCGTCCCATCCACATTCGGCTGCACGTTCATCCCGGAGATGTAGGTCAGGCCGCTCGCCGGCGTGACATCGTTGTAGTTGATCGTGTTGTTCGAAATGGTCGAATTCTCTGACGGCGCAAAGTAGGTGGTATCGGTTGACCTTCCACCCGCAATCACCAGCGCGGTTCCACCATTGATCCGCCGAAATGTATTTCCGCTCAGCGTCGAATTGACCAGACAGACGTTGAGCCCACTGCCAGCGCTGATATCCTGAAAAGTGTTGTTGCTGATGGTGCTGCTGGTCATCGTCGCAGCGATACTCACACCACTGCGGCTATTCCCAAACGTGTTGTTGCTGATCGTCATGTTGTTGAGACGAGTCTGCAACTGTGACTGAAAGACCGGGATGCTGCTTCCAAAGATCGTGTTTCCGGTGATCGTAAAGCTTGAGTAGAGAATCGAAGCTTTGGCTCCACCCGATAAGGTGCCCTGGAACTGGTTGCCGAGCACGAACGCGCGGGGACCGCCACTGGTCGCCGTGTTGACCATGTTGATGTAATTGTCGGTGATCATCACATTGGCCACTTCGGCATTGAGCGGCGCCGACGGGTTGTTGTTGTTGGGCGATTCTCCGAAGACAATGCCATTCTGCTGACCGGTGTTGGTCCCGATGTTCGAATAGATCCAGTTGTTCTTGATGGTGATCCCAGTGCGATAGGCCCCGATCGTCGAATCACCCGGTTTGGCGACATGCTCATTACGAACATTAATCGCGTCACGTGCAAAATTGGTCGCACTCGCCGGATTGACGCGGGGTGTGATCGAGAATCCATCGATCGTCACATTGTCAGCCGTAACCAGGACAACGATCGTTGAACTGAATGAGACCGGTGGACCACCCACCCCTGTCCCATCGATGATCGATTCCCCAGCGCCGCGCACGCTCCCCGTCGCCTTCACTCCCGCATTTGCTCCACGCAACGTCAAAGGCTTGTTGATGGTGATATTTTCCGAGAAAGTCCCGGCGCAAACATCGATCACATCGCCGGCACTCGCCGCGGTGATCGCCGCCTGGATCGTCGAGAAGGTCGTGCCGCTCGTCGTATTGCGCACCGGACAATTGGTCTGGGCCGCTGAACGAGCCAGTGACACCGGTACTGCGTCGAAGCTCTTCCCCGCCGGCCTCTCTTCCGTGAGCCGAACTACGCGACGCGGGACTGCTTTGAGAACCAATTCCAGCGACAACGCGTCAGCCTTAAAATAATGGCTCACTCCCCACCCCAGCGAGAGCATCACCACAATGAATGACAATACCAGTCTTGTCCTTGTTCTGATTTTGTCGAAATGCGATGTGAATTGTGTGTAGTTCATACGTGATTACTCCTGACCTCGTCGACACTGACTGTCGTACAAAAATCGTGGACCTGAAGAAGCTCGGCATCGGTCAAGGTTGTGACCAATCCAGACGGGTTGACGCTCCCGTCCAATGTTGATTGGGGGCTGAAGTGAACCCTGACCTGCCGGCGTGCTGGCTAATGGCTGAAGATGCTGATTAAAAACCTAGAATGAAACAGGAGTGAATAAAATAAATGTCAAATAAAACGAAATACTGATCATTCTGGTCGCAAATCTTCCCGCACTTACTGCGCTTCCTGCTCAATTTCAGCAACACTGATCAATTATATAAATATAACGATCATCATCATGGCACCACGAGCCATTCACGTCAATAAAAAAATCATCATAGATATAAAAAATCTATTTTTTCCGATCTGCCTGAGTGTTGAGGGGATCTACGGTGCCGGGCAGGAGTTGTGGGGGGCGTGGATATAGTGATGTTTTCGTGGGGTGGGGAGAATAGGGGCGAATGTGAGTGTGAAGTGGGCGCGAAGGCAGGTGCGAGCAGGCTTGTGAGAGGCCGGGGGCGGAAGATGACGCATCATCTTCCGCCCCCGGTTAAGTCAGACAGGGGCCAGCTTAGAAGGTCAGCTTGAGCGCGAGCTGGATGACGCGGGCCGATTCACCGGTCGCGATGACGTTGGCCGAGCTTGGAGTCGAGGCCGCCGAGCAGCAGGTTCGTCCGAAGCCGGTCGAGGTGATGAGCGTCGAGCCATCGGACGAGTCACGCGGGGACTCGAAGTTGGCGTGGTTGAGGGCGTTGAAGAACTCGGCCCGGAACTGAAGCCGGATTCGCTCAGTGAGGCTAAAGTTCTTGAAGACGCCCATATCGAGGTTGGTGTAACCCGGGCCGCGGAAGGTATTCCGCGCCTGGAGACCATTTGAACCAGCCTCTGGGAAGCCGAACTGGGCGAGGTCGTTCGCGTTAAAGAGAACGGGACCAAGGATACCGGGCACGTTCTGCAGTTTCGCGACCGGAGTGGTCCCGACGATGTTAGCCCGGGAGACCTTTCCATTGTGGGCGGTCAGGGCGCCGCTCTGAACCTGGAATGGCTGTCCGGTCATGTTGAAAAGGATGCCATTGAGGCTCCAGCCGCCAATGATATGGTTGACGAAACCTGGCGCGCTCCCCCAGATCGCCTTCCCCTTGCCGAAAGGCAACTCCCAGAGGCCGTTGACGACCATAACGTGACGCCGGTCGAAATCGGAGACGGCCCGGTCGAGCTGCCAGTTGTAGATATCGGTCGCCGTGCGCGAGTTGGTCGTCGAGAGTCCGCCACCCGAAGAAGCGGCGACCGGATCGACCGACATGTTATCGATCGACTTGCTGAAGGTGTAGGCGAGACCGATCGAAAAACCATTCTCGAAGCGACGGCGAACGGTCGCCTGGAGGCCGTGGTAGTAGGAGTCTCCACCCGAATCGAGGTAGAAGAGGGAGGAGAACTGCGGATTGGACCGGAAGTAGTTGGCCGGGACGCCCCGCGTCCAGATATCGAAACTGGTGTCGATCCGGTTGGCGAGATTGGCGGCCGCATTCTGCTGCAGGTCGGCCGTAGTCGCGGCGGAATTGAGAAAAGCCTCGCTGGAGAGCTGGAGGAGGATGCCGACCGGGGCGGCCGAATAGCCCGCCGCACAGCCGGTGCCGAGCGCCCGGTTGGTGCAACCGGCTGCCAGATTGGCCTTGAGCCGATTGAACGAGCCGATCACATCAGAGTTGAGCCGCGTCTGGTTGAGGTTATAACCACGCAGCAGGTGGGTTCCACGCTTTCCGACATAACCGACCTGGGCGACCATGCCCCAGGGCAGTTCACGCTGGATATTGATATTCCAGTCGTGGGAGGTTGGGAGACCGATCTTCTGGTCGAAAGCGCCGAGACTGGGCGCGGTTCCCTGGCGCGCGATCGCCGGAGCGTAGAAGGTCGACGGCTTGGTCGTCGGCGGGGCGAGTTGCTGCGGGAAGCCCTCGGCAATGCGCTTGTTGGCATCGACGGCCGTTGCCAGGGGTTGGGTCCGTGTCACGAGGCCAGGCACAAACCCGGCAATCGAGGTGACCTGGAAGGTTGAGAGCGGGTCGTAGGCGATACCATAACCGGTGCGGATGACCGTCTTGTCGTTGATCGCGTAGGCGATACCCAGGCGCGGGCCGACCGCCTTCCAGGTCGTGTTCTCATACCAGGCATCCGCCCGTTCCCATTTGACGAGGTTGTTCGGATCGAAGATATCCGGACGGCGGCTCGGGACGAAGACCCGCTTGTTGCTCTCGGTCGCCGGCAGATTGACCTCCCAGCGGAGGCCGAGATTGACCGTCAGCTTCTGGGTGACCTTCCACTCATCCTGGAAATAGTAGTTGAGCTGTTTATAACGGATGCCGTTATTGAAGATATTGCCGGTCGGCAGATAGGCGTCCGAGGTCGGATCGCTGACGTAGGCCTGGGTGAGCCGTGCCGGAATGCCGAGCAGGTCGTTGACCGCATTGAGCAGGCGGGTGTTGTCGACCGAGTTGATCCCCGGGACATTGGCGCTGGTGATCCAGCCGGGAGCACGATCAGCCTGGCTGAAGGTGATGCTCGGCGCAATGTTGAAGGAGGCAAACCCGCGCAGATCGTTATGCTGAATAAAGCGGAAGTTGATGCCGGTCCGGACGACGTGCGCCCCCTTGACCCAGCTCAGATTGTCGACAATCTGGTAGGTGCTGAGCGTGCGCTCGGTGCGGGGCACATTGATGTAAGGCTCTGAAATATTGGCAAAATCGAAAGGCGGAATATTGGGGAAGTCAGGGTTTGACTCGCCCCAGGTAAAGAAGAAGCGGAAGCGCGCGAGACCGACCGTGAACTCGTTGACGACATTGTCGCTGATCGTCCAACGGTGGCCAACGGCGGTGTTCTTCGAAGCGCGATAGACTTCGCCAAGGGGCGGGAAGCCCGGAAAGACGGTCGGGCGTCCATTGAGCAGGTCACCCTGCAGGGTGTCGAAATCGGAGTGAATGTAGCGACCAAAGAGGCTCTGACGGTCGTTGATCGTGTGGTCGATCCGCGCCATGATGTTCGGCCCCTGGGTCGTTGACGGAGTATTCCACGAATATCCGGCGGTGTTCAGACCATCACCCACGGTGTAGTTGTTCGGTCGCGGATAGCGATCAAGGTAGGCCTTGACGGTCGGATCGGCGCCGATCCCGCGCGGATCGTTGGCAAACATGTTGTAAGAGCGAATGCAGTTGGTCGTGACAGTCGCGCTGCAGTCCGGGAAGAGCGGTTTGCCGTTGGCATCGACTACCGCGCCGGTCGTTCCCGCCGGGCGGTTCTGGGCGCCGACGAAGTAACGGAAGATGCCGGCCCGCGCCTCCGGAGTGTAGAGGGTTGGGGTTCCAAAACTGCGGTTGATCGGCTGGGTGACCTTGATCCGCTGATCCTGCCAGCTGCCAAAGAAGAAGGTCCGATTCTTGATGATCGGTCCGCCAACCTCGGCCCCAAACTGGTTGAGCTTGAGATCGGGGCGGTTGAACCGCTCGGCAATCGCGGTATTTCCCTGGGCGAGCGCCTGGTACTTCTGGGCGTTATTGAAGAACTCGTTGGCGTTGAGGATCGAATTACGGAAGAAGTGGAAGAGCGTTCCGTGAATCTCGTTGGTCCCGCTGCGGGTAGCAATCGCGACATTCGCGCCCGAGTTGCGGCCATTCTCCGCCGTCGCATTGTGGGTCGTCACCCGGTACTCCTGCACATTGTCCGGATTGAGACGATAGACGTTGGACTGGGGGTTGGGAACCGAGGGCTCGTTGGCATCGATTCCATCGATGGTCACGTTGAAGGCGCGATCGCGCGACCCGTTGACGTGGGTTCCGCTGCCGGCCCCGCCGCTGGTCCGCTGAACCAGCCCGGGCTGGAGAGTGATGAGCGAGAGGGGATTGCGACCGTTGAGCGGCAATTCCGTAATCGTCTTCCGCTCGACGACATCGCCGAGTGCGGCATTGGTCGTGGTCAGTTTTTCATAGCTCCCCTCGACGGAGATGATCTCGGTCGCGGCGCCAACCTGCATGGCCACATCGACAACGAGCGGCGAGCCGACGGTGAGGATATTGGCGGTGCTGGAAAAGGTGCGGAACCCGCCCGCCTCAACCTTGATCTCGTAAGTTCCGATGAGCACCGACTCGAAACTGAAATTGCCAGCGGCGGTTGTGGTCGCGGTAAAGGTCACGCCGGTCGCCTCATTTCTGGCCGTCACCTTCGCGCCTGGCAGAACGGCGCCACTCTGGTCGGTCACCGTTCCGGTAATCCGCGAGGTGCCGGTTTGAGCCAACGCCAGCACGCCCCACAGACTCAGGGCTGTCAAAAGGAATACACTCCTCAGCAGATTTCGCTGCATCTTCTTCTCCTTGCTTGCTGTTCTCTTGGTAATGATCGAATCTCCGGTTTGGGGAACGTTTCCCCACTCGGTTGTGGATGGGGTCTCAAAGCATCGTCTTTCACTGCAACGGTGACCGGTGGCGCTGGGTTGGCCCCGGTAGTTTTTAGTTGATGTATATTTTAACTATGCAACTTGTGTTCCGCCCGGTCATCACGGAGGAACCGGAGGCGTCCGGGGACAAGACATATACTATTCCCATATAGTTAGTGGGCCGCACCGGCTCTGCACCGGCCCACCAGCCCAAATTGTCAGATACAAAAATTGCAATAATATCCAAATTAATGGAGATTGACGGCCTGGGCCGACCGGTCGGGCGGAGTCCCTGCTCGGGCGCGGGGAACTGTACTTGCCGAAAACGATGACCGATAATCAAAGCCTTCCACCAGGGATGCCCCATCAA
>Ga0209972_10004043_pt1 | contig 11227 bp, 12 predicted proteins | sample NOAtaG_7_FD_187302 | JGI IMG/M metagenome (GOLD analysis project Ga0209972, IMG submission 187302) | Freshwater lake microbial communities from Lake Erie, under a cyanobacterial bloom - NOAA_Erie_Diel1S_2200h metaG (SPAdes) (version 2) | ecosystem: Environmental > Aquatic > Freshwater > Lake ...
ACTTCCGCAATTAGTTTCGGATAGCGTTTCAGATAACGATCTTGGCGATCGCGCGGATCGCAGGTAACAAAAGCATCGGGATAGTAATAAAACTGATCTTGATAGTTAACCTTGACATTACCCGAGTAAAACCGACAGTCTGTAGAGTCGCCGAAATGTTCGTCAATGACTTTGAGAAAATTGAAGGCGATGCGCTCGTGATTATCCGTACCGCCGGCCATCGCATAAACCAAACCACGTCGGTATTCATGACGGATCTGACTCTGGCGCTCGATAGCGAGATATTCTTGGGGACTGATGTAGTTGGGAACTGCGATCATAATCTCTAGGGGAAAGCCTACTATCAATTATAGTACGAGAATGGCTCTCTTATTCTTTGTGTGATAATTTTTGCTTATGGAATCGTGAAATGCTTATCGGGCAAGACTTTTAGGGCTATTTTTACGTTCAGCGAAGCTCAGTCGAGCCGCGGAAGAAACTATCAGTATAGACCTCGTTTCCACACAGAAACCAGAAGAGCCAAATTTCCAATACTCAGTTTAAATTTAGTACAGCTTAACCAGATTACTTGGAGTAGATAAAATCTCTGAAAAGGGGGTTTTAGTCTCAGCCAAAAATTCAGAAATTGTCTCTCCTTTTCAACAACTATTTGATGTTTTGCCTCCACAGGATATGACATTTTTTCCTTCTTAGCTGAAACTGTCTTGCTTAGTATTAAGCCAGCCCCTTATTTAGTTGTAATCCGTGAAGATTTGCAATTCACTTCTCCTTCCACTGGTAAAGATTTAACATGAGAACCTTGAAACTTTTCCATATTGCTGACTCGCCACATAGACAGAGGAAAAGTAATAGCAAATAAACCAAAAACTCCCACTAAAATCCAGACGATATTGTGCATTTTACGAGAGGAAAGTTTTCTAATTTGAACATCCATTTTGTTACCTCCATAAGTTTAAGTTAAGGGTAAATAAGGAAAGATAGGATGCCATGACATAGCGGTGGCGGCAATAATGAGGGCGAAAAACCAAAAGAGAATTGTTTTAGCCTTAATCTTGCGATCTTTCCAGAGATAATGGAGTATAGGCCAACTGATTAACCAGCCAATTAATAACATAGTTTCTTTGCCGGTATAACTGCCAATATTACCCCACATTTTGCTAGGATTTTTACTGCCAGGAATCCAAGACCCTAAATTCCAGAGCAGAGTTTCTACGGTTTTTGTCTGGTCTGCATCGGAAAAATGGTGAGAAACCATCATTAAACAACAACCGATTGCGGCGCTAATAATTGCCGCAGCTGCAGGGCCAGAAGTAGCGGGAGAACGTTTGGCACCTTGGGCTAAACCTTGGGGAAATTGTTGTACAAAAGCCCAGATTTTACCGTACCAAGGGCTATCAACATAGGGTTGTGTCATGAGAGTTGCTCCTATTTTTTAAGAGTTCGTAACTGTGTAAAACCCAAAATTCCCACCGCTAAAAGTCCCATAATGGTGCTAGGTTCGGGTACAGATTCTAGGAGAAAAGCGCGGGTTTCCGTTTCTCCCAATTCATTAGTAAAAGTGCCAAAACCAATAATTTGGCCACGCCCATTAATGCCCGTGGCTTGATTTAAAACCCAACCCGTACCATTAATGACTAAATTATTTAAATCAAATAACTGGCCTTCTTGCCAAAGAGTCCCATGGGCAACTTCACTAGCAAGATTAGAAAAGCCAACAATTTGACCAGATTCGTTAATACTTAAAGCATCGCCTCGCGTACCACCAAGACTGCCTAAATTAATCAAATTGCCGTTATCCCAGAGGAATCCACTAGAGGTTAAAGTGGCTCCTGAACCATTAGTCGCTTGACCAATAACTAAGCCATTTTCGTTAAGATCTCGGGCAAAACTTTGGGCGAATCCGTTGGGAATTCCTAGATTAGTCAGGACAAAATTACCATTGGCATCCTGCTCCCAAAAAGCAGCACTGTAGACATTAGTTCCGTCCACTACACCATCGGAGTCTACATAACCAACGATTTCGGTATTGTCATTAATGGCTAAACCAAAATTTTGATCGCCGTCAAGACTAGGTAAGTTGATGCGCGTACCATCTTCCCAGAAAATAGCGTTTCTTCGATTGGTTTCAAAGATATGATAACCAGCAATCTGATTGCTGTTGTTGATGTCGATAAAATAACTTTCCAGGCCACCAAAGTTATAAATGTTGAGGTCGTAACCCCCGGAACCGTTAGGAGTCCACAATAACGCCCGGTCTGTGGGTCCGGCGGTTTCATCTCCCGCACCGACAATCATCCCTGCGTCATTAATAGAACGAGATAAACCACCGCGACCGGGGAGAGTGACGGGGGTGCCGCCATTAACTGGGCCAGTAAGGGGTAAAGCCGTTATCGTACCGTTTTCCCAGATATAGCCACTAGAAGCGGTATTACCGGCAGTGCGGGAACGACCGACGATTTGACCTTGGTTGTTAATGCTGGCTGCCCTCGTATCCGTACCATCGGGGCTGAGTGTACCCAAGTCGGTGATTTTATACATCGAACCCGCTAGGGCAGGAGACACAGTATGTAAGCCGAAAACAGTGGCTAGAACGAGCGAAAGTTGAATTTTAGTCATTTTTGAGTTGAATCAGCAAATAAGGGTTTACAGAGCCTGAATTTTGGCGACACCGAGGCCGCTAACGAGACCACCCATAGCAAAAAACATCATTGCCATCAGAGCAATGCAAGTGGCTGTTAACACCGGTCGGTTAGCTTTGTCCAAAATTGAGTCGCCGTATTTCCAGAGAATCCAAGTGCAGGCCACGCCTAGGGGTAGGGTAAAAAGGACGCTGAATTCGTGGTATTCCATGAGGACGTATTGACCGAGGGGCGAATTTTCCTTTAGCCATGCCCGCGCACCGCCAAACTCTAAATCGGCCCGATAGCGCATATAGGCTAAATTACCAGTGGCGATCGCTAAAAAAGCGAGGACGGTAGCCCAGAAGGTGAGGGTTCGCATTTGCCGCAAGAGTTTGCTAGAACCTCTTAACAGGGGAAAAGCGAGGTGGCCTGCGTAAACAATGACGACTAGGGCTAATAAAGAGCCAAAACCGTGAATTGTGCCTAACCATCGCTGCCACGGACTCGGATGCAGGAGATTGACGAAGGGCAGGAATAAAAATAAGCCCGCCGAGAGGATTCCTAGCCCATAAACGCAAACGGTGGCGATATCTAGGGTTTTGGGGAAATCTATTTTTTCGGATTCTGTGGGATCAGATAACATCTGCTTCTCCTTGACGATTTGGAAAGAGTAAATGAGAAATTATCTCAATTAAGTCGAACTTTGATCAAAAAAGTCCAGAGAATACCTGTGTCCAACCATCAAAGGATTTTTAGACTCAAGTTGACGCTCAATAACGTCAAGACTAGAATTTAGACATAGACAAAGCTGGCGCTAAATGATTCTAGTAATCACTTAGCCTCAACTATGCACTGCTAAAGGAGCGACTGGCATCGCTTCTTTGGTTTAATCAGGCTCTAGACTAATTTTCTTGTCAACCATTCAGTCTAGGGCTTTTTTTTAGCCAAGTCTAGTATCAACAATATTTTTTAATAGTTGAGAATAATTCTTAACTATTTTGAAGCTAATGCTTAAATCTCTGGCACAATTGATTTTTGATGGTTTAAAAACGCTAAAAATAAGGATTAAGTGGCATAAAATATCCAAATAGACTGTTTAATTGATTACTGTTCCTTCTTAATTCTCCTGGCTACTGGCTGCTGACTCCTAACCAACCAAGATAATTTTTGATTTTTACAAGAGGTCTATTCCTAAGGGTGTCACACTACGGCTATCGGTCTTCTCCCCACTCCCCCCCGCAACGCTCACGAAGTGGTCTCCCCACTGCGGTAAACTAAATGAGATGATCCACGGGAGTTATGACTATGACCACTCACTTTATTAGTGCCGAAATCGACCTACAGGAAACCCCGCAACAACTGCAGCAAGAAATCGAAAAAGAATTAGCCAAACGGGGTGAACCCTTGCGTTGGGCAATCACAGAAGTGGATAGCGAGAATAATCAAGTCAAAGTCGAAGCGATTGTCACCACTGCCTCGTGAATTCCCGTCCCTATACCGCCGTACTAATTATTCCCACCGGCATCGGGGCAGCGATTGGCGGTTATGCTGGGGATGGCATTCCCGTGGCCAAAGCGATCGCCCAAGTTTGCGATCGCCTAATTACCCATCCCAATGTCCTCAACGGCGCACAACTGTACTGGCCTCTGGACAACACCTATTATGTGGAGGGTTACGCTTTAGATCGTTTTGCCCGGGGGGATTGGGGATTAAGTCCCGTCCATCAAAATCGCATCGGGTTACTATTCGATCGCGCCATTGAATTTGACCTCTTGCAAAGACACCTTCAGGCTGCCGATGCTGTCCGGGCCACCCTAGGCTTAGATCTCACCGATTACGTTATCACCGATGCCCCCTTAAATGTGCAGTTGCGAGAGGCAGCCTCCGGGGCCAGTTGGGGAACAATTGGCAATCCCGACAGCTTGCTGCGGGGGGCAGAAAAACTGATTAAGCAAGGCCGGGCGGAAGCGATCGCCATTGTTGCCCGTTTTCCCGACGATCCCGATAGCATTGCCCTGGCTAATTATCGCCATGGTCAGGGGGTGGATCCCCTTGCCGGGGCCGAAGCGGTAATTTCCCATCTGGTGGTGCGACAATTCCAAATACCGGCGGCCCACGCTCCCGCTTTAAGTCCGCTGCCCCTCGATCCGCAACTTTCCCCCAAGGCCGCAGCCGAAGAAATCGGTTATACTTTTTTACCCTGCGTTTTGGTGGGTTTAAGTCGCGCCCCCCAATTGGTCAAGCAGCCCGGTCCCGATGCTATTTGGAGCCGGGAGGTGGACGCGCTGATCGTTCCCGCCAGTGCCTGCGGCTCTAGCACAGTTCTAAGTTTTTGTCAAGAAAAAACTGTACTGATTGCTGTGCAGGAAAATAGTACAAGAATGAAGGTGGCCCCAGAACCCCTAGGGGTGAAAGCAATTAGGGTACACTCGTATATGGAGGCGATCGGTGCGATCGTTTGTCAACGGGCAGGGGTTAACCTCGCATCTCTTCGCCCTAATTTAAACTCTTTACGCTGTTTATCCGAGAATCCGTGACTAATTCCCCTAATCCCGAATTTGATCCCCTGACACGCACACAAGTCCTCACCATTATGGCGGTAACGGCGATTATCTTGCTGGTAGTCGCCAAAGTTTGGCAATATTTCGGTGCGATCGCTATTCCCGCCATTCGCTGGACTCTCCCGGATTTCCTGTTCGGATTAGCCTTAGCGGGGGCAATTAGTGGAATTAGTGGGCTTCTCTATCGTTTTTGGTCTAGTTATCGCCATAGTGCTAATGCTTACTTAGAATTAGTCATTAAACCTTTAGCATGGCCCGATTTAATTTGGATTGGATTACTGCCGGGGTTAAGTGAAGAATTATTATTTCGCGGGGTGATTTTGCCAGCTTTGGGCTTAAATATCTTTGGTTTAACCGTTTCTAGTCTAATTTTTGGTATCCTCCATTTTAGCGGTCCCCAACAATGGCCCTATGTTATCTGGGCAACTGTTGTCGGTTTTGCCCTCGGTTATACCGTCATCATCACCGGTAATTTATTAATCCCAATTCTCGCTCATATTATCACCAATCTCCTCGCTAGTTTTCTCTGGAAATTACAGCATAGGAGTTAGGGGATAGGGGAAGTGGGGAGATGGGGGAATGGGGAGAACAAATAAAACGCAATCTCCTGACTCACCGTTCGCTCAAATTTTTGAACTCCACCTTATTATCATGGCAAAAAAGCTTACAGCATAAAGTTTTCAGAAGACCTAGCGGTGGTTAACTTCGAGAAAATTAATACAAGGTGATCTCGAAGGGATCTGCTTCGCAATGTGCCAACTAACCTACTTAAAATCATAACTGCTTCATTTTCGTAGCGATGCCGCGGGCACAGCGAAGCTGACCGCCCAAAATAGTTCCTCGCTCCCCGCTTAATCGGTTAAAAGCCTTGCACAGAAAGCAGTTAGCCTCATTTATTGAAGCTCCCTAAGTTTAAAATAAGCGAACGGTGAGATAGGATTAGGTGTAATATCTTATTATTCCATGTCCTAGTGAGGGCAGATTCAGATACATATTTGGTTACATTAGTGCTGAAGAGGAGAACAGGAAAATGAGTGGTTCGACTAAAGACAATCAGGGAGCTAATATTTCTATTGGTAACAATGCCACTATTGGAGGCGATGTAGTTGGTAGAGATAAGATAGTCACTACAACTGCGACTGCTGAGTCGTCATTTTCTCAAGAAGAACTCTTAGAGCTTCTTAAACAATTAAAAGCATCAATCAAAGAGTCTTCCATCGATGGAGATGACAAAGATTTAGCCGTCGGTCAAGTCGCTGCTGCGATTAATGAAGCTAAAAAAGGAGGTATTAGCAATTCTCAGGAATCCCAAGAAAAATTTGGGCAATATCTCTCAAACACTAAAGATATCCTTGACAAGGTGAAAGATGTTGGGGAAATTGGAACTAAAGCTTGGCCAATTCTCGTAAAAGTCGCTAAAATGATCGGACTTTCACTTATTGTCTAATTTCTAGCCTCATTGTTTTCTACATACGGTTAACTACTTTTGAGTGATGAGGTAATGGCTATGGAAGACAGTATAAATAACCAGAGTACAAGTATCTCCTTTGGCGATCAAGCAATCGTTCGAGGTGATGTTGTTGGTGGTAACAAATATGAAATTAAATTTTATGCCTTGTCATCAACTTCTGTAAGTTGGAGTCAATACCGTCAAGAGGATCGACCTAGCCAAGAAGATCCCTATAAGTTTCTAAGTTACTATGACACGACGGATGCTGATATATTCTATGGTCGGGAAGTTGTCTCGGATTTACTGGTTGCCAAAATCTCTAGTCATAAATTAGTGCTAATTAATGGAAAATCGGCGAGTGGCAAAACATCCTTAATTAATGCTGGTATCATTCCTAGACTGGTAGAAAGAGGTTACTTTACCATCGTTTTTAGAGATTATGGCTATCCCACCGACCTAATTAAAGAGGGAATTAACAATCTTGAAAATGTCAATATCGATCTGAGTCATTGTCAGACAATGGCTGAAGTTTTAAATCAGGTACGCCATGAGTCGAAACGTCCCTTAGCGATTTTCTTGGATCAATTTGAAAGATTCTTTTTAAATTTACCAGAACAGCAGCAGACCAAGTTCACTCAAGAATTTGGTGAATGCTTAAATCAGATTCAAGCTTCATCAATTACCTTTATTATTTCTATCCGCCAGGATTTTTATGGAAATTTAGGAGAATTTTGGGAAACATCACCGGAATTTAATACTGAGAGTTACTTCTATTATTTAAAACCTTTAAACAAAAGTGAAGCTCTCAGTGCGATTAAAAAACCGTTGCAACGCCTCTATCCTAATATTATCTACGATCCTGATTTATTAGAGAATCAACTTCTACCTCAACTTCTCAAGGGAATTAATGAAGAATCGCGTGAGCAAGTCGAACCCGTTCACCTTCAGATTGTTTGTAACCGACTGTTTGATGAAGCGAGAACAAGATATCAGGAGCAACTACAAGCAGGAGAAACAGTTATTATCAAGGAAAATCTCTATCAAGAACTGGGTGGTGTTAAGGGGATTTTGCAGGGATATGTGGATGTAATTCTTGACCAATTTCTGCCTCAAGAACGGGAAGAAGCGAAGTTAATTCTCAAGCAAATGGTTACGAGTCAAGGAACTCGTGCTTTTAAGTCTCTCACGGAAATTTCTCAACAAATTGGTATTGCTCAAACGGAAATAGAAGCAGTCCTTGAAAGGCTAGACAGAAGCCGTCTTATAGAAACAATCCCTGGGGAAAAAAAATATTCTTTAACCCATGAATATTTAGTGCAGAAAGTAAATAAGTGGTATGATATTAAAGAATTAGAAATTAAGAAAGCACAAGAACTTTTTGAGAGATGTTTCGCAAATTGGAAAGTTTATCGACATCTTATTCCTGTCAATCAATTTAAGGAGATTGAACCCTTTAAAGCCAATCTTGATTTAGATTCTGAAAAAGAAAAATTACTTCAACATAGCTTATGGCGATATTATAGCGACCGTGGCTTGAAAGGATTAATTGTTTTGCTCTTCTCCGTGATTTCTGTTTATTTAATACGGGTCATTCCGAATGATATTGGTCGTTTAAAGGTAGAATCAATACAGGGAGAAAATTTGAATCATGCCACAAGAGTATTATCTGTGGAAAAGGACGGTAATGTAAAAGAAGTAAAAGTGAGTTGGGGACTTCCAGATTTGGGGGGTTTGCCAAAAGGATTTTACTATGTTGAAGTAAAAAACAATGGCTATCTTGTTAGGTATCCAGTAAAAATAGAAGGATACAGGCGTTATTTAAATCCTATCACTATCCAAATACCAACTGATAAGTTATCAGGAAATTTAACTCAAGATATGGCACTTATCCCCAAGGGCCAGTTTTTAATTGGCAATCCCCTTGAAAGCAAAAAGGAAAAGGAAAAGGAAATTGAGTTAGACAGTTTTTATATTGACAAACATGAGGTAACTAATGCTGAATATAGACAGTTTTTGCAAGAGATTGAGGAGAATCCAGCAAAATATCAGAAATTATCTGGAGATCAACTTTTCTATAAAGAGAATCCCCAAAACCATAAACCTGACAGGTGGAATCCGCCTTTTTATAATAAATGGAGTAAAGAACCAGATGCACCAGTTGTCAATGTCGATTGGAAAGACGCTTTCGCTTACTGCGCTTGGCAAGGAAAACGATTACCAACTGTTTTTGAATGGGAGAAATCTGCTTATGGCATATATAAATCATCTGACAAACCCCAAAAATATAATTATCCTTGGGGGAATAATCTTGACCCCACTAAAGTTAAAGCAAATACTGGCGATAAATGGCGAGATAAGGATAATTGGGATGATCGCCATGCGGAGAAAGTTAAAAGTTATCCCGATGGACAGAGTATATACGGTGTCTTTGATCTGATCGGTAATGCTTTTGAATGGACAGATATTTGGTATGTTGGCTCGTTAGTCGATAATGACATATCTGCTTCTTTGAAATCCGATCATAACAAACAACCTCTTAAGGGAGGCTCTTATGGACAAGACATAGCTTTATATCCGATCCATCAAAAACCGTCCCTAATAGATATTAGCCAAAAAAACCTGCAATATGGTTTTAGATGTGCTGTTTCTAAAGCCGATATTTGACGAAAAGCAGAAATTTAAAATATCGAGGAAAAATCAGTCATGAAACTTAAATTGAGACTTCTTAGAATTCACAAGGTGGTTTTACTTGCCTTAACAATCACTCTTTTGTGCGTGGTTCCTGTTTTATCTCAAGTATCTTACAAGGCAACAGTTAGTCGGATCGTAGAAACGAGAACTGGAGTTCAATTAAGTCAAGCTTCCCAGCTTAACCCAACAAATAACGTCAATCAGTTAACTCAGAATATTTACACAAAGATAAAACCTCCGGGCAATCCGTTACCGAAGATTATCATCCCTTTAGGAACTACTGACTTGAATAAATTCCAAAATATCCTGGCTTCTAAAAAGGTATCTGCTAACTATTATCAAAGTGTCGGTGAAACCCATGACATGGGAAAAGAGGGGGTGTGGGAGTCAGTTAATGTAAACTCACTTCGTTCTACTGACCCGGCTTATGCTGTCGTTCTGAGTAAGCCTAACTACGGAAAAACTAACCACTTAACTTTTAGAGTTATCGGTATTAACAATAATGTTCCTATAATTAGTTTTGCTAGTCCCGATGTTGCCCTAAAAGATAGTATATCTGTTGATTTTATCGTAGATACAGGCAATTCTGGGTTAAAGTCTGAGCAGATTGGTAAAGCTGTTGAAGCCAAAGATTATCGATTACGCTATCGAAGGGAGTATGCTAATTTTCAAGAATACAAAGGCAAAGTAGATATTTTAATAAGAAATACAATGATTCAGCAAGCACCGCCTCGAAAAGTAGATTATTTGGTTACTATCTCCCGCTAAGAATGATAAAAAACGATGATTAATAACGAGCAAATAACCAAAATTTTAGCCCATTTTTTAGTCACAATTACGCTAATTCTTGGCTTAAATGTATGGCAGATTCAAGTATCCGCTCAAGTTACACCAATTACTGACAAAATCTTTGACGAAGAAGTTCTAGAAAGCAATACTTTTGTTCTAGTTGAGTTTTATGCGCCCTGGTGTGGTCCCTGTCGTATGGTTGCACCAGTCGTGGATGAGATTGCTGAACAATATGCAGGTCGCGTAAAGGTTGTCAAAGTGAACGCAGATGAAAATCCGCGAACTGTTAGTCAGTATAACATTCGCAGCGTTCCCACTCTGATACTCTTCAAAAAGGGTCAAAAGGTCGATCAGATAATAGGTGCTGTTCCGAAAGCAACCCTAGTCGATTTCATAGAGAAACATTTAGGATCTAAATGAATAGATTGCTTATCTTCTGGATTTTTTGTCATAGTTTTAAAAAGCATTGAAACTTGGTCTAGGTTGAAAAATCTTAGACTTAACCGTTCCTACAGCATATTGCTCCTCTCACCGTTCGCTCAAATTTTTGAACTCGACCTTATTATCATGGCGAAAAAAGCTTACAGCATAAAGTTTTCAGAAGACCTAGCGGTGGTTAACTTGGAGAAAATTAATCCAAGGCGATCTCGAAGGGAGCCGCTTCGCAGTGTGCCAACTAACCTACTTAAAATCACAATTGCTTCGTTTTTGTAGCGATGCCCAGGCACAGCGAAGATGACTGCCCAAAATAGTCCCTCGCTCCCCACTTAGTCGGCTAAAAGCCTTGTACAGAAAACAGTTAGCCTCATTTATCGAAGCTCCCTAAGTTTAAAATAAGCGAACGGTGAGTTCCTGACTCTTGACTCCGAACTGCGAACCCCCAACACCCTAACACCCAACCTCTTTTTTACTTTTTACCTTTAAAAACATGGAAGTGCAATTTCGCGAATTTAATCCTTTTGATGTCTGGTTTTGGCTGGAATTTTCGACAGTTCCCTCGAATATGGAACAGCAGTATGTAGAAGAAGTTTTTGCTTCTTGGTTTTATTTGGGTAAATTAGGAGCTTTCAATGCCGAAAACCTACAGGTACAGGAGGTGGGAGTCGATATTAGTT
>Ga0209972_10004044_pt1 | contig 11222 bp, 20 predicted proteins | sample NOAtaG_7_FD_187302 | JGI IMG/M metagenome (GOLD analysis project Ga0209972, IMG submission 187302) | Freshwater lake microbial communities from Lake Erie, under a cyanobacterial bloom - NOAA_Erie_Diel1S_2200h metaG (SPAdes) (version 2) | ecosystem: Environmental > Aquatic > Freshwater > Lake ...
ATCATCGAGGTCCGCGCCGACGAGGTGCCCGCGCAGCCTCGCGCAGCAGACGTGCCCGCACCCACTCGCATCGCCACCAACGCGCGGCCCAGCCGCATCACGACGAGGGCCGCATGACGACGAAGTTCTCTGACGACGTGCTCGACTACTCGCTCGCGTTTGAGCTTGCCAGCGGCGAGGCCATCGCGTCCGCAACGTGGACGGTCACGCGCACGACGACGGGCGCATCCACCGGCAGCGACCTCGCGATCGGCACCGGGCCACGCGCGCCCAGCAACAGCGGCTCGACGGCGACGGTCTGGCTGTCAGGCGGGCGCGTCGGTGAGTCGTGGCTGGCGAGCGTCGTGATCGTCACCGACGCGAACCCAGCACGCACGCTCGCAGGCTCGATGCTCATCACCATCGCCGCGCTATGACCTACCCTCGGCGTCGGTAGCCTCCTCGCCGCGCCCGTAACGCCCCGCATCCTCGGCCTCCGGGCTGGGGATGCGGGGCATTTCGTTTTCCGTCAGGGCGAGAGCTTCGCCAACTGGTCGCGCAGCGCTACGGTCTGCTCGAGCGCTTCCTCGGCGCGGTGATACTCCCGCTCGCGCCCGTCGAGCGCTTGCCGCAGCTCGGCCTGCACTCGGCGCAGCGTCGTCGCCGTGTCGTCGCGCTGTACCTCGCAGCGGCGCAGCTCTGCGCGCACGAGGCCAAGCTGCTGGATGAGTTCTGCGATCTGGTCACGTTCGGTCATCGGGCTGCTCCCTTCCGAGATAATCGCGCGCAATCCACGCCGTGTGCGCGGTGTCCTCGCCGCTGTCGATCGCGCGCACGAGCTCGCCCAGCAGCATCCGCGCCGTGCGCTCGCTGGACTGCTCGCCGCTCAGCGCCTCATACGCCTCGCGCATCTCGTCAAGCCGCTCGACGGCCTGCTTAGCCTGCCGCGACGTGCGACCGTGTTCGGCGCGCAACGCAGCGACGCGGGCCTTCTGCTCGCGCAACGCGACGGCGATCACGCCGATGGCGACGCGGCGCACGTCAGCGGGCATCATTGCCCCACCTCACGCAGCCGCGCGTGCAGCTCCTCGACCTTCGCCGCCAGCTGGTCGCGCTCGCGAATCAGCGCCGTCGCCGCCGTCTCGTCTGCGCGCCAGTGAATGGTCGAGCGGCCGTCGCGCATGGCGCGCACGACGAGCGCTTGGTCCGCAGCCATGCCGCCGACGCGCGCATCGCAGATGGCGTCGATGACGCGCGATGCCTCCTCGAGGTCGAGGTCGCCGTGCTGCACCGCGTACAGCGTCTCGTAGACCGCGCCGCTGTGCGTGCCGTGCTTGACGATCAGCGCGTGCGCGTCCTCCCGCGCCTGCACGCAGCCTGCGCGGCTGCACGTCGGGCCGCACGAGTGAATGTCGTCGGCGCTCACGACTTCGCCCTCAACGCGAGCAGCTGCTCGAGCTCTGCGACGCGCTGACGTGCGGCGTCGCGCTCGGCCTGTATCCGGCTGGCGACCATCTTTCCCAGCCTATCGCGCTCGCGCGCGGCGTCGCGCTGGACCTCGGCGTCGTGCAACTCGCGCACGAGGCCGTTCCAGCACTTCACGCAATACCAGTCGCTCGCAGCGGTGCAGCCATCGCACGTAATCTCGGTGACGTCGTCGCTCATCGTGTCTCCTCATTCGCCAGTGCTTCCAACCACACGCATTTCCGCGTGATGCCCTCTGCGAGCGTGCCGCCGCACCACGCCGCTCCCAGCGCCGCGCGTGCGGCCTCGACCTCTGCACGCAGCGCGTCGCGCTCGACGGTCGCGGCGTACAGCGTCCGCGCAAGCGCAGCGTTGTGCTGCTGCGCCAGCGCGAGCTGCTCGGCGTCGTCAGGGCGCGCGGTCACTCTGTCATGTCCCGGTGATGTTCGCGCTCAAGCTCGGCGAGGCCGCGCATAAGCGCGATTTTCAGTACCGTGGCGCGCTCGACGCGGAAGGCCGCGTATTCGGGCAGCGCAGCGAGCACGCCGACGAGCGACTCCGCGTGCTCTAAGGCAAACTCAGACAAACGAATAGAGACTTGTCTTTCGGTAGACATGATTTTCCCTTTGTGAGTAATAGTGATCAAGTCGCCGGCCTGCACTGTCGGGCCATCTTCGTTCATCGGAAGACCGGCATTGAAGCGATCATTCTCAGTGAGAATGATTCCAAGTCTGTGTCGCTCCATAAAATCCATGTCGCGCGGGTCGCGTTTAGTAGCTTTCATTGCCGTATTTCGTCAGAACGGCAGGTCGTCATCGCCACCGCTGTCCCAGTTGCTCGCCGCAGGCTTGCCGCGACGCTCCACGATGGGTCCGTCGCTGGCCTCGCGCTTGCCGCCGACCAACGCAATCTCGGTGACCGTGATCTCGGGCGCAGCGCCGCGCGTGCCGTCCTTCTTCTCAAACTGGCGCAGGCTGAAACGGCCCGTCACGCCGACGGCCTGACCCTTCTTAAGAAAGGGCGCGACACCGGCCTTCTTGCCCCAGATAACAAGATCAAAGTACGTCGGCGCATCCTCTTTCTTGTAGCTATTCACGGCAATCGCGACGTTGCAAACCTTGTCGCCGTTGCGAACCTCTCGCACCTCCGCGTCGCGCGTGCACCGGCCAGTGACCGTAATGGTATTGATATCGCTGCTCATGTTGCCTCGTCTTCTCCGCTCTCGCGGTCCTTCTGCATCCGCGCGATGATCGCGCCCTTCGTCTCATCGATGCGCTGCTTGGCCCGCTTGCCAGCCGCGCTCACACGTTCACGTCCCGCCGCGCTCAGCGACGGCCACGCAGGCGCGACAAGCTCGGCCCGCAGCTGCGCGAGCTCGACGTCCGTGCTGGCGACGTCGAGTGCCGCGACGATGCGCTCCGCGCCGTCCTCGACCTGCGGCGCGGGCACGCCCTCCACGACGGCGACGTGCTCGACGCGCGGCTCCTCGTCGTGCGACGTCGCGCTCAGCTCCTCGCGCGTGTAAACGGAGCCGCTGAACGCGTCGGCCGCGTAGGCACGCGCACCCGCAGTAATCGCGCGTGCACGCAGCATCGCCCGCGGGTACTTGCGCCACGTCGCGGAGCCCCAGAGGCCCGCACGCTCGGCGTCCTGCCGCGTGAACGTGCTGACGTACGGCGCGCAGTTCGGGCGCGTCAATCGCACGCTGGCGCACTCGTCGTCATCGCGCAGCCACTCAAGGCCGATGCCGTGCGCGAGCATACGCCCGCTCACGAAGCTGGCGTCCATGCCCAGCTTGCCGTTGACGAGGTAGAACGACCGCAGCGAGGCCATCGGCCCGACGCCGAGCTCACGGCCCGCGAGGATGACCGCGGCGACCTGCGCGGGGCTCTTGAAATGGTCGGGGATGAATCCGCCACGCGCCTGCGCCAGCGTCTCCGCGAGCCGCAGCACGTCAGCCAACGACGACACCATATCCAGACCAGCGACTTTGATTTCACTCATGATTGCGTCCTCCATTTCGTATAGGCACGAGCGCTGCTGTCAGCGCTCAATCTGATACGCTCTGCCAGTCGCGGCAGGCGCGCCCATCGGTCATCGGCGTCGGCTCCCAATACCGACTCCGCGACCTGCTGGGACATGACCGCGATACTACGACTGACCAGCGATTGCAACTCATTTCCGCTCATACTGTAGCCGCGGAACTGCCGTCGCACGCGCTCGCCAACCTCGAGCATGGCGGCGCTCAGGTCCGCGTCGTCGCGCGCGGCGATGCCGACCTCCTCGACGTCAAGGGCCGCGGCAGCCGTCGGCCACGCGTGCCGCTCGCTGTCGGGCACCGCGCCGATAATCTCGCAGCTGTAGAGCGCCTCGGGCGTCAGCTCGTCCACGAGGTCGCCTTCATCGAGCCCCAGCGCATCCTCGCGCGACGTCGCCAGCACAGGCACGACGTACTCCGCACGAACGCGCACCCAATAGCGCGCCATCACGACGGCCTCCCAGCAGCCGCGATGCGCCGCCGCAGCTGGCAGCACGCGGGGCACGCGCAGCCCTCGCGGACGGCGACGAGCGTCGCGACCAGCCCGCCGTGAGGATTGCTCGGCGCGCGCATCAGACCGCACCGTCGCGCTGCGCGAGGTAGAAGATACGGCCCGCGGACTGGCGGGTGCTCTCGACCGCGGAGGCCAACGCCGCCTCGAAGGTCGCGCCGGTGCCAGTGCCCGTAATCGACGTCTCGGTCGTCACGTCAACGATCCACGCATCGACCGCCGCGGACTTCGCGCTGCTGCGGTACGCACGCACCGCGCGCAGCCCCATCTCGCCCATCGTGCTGTCCATCATCTCGCCCATCGTCATCGTCGTCGTCGTCATGGTGTCCTCGCTGTGGTGATGCTGACGGCCTCGTCAGGCGACGCGTCACGTCGCGACCGGGCGCTCGCGTGGAGCGCGCGGTTTCGGCCTATTGCGCGGCGGTAGCGCGTCGCGCCATGCGCCGCTCGTGCTGATCTTCGGTGGCGCGATACCCGTACGCGTCGAGGCGCGGCTGGTCAGCAGCGGGCCACACGCCGTCACCGAGGTCCGCGAGGATGGCGTCGAGCTCGCGCTGCGCCTCGCGCGTCTCGATGCGGATGGCGTCGAGGTAGACGCGCTGCTCGCCGCCTGCGCGATACGCCTCACGCGCCGCGTCGATACGCTGCTGCGTCTCCGCATGAACGGCGTCGATGCGCGCGCAGACCTCGACGCCGACGGCTGCTCGAGCACGCTGGCGCATCGCCGCAAAGACCTCGTCGCGCGCTGCGCGGATGTAGCGCTCGAGCGAGTAGGGCGCGGCAATGGCCGTCGCGACCTGCCCCATGCCGCGGCTGCTGTCGACCGGGTCGAGACACGCGTCCTCGAGGATGCGCCGTGCCGCGTCGCAGGCCGCGTAAACTGCGCCCATGTACGCACGGTCGTCGCCGTCGATGCGCCACGCCTCGCGCGCCGCAGCGACCGCCGCGTCGCAGCCGCCGTACGCGTCACGCAGCGACGTCCCGAAATGCTCAGGCAGCAGTTCGACCGCGCGGATCACGACGCCACCTCGAGATCCGCGATCATCGCTTCGACGTCGGCTTCGCTGGCGGCGTCTGCGACGAGCTGGGCGACGTACGCGTCACGGACGCGATCGATGGTGTCGAGGTCGTCCGCGAAGCCGCGCCCCGCGAGTTCGTCGCTAATGGCGCGGTCAGACCAGTCGCACGACACGTAGCCCGCCTCCGTAGACGCGGCAAGCAACGCGCGGCAGGCGTTGTCCTCGGTGACGGGCCGGAACTGCGCGATCATCGCGGAGCAGTCGTCAGCCAGCATCACGTCCACGATGTGCGCTACGTCGTCGTCCGTGGGAATGCGGACCTCGCGCACGTCGAGCTGCGCGCGCAGCGCCTCGACGGTCGTCTCGAGCGCGGCGGCAGCCTCGCCGCTGCCCGCGTAGCCCGCGTCGATGTGCATGGCCTCGACGGCGTCGGCGTCCGTTGCGCCCTCGTAGATGCCGAGACAGTGGCCGGTATCGCGCGCGGTAATCTGGTAGCTGGTCATCGTGTCCTCGCTCTCTGTGTGTCGATGGTCCCTCACCGTCGACGCTGGGGTTCTACGCTAAGTGCTAGCAGCCGTCAAAGTTTATTTCACGCCCCTCGATAGAAGCGCGCGACCTCGCGGTGGTGCGCGGCGTCCGCGTCGGCGCGGTCCGCGGCGGCACGCTCACGCTCGCCTGAGCCAGCCTGCTGGCCGATGAAGAACGTGCGGCCACCGGCTGCCGCGCTGCGACGATAGGCCGCGGCAATGCGCGCGAAGGTCTTGGAGATGCGCGTGTTCAAAATCGCCTTGTCGGCGGCGCTCGTCGCGTCGCGCTCCGCGTCGATCTGATCAGCGACCAGACGATGCAGCTCGCTCGCCTGTCGCAGTGCGCGATGTGCCGCAGCCGCGCGAGACATATCAGCCGAGGTGCAAATCGTCGTGGTGGTCGTGGTCGTCATGGTGTCCTCGCTCTTTGTTGCGTCGCGGCCCCTCGCCGTCGACTCCCTATATCTACGCCCTATCTTGATAGGCGTCAAGAATAAATCGACAGGGGCGCGCATTTTACTGCGCGCCCCCGGCGACCGTCACGCGGCGCGCGCCGCTTCCAGCATGGCCTGCGCCTCTTCGACCGTCAGGAGCCGACCGATCTGCCGACGGTCCGCGTAGACGCGCTGGCGCGCGCGCTCGACCTCGAACGCGCGGTGCTCGAGACAGTTCAACTGCCGGGGCGACAGCGGGCTCGTGGTGCGGCGCTCAGCGGCGGGCGTCTCAAGCCACGCGACAACCTGATCGCGCAGGCTGCGGCGGAACTCCGAGCGAAACGTCTTCACCGCGAGCAGCTTCGAGACGAGATACCGCGTGCGGAAGTCGCAATCCTTGAGGCCGCGCTGCCACGACTCCGACCACTCCATCGACACGCCCGCGCCCCACACGTACGCCCAGCTCGTGGACTGCACCGCCCACTCGTCCGCGTCGAGCCACGCGGGCAGCCTGACTTCGCGGACTTCATAGACTTTGCACGCGACCTGCGTGTTGTCGTCGTAGCCAAGGCAGAACATCCGCGTCTCGTTGAGGTTCCTCTGACCGGCCCAGCGCGCGAGGGGTTCCGTGGAAGTGCTGGCGTTTTCGTTGGACCCGCGGGTAAAGAGGACGGCGGTGGTCTTCATGGTGTCTTCGCTCTCCGTATGTCGCGTCGCTCCGTGCGCCGTCGACAAAGGATATATACGGTCTGTCTATACAGGCGTCAACAATTATTTCGCGTGGCGTGCGATTTATTTTTGCGTGCGTCGCGGGCGCGCAATTTCCTTGCGTCTGTCTAGACAGTCTGCTACCCGTCGCCGCTATGCGAAAACCGCCCTCTGTCCAGCTTCCCGCTCTTTTCGTGCGCCTGCCCGTTGCGACGCACGACCTCCTCCGCGCCCTCGCCGCTGCCGCCGACGAGTCGGTATCGCGCTACGTCGTCACGTTGATCGAGCAGCAGCGCGTCGGTGGCCCGCAGCTGCCGCCGAGTCGCCCGCGCAAGGTCGTCGCGCCGCCGCCCGTCGAGGTCGCCAGCGAAGAGCCTGTGCGCCGCAAGCGTGGTCGCCCGCGCAAGGTGCCGCTTGCGCCGCAGCCGCCCGTCGAGGTCGTCGTGGAAGCCGCGCCCGTGGTGCCCGTCGAGGAGCCGCCGCGTCGTCCTCGAGGACGCCCGCGCAAGGTGCCGCTCGCGGAGGTCGTGACGGCCGTCGCGCCGCACAAGCGCGCGCCCCGCGTCGAGCTCACGCCCGTCGAGGAGCCCATGCTCGAGCAGCCCGCGCCCGTCGAGTCGCGCCTCGACACGCTGGACCGCATCCGCGCCGCGCTGGCCCGCCTCGAGGAGCCGCCCGTCGAGGAGCTGCCCGTCGTCGCCGGTGAGTCGCGCGTCGTGCTCGAGGAGTCGCCGTGAGCCCCGGACGCCGCCGCTCGCTCCTACTTGACCTCGCCGTCGCCCACGTCCGCGAAGCGCGTCTCGCTGCCCGCCTCGTGGTCGGCGCACTGCGCGATGCCGCCATCGCCGCGCTGCTCTCGACGCGCGCGGACGACGATATCTCGCTGCCGTCGTGGCGCGCACGACGCGACGCTGAGCAAGGCCCGCGCATCACCGGCCGCGGAGGTGACGCGTGACGCGCATCTTCGATGACATTGTGCTCGGCGCGCTGCTATGCGTGCTCGGCTTCGGCAGCTGCTCGGCCTGCGACGTCGAGGCGCAAGACCCGCCCGCGGCTGCATCCCACGACGCCGCCGACGTCGCGCGCTGCCTCGTCGCTGAGTCGTCGCGCGCGGAGGACTGGCCCGCCATCCTCGACGTGCTCGAGCGTCGCGCTGCTCGAGGCGGCATGAGCGTCGCGACGATGGCGCGCCGCTACTGCGCCGTGCACCGCGCGTCGCGCCCGTCGTTGCGGCAGGCCCGCATCCGCGCGCTACCAGAGGGCGGCACGCCGCGATTGCAGCGGCTTTACCAGCGCGCCCTCGTCGCCGTCCAGCGCGGCGGGCCGGGCCGCTGCGACGCGGAGCACTGGGGCGCTGCGAGCGGCGACGATCTCGCGCGCGCGCTGCGGCTAGGCTGGCGGCGCGTGGACTGCGGCGACACCGCTAATGCGTTCTGGCGGTTGCCGTGATAAGGTAGCGGTGAAGGCACCTCGGTACTGGCGAGGGACTTCAGCGGCCGCGCTCTGCCAGGAGCGACGGCCGCATCTATTTGCGCGTAGCGATTCTGGTCAGATGGCCAGAATGATTTTCGGGGTCACAATTCGCAGAAGTGACCCCGTGACATTGACCTCATGACGTGCGCGGCGTAATCACCACGCGGACCAGCAGCTCGACGCCGTCGCGACTCCCTACCCGCGACGAAAGGCGTTTGGCTGCTGGTTCGCTTTTTGTCGATTTCAGTTTGACTCGGCGCGCCTTGGTGGTACGTACGCACGGCCCACTAAGGGCACTGTCAATAACAAGCCCCCGTGCGCGACGTCCGCGCACAGGGGCCAATCCACCGCCGATAGGAGCGACGATGAACGACAACGAGCATACAACGAAAAGCGCGAAGGCCAAGCCATCGCGCCGAAAGCTGGAGCGTTTCAACCTGCGACTGACTGCCGACGAGCGCGCGGCTCTCGACAAGATCGCGGCCTCCGAGCACCTGACGCCGTCCGCGTGGCTGCGACGTGCCGCCATCATGGCAGCTCGAAAGGCGGGTGTCTGATGGCTGCTGTGACGGTCGACATCACGCGCATCCGGCTTGACGGCGGGACGCAGATTCGTGAGAGCCTGTATGACAAGGCCACGCTGGACGAGTATTTTGACGCGGCCGAGGCGGGTGCGACATTCCCGCCGATCCACGTCGTGGACGACGGGAACTCGTTGTGGCTGGTCGACGGCTTCCATCGCCACGCCGTCGCAATCCGTCGAGGGCAGCGCACCATCGATGCGCATATCCGCGAAGGCACACTCGAGGAGGCGCAGTGGCTCGCCTGCGCAGCTAACCGCGGGCTTGCGAGGACGCACGCAGACAAGCGCGCGGCAGTGCTTGCGGCATTGCGCCATCCGCGGTCGAAGGGAAAGGGCGATCGTGCCATCGCTGCCCACTGTGGCGTCGATCACAAGACAGTCGGCGCGGTTCGCAGGACGCTGACCGAAAACATGGAAAACTTGGAAGTGGGGAATTTCCCCAGTTCCAAGATCGAGGCCGGTTCTGGTAAGAAGCTCACCGAAAAAGGACACGTCGCGACGGGCCATTCGCCGGTTGCAAAGGCGCGGAAAGACAAGGCTTTCGAGGACGCGCAGCAGCCCGCGAAGCCGATTCCGCCTGTTCAGCCGGTGGCCGACGAGGAGGCCGACGACGACGGCTTCGACGGCTACGACGCCGAACTCGAGGACGACGTCGCCGCGGAGCCGGAGCCTGCGAAAATCGAGAAGCCCGCGGTGCTCTGCGACCATCAGGGTCGCGAGGTGCCGCGGTGTCTCGTGCACAAGTGGGTGCTGCTCACGCGGCAATACGAGCTGACGGCTGCGACTATCGTTGCCGCGAAGAATCAGGGCGGGCAGCACCGGGCCGCGTTGACGCGCGCGTCGAAGACCATCACTGACGGCGCGCTGGTGCGTCACGGCGACCTCGACGGCTGGTCGCTGGGGCGCGCGCTCAAGCAGGCCGAGCTCTCGCTTGAGCGGCTGCGGCCGTGGGTCGTGTGCCCGGAGTGCGACGGCACGGGCGGCGAGCATCCCAGCTATTGCAATTACTGCGGCGCGTCGGGCTGGCTGTGCCCGGAGGATTTTGAGCGGCGTGTGGACGCGGTACGCGCGCGCACTGGCAAGCGAGGCGCGCGATGACCGACAAGCTGCGTGATTATCAGCTCGAAGCAGTCGCCGCTATCGAGCGTGAGCACGGCGAGAAGGGGCTGCGGTCCACGCTGATCGTGCTCGCCACGGGCCTCGGGAAGACGACCATCTTCTGCGAGTGGGCGAAGCGTCGGCAGGCGCTGCATGGCGGGCGCGTGCTCGTCCTCGCGCACCGCGAAGAGCTTGTGAATCAGGCCGTCGCGCGCTTGAAGAGGCAGATTCCAGACGCGCAGGTCGGCGTGGAGATGGCGGGGCAGCACACGTCGTCGCTGATGCCGCAGCCGTTCGTCGTCGCGAGCGTGCAGACGCTGTCGATGCCGAAGCGGCTCAAGCGTTTCAACCCGTGGGAGTTTACGTCGATCGTGGTGGACGAAGCGCATCACGCGACGAGCGCGACTTACCGCAAGATCCTTGACCACTTCCACGCGGCGCAGATCCTGGGCGTTACGGCAACGCCTGATCGGCTCGACAAGGTGGGGCTTGGAGAGCTGTTCGATTCGTGCGCGTATCGGATGGACATTTACGACGGCATCCAGCGCGGTTTCTTGTCGAGCATCATCGCGCAGCAGATCGCCGTCGAACACCTCGACATCACGCGCGTGCGCTCGCGGAACGGCGACCTGACAGCCGCCGACCTCGAGCAAGCAATGAACAACGACCGCGTGCTTCACGAAATGGCGGGGCCGCTTGTGCGCGAAGCTGGGTCACGCCCGACGATCGTTTTCACGCCCACGGTTGCAACGGCCAAGGCGCTGGTCGACGTGCTGGCCGCGTACACGAAAGCGAAGGCCGCGGTCGTGCACGGCGAAACGGGCAGCGGCCTACGTCAGCAGATTCTGGACGAGTACGAGTCAGGCGAAGTGCAGTTCCTTGTCAACTGCGCCGTGCTCACTGAAGGGTTTGACTCGCCGCACACCAGCTGCGTCGCGCTCGCACGGCCGACGAAGTCGCGCGCGCTGATGACCCAGTGCATCGGCCGCGGCACGCGCAAGCACGAGGGCAAAGAAAACCTGCTCGTGATCGACTTCGTCGGCATGGTCGGGACGTCGCACAAGCTATGCAGCCCGGTCGAAGTCTTGATGGGCGAGAACCCGCTGCCTGAGCGGTGGCAGGAGCGGATGCAGGAGCTGTCCGATCAAGGGATGGCGCTCGAGCGCGCCTACGCGCAGGCCGAGCGCGAAAGCAAGGAGGCTGAGCGCGCAGCGCAGGAGCTCGAGCGGCGGCGCAAGGAAGAAGAGGCGCGCAGGCGCAACGCGAAGGTGTTTACCGAAGCGCGGTACGCGAGCCGACAAGTTGATCCGTTCGCGCACAAGTTCGGCGGTGCGCTCGCGATTCCCGAATACGACGGCGGCGTGCGAATGACCGACGAGCAGCGCGCG
>Ga0209972_10004051_pt1 | contig 11216 bp, 8 predicted proteins | sample NOAtaG_7_FD_187302 | JGI IMG/M metagenome (GOLD analysis project Ga0209972, IMG submission 187302) | Freshwater lake microbial communities from Lake Erie, under a cyanobacterial bloom - NOAA_Erie_Diel1S_2200h metaG (SPAdes) (version 2) | ecosystem: Environmental > Aquatic > Freshwater > Lake ...
AAGGCGGGGGGTGAAGGGGGGGTGAAGGGGGGGTGAAGGGGGGGTGTCACCCATGTGCTGGCCATGAACAGGGACGGCGGAGTGCGTGGGCGGGCTTCGCCAAGAAGTTGCGTGGGGGGGGTGTGTGTGGATAAGTCGGGTGGGAGGGGCCGAAGGGGTGGGGGTGGGTGGATGGTGGGCGCGCGGAGTGGGCGGGGGGTCGGGTGCATCCGTACAGTCACCTTACCACAAGATGGTCCGAAGTGCAAGGGGGTGGATTGGTTTTTGTTTGGATATGCTGTGGTGGGTGCGAGTGGGCGCACCCGGGGCGGGCGGGCCGCCTTGTGCGGTACGAGTTCGGTGGGGTATGCTCGCGAGACGCCGGGGCAGGGGGACGGCCCACGACGGGGTGGGGTGCAGCACTTGTGGCACGCAACGGGATTCAGGCCCAGGTCGGACCAGCGCGAGGTGATCATGAGTGACGATGAACGCCCCACCAGCTCCGGCCCCCCCAGCTCCGGCCCCCCCGGCTCCGGCCCCCCCAGCACTCCCGGCACCACCAGCTTTGTCTTGTATCACACGCCCGATGGGCGGTCGCGGCTGTCGGTGCGGCTGGAGGGGGAGACGCTGTGGCTGACGCAGGCACAGATGGCGGAGCTGTTCCAGACCAGCAAGCAGAACATCAGCCTGCACGTGCAGAATGTGCTGGAGGATCGGGAACTGCCTGAGGACTCAGTTGTCAAGGAATACTTGACAACTGCCGCCGACGGTAAGTCGTACTCCACCAAGCACTACTCGCTGGACATGGTCATCGCCGTGGGCTACCGCGTGCGGTCGGGGCGGGGCGTTCAGTTTCGCCAATGGGCGACGGCGACGCTGGCGGAGTACCTGACCAAGGGCTTCGCGATCGACGATGTGCGATTGAAGGAGGGAAGGAACTGGGGCGCGGACTACTTCGACGAGCTGCTCGCCCGCATCCGCGACATTCGCGCCAGCGAGCGGCGCTTCTACCAGAAGATCACCGACATTTACGCGCTGAGCGTGGATTATGACCCGAACGCGCCGATCACTCGCGAGTTCTACGCCACCGTGCAGAACAAGCTGCACTGGGCGATCACCGGGCACACGGCCGCGGAGACGGTTGTTTCGCGCGCGGATGCGACCAAGCCCAACATGGGCCTGACGACGTGGAAGAACGCGCCGGCCGGCCCCGTGCGCCGCGCCGACGCGGGGGTGGCCAAGAACTACCTCAGCGAGCAGGAGATTGCTGCGCTGAACCGGATCGTGACCATGTATCTGGACTACGCCGAAGACCAGGCGGCGCGGCAGGTGCCGATGCACATGGCCGACTGGATCAGAAAGCTGGATGCGTTTCTGGCCTTCAATGAGCGGAACATCCTTCGGCACGCCGGCAAAGTGTCAGCGGCGTTGGCCGAGGAGCACGCAGCGCGGGAGTTCGAGAAGTTCGACCGCCAGCGGCTGCAGCGCGAAGCGAGCGAGCCGAGCAGTGACTTTGACCGGGTGGTGGAGCGGGCCAAAGAGCTTGGCGGAAAGTCCGAGCCCAAGCCCAAGCCGGGCGAGAAGCGGACGAAGGGTGCGGAGTAGACACGGGGCGACTCACCAGACCGCTGGGGCGGGCGTAGCGGATGCAGAGCCGCGTCAGCCTTCGACGATGCCCATGAACTCGCACACCGATCGACGCAGGTCATCGGGCAGCGGTGGGTCCATGGAGTTGATAATCGCCCGGACGGTGGCCTGCTGCGTTGGGCTCGGGCCATTGGCGCTCCGCCAGGGTTTGGCGGCGCGGATGAAGCCCGTGCCGGCGCGAACCAGCGCGGGGTGCCCGGTCTGGATCGCGGTCAACGCGTCGACCATGGCATCATGAGCATCTCGCCGGAGCAGCACGCGCAAGGCGGCGCGGCGGCAGTGCTCGCGCTGGTCAGCCTGCAAGATGCGACGCAGGGGTTCGGCCGGAGTGGTTCTGGCAACCGGCGCAAGTGCGCGGCCCGCCTCCCTGGAAACCGCCGGACGATGATCGCGGAGCAGGTCAACGAACCAGTCAAGCGACTGCTCGCGGTTGAGTGCAGCGACGGCCCGAACGGCGGCGGCGGCAACAGGTGCCGACTCCTGGGAGACGAGGCTCGCGAGGGTGGCGGCATCGGACGGCGCGCCGCATTCGCCCAGGCCGAGCACCGCGGCCGCTCGCGTGGACGGGTTCACGTGGGCGATCGCGCTCAGGTAGAAAGAGCGGAGGTCGGGCTGGTGGTTGGCGGCCTCGGTGTCGTTGCGCAGGTAGAACCGGGCGGCGTGGCGCACGGAGGCGTGCCGGTCAAGCAGCGCAGCGTTCAGTGCGGCGCGGCGGCGCTCCGCAGGGGCGTCGAGCGCTGCGTAGAGGGCTTGGCGACGGATCGGCATGACGCGGTCGCGGGTCATGGCGAGCAACCACCGCTCGCGGTCCGGGCAGCCCTTCCAGGCACACACCGCCTTGGCGGCCTGCAAGCGGACCAGCGGGTCCTCGCTGCCGAGGGCCAAGTGGATGTATGCGGCGCGATCGCTCTCGGGCAACTGGATGGCGGCACGGAATGCGAAGCGCGCCGCCGTGCGGTCGGGCGAGGCGAGGGCGGCGGTGAGTACGTCGCGCGAACCCGGATCGATCAGGACGGATGTGAGGGCGTCGGTCAGCCATGCGTGATCGGCCCGCTTGCGGCGACTGACCTGATTGACCAGCCCGATGAGTGAGAGCCAGAGGCCGGCGTGCGTGGGGAGCAGCAGAGCCCTGGCCGCCTGGATGGCGGGCGTGCGCACCTGATCCACCCAGTCGTTGATCCGAAGCAGGATGAACGGCAGGGCGATGGCGGCTGGCTGCTCGTCCACCAGGCGACGCAGGGCCGCCTCGCGGACGTATCCGGACGTATGCATGGTGAACAGGGCCCAGATGTACGGCGGCCACTTCTGTGCCACAACCCACTGATGCTCAATGGCGTCCCAGTGGTAGGTGTACCAGGTCGACTCACGAACGAGGAAGTCAAGGCCCGGCAGGGCACTTGTGGGGGTCGATGCCACCAGCGTGTCGATCACCGACACGGCCGTGCGGCGCAGACCGGCATCGTCCTGCGCGAGATACTGGAGAAGCCACGGGATCGACCGCCAGTCGCGGTCGCGTGCCGCGGCGGCCAACACGACCGCCGGGGGCTGGAGGAACCTGCTGGCTGGGTCGTATGCCGCCATGGGGGAGTTTACCACGGGGCGCCTGGAGGTCCGCGCGCCCTGCGGGCGGCTGCTCGGCCCGCCGGAGCCGGGACGATCTCGGCCGGGGGATCGAGCGTGCGATGACTGTTCGTGCGTCGGGGTGAATCAGGGCGGAGCGGGGCGGGGTGATGGGCAGGGCAAGAGAGAGTGAGAGAGATGCCGTGGTGGTGTGCGGGCTCGCCGGGGGTGTCGCTCGCGGTCTCGCTCCATGCCCCGGCTCTGGGCGTGACACGCCTTCAGCGTGCTGAGGGATGACCGGGCGGTGAGAGAGGCGGCCGTGGATGGGTCACCAATTGATGCTGCGTTTCCAGGCTGCTCGATCGGCCTGGGCTTGATAGGTGCGACCGCACTCGGGGCAGGGTTGGCCGTCGTCGGTGCCGGTGAGGTTGTAGCCGCAGTCTACACAGAGGCGGCCGTCGGTGGCTTGGAGTTTGCGCTTGAGTGCGCGGTGGCGGTACCAAAGCCAAGGGAACCCCACGAAGATGGCTATCGCGATCACCAACGCATGGGGCAGATTGTCGAGCGCCGGGTACATCCAGCCCAGTGCGTCAAGCGTCAGCGAACCGACCAGAGGACAGAAGGCAACGAAGAGCGACGACCACAGAAGAACTCGGTTGAAGTGCCGGGGCTGCTGCGTCCACGTGGATGGCTTCATGCTCCACCTGCTCACTGGGTGCTCACCGTGCCATCGCAGGCTTGCAGTGCAAGTCTGAGAGTTGCACGGACTGCGTGCACAACAGAAGTGTAATCCCTTGCACACCGCTTGATCATTCGTGCTTGATTGGCCCGTGCAAAGACAGCGCACGGGATGGCGACGCTGGCCCGCACGCCTTGGGATGTGAGGGTTGGTGCATCGGACGTGAGGTCGAGTGGCTGAACGGTGACAGGATCGAAGAACACGCCCGGTCCGCCCCGGCCGCGTCCGGCGTGGCGGCCAAGTCACGGACTCCTCGGGCGAACTGGAAGACGGAACCCGGAGTCGAACCGTCGCCGAACAGTTGCTGGTGGATGGTGCGGTGGGTGGTTGGGAGAGCGGGGGGCGGCGGCCGCCGCGGCTGGCTTTGGATTCGCGTGGACGGGGATTGGTCACCGATGGCGAGGGAGGGGGTCCATCGGGCGGGGGCGGCGACCGCCGGCGAGCGAAGGGGCAGGGGTGCGCGAGGACCGTCCGGTGGCTGTTCGTACACCGGCGGGGGTTGCCGAGTGACGGGGCGGCGGGCGGGGACGGCACGAGCCGATACACAAAGGGCAGATCGCGCGAACCGGGGCGGCGTGGGGTGCGCAGGGAGTGGGGGGGCGCAGTGGGGGGGCGGAGTGGGCGGCGACACAGCGGGAGGGGATGGCGGGGGAGGGTGGGGGTGGAACGGAGTCTCGACCATGCCAGCGATGCCTTCAGGGATGCCGCGGACGGAGCTCTCGCCGGAGTTGCGGGCCAAGCGCGAGCAGATCGAGGCGACGGCGCGGTCGTACGGGCTGGACTTCTACCCGGTGATCTTCGAGGTCATTCCGTTTGATGTGATGAACCAGTTCGCGGCCTACCAGGGCTTTCCGGTGCGGTACCCGCACTGGCGGTGGGGGATGGAGTACGAGAAGCTCTCCAAGCGCGACGCCTACGGGATGGGCCGCATCTACGAGATGGTGATCAACACCAACCCGGTGTACGCCTATTTGCAGGAGAGCAACGCGGCGGTGGACCAGAAGCTGGTGATGTCGCACGTGTTCGGGCATGCGGACTTTTTCAAGAACAACTTCTGGTTCAGCCAGACCAACCGCAAGATGCTCGACGAGATGGCCAACCACGCGACGCGGGTGCGGCGGTATGCCGACGCGCACGGGGCGGAGACGGTGGAGCGGTTCCTGGATGCGTGCTTGTCGATCGAGGGGCTGATTGACCCGTATGCGCAGTTCGGCGGCGGGGCGGAGAGCGCGGGGGAAGCGGGGGGAGCGGTGCCGGGCGAGGATGAGGACCATCGGCTGCCGAGCAAGGGGTACATGGAGAAGTTCATCAACCCGCCGGAGGAGATGGCGCGGCAGCGGCGGGCGCGGGCGGAGGCGGAGGCGGCGCGGAAGGGGCGCGTGCCGGAGCGGCCGATGCGGGACCTGCTGGCGTTCCTGCTTTCGCACGCGCGGCTGGAGCCGTGGCAGCAGGACGTGCTGGGGATCGTGCGGAGCGAGGCGTACTACTTCGCGCCGCAGGCGATGACCAAGATCATGAACGAGGGGTGGGCGAGCTACTGGCACAGCAAGCTGATGACGCAGCACTTCGCCGAGGCGAGCGAGATCGTGCACTACTGCGATCAGCACGCGGGGGTCATTCACATGCCGGCGGGGGGCTTCAACCCGTACAAGATCGGGCTGGAGTTGTTCCGCGACATCGAGCGGCGGTGGAACACCGGGCAGCACGGCCCGCGCTGGGAGGACCTGGGCGGGCTGGGCGAGCGCGAGCGCTTCGACGACGGCAGCAAGCGCGGGCGCGAGAAGATCTTTGAAGTGCGGCGGGTGTACAACGACGTGACGTTCATCGAGGAGTTCCTCACGCCGGATTTCGTGGAGCAGCACAGGATGTTCCAGACGCGGCGGGACTCGGCCAGCGGCGAGGTGCGGATCGCCAGCCGCGACTTTGAGCGGGTGAAGCAGACGCTGCTGCACCACCTGACCAACCGGGGCGAGCCGTTTGTGTATGTGGCGGATGGGAACTACCTCAACCGGGGCGAGTTGTATCTGGCGCACCGGTTCACGGGTCTGGAGATCGACGCGGCCAAGGCGGCGGAGGTGCTGCGGGCGGTGCGGATGATCTGGGGGAGGCCGGTGCACCTGCAGGCGCGGTATCGGGAGGACATGTGTTTGTTCACGTGTGCGGCGGCGGGGGGTGGAGGGGCGGGCAGCGGAGGGGCGGATGAGGGGATCAGTCGGCAGAAGATCAGCGAGGACGTGCCGAAGCCGGCGCATTGGGTGGAGTGAGGGGCGACGAACAGGCCGCGGGGGTCTTGCTGTGGATCGGTGGGCATCGGGAGGGCTGTATCATGCGCTCGCGGCAGGCTGGATGAGTGCGGGTGCTTGATCAGTGAGAGGGCGGCACGAATGACTCCCGAGCGGGTGATTGAGATTGTGGCGGAGGTTGCCAAGGGCAAGGGCTTTCGGCGGCGCGGGGCGGTGGTGTGGAAGGCCGGCGCGGAGACGACGGCGATGCTGCAGGTGCAGCGGAGCCAGTGGTCACGGGATGTGTATCTGAACGTGGGCGTGTTGCCGAACGCTCTGGTGGTTCGGCCATACCCGCCCCCGGCGCACATGTGGGGCCACCAGCAAAGGGCAGACAAAGCGGTGCCGACGCAGGCGGAGGTGATTCGTCGGCTGAGTAGTGAATTGGAGTACTTGCAAAGCGAGGACGAGGTGCGGTTGGCGGTCGAGGCCGTGCTGGAGTGGCTGGCCGTGAAGTATCTGGATGCTGATCGCCTGCGCGCGGAAGTGCTGGCGTCCGAGCATGCGGCGGAGCGAGGGCTGGTCGAGGACTGGGCGAGAGGCGAGCAGCAGGACGGGCGGCTGTACTGGCCGGGGACAGCGTACTACTCGTCGGCCGAGCGATCTGAGAGCCCGGCGGCCGCTGGCAGCAAGGGCCAAGGCGGCGCGGGGAAGGCGCGGGAACCCCGACGGCCTCTTGACGGGGATGTGCTGCTGGTGGCTGCCGTCAGCGTGCTGAGCGGCCGGATCGTGCCGTCGGTTGAACGCGCGTACTTCTTGGTGTTCAATGACCCGGACGTATCGCATTTGATCGTGCGGGACTTTCCGTTCGCGGACGGAGCGTACACGTTGGATGATGAATGCCGGCGCGTTGGCGTGCGGGCGTGCGATGAGGTGTTCGTACTGATCAATGCGGGGCCGGTGGGATGCGGCGGGTGCGAGCGGATGAGGGCCAGCGATCTCACGGGCGCGCTGATTGATGCTTGTCGCAGAGAGGATGCGTGCATCGTGGTGGCGGCGGATGGTGGCTGGATCATCGTGATCACGCATGACGGCGTCGTCGTTCGGCTTGAGAAGCCGACGGACGGAGCCTGAAGCGGCGGTGGGAGGGCGGCGAGAGATGAGCAACAATGGTTGAGGGGGACGGAGGGCCCGGGCGAGGGGCATGGAGGGCAATGCGTGCAAGTTCAGGACTTTGTGGCGATGGTTGAGCGTTACGAGGCCTTTGTGCGGAAGGAGTTTGTGTTTTTCCGACTGGTGATGGCGTCCGCTGAGTACTACGGATCGACATTCTTCCGCTCGAGCGAGGGCGTGGTGGAGGCTCTGCAGATCTCTGGCGGTTCGTGGTGCTTCAAGTCATACCGGTCGTCGTACGGGACGTACATGTACGTGTACGACACGCCTTTGGCGAGGGTCAACAGGCTGAGTGACCGGGTGCTGCGGGAGCGGATGGCCGGGGCGCTGCGGCTGCCTGCGATGCCGTCGTCCGCTGACCCCTGGTCGGCGGCTGGGGAGTATCACAGATATCTATGCGGTGTGCCGCCGAAGTACTGCATCGCGGCGATGGCGACGGATGATGGCGTAGTGCGTGACGTGGTGAGCGGCGAGGAGCTTGCAGAGTTGCCCACGCCAAAGCGGATGACCGCGTACATGTCTAAGCCGCCGGCGCAGCTTGATCGTGCGTATGGGTTGGAGCCTCGGATGCGGGGCTTGCGGGCGCGGGTGTGGGCGGGAGAGCCGGTGACCGAGGAATTGCTGCGGGCGTTCTGGCCAAAGCCGGAGGACCGGGGCCCAGAGGTGCTGGGGCGGATCCGGGAGGCGTGCGGGTTCGCGAGGTGGCCTTGTGAGGTGTGAGCGCGCGGAGCGACGCGGCCGATTGGCCAAGTGACGAGAGGGCGAAACGGCGCGACAACGGCGGCGAGGGGCGTGGTGCTGCGGCTTAGAAGCGGTTCGGCTGCGGCTCAAAATCGATTTGGCTGCGCTGGCGGGAAGCCCTTGAAGCCCCGGCCGATCAGGCCGAAGCGGGTGCCCCGCAGGCCGCCGTCGAGCGTGGGGTCGGGCTGGTTGATGGGCGTGACGGAGTCGAAGAAGGGCCACCAGACGGCGGGGTCGGGCGAGTCGGCGATGATGATGGCGTCTTTGCCGAGCAGGGCGGGTTGATCCAGGCTGTGGCCGGGCCAGAAGTCGTGCTGCACCTGGCGGCCGCCCATGCGGCTTTGTGAGATGTAGACCGTGGGCGTGAAGCCCGCGGCGAGCAGCAAGGGCGGGATGGGGACGCTGCCGCTGCGGAGGGCGAATTCGAGCTGGCTGCCCCGGCCGTAGTGCTGGCAGAGGATGAAGGGTGCGGGGCGGGCCGGGTTGGAGGCGTGGTGCTCGCCAGCGAGGCGGAGGACGTGGGCGGTCATGGCATCAGCACCGATGAGGCGGCCGATGGGGATGGCGCGGGCGATGGCGGGCGCAACCGGCTCGAGGGCAGCACGGAGGAGATCAAGCCTCAGCATGGCCAGGCCGGCCACCAGGCCGTAGATGGCGATGGCGTTGAAGAAGAAGCGGAGCGTGCCGTGCGGCGGGGCGAGGGTGGCAAAGCGGATGGGCGGCGGGTTGGCTGGTGTGGTCGCGTTGGCGTTGGCGGCAGGGGGGGCGATGGGCTGGGCGGATTGCCACCAGGCGATCACCAGCGGGATGAACGCCAGCCAGCCGGCCAGGGGCCAGTTGCCTTCGACGGAGGAGTTGAAGGAGACGGCGAGGTAGAACAGCAGGATGGGTGCCGCGAGGGCAAGGCAGAAGGCGGGGGCGGCGGCGTGCAGCGTGGTGAGGCGCTTGCGGGCGCGCCAGGCGAAGAAGGCGGCGACGGTGAGCGGGCCGACGGTGGCCAGTTGGGTGCCGAGGAGTTCGAAGGTGTACTTGAGGGGGAAGGTGGTGGGTGTGGCGGTGCCGGGGGTTGTTGGAGGTGCGGGCAGGCGGGAGAGATCAGGGGCGAGGCCGAGGTGGCCGAGGAGGTGCTTGACGGTGGCCCAGTCGTGCTGGGCGTTCCAGATGAACACGGGCGCGAGGAAGAGGGCGAAGAGGGCGGCGGAGGCGAGGAACGCGAGCGGGCGCGGGAGGCCTGCGCGGTTGCGGCGGAGGGCGGCGAGCAGCAGCACCAGGACGCCGGGGAGGAACAGGAGGATCGTGTACTTGAAGAGGAAGCCGAGGCCGAGGCCGAGGGCGAGCAGCAACGGGCCAGAAGCGCGGCGTGCCGTGAGTGACCACCAGGCGCCGAGCGCGGCCAGGGCCCAGCAGGCGAGGTAGGGGCCATCAATGGTGGCGAGCAGGCCGAGGGCCTGGGCGGCGGGGATGAGGTTGTAGATGGCGGCGCCGAGGAACGCAGCGCGGGCCTTGTGGGCGACGGACGCGGTGAGGTCGCGGCAGAGCGCGGCGGTGGCGAGCGCGCCGACGGCGCAGGCGAGGACGGCGACCATGCGGACGCCGAAGGCGGAGTGGCCGAAGACGGAGGTGGAGGCGAACATGGCCCAGGCGATGCCGGGGCCTTTGGTGTTGTAGCTCCACGCGGGGTGCTGCGACCAGAGGGAGTAGAAGGCTTCGTCCTCGGCCAGGCCATAGGGGGAGAACCAGGCGAGGTACAGCGTTCGCGCCAGGGCGAGGAGGAGGACGAGCAGGATGGCGGGACGGAGGTGGCTCAGGTCAGAGCCTCAGGTGGTGATCGTGCGGGCGATCAGGGGCGGTGCTCGTCGTCATCGCGCGGGGGCGAGGCGGCGGGGCCGGCGGGGCGGGCCTTGGGGCCGAAGGGGCCGGGGGTGCCGGGGGTGCCGGCGGAACCGGAGGCAGCGCGCGGGCCGGAGATGTTGGGCGGTGCGGCCTGGCCGGGGCGCGGGCGGAAACCTGCCCCGCCGGGTCCGCTGGGTCCGCCAGGACCACCGGGCCCGCCACCGGGACGGGGCCGGAACCCACCACCGCCACCCCCCCCGCCACCCCCACCACCGGGGCGGCGGCCGGCGCCGGTCTGGGTCGGGTGTTCGCCGGCGTCGAGCTGCTGGCGCTCGTAGCGCTCCTTGTTGGTCTTGAAGTCCATCAGCAGCTCGATGCGGTCGGCGGTCTTGCCGAGCTTGGCCTTGAGTTCCTGCCGGGCCACCAGCAGGTTGGTGCGGCGGGAGATGTGGCCGAGGATGACCTTCTGGCACTCGACGACGCGGAGCCACTCGACGATGTCGTCGATGTGCATGTGCATGCCGGTGCGGGCGCGTTCCTTGTGGTCGCTCTCGAAGAAGGTGCACTCGGTGATGAGGATCTGGGCCTTGCGGACGTCATCGCGGAGCAGCGCGGGGCCGGGGACGGTGTCCATCACGTAGGCGATGAGCGGGATCTCGTGGATCTTGGTGATCTCTTCGCCCCGCTCCTTGAGCTCCATGAGCTTCTCTTGCGGCATGCCGACAAGGTCGGGCCGGAGTTTGGAGCGGCGCTCGTAGACCACGTAGCCGAAGGTGGGGGTGGTGTGCTCGAGCGGGAAGCCGCGGATGAAGATGTTGTTCTTGATCTCGACGGGCTGATCGGCCTTGACGGGGATGAGGTTGAAGGGCGTCTTCTGGCGCTCAAGCTCGATGTAGCCCTCCATCATCTTCTGGACCGCGGGGGCGATGGCCTCGGGGACGATGAGGTTCGCGGGGCCCATGCCTTGGAAGTATCGCTGGGAGCAGAAGTAGGCCAGGCCGCCGACGTGGTCCATATGGCCGTGGGAGATGGCGACGTACTTGCTGGCGAGCATGGGACGCGGGCAGGAGCCCATGTCGAAGGTGATGTCCAGCTCGGGGATCATCACGGTGGTGATCTCGCCGGCGACGGAGGTGCCGACGACGCGGAAGGGGGGGATGTAGAGGAAGCCGAGGCTCTGCTCGCGGGGCGGGGGCTTGGGGAGCATGGGGGCGAATCTCCGGTTCGCGGGGCGGTGGCCCGGCGCGGGGTGGGAAGCGGGTGGGTGCGAAGCGCGACGAAGCGGGGCGATGACGCCCGGGACGAGGATAGACGGGGGCGGG
>Ga0209972_10004052_pt1 | contig 11210 bp, 10 predicted proteins | sample NOAtaG_7_FD_187302 | JGI IMG/M metagenome (GOLD analysis project Ga0209972, IMG submission 187302) | Freshwater lake microbial communities from Lake Erie, under a cyanobacterial bloom - NOAA_Erie_Diel1S_2200h metaG (SPAdes) (version 2) | ecosystem: Environmental > Aquatic > Freshwater > Lake ...
TGGAGCATCAGGTGTTGCTGGTAGTTGGTGCTCATTGCGGAATGACCGTGAACGGAATCGGCGAGATGCCAGCAGCCGTGGCTGATGTTTCAGTGGGCGCGGTGGCAGTGTCATAGGTGACCGATGTGAACGTGACACTTCCGCCGGTGACCAGCTCGGAGTAGATGCCGATACCGAATTCCGGTGTGGTGCCGCCGCGCTGGCCAAGCCCGTCGCGGGTGACAACCATGCTCAGCCCGGAGCGAGTAGTCGATGCGCTCGCGCCACCACCACCGCCGACCGTGTAAGTGCCCACCAAAGTCCACGTCGGCGTGAAGTTGGGGCTGCCGCTGTCGGCCGTGGCGATGTACAACCCAACCACCAACTGCCCCGGCGTGTAGCCGTTCCAGCCCGGTTCAAAGTCGGCGACGTTCACGACTGTCGCGGAAAAATTGAACTTGTACCGATCATCCCACGCTTCGGCCGCTTGGCTTTTCTGGATGACGTAACGCGGCAGAAGTCCAGAGCCCAGATCGGTGGGCGTCGTGTCGGTGCGCGCCGTGATGGTGGCGGCCAGCTGGCGCACTTTGGCGTAGGCGGTAAACCCTGACGCCGACAGGCTGCGCGCCTCCACGACCAGCGCGTGAGAGCTCGCGCTGTAAGCGCTGTTGTACGTCAGGCCGGTAGGGTTGAACGTGATCAGCGGAACGCGAGCATAGGCCGGCGTGAACGTGATGGCCTGCCCATCCGTTACGGTGCCCGTCTGGACGCCAGCAACGATCACCCGCGCGTTTCCGTTCCCGTCGTCAATGCTGACGGAATCGTCCAGCGTGCCAGGCGCCACCAGCCGTGGCGTGATGCGTGACGGGTTGAACGCCGACGCAACCGGCGGGCGCCATGGCGAAACAATCGCGCCCTCCCCCACCTGCTTCTCTAGCATGATCCCGTCGAACCAAACCACCGCGCTGTTGGCCTGCACGGTCAGGCCAAACGTTGCGAACTGGCTGGAATCGTTGACGCAGTTCAGCAAGTTGGAGCCGGATGCCGTGTCCACGTAGTCGTTCCACGTTGACGCGGTGTTGGTGCTGTCGGTAAGTGTGTATTGCGTGCCGGCATTTGACGTCTTCAACCGAAAATCAATGGCCGTGTTTGATGCGCGCGGCCAGAACTTGCAGCTGAACAGCCACTTGGAATTAGCGTCGATGGGCATGGTGTAGTTCGTGTCGGATGAACCAAACCAAACGGACCGAAGCGTGCCGCTGGACAGCGTCGATATCTTGAGCGCATACGTCCCGTAATAGCCCGCAGTTGGGTCTGGCGCGGATCCTGACGTGACGCTGGCGTACTGAATCGATGCCTGTTTGAAGACGGGAAACTGGCCGTCGTAGTCCACGGACGCGAAGCCGCCTGCGAACCGCGGCTGTATCCTGTTGATGCCATCACCGGATCCGCCCAGGTTGCCCGCGCGGCGGGTGTAGGCGCCCCACGTCGTGGTGCTTTCGGAGTTGTCGTAGTCAAGCAGGTCGTACTTCGTCGCGCGGACACGCACCCTGCCCGGCCCCAGAACCTTTGTGTCAGTCACTAGAAACAGCGTTGAATCATCGCACTGTGTAGCGGCTGCGGTGTCGGTGTACGGGTGCATGATAGACAGCACGTCGCCAATCTCGGTGGCGATACCCTCGTCAAAGCGCGTGAACTCGCAATAGAGTGAGTTGTTTAGCTTGGCCACGCGCTCGGCGGCTTCGCGGTAGGCTTGCGAGTAACGTGTCACGCCGGGCAGCGATACGTTTGATTCGCGCCGCGGGATGGCCCCGGTGCTGACGCCCGCCAGCTCCGCATATGCCGGCCGCGTCTTGTATTCCGTGGTGCTGGCGTCTGTGTAGTCGATCCGCAGCACAGTCGGCACCTGGGCTGCGTCCGCGGTGCCTGCAGTAAACGATCCAGCCAAGACATCTGCGGTTGTGATTGGGTCAATACCGACCGCAATCCAGTCGACCTCCCATACGTCGGTTCCGGTTTCTGACAAATCAAGACGAAAGCGGGTTATGACGCTTTCCTGCCAATCCTGCCCGCCGTTCGACAGGTTGTGCATGTCCCACTCAAGCGTGACCCATGTGCCATTCGCAACGGCGGGGGCAGAAATTGCTTTGTTTGCATTCCCTGTCTCTCCGTGAAACGCAGTGGAGTAATACACCACGCCATCCCACGTACCAGCTCCCACTGTGCGTCGGACTCTGGCCCTGACGTAACGGTGCGACCGTCCGTTGATGTTAAGCCCTGCAGGGCTGCGCAAAATTGGATCCGTAGCTGTCGCAGTAATGGTGAGAGCTGTCGCGCCAGTGGTTAGCGTGAGACGTGTACCCGCCCAACCCCCATCGGTTGACGTGAACTGCCACAGGAACGCAGGACGATCAGGCTTAAGAACCCACCGAGCGCCTGACTTAAACGCCCACGCTCCGGCGTATGTGGCAAGCGTGTCGATCCAGTCGGTGGCAGAGCGCGCGGAGTCGATGACCAGGTTGAGCGTGCGGCGCTTTTCGGTGGTTACCAGCGCGTCGCATTCCGCTGCAGCGCACTGGACGCTTAACGCATCAACGTCTTCACCCAACCCAAAAACGCGGTTTCGGATCAAATCGTTTAGGCAATAGGCCGGATTGTCCGACCACGCCGCGGCCGTTTTGGTGGCGGCGGTGGCGGAATACACACCCATTGATGCGGCGGGCTCGAGTTGAATGCCCCACGCGAAAAACCCGGAGTTCACAACACCCGCATATGTCAGGTTGGATGTGCCGCTGACCATCTGGATTCGGGCACTGGGCACCGCCGCACCTGACAGAATGTTGATCGTAACCCAGCACCGATACCAACCGTTCCCGACACTGATAATTCCGCCACTTGCTGGCGTGCCACTGGAAACGGTTGCGGTCTGGCTGGCCAGGTCGAAGATATATCCGTGGAAGTTGTTTGCTTTGTCTCGCAGAAGGAACCGGACAGCAGTGCGCTCAGCGCTCTTAAAGTACCCGGACAGCGTCGCGTCAGCGTGGTTCGGTATGTCGTCTAGAGAGCTGATAACATTGAAAATCCAGCGCGAGCTTGTCGTTGTCGTGATTTCAATCAGCTTGTCTGCCGTCAGCGTCCCGTCGGGCGCCGTCGTAGCGTTTGGCGTGACATCGATGTCAATCGTGTTTGTCTGACCCCACGAGGCGTTATCAAGCTCCTGTGATCGAAGCATGACGTTCTCGGATGATGCAAAAACCTTCCGGCCCTTGATCTTCGCCATGATGGTCGGGAATCCCGAGTAGTGGGATTCGTTGTATTTCAGCACCACATACGCCAGCCCGACGCTGCCACCGCCGTTGGTGACCACAAGCGTATCTGTGTAGCCGGAGATGGCCGAGGCCAGCGTGGCGTCAGCTGTCTGCGCTGTGGTGCCCGTGTAATAGGTGATGGTCATGCCGGCGGGCGTGGCAGGCTTGACGTCCACACCGTTCAGATAGAGCGATGTGAACGAATCTATCTCGCCGACGCAGAACACGGCGCCCACGTACCAGAACCCGCCGGTGAATGTCGCGGCAAAGATTCGGCCACCGATCTGCGCTTCGCCGTAAACAATCGGGATGGTGGTGCCGGCAGCGGCGATCGTTTTGACCTGGCGCGAGATTTCGCGCTGGCCATTCAGCGTTCCAGCACCAGTGACTGGCGGGATATACGGCGGAATCGTCAGGCTCACAGGCGCGACCCAACAATCGTGACGCGCGCGTTCGCCCAGGTGCTGTTTATGACATCCACCTCAAACTCGTTCACGAAGAACCCTGAGTAGCTGTAACCATCGCCCGCCGCGATGGTATTGGCCACGTTTTTGTTCGTCGTCCAGAACGTGCGCAGCGTTGTTAGGTCCGTTGAGTTAATCAGCGGATGCTCCACTTTGACTTCGTACACCTGAGCCGCAGACAGATCGACGATGCGCACGCCACCGGCTTCAGAGATGTCGGTCTTGCGGTCGTTCAGCGCGCGGACGGTGGTGCGCTTTCCGATCGTTGTGGGATATGTCGCCATTAGCCACGCTCCAAAACGAACAGCCCAGTAGGCGTGCGAATCTCAAGCCCGTCGGGTGGTAAATGCTTGAATATCGGCGGCGCAACCGTAAGCCGCGGGATCTGCTTTGGTGCCGCTTCACGCAGGCGCACGGCAATCGTTTCGCCCAACCCAACGGCGCCCATCTCGCCGGAGAAAACAACGTCAGCGTCGTTCAGAGCCGGCGCGGCATCGCCGTACAGCGCCCATATCTTGACCGCTACACCGTCGCCGCCGTCTTTAAACGTTGCGGTATAGGCCAGCGACGCGTTCAGAATGCGCACAGTCAGGCCTGACAGGTCTACCGTCACGGCCGCAGCGGAAAAGCTGTTGCCGGCGTATGTGATGGTGTTACGGCTCGAGAGCCGCAGCGGTGTGGCGAACCCAAACTCGACCAGATAGACGGGACGCGTGAGCGTCTGTGCGATGCCTGTGCGGTTGACGGATGACAGCGGCCTCATCCGGGCACCTCAACGCCGGCGTTCTTTAGGTTGGCGATGATGGTTTCGATGTCGATCCCGAAAGCATTGCCACCGACGATACCGGCAAACTTCTCGACCGCCTCCGAGAAGGTATTGGCTGCGGCCTGCTGCGTCAGTGCGGCGGTGTTCATCACTTCCAGATCCACCGCGTTGGTAACGGCGGTTTCCCGGCCTGCCAGGCTGTCCCGTCCGGCTTGGATCTGCTGATCAGCCAGCGTCTGCGCTTGGCGCAGGAAGTCGATGAATTCGCCCGACAGCGAAGCGCGCTGGCTTTCGTCCAGCATCTGGAACGCTGAGCCGGCGAGCGAGTCGATCTGCTGAACCAACCCGGCGATCTTGGCGGGGTCGATGGTGGTGCCGAGCTCAGCGGTCAGGCTGGCGATCTGCTCGCGCCGGCGCTGGTACAGATCGGCTTCGGAGAGCATCGACTCTTCGATGGTGCTGATGGCGTTGCCGAACGTGGCATCGACTAGGCTGCTGACTTCCTGATACGCGGCCGCCAGTTGCGCAGCCACCTGCTTCTGCGACGTCAGCGCGTCGGTGAGCCCGGTCATGCTTTCCAGCGTGCCGTCGTATTCCTGCGCGAGATTCACCACGGCGTCTGTGGCTTCGCTGTAGGCGTCGAGCAGTGTCTTGGTAGAAGCTGCGGCGGCATCTGCCACTTCTTTCAGCACGTCCAGCTTGAGCAGTTCGTCCAGCTTGGTGGCGAACCCGAACAGCTGCACGATCTGCTCAGCGGTGCGGTTGCTTTTGTCGCCAAGTATTCTTTTGATCCGCGTTGAGAGCTGGTCGTCGATTTCATTGATCCACTGGCGCGCAAATTGATCCGCCGAGTTCTTGATTCCCTCTTCCGTGAAGTTGTCCAAACGCCCCGCAGAACCAAAGAAGTTCTTTTCCCCGCCGCCGTTTACATCCGCCGACTTTCGACCTAGAACCGTATTTGTAAAATCCACGGTCACGCCAGCGGCGCGCGCGGCATCCGTTAAAGCCGAATCAATTGCGCTGAATCCCTCAAGTAGCTGTTTTGCAGCCTGATCATCAGTGCGCTTAGCTATGGCGGTCAGAGTCAATCCAGAGGCAGCGGTGATCGTTTGAAGCGCGCTGCCGTCAGTTGGGAGATCCTTGCCGGTTTGAATCCCGAGCTTTCCCCACTTAGCTTGGTCGCCAAGCCCAAAAATCTTGCCGATGGCATTCTCTGCGATGCTGCCCAGAAACGCGCCTACGCCGGTGCCAAGCGGACCAAACACGCTACCGGCAATCCCCCCCACCGTGGAGCCTATGCCGGTCGTCTTGCGGTCACCAAAAAGCGCCTGCCCCAACTTGTTTCCAGCAAACCCGCCAATCAAGCCGGCGCCAGCATCCAGCCCGAGATTTGTGAGTGACTGCCCAAAAGACGCCGAGCCATACGCCAGCCCTTTGCCGTTTGCCAGCAGCTGCATTCTGTCGAGGCCCACCGCCCCAAACAGATCGCCAAGCCCACCATATGCGCTGGCCAATCCAGACGACAACCCGCTGCCCGCTCCGCCGAATAACGCGTCCAGCCCGCCAGACAATCCGCCGGACTTAAACCCACCGATGAAGCTCTTGGCCCCACCGAGCAACGACCCAATACCACCAAACCCGCCACCACTGGCCATCGCGCCTGCAGAGCCGCCGCCCAGCCCAAGCGCTGCACCGATGCGCATCATGATCGGGCGGGTGATGGCGAGGTTGGCAAGCTCAGCCAGCAGCTGCTTGAAAGCGTCTTTCAGCGAGTCGGCAAACGAGTCGAAGCCGGATCCAATGTTCTTCCACATGTCCACGAACGCGGAATCAACGCGCTCGACGGCGCCCTGCAGGGCTTCGGCCCATGGGTTGGACGCTTTGGCGGCGTCGGCCATGGCTTGCTCGTGCGCTTTAGTGGCCTCGGTCGTGTCGTAGGTGCTGATGGTCAGCGCATCCATCTCTTGGCGCATCGCGTCAGTGACTTCGACATTCCCGCGCGCGGCAATCTCGGTCAGCTGCAGCTGCGCCCGGTAGCGCGCCTGATCGCGAGCGCTCACGCCAAGTAGAGCATTCTCGATGCGCTTGGACTGGATCAGCTCGTCGAGACCCTTTCGCGCGTCTGCCGATGCTCTGGTTGCCGCTTCTCTCGCCGCCGTCTCGGCTTTTTGCTGCGGGGTCTCTGCAGCCAGTGCCCCGGCCAGCGCGTCAACGCTCAGCTTCAACTGCTTGTTCTGGCCGGTAGACCCTGCCGCAGCGGCGCCATCCGCCGCTTTTGCATCAGCCGCCTGTTTCGCGGCGAGCTGCGCTCTGACCTGCGATTGCACAAGCTCCTCGGACACCGCTTTCATCTGCTCCAGGCGAGCGATGTCCTGCAGGATCTTTGCCCGGTCCTCGTCTGACATCATCAGCGCCCGAACACCCGCAACGTTCAGGCCGGCGCCAACATTGGAGTCTGGCTTCAGCCGCTCCTTCAGGGTTGCGATTGCTTGATCGATTCGCTCAATGTCGCCAATCGCCGGACCACCTACGAGCGCGGCAATTTCTTCTCCGAGGAAACGGAAAACGTTGCCGGTGTTGGCAATCGTCTCAACGGTAAAGACGACAGCAGAGCCAATGCCGCGGATGAAAGATGCAATTCCTTCGGCGGTTTCTTTCTGCTGCGCCAGCTCGAGGATTTGGTTGGAAAGATCGTTGAGCGGGCCGAGCAACTGATCGGCTACTGATAGGCCCAATCCGCCGGCGGCGGTCTTGATGCGGTCGAGGTTGTCGTTGAACTCGCCGGCACGGGCGGCAAGATCACCGGAGATGACGCCACCAAAACGCTCAAGTTCATCCCCCGACTTTTTGATGCCCGCCGTTCCTTCAGCGAGGATCGGGAGGAGTTCCTGCCCGCGCTTCCCAAACAACATTTGCGCGACAGCTGCGCGCTGGTTGGCATTCGCCACGGAGTTAAGCGCATCGCCGATGCGGCCAAGCTGCTGATCCGCGGGGATCTCAATAAGCTCTTTTGCGCTCAGGCCGAGCGCGTCAAACACTTTCGCGACTTTGGAGCCGGGATCGAGAGCGGAGTTGAGGGTTACTGCCAGCTTCTTCAGGCCGCCCTCAAGCGCGCCCTGAGAGACGTCCGCCAGTTGCGCAGCGTACTGAAGTTTCGAGAGTGACTCGGTGCTGATGTCGAGTTTGCCGGCGAGAATGCCAGCAGCATCGGCGGAGTCGATAGCGGATTTGATGAAGAGCACAGAACCAGCAGCGGCAGCTGCCGCACTGGCTGCGACGTACTTGGCTGCTTTGCCAAAGTCGGCCGCAAACGAATCAATGTCTTTGCCGGTTTGCTTGGCGGCATCACCGGACTTCTTGACGCTGGCGCCGAACGCCGCAGACGCGGCCGTGGCTTTATCGACCTCGCGAACGAAGACGGAGCCGTCAGCCCCGATGGCGACTTCGACTAGGGGTTTTGCCATGGCTCGAGGTCCGCTTGTTCAGTTCGTTGATGGTGGTCAGTTCGAGCAGTTGCACCTGGTCGAACAGCTCCGGCGTCATGTCGGCGCCGGACAATCTGGCGGCGGCCTCCAGCCCTGCGTAGCTAAGCCCGACACGGTGACCCATGCCGGACACGATCCACTGTGTCTGGCACCGCATGAACAAAACGACCGCCGACCAGTTCTCTGGCTCTACCTCGAACGCCTGCTCCCGCTGCGCGTCAACGAGTTTTGCTATCTCGTCGCTCGCGACACCCCAGTCGCGCAGGTCTGACTCGAGGTCATCATCACCGCCGCGCGCACGGGTGAGGTGCAGCGCGGCGTCTATCAGTTTTTTCTCGTGCGACCAGCGATGCCCTCGACATAGGCATCAAACAGCGCGGGGGATGCGAACGTATCAGCGATGAGCGCCTCGCAGATGTCGGCATTGCTCATGCTGACGGTGCCGCCGATTTCGTCTGCCACCTGTACGCCGGAAACGGAGACGAGGACGGATGCCAAAAACTCCGTCATCAGGCGGGACTGCTCGGTGGATGTCTGATCGGGTGCGGAGATTTCGCGCAGGCGAGACTGCAGGTCGTCGCGCTCCATGACGCGGAACGTGGCGTTGAACGAGGCTTTGACGTGCTTGCCGTTGTCGGGCTCAAACACGGACACGGGCCATTCAAACGTGCGTGACTTCTTGAGGGTAAACATAGAGAACACTCCTGACCGTTGAAAAAGTGACCGTTGAGGAGGCGGCGCCCGACGCGCGCACGGTCAACGCGCACGCCGGACGTTGTCGCTGGGAGGAGTGGCCCAGCGCCGCCGTTTACTTCACCGTGATGGTGAATTCGTCGTTGCCGCTGGACGGCACAAATGCGAGGTTCATCTCGATCGTGGATACGCCAGCGTTTTCTGCGTAGCGCGGGCTGAACACCTCCACCGCAGGCGCGTCGAACTGCACGATGTTGCCGGCGGTAATGCCGTGAACAAGCTGCATTGACGACGTGGTGGAAGCCAGCGCCGTTGTGAACCAGTTCTTAGAAGTGATTGCCGGCGCCTCGATTGCAATCGTTCCGACGGGCGCGCGGTCCACCAGCTGGATGGACTCCGAGCCCACAACGTTCTGATATTGCAGATCGTTAGCCAGATCAAACGTGAACGCGTACATCGGGCCTGTTGTTGCGTGGAACGAAAACGTCGGCGTGTTCGTTTTGTTCACAGCGAGCGGGATCTGCCAGCCCGTCAGAGTCAGGGCGGGATCCGCAACGGAAGTCGGCGTCACGTACAAGCCCATGAACATGAACTTGAACGCAGGGATGGTGCCGGGCGTCATGTCGACCGTAAACGTGCCGCGCGCGCCGACTACCGTATGGCGTTGGCCGTCGTGATAGAAGTGGAGCGTTTGCGTCTTAAAGTTCGACACGGTGCTGGTCGGAGCATAGACAGCCGACACGCCGGCGTTGATCGTCTCAACGAAGCCGCAAGACTTGAACAGCGTGCCGTATTTTGGGGCAGTCCCTGCTGCGCCGGAGCCCGCCACTTCAACCTCAAACTCGACCTGCACGTACTGCCCGACCTGAATCTGCAGCTCGTTGCCGAGCACAGCCTGGTCGAGGTTACGGCCGATCGTGTCACCCGCGAGCGGAGTGATTGAGAGGTTCCGCGTGACAAACGCGTTTGCGGCGCCAGTCGGCGCGGCATCGGTTCCCGGCGTGGTTTCTTCTTTCGCGAGAAGAATTTTCTTTCGAGCGAGCAGTGGCATGTTGAGTTACCTCGTGGTGGTGCCCTTGGGGAAACACGACGTGCCCGCGTCGCCCCAGGGGCGGCAGGAGGAATGGGCTCGTCGGATTCGGGGTTAGATCGCGGCGTCGGGATTCGCGGCGGTCGTGCGATACCAGGCGCGGTATGTGAGCCGCGCGAATGCGAGCGGGATGTCACCCGCGTCTTCGATTTCCATCGTGGTGCCGGTCAGCGTCACATCCACGGCAATTCCGGCCATCGTCGGATCCGCAGCAATGGCGGTTTCGACGGACGACGCGATGGCATCGATTACCGCGTCCACGTCTGCAATTGCCTCACTGGCGATCTCGACGACAACATCAACCTCGCGATTCATGCGGGCGGGGTTAAGCACTGGATCCTGCGTGCTGATTTCCGAGTTCGCGAAGATGCCAATAGCTGGCAGGATGTCGACGGGGTAAACGCGCGAGGTGTACACGCGACCACCGGCAAGAGCGCCGAGGAGCGTGGCGAATCGGTTGCGGATTTGCTCTCTGACGTGCGGCATCAGTTCGCCCTACGCCACTTCGCGAGCTCTTTATCGACGCGGTACTTCATCGTCGACTGAAACTCTGCATCGAATATCTCTCGAATCTTTCCCGGCGTGGCGATCGTCGCGAGCGTTCGCGTGACCAGCCCATCGATTGAAACGGACTTTTTCTTGATCGGCAGCTTCTTGGCTCCCGCCCTGTAGAAGACGGCATCGCCTCGCTCGGGGATCAGGAACGCGTTTTTGTCGTAGGTGCGCCCGCCGATCCATGCGTAGGACACTCCGCCCTTCTTCCGCTCGGTGACCTTCCCCAGTCGCTGAACCGGAATCACCCACTGGCCGATCTTGAACACGGCCTCGGCTTTGATTGCTTTTCGGGTCGCGCGCTTGGATGCGCCATTGAAGACCCGCGCACGGGTCACGCTTGATGGGATCTTGTACTCGCGCGAAATGCTTTGCCGCGTCTGGTTGCGCACCTTGCTGCGCGTTCGATCCAGCGCCCGCCACGTAGCCGCTGGCGTCATCTGGTCCGTAATGCGCTGCATAAGCGCGGTCATCTCGCCGACGTTGCCTGTGACGTTCACGAGGTGCGCCCCAGAACCATCAGCGTCAGCCCGACGTCGCTTTCCTGGTAATCAACGACTTTGTAGGTGATGGAATCGACGCGAATCAGATCGCCCGTCACGGCTGTCGATGGCACGTTTTCGGCGTCGGTCAGAATCGTCGAGCGCCAGCGGGATGTGCTGATGCCGCCCGCGCCAGATACCTGAACCTCGGTGCGGTCATAGATGCCGGAGAATGCGCCCGTGCCCCATGTGAGCGGATCGACACTCACGGCAAAGTCAGAAAAGAACACGCCCATATCGGCGGTGTTGTAGTTCACGAGGTGGCCTTGCGCGCTCGAGCGCGGCGAGGCTCAACGTCCTCGATGTCTTCGGGAGCGAGTCGCGCTTTTCC